>Ga0256868_10000054_pt1 | contig 66417 bp, 58 predicted proteins | sample RVTome_13_FD_187341 | JGI IMG/M metagenome (GOLD analysis project Ga0256868, IMG submission 187341) | Soil microbial communities from uranium-contaminated site in the Upper Colorado River Basin, Wyoming, United States - RVT92D227 HiSeq ...
CGCCAGGATCCAGGACCTCTGCTATTCGCTTCAGGAGACTTGCTTCGCGATGCTTGTGGAGGTCACCGAGAGGGCCATGGCGCATGTGGAGAAGGCCGAGGTGCTCCTTGGCGGAGGCGTTGTGCAGAACAAGCGATTACAGGAGATGGTCAGGATCATGGCGGAGGAGCGCGGGGCGACGATGTTCGTCCCTCCAGGCTCACTTTGCGTGGACAACGGCGCCATGATTGCATGGACCGGGCTTCTGATGCACCAGAGCGGCATCCGGACGAGGATTGAGGACAGCACTGTGAGGCAGCGCTACAGGACGGACGAGGTCGACCTCCCCTGGATGCAGGATGGGGAATGAGCCCGTGTCAGGTTCGATCAAGGAAGGGCTAGACAGGCAGCTGCAAAGACAGTCGCTTTGGCTCCGGGATTCTTGGTTCTGGCTCCTTCAAACGCGTGTTCTGAACGACTATGCGGACAAGTCGCGCAGGCCGACCGCGCTTGACGTCGGCTGCGGTCCCGGCATGATCATGAAACTCCTCGAGGAGCTCCTCGATGTCCACGGCATCGACATCGACCCGGAGATGGTGGAGGCGTGCACGTCGAAGAGCCTGAGAGTGAAACAGGCTGCCGCTGAGGAGTTGCCCTTCGAGGACGGCTCATTCGATATCGTATACTGCTCGTTCCTTCTCCTGTGGGTGAAGGATCCCAAGAAGGTCGTATCTGAAATGAAGCGCGTGTCGAACCGCTGGATCATCTGCATGGCGGAGCCGGATTTCGGGGCGAGGCTGGACTATCCTGACGAGCTGCTACCACTGTCTGAGCTGATAATCGATGGCATCCGACAGGACGGCGGAGACCCCTTCGTCGGGCGCAAGCTGCGCGAGGCATTCAGCGCGTGCGGCATGGAGGCCGACATCGGGATACATCCGGGCATCTGGTCGCTTGACAAGCTGAGAGCGGAGTCGACCGACGAGTGGAGATACATAGACATGACAATTCCGCCTGGAACAAAGGGCCCCGAGCTGGAGAAGGCTCGCGAGGCCTGGAACTCCGCGCTCGAGAATGGCACGCTCTTTCAGTTCAACCCGATCTTCTACGCCTTTGGCAAGAAGCTCCGGCCGCCCCCTCACATGGAAGAGTGACGGTCGAGGCAGACATAGTCACCGTGCTCCCTCGAAAGCGGGCAGCCGCCTCCGCAGACCTGCTTGAGATCGCACGCGACGCACTTGCCGTCCAGGTAGCCCCTCTCTCTGATCTTCCTGCAGAGCTCGTGATTCCATATCCTGTCCCAAGGGTCGGTGGTCATGTTGCCCAATGGCTCGTAGAAGCTCTGGCAGGGAAGGACTGTGCCGTCGGGCTCGATCGCCATGTTGAGCGCGCAGGCGGTGCACTGCTTGATCCCCAGGCCGGCATTCACAGGGTTGAACTCGCAGTACGGGGTCGGGGAGTACCAGATGAGCTTCACGTTGTTCTCGACCGCAATCGTCCTGAGCTTCTTGAGCAGGTCCTTGAGCTCGTCGAAAGTGATTGCCTCAGCCTCTTCCCCCTTTCCAGACCTTATGATGCTGTTGAAAGCTATGTTCTTGACTCCCAGGCCGATGATGAATCTCATGGTGGCCTCGACATCGCGGCAGTTCGACCGCATTATGGTAGTGTTCGTGCTCACGTAGAGGTCCTCGGCGATCGCGGCCTTGAGGCCTTCGACCGTCTCCTTCCACGCGCCATTGCACCCCGAGAGCCTGTCATGAACCGTTTGCTTATGGGACAGGACCGTGATTTGCACGTGGTCCAGGCCCAGACGAACAAGCCCGCTGAGGTACCCCGGCCTAGCCAGGGTCCTGCCGTTGGTGATCATGCCAGTGATCTGCCCATGCTCCTCGGACTTCGCGATGAGCTCCTCGATCCCCGGGTACAGCGTGGGCTCCCCGCCCGTGAACACGACATGAGGTATCCCGACTGCCCAGAGCCTGTCTATCACGGTCTTCCACTGCTCCAGAGTCAGCTCGGCCTTGTCCTTGGTCTCATTGTAGCAGTGTCCGCAGTCGTTCTGGCATCTGTAGGTGAGGGCAAGGTCCATCCGGTAAGGAGATGGCATTTCATCCGCCCCGATGGTCGGGCTCTCGGTGCCGATGATCTGGACCACCGTCTCGTCCCCTTTGAGGTAGTCGAGGAGCTGGCTCCTCACTCGGCCGTAGTCCCTCTTCGCTGTATCCTTGCTCAGGTGCTTGTACCGGATCCTCATGTACTGCGAAGCATCTGTTTCGCTCTTCCCTTCGAGGCAGCACCTTAGATAATCCAGGGCTGTCCCGTTGAGAAAGACTATTTTAGACGCGTCGATCAGCAGAACTCCCTTTCCTGCGCTGTCGACCCTGAGGTGAAACCTGTGGCCCTTGAGATCTCCAGACCCGTCATACCTGTAGGCCCCGGGCTTGAGGCCAAAATCCTCGGGCCTCGCGAAGAACCCTTTGAACAGGCTCATCGGCCCCCTCCCGCACAAGCGCAAGCGCATGCACATGCGCATGCGCAACCTCCTCCGAAGCCCCCGCCGCCTCCCCACCCGCTGCGTGCCGATGTCTTCACGACCGGTACGGGGTGTGTCTTCGAGGTGACATCCTGGGCTAGGGTCTTCATGCTCTTCGTCATGTTGTTGCACGCGTTCTTGACGCGGGACACGTACTGGCTCGCCATGTTCCGGGCGCTTCTCGATGCTGCTCCCGTCGTGCTCGAAGCCGTTGCGGTCCCTCCAGTGTGAGCCGTGAGAACCCAGGGCAGGCCGGATGGCAGCCTCGTCATCCTATCCTCGTATTGCTCCTCAAGCATCATCCAATCGTTGCGCTCATCGAGCACGCGGGCGAACTCCTCGGGTGTGCCTGCAGCCTGCACCTGCATCCACGCGTTCTCGCATATTTTGTTGTAGTACGACTGAGTGGCGAGAGCGTTGAAGCCTGCGAGTTTCACGACAATATCCTTGATCAAGTCCACAAGTGTCTTGGACAGTCCTTCGCGCGAGAGCGTGCCATCAGGAGTTATGGAGTTCAAGTAACTCGTCTCGTACCAGTACTCGCCCGTGGCTGTCAACTTGGTGAGCCTCATCGGGAAGCTCTCGGATTCGACCCTTACGAAACCTTTCTTGATTAGTCCGAACAGGATCATGGTTGCGACCATCTCCAGCGGACGCTCGAGGACTATGGCGGCCTCCACCGCCGTCAGATCCCTCCTCGGTCCTGCGCCCACCTGCGACAGCTTCGGTTCGAAGTAGTCGATCGCCCTCTTCCTGACCTGTCGCCTTGCGCCAATCACAATCAAAGAAATTATGCCGCCCACAACGATGACCGGGAGACACACGGACAGTCCCTGAAGGGCGCTCACGAAGTCGTCCCACGAGTTCGGCTGAGTCTCGACGTAGTACACGTCAACATACTCTTTGGGGAAGCCGGCTCCGACGTCGTAGAGCCCCGAAATCTGATCGTTGGGACTGACATTCGAGGCGGCCCATGTGGCCACGAGTAGCCCGGATGCGGGGTCCGTCGTGAGCGAGTCCCACGGATGATCCTGGAGCCAGACCGCCTCCGATGCGCTGCCGAAGCCGCTCGGGAAGAACACTCGTGCCTGCAGGAACCCCGTGGTGCCGACCTGCATCTCAGGGTCGAACCACGTGGGCCTGAACTGTATTCCTGCCTGGGTCTTGTTGAGCGGATTCTCGTACACCATGTGGGGATTGTTGACGTGGAACCGAAGCGTGAAGGACAAGTACGTCTGGATCGCATCCATCGTTGCTTGGTCGAACTCAACCGCCATGCCTATTTCGACGTACGGTGAGGCGCGCAGCTGTCCCGGGGCGTAGTCCACGCCGTTGACGGTTATGGTTGCCGTGGCTGAGTGCGAAGAGTAGTACTCGTTAGGCAATCCTATGTCGACACCGTCGAGATAACCATGGTTCGTGAAGTTGATCATGTAATCGATGTCGATGCTCCCATCGGTTAGTATCTTCACATCGACGTACTCGGCAGTCGTGCTGAAGCTATATTCCTGCGCGCACACGTTGCCAGCCGGAGAACTCAGAGTGACAAGTAGCAATGAGGCACTCACGAGGCACGCAAGGACAGACACCCCAGGTCGCATATGCCTGTCACCACTTGGGAGCTTCCTCTAGCGCGAACACAGCTCCGCAGTACGAGCACTTGGCCATGATTCCTCCCTGGATGACAGTGAGGTCCTTGTCGATGATGGGCGCCCCGCAGCTCTTGCACTTCATATCCTTGGGTGTCACCTGTCCAGAGCCTTCCATCTTGACATTGAAGGTCTGGCTGACGAGCGTCGGCTTTGCCGCCTCGACCCGAGTCATCCTGTAGATGACGTACAGAAGCACTGCGGCAATCAGGATGAACACCGCTCCGATCGCATAGTTCTCCAGGCCGCCTGCGATGAGGTATATCGCGCCCAGTAGGAGCATGCAAACTGCAAAGAAGACTATCAATGCCTCGACTATCTTGTTCATGGTCCGATGCCGGACCTTATTGGCCAATGTTCGTTAATAACCTTGTTGTAAGAATGCCAGGATGCTTGATGGTCTAACGCAACTGATGGCCCACTATCTCGTCGACGGACGCGAGGAACTCGCTTTTCTTTCCGGCATCCACGGTCGCTCCGGCAGCGACAGCGTGCCCCCCTCCGACACCTCCCACCTTCTCGGCCGCCTTCTTGAGGGCGGCGGCCAGGTCCAGGCCACGGGAGACGAGGTGCTTGGTGCCTCTGCTCGACACTTTCACCTTCCCCTTGACGTCCGAGAGCGCGAGCGTGGGCTTCGACTGGTCCAGTATGTACTGCATCGCAAGGCCGCACTGCGCGCCTGAGAGAGATGCATCCGATGATTCGAAGAATTGGATGTGGTCCATCTGGCTGACGCCCTCGGTTTCGATGCCCTGCAGCTTCTCTATGAGCTTTCTGTTGTATTCCCTGCGCAGGTCACCGGCCAGCTCGAGGGCGTCCGTGTCTCCCATGCAGAGCGCGATCCCAAGGCCTTCGTGATCCATCCTGCCGCAGGCGTTGAGCAGATCGGAGAGGTCGGCCGCGCTCATGCTCATCGAGGGGATCCAGTGAAGTTCCGCCACGAGCTCCTCGACCGTCTCTGGCCGGCAGCCCTGTCCCATCAGGCGCAGGGAGAGCATCGACGTCAGTTTCCTCCGGTAGACCTCGTCCAAGGCTCCGATGGGCGAGGACGGGTTCAGCTTCATCGATTCCAGAAATGCGAGTGCATTCTCCTTGCGTCCCGAAAGGCCCACGAAGTATGGGTCCACGGAGTCCGCGATTGCGTCCGCGATGGAGGCGCCCTTGAGGTTCAGGCCTCTCTGGACCGATATGAATTCCCGCTCGACGGCGTAGTCGAGTATCTGCTGGTTGACACCCTTCATGCCTCCCATATGCTGCCTGTCGCCGATTATGCCTGCAACGGCGATGGGGGACAGGTCCCAGTTGCACGGGTCCAGCATGACCGCCATTAGGAACCCGAGGGCAGACGAGCACGATTCAGTCATGCCGTCGATGCCGAAGAAGTGAGGGTTCGCCTGCACGATCTTCCTCGACTTCCTGAGCGGCTTGTGGTGGTCAAGTACCGCTATCTTCGCATCCAGAGTCTCGAGGGCGTCCAGCTGTCCCGAGCCCATGTCAAGGAAAAGAATCGCTTCGTTCCCCTCCTTTGCGAGGCTCTCGACCAAGTCGCGGTCGAGCCCTTTCGTGATCGTGAGATGGAACTGCTTCTTCGCACGGTCGAGAGCCCTTGCGACGACTGCAGCGGCAGCAAGGCCGTCAGCATCGTGGTGAGATATGACTCTCAGAAGTTCTGCGGAATTCACAATCTTCAGGGCGTGTTTCAGGCTGTCTGAGAACTCGTCCGGGAGTGTTACGCTCCCGACCATGATTCGATCACTCGACCTGCAGTGCAGCGGTATCCAGAGCGTACGTCCATGACTCCGGGATCACGCCTTCCCGCTTGTAGTACTTCACGAGCCGCCTGATATTCGACTCGAGCAGGCGCAGGCCTCTCGCATTGTGAAGGTCCTTTGGATTCACCTTGACATGACCGCTCAGTTCGACCACGCGCTTCATGAGGTTCCGGAGGTCCTCTGGAAGATCGAACTTGACGCCTTTCTCGACGCAGATCTCCTTCATGGACTTCCCGGTCGCGAGCCTGACGTTGGGGACGCCGTACTGATCTCTCAGGACAAGACCTATCTTGGCGGTGGTCATGCCCTGCCCTGCCATCTTCGCCACTAGCTCCTTGACCTCCTCCGGCGATTGCTGAACCCATGAAGGGTTCTCCTTCACCAGGGGTCTCCTTGATCCGGACGAGCCTTTCCTGCTCGAATGCATCCTTGACATTGCCTATCTACTCCGTTTCGTGACTGGTCAGTGGCGAGGCAGGCGGCCTATAACCTTCGTGGTTTTAAAGCTTTCCACCATCGATTTCGCCTGGTCCAGCATGGTCTGGTACTCGACCAAAGGGAACGAGAGTTCCCCCGGCAGCTTGGCGAACGTCCCGACCTCGACTATCTCCTCGCTCAGCTCGCAGTTGACCTTATTACCTGCGAGTCCCACGAAGACCCTGCCGCCCTCCTTGTCGATCTTGACCTCTCCGAGGATCTGTCTGAGGGAATAGCCTGTCTCCTCTAGGAACTCACGCCGGGCCCCATCTTCGTAGGCTTCGCCCTCGAGCAGCCTTCCCCCGGGCATCTCCCATTTCCTCTTCCGATGCCTGACCATCACGAACTCATCATCCTTGAAAGCGATGATGTAGGTGAACCTCTCGGGCAGGCTCACGCCTCCACGATAAATGCCGCGTGGTCCTTCGCGTATCGACCGATATCCAGGACCTGCTTGATCTTCAGCTGCTTCGAGACGAGCAGCTTCCTAGCCTCAGAGAAGACATCTTTAGGGTCCCTATTCACGTTGATGCTCCGGGCCTTCAGCATCAGTATCCCGCGCTCGGCGTCGAACGCTGCCATGTTCCGGACGAAGATGTCGACCTGATCCCGCTGGGCGATGTCCTGGTAAACCAGCTCGATGCCCTCTATCATGTGAGAGTACTCCTCTGGCATGCTGGCATTCGCGAGCACTGGAATCATGTTTCTCCTCGTCTCGCACACCTTGACGAGGTCCCTGAAAGACCGTTCGGAAACCTCCACACAGTATACCACACCGTTCTGGACAATATCTGAGACGTGGGATGCCGTGGTTCCCGAGGCCGCGCCCAAATAGAGGACCTTGGTGCTCTCGTCGAGACCGAGGTTCCGGAAGCCAAGCAGTACCACTGCTGCAAGTTTGGAGCGGCGGGGGTCCCAGCGCCTGTACTCCGCATCTCCAACAACCACGAGCTCCTCGCCGTAGACGTCGTGTCCCCTGGCCGCGTTCAGCGTGTACACTGACTGGCTGTCGGTGTATACCCCCTGCAGGCCTTCGACCCGCATCATCGTCTTCGACATGTCCAAAGCACCTAATGACCTGCGAATAAAAGAGTTATAGGCCGAGTAGCATTGCCAAATCGATGCCTGGGGAGAAGAAGGGCGAGGAGCTCGAGAGGCAGATCAAGGACCTCGCAAACAAGATGGACAACCTCGAGGACTCTATTGGCAAGGTCGCGGAGCCGTACTCGCAGCTCCTGGAGTTCATGGACAGATTCCAGATGATCAGCTCGAGCTACTTCCGAATGCTCGGGCTGTACCAGAGGCACGGGGCGATCTCTCCCGACCTCCTGATTCCCGGCATGAAGGATTCCATCGCCAAGGACATCGTCAAGGCGCTTTTCGAGCGGGACGGACAGAACATTTCCCAGATAACTGACAAGCTCAAGGAGATGCGCGGGACCTCGTCGAGGCGCATCGTCAGGGAGAGGTTGAAGGAGTTGGAGCGGAAGGGAGTCGTTCGTTCAGAAGGGTCCCCGAGGTCGAGACAGTACTGGCTCACCGCGGAATATGTCGAGAAATGGTACGAGATCCTTGGACTCGGGCCTGCGAGGAAGGATTCCATTCAGGGCGCGCCGGCCGAAGAGAAGAAGTGACCAGGCGTCGGCCACAAATGCTCACTTCGTTTATGTACAATCTCCACGCATAGTTGTTCCCAGACGGCCCCGGTAAGGGGCCGAAAGGTGAGCAAGAATGTCAGAGGAAAAGCATGACGCGCAAGAAGTGAAGGAGATACTGCAGGTCGTGGCCACGGAGATACCGAAGCTCCTGGAATCGATCAGCAACACGATGTACAAGAGCGAGAACGCCGAGAACTTCGGCAAGTCCATAGCTGTGTTCTACAAGCAGATGAAGGACTCCGGCATGGACGACAAGCAGGCATACGCCCTCACGCAGCAGTACATGAACAACTTCAGCCTCGGCGGGATGATCAGCTCCGCGATGAGCGGCAGGAAGATAACCGTCGACACGGACGACATATCGGAAGAAGTTGAGGAGCGGATCAGGAAGAAGATCAAGAAGAAGCTGGGTGACGATGAAGATGACTGAAGCGAATAACGGCAATTCGAGAGTCATTGTCAGCCCCAGCGCGGGGAACGACATCCCAGGCATCGTCGCCGTGGCGATCGCGAACGCTCCAGGCGCTCTCTTCCGGTCCGGATGGACCTATCTGAGGACGAAGCGCCGGGCAAGGAAGAGCTCCAAGATCCTGGCAAAGACAATGCAAAGCAACGGCGTCCCCCCGGACGTAGCGCAGAAGCTCGCGGACAAGTACGAGAGCGACATAAGCGTGTCCAACCTGATGAGGACCATCGGGGTTCCCTTCGGAAAGAGGTCGAAGCCAGAAGAGCCAGGAAAGTAATATACTGTAGTCTTCCGTTACTTCGCCCGTGAAGGCTGAACTGGTGCACATAGCGGACGAGGTCCAACGGGCATACAGCGCCCTCCCCAAGGACTTCGGTGGGCACGTCGAGGTGGGGCGGGGCGCGAGCGGATCTGCGACCTCGAAGATTGACAAGTTCGCCGAAGACACAGTCCTGAAGTACCTCGACGACCACAAGGTCCGACTCAATGTCCTGAGCGAGGAGGCGGGCTTTGTCGACCGGGGCGCCGACAGAATCCTGGTGCTCGACCCGATTGACGGGACACTGAACTGCAATCGCGGCATCCCGTTTTTCTCCATCTCCATGGCAATCGGCAGGAGCGTGATCTCCGATTGTGAGTTCGCCGTGGTCAGGAACCTTGCGACTGGGGACACCTACTCAGCCAGGCGCGGCGGTGGTGCCGAACTGAATGGTCACAGGATCGGCGTTTCGAAGTACAGAAGTGACGACACTGTCTTCATCATGTTTGACGGAAAGGACTCCGATCAGGACACTCAGCGCGTCAAGCTGCTCGCGAACCGGGTCAGGACCATGGGATGCGCGTCCCTGGAGATGTGCCTCGTGGCCAAAGGCGCGGTACAGGCACATTACATGAACTGCACGAACTTCAAAAGGATGATACGCGTTGTTGATATAGCTGCGAGCTGCCTTATACTGCGCGAGGCCGGCGGAGACATCTGCGACCTCCAAGGGAACAAGCTCGAGATGGCGTTCAATCTCGAAGACAGGAAGAACTTCCTGGCTTACGGGGACCCGAAGGTGAAGGAGTTGGTACTGCGAGGATAGGCGTCACAGGGACTCCCGAGCTGAAATGCTTCAAGCCTGTTGCCAAAAAGGTCCTGGAGGCCTTGAAAGGTCACGACTTCGTAATAGAGAGCAAGACAGCCCAAGCGCTGGGCAGAAAAGGGGTGTTGCTGCCCAACATGGACGCCGACGTCATTGTCACGGTCGGTGGTGACGGGACTATCCTGCGCACGCTCCAGGGAACCGACAAGCCGATTCTTGGAGTCAATGCGGGCGTGCTGGGGTTCCTGACAGAGGTCCAACCTGACGAGGTCAAATGGGCCGTGAAGAGGCTCCTGAAGGGAGACTACAGGATCGAGGAGAGGCTGAAGCTCAAGACCATCATGAACGGCCGCCGGCTCGAGGATGCGACCAACGAGGCGGTCATCCACACCGCTCACATCGCCAAGATGAGGCACTTCGCAATCTCGGTTGATGAGACTCCAGCAACAGAGATGCGCGCGGACGGGCTCATCGTGGCCACACCAACGGGCTCAACCTGCTACGCGATGAGCGTCGGATCATCTATCATCGACCCCAGAGTGGACGCGCTGGTGATAGCCCCCATTGCTCCCTTCAGACTTGCGGCCAGGCCGTTCGTGGTGCCCGCGAAGAGCAAGATCGAGGTGACCATCAGCGAGCCCAGGGAATGCATCATGGTCATCGACGGCCAGTGCGAGTTCAAGATGGATGGGACGGAGAAGCTGCTGTTCACGTCCTCGAACAAGAAGGCCAGGTTCGTGAGCTTCAAGGACGATTTCTACAGGAACCTCGAGGAGAAACTCATGGCTTCGGCCCCGACATCCGCGCAGAGACACTGACATACTCCAAGGCGATAGCATGCCCGCCGGAAAGAATCCAACGATCACGGTAAGGTACCCGAAGCGCTGGCTCTTGGTCGGAACGGCGTTCTGGGTCATAATCACGCCCCTCTCCGCGTATCTCGCTATCACTTCAATCGAGGACTTTGCGAAGGCCGTGTTCTGGCTGATTGCGGTGTCCGAGGGCATCTTCCTGTTCCTGGTCGCATTCACGCCGCTCCTGACAAATCACATAGCGGGTGAGCTGGGGCTTAAGCTAAGGATGGGCGTTCTGGTCAACGAAACCATTGCTTATTCCTGGATTGCGGAGGCTAAGGATACGTCGTTGAATTGGGGAAGTGTCAGGGTTGGCATCGGAGTCCGGTACTCGCGCCGCCCCAAGACACTGTACATCACGTCGGGGTTCGACCAGATGGTGTCCCTCCGCCTGGACAGCGAGCGGCTGATAGGTGGAGTCTTCAAGAAGCCGGTCTCGGAGATCGTGCTCAACGTGGATTCGGCCCGATCATTCATCGAACTCGTCGCAGCCAGGAAGGGCCAAGCGCCCGGGGGAGGATGACCGTGCCACTGTTCGATCTCTTCAAGGATGAACGGGCGAACGTCAGGAGCATCCGCAGAAAGACTCTCAAGATGATAATGGAGGCCTCCAAATCGAGCTACCCGAACGAATTCGCGGGATTCCTCAGCGCCGAGAAAGGGGTCATCAACGAGCTAGTCCTGATTCCAGGAACTCTCTCCGGGGAGCGGTCAGCGCTCTTCAAGATGCACATGCTCCCAGTTGATTTCAGGGTCGTGGGAACGGTGCACTCGCATCCGTCGGGCGAGTGTTACCCCTCCGGGGCGGACCTCGACCTCTTCCGCAAGTACGGGTGGATACATATCATAGTCTGCGAGCCGTACGATGACGACAGCTGGGCGTGCTTCAACGGCCGGGGAGAAGAGGTGAGGAGACTCAAGGTGGTCGATTGAACCCGCAGCTAGGGTTCAGAGAATCCTGCTCTTCGGAGCAATCGTTCCTTTCGCGACCGCACCCATGCCTATCATCGTGCCCTCGCCTATGATGGTGCCAACATCTATGCTCGCGTTTATGCCAGTCTTGACATCGTCTCCTATTATCGCCCCGAGCTTCCGCCGGCCAGAGCCGGTCCTGACGCCGTCGACCACAACCTGGACCTCCTTCTCGTCCAGCCTGAGGTTGGCCACCTTTGTGCCCGCGCCGAAGTTGCATCTCTCTCCGATCACGCTGTCGCCGACGTAGCTCAGGTGCGGGACGTTGGTCCTGCTCATCACGATCGAGTTCTTGATCTCCACAGCCGATCCTATCTTGCAGCGATCCCCGATGGACGTGCTCGGGCGGATGTACGCATTAGGGCCTATCTCGCAGTCCTCGCCGATAATCGCAGGTCCCATGATGTAGCACCCGGGAAGGATCCTCGTCCTCTTGCCCACCTGGATGTTTCCAACCACGGTGGCCTTCTCCGAGACCTCGCCTTCCATCCTGGCCTCGATGCCCGTCATAAGTATCCTGTTCGCCTCCAGAAGGTCCCATGGTCTGGCGACATCGATCCACTCGTCTGCCAGGATGTGCGTGTATATGTGTGACTTCTTCATCAGCAGCTTCAAGGAGTCGGTGATCTCGTACTCGCCCCTCGCGGATTTCTTCGTCTCCGCGATCGCCTCGAATATCTCGGGCTCCAGCACGTATGCACCGGCGTTCACAATGTTGCTCTCTGGGACCTCGGGTTTCTCAACGATGTCCCTGACGACTCCGTCCTTCACAATGATTGAGCCGTACCTTCGAGGGTCGTCCACGGTTGTGAGGGCCATCACACTGCCCTTGACCTTCCTGTGATGCGCGACGATGCCCCTGACGGAATCCTTTGTCAGGACGACGTCACCGTACAGACAGAAGAACGGGGCATCCATCCTGTCCTTGACCATGCCTATGGCGTGGGCGGTGCCCAGGCGCTCCTTCTGCTCGAGGTACTCTATCCTGACCCCGAAATCCTTGCCGTCCCCGAAGTGCTCCATGATCCTCTGAGCGCGCCAGCCGACCAAAAGCACGATCTCCTTGATGCCTGCTTCCTTGAGCGCCTCTATGTTATGCTCCAGGAACGGCCTTCCCGCGACCGGCAGGAGGGGTTTCGGTATGTTCGCCGTCAGCGGCCTCATCCTGAGCCCTTCGCCAGCGGCAAGTATGTAGCCCTTCACTTGAGACACTCCTTCACCTTAGATGATATCATGCTCATTATATCCTTGGCTGTTCTCTCAGCCCTCGCCTCCGCCAGATACCTTATCTTTGGCTCGGTCCCAGAAAGGCGGACGAGGGCCCATCCGCTTTCGAACTGCAGGCGGAAGCCGTCAGCCATCAGCAGCTCCTCGCATTCAATCCCCCTCATCTCATGCTCCAGGCGCCTCATGACCGCCTGTTTCATCTTCGGGTCAAACCCCACCGACTCCCTGAAAATCGGATACACTGGCACCTTCTTCCTCTGCTCGGACAACCTGCGATCGGCTGCCATCTCCACCAGCCTTGCCGCAGCCAAGATGCCGTCTGGACAATAGGTCTGGTCTGGGAATATCCACGTGCCCGAGGGCTCTCCCCCGAACTCTGCCTTTGTCTTCTTGACCTTCTCGCTCACGAAAACGTCTCCGACCCTCGTGCGTATCACTTCTGCCCGGACGAAATCGTCGATTGCCATCGACGCGTCGACAGTCACTACAATCTTTTTCTTTGAGTACTTCTTCGCGAATAGCGCCAGCAGGATGTCGCCTCCCAGGAATACCCCCTTGTCGTCCACGGCAACCATGCGGTCAGCATCACCGTCGTGGGCGATGCCCAGGTTGGCTTTCATAGAGACGACGGCGTGCTTGAGATCCTTCAGGTTCTTGTCGGAGGGCTCGGGAGATCTCCCCGGGAAATGCCCGTCGAGGCTCGAGTTGATCGTGACGACCCTGCAGCCCATATGACGGAGGACCAGCGGAGTTACTGTCGCGGCCGGGCCGTTGGCGCAGTCGACCACGACCTTCAGCCTGGACTTGCCCACCGACTGGAGTATCCTGCATGAGTGCTTCTCCACTGCGTCGTGATAAGGATGCTTCTTCCCCACTTTGTCCCAGGGCTGAAGCTTGAACTTCCTCGAATCAATGAGTTTCTCTATGGCCCTGGACTGGGCCGCGTCGAATCCGCTTCCGTCTGGGTTCACTAGCTTGATCCCCGCGTACTCCGGAGGATTGTGGCTCGCGGTTATCATCACGCCACAGCTCATCGTCCGCGCCGCCTCCGCGAGGGTCGGAGTGGTGACGATGCCCGCATCATACACCTCACAGCCGGCGGACATCAGTCCGGCGGACACTGCCGCCTCTACCATTGGGCCGGAAGTGCGCGAATCCATTCCCAACGCTGCGCACTTGGCGCTGGAGCCGACCGCCATGCCTATCAGGTTGGCGAGCTCGGGCGTGAAATCCCTGTTCACGACACCTCTGATGCCAGAAGACCCGAAGAGGCCCATTTGTGCGCCCACCTGTCCCACCGATTGCGATACGTGACTATATTAGATTCTCGGAGGCGCCCAGACGGAGCTAGACCCTCTCGAAATGCAGCGAGTGCTCCGGAAGCTTCCCGTAGACCCTGAAACCGACGCGCTCATACAGCCTGACGCCCTCGGTCGTCGAGAGCACAACAGCGAACTTGTAGCCAAGCGCCCTCGCATCCTTGAGCGCTGCAAGGATGGTGGCAGTGCCCACGCCCTTGTACCTCTCCGATGGTATGGTCCCAATCGCCTGAAGGCCGACCACATCCTTGTCCCAGTTGATCATGGCGGTGGCTGCTGGTTTTCCGTCCACGGACCCAAGGTACGTTCTGCGAGGCAAATCCGTGGATCCCGATGGCACGGCCGCAGCGTTGAACCACTGGTTGCCATGGAACCACGCGACCGCCTCCTTGGGGGAGTCCCATGAAGAGACGAGACACTCTGTCCAATTCCTGCTCTGGTCTGCGCTATCCACACGGACAATCTCGACACAGCCCTTGGGCGTGAACTGCTCATTGAGTCTGTCCATATCGACTGCCATGGCAATCAGGTCATAGTCGTGTGGGAATCCCCTGGCCTCGAGATACTTGCCAATGTCCCTCGGACGAGTAGTCAAGCCTGTATGCCAGGTCATTGGGATTTTCTTTGTGCGGAAGTACTTGATCGCGTCATCGATCCTCGATTCGACGACTTCCTCGTCCAGATCGCATTTGAGAATGACGTTCAAGATCTCCTGCTGAAGTCCAGTGATGCAGTATGTGATGCCTTTGTCGTCTGTGAACTCTGCGTTCCCGAATCTGCATGCGTTGGTCCAATATGCGATGAAATTGAGCTCGGAGAGTCTTACAACATCTTCATCAGAAAGCTCGTCCAGAGTCCTCTTGCGAGTCTGTTTCACGTCTCCCGCTCACCCAAAGGGAAACGTCCCCTAAGTCATTTTCGAAGATGTCTGGCTAGACCCGCACATCCCAGCATGACTCCCGTCCAGATAGAGCTCCGAGATGGCCAGTATTGCTGGAATCGGGCGTACTCCCAGGGCTTCCGAGTTAGCCAGATATCCGCGAGAACGTAGCCAGCATACGCAAAGTCTTAAATATCGACCACTATGATACACATCTGGACCTCGCCTGGATGGCGTGGCCAGATAACTAGGTGGGATAGCACATGGTTATGGAACCGATAAGCATCGAGAAGGCGATGGAGATCGCAAAGAAGAAGGGGATCAAGCCCGGCCGCGTGAAGGGCACGCATGGGATCCAGTTCACCAAGGGCAGGAACTCGCGCCTCGAGATTATCGACTGGGACGAGTTCAAGACCACTCTCGGAAAGAGGAGACTACAGGTCTACGAGAGCGGCGGCTGGATGAAGATAATGAAGAAGTAGGTTCACACCTACTTTTTCCCAAACCCTCGACAAAAACCCTTCTTACGATATCATTTTGAATGCTGGACTTCGACGGACCATGTGTTCCGTTACTTGCCATTGCTATAGACTGGGCTAATGGCAGGGACTTGTTGGTCTGAGCCTTGGTGGCTAAGTGGAACGCTCTCAGGGCGGGGCAACAACCTCGAGCTCGATCCTGCCGCAGACATCGGGGTCATAGACAAGATCCTGTGCCATGATCACCCATATCCCGGCATGGAAGGTCACCGTTTGTTGATACATCCCGACTTCCGAAGGGTCGAATGTGTGCTCGGTGTACATCAGAATGATAACATTGCCATCGGCCGGGTAGAAGACCACGGAGAAGCCCATCGTGCTGTTCCAGTCCGTGACCACAGCGCCCGTCATGTTCCGTGCCGTCACGGTCACTGTCCGAACCTCATCAGGCAGTATCGGCTCGTCACCCTCAACTGTGATGTCGTAGTAGCTCGCCTCTGAGACATCGAATAGGAATGTCGGAGCGCCGGTCTCCATCAGGTCGGGATAGATCGGGTTCGGATACCTCGGGAAGTCGACCGGACCTCGAATGTCTACGGTCTTGGCGGTCTCGTTGTAGAAGCCCTTCAGGTCGCTTTCCACAGTCCCGTTCGGCCACCCGTTGCCCATGACGAGCTCTCCCCAGTACATGTTCCCAGTCAGCTCCGCCTTCTTGTTGTCGTCAAGCACATCGGATGTCCCGCGGTATGGAGTGATTCCAATCACCGAGGTCTCATTGGACGGTAGCTTGATGACCAGCCGCTCGCCAGCTGCTAGGTCGAGTTCGGTGGGTGCAGACCAATAACTGACGCGGTTCCCGTAGTTCACGGTTCCAGGAGACCAGGAATGACGAGATGCATCGGTCTGGTCGGGATCGTAATCGTTGTACTTGCTCATGTACGAGTTGTGGTACGCTGTGTTCCCGCACCAGTCAAGGTCGTTGGACTCAAGCATCCAGGCACCGCTGAAGGACTCGAGGTCCTTCCACGCGGTCAGGGAATACCCCATGACGGCCCTCGAGCGGAGATCGCCGCTCCCGTTGCGCATGGTGATGTTCAGATACCAATCGTCGGGCCAACCGTTCCAGTTCGGGCTGACAGTCGCGCCTTCCGTGTACCGTTGCAGCAGGATCTCGTTGCCCCATGATATGGTCCAGAACCTGAGAACCAGAGCATCGACTGTCGATTCTGGATCCAGAGTGACCCAGACCCCCCGGTTGTCCAGCGGATAGTCATAGGCCGTGTAGATGTCATATTGGCCGCCGTGGGAACCTTCGGCTATCCAGTCATCCATCCACAGGGTGTTGATATTGAGCCTTTCCGCCTCGAACTCCGTACGCAGGTCACCCAATCCCGGCAGGTTGAGGAACTTGACGGATGCATTCCGGTCCAACCACATCCTGCCGTGAAGTTCGTTCCAGAAACCGTCATCCGCTGCGGAGCTTGGTGTCACCCCGTAGGGCACTCCGTAATAGGAGTTCGCGTAGTGAGTACCTTGCCTGATCTGAGTGAGTTCATCACTTGTGAGATATGTCGAGTACCATCTGATGTCAACGTTCCCTCCGTCCAGGTTCCTGTCGCCCAGAATCGGCAAGAAGATCGGGTCCTTTCCGGGGCCCGTGCCGAGTTCCTCGATATTTCGAGCGTCAGTGTACATCCTGTACCAGCTCGTCACGAGAAAGCCAGCATGCGAGTCGGGCACGGTCAATCTCGAGTACGGACTCCAGACCTGCATGAACGGGTAGGAATCTCTCAAGATGTGCTTGTCGTACCAACTCTCCCTGAGCAGAAGGTACGAGTTGACGCCCATCTCGTCGCCCCAGTGGCCGAGCTTGTTCGGATCGTCAAACCAGCCCATTTCCTTCTCGCGGAGCTCGAACATGTTGGATATGGTCCACACCACTTCCCGCTCGGTAGAAGGCGCAGTGACGGTGACGTCTTGTGACATCTCAGTCGTGAGCCCGTCATTGTCCGTGATTACGAGAGTGATGGTGTAGATTCCCGAATTCTCGTATACGTGCTGCGCCATCACACCCGAGCCATGCGGCGAGCCATCTCCCCAATCCCAGTCCCAAGACACAACTGTACCGTCTGGATCGGTGCTAGCGGAGGCGTCGACCATCACAAGGAGGTCGAGGACCTCATAGGTGAATGTCACCACAGGTGGTGTGTACACAAGCTCGTGAAAGTATGACCCCTGACCACCCACAGGTCCGTTCGGGATCAGGACGAACTCGTAGAGTCTGTTCTTCGGCATTATGAGGACCGGCAGATCAACCCTGCCCGAAGGATATGCATCGTATGCCGCGAACCTAACTCGCAAGTGCATGACCTCCTCGGGAGCGCCCGTGGTGTTGTCATACACGTCCACAACGAGGCTCCTCAGGCCAGAGTTCTCGATCCATGAGAACCACCTGCCGTAGTCCGGCGACACAAAGCTCCGCGCCTCGGCGCTCGCCCTCGGTGCTCCCTTGTCCTTGGTCACGACTACTGGATTCTCCATGGGCTCAGACGCTGTAGCTCCGACCGACAAAGTCGGCGCGTTGGCTGTCAGAGCATACAGTGATAACATAATCATCAAACCAGCTACTACCAGCGCGACTGCACCCCGAATGCTAGGCACAGTTATCCCCCCACATTTGCCAAAGAATCCAGCGAATCGTAGCTATATATGAATTTCTCGACAGAGTCTTCCGCACAGAACACCATGATGTCGACTTGGCTCGCTCCGCAACAGACTAGGGCTTCAGCGTCAGGCCCACAGCGGAGATTGCGCTTGCAGACGGGAAGTGTCTCTCGAATGCTCGGAAGTAGAGAAGCTCCTCTTTCGTGCGCAGCCGCCCACTGGGCAGCTTCTTCCGCGCCTTCTCAAGCTCCTCGTTGGAGATGCTCGTCTCAGCGAACTTGATCAGGGAGTTGATGGAGCCCGCGCCTTCGCTGAACCTCCTCTTCCTTCTCCAGACAACTTCGTGGGGCAGAAGGTCCTCGAAGGCCTTCCTCAGAACGAGCTTCGCCTGATTGTCCTTCGGGCCAATCAGCTCCTTCCTGTCGAGCTTCAATCCGCATGCGATGATATCGTTGCTCATGAGAGGCATCCTGCCATCCAAGGATGCGGACGCTGTCATCCGGTCGACTCTCTGGAAACCCGTTAGGTGCCCGGTAGCAAGGAGCGCCATCCTCTCTTTCCTCAGCCGCTCGTTGCCCTTCACGCCGCGCAAGAAGTCGTAACCCGCGAAGATCTCGTCCCCGCCCTCGCCGCACAGGGTGACTCTGTCCTTGTGGGTGAACATGTGCGCGGCCATGAAGTTGGGTATGCAGCTTCTCACGAGAGGGTAGTCGAAACTCTCGGCGTAGTAGATCGCCTGATCGAGGACCTTCAGCATGTCGTCGACTCCGAACACCCCTTCTGTATGCTTCGTGCCCAAGTGGCGGGACACCAGCCTGGCCATACGCAGATCCTCGCTATCATCCATGCCAACACAGACCGTGCGTATGTCCGAGGAGATCTCGGCCGCGGCCGCCGCGACAACGCTGCTGTCTATGCCTCCGCTCAGTAGGATGTTCAATCCTCGCGATTCCTCCGCGCAAGCTTGGACGCTGCTGATGAGCAGGGCCCGCACCTGGTCACAGGGTTCTCTTGGCAGTTCGCCGTTGCTCCATTCGACGGCCCGCCTCACGATCTTCTTGAAGCCCTCTCCCGTGGTGAACATCCTTCCCGGTGGGAAGGGCTGGAAGACGTCGCTGTACATCATCTGGGATTTCATCTCAGAGGAGTACGCGCCATTGCGTTCTGAGCCCGAAATGTAGAGTGGCTTCAGCCCGTAAGGGTCCCTGGCCAGCAAGGTCTTCCCGCGATCTACCACAACTACGGCGTAGGCCCCGTCGATGTACGAGAGCATCCTCGGTCCTATCGAATTGTACATGGCGAGCACCAGCTCGGCATCCGATGCCCCTGGTGCCAGGCTTGGCGCGATAGTTCTTCTGAGAAACTCCTTGTTGAACATGTACGAGTCCGAAGCGACCGCGACCCCCTCGCCCTGTGCGATTGCGGGCGTCTTCCTTGCGGTCGGGGCAGAGGTGCGCCTAGCACCGAGTGACACTCCTTCGTCGGAGTACAGATCGATCTGCTTGGGCCCTCTGTGCACCAGTTTCGCGAGCATCTTCTTCACTAGAGAGAAGTCCGTGATCCCGTAAGTGCCTGCAATCCCTTCCATAGCCAGCATCTCCCGGAGGTCAGATCTCCGCGAGGTCTAGATCCTGCTCGCTGACCGCCAGGTTGTGGACCCTGTCCTTCTCCGAGATAGGCTTCCCCGTCGAAGGGTCCACGGCCAAGCATGCACCGTTGACGATGGCCGTCGCAATCTTGCCAAGGGCGACTCGGCCACCCCTTAGGTCGGAGGCGTCCAAGAGCCCTTCTCTGATCGCCTCAGCAAGGACCTGGGGGGATATCAGCGGATCTGTCCCTTCATGCGCTTTCAGCCGCTTGATGGCCTCTAACAGATACTTGGTCTCGCTCAGCACCTCGGTCTTCCTCGTCATGACTGCAGGATCTGTATGTGGCCTTGCCTCTCCCAGCAACGCCTTCATCACGGCTCCCCGGGCAATCTCACAGCTCTCGATGATCTCCTCAGGGCGGGCGGCATGGTCGGCCTCACAGTACCCGACAACGTGGACGATATGCGGGTTGAGCGCCATTGCGGCAAACACGGACGCTGCGAGCTGTCCCTTGGCAACGTTGGGCGAGGGCGAGAAGGACTCCAGTCCCGACCTCACCATTCTGACGACCTTGAACCCGTTCCCCTGCAGGGACTCGACCAGCTCGAGCTTCGCAAGCATCTTGGCGATGTCCATGACGGGGGAGATGCCTTTTGGCGTGTCGAACATGAACTGGCAGACGTAGTCCTTCACCCCGAGGGACCTGGCGTTGTAGGCTGCGAGGTACGCGGTCGCCGCCTCGACAACGTCCCCTGATCTCCTCAGCGCCCACTGGTGTGACTCGTTGACCTCGACCGGGATCCCGTTGCTCGCATACCACTTGATGGCCGCCTGGTTCTCCGCAACCGCGACTTCGATAGTCCTTCTGGAGCGTCCGTCGAGCTCGCTATACCACGTGAGGGGAACGGCCCCCCAAGCGACATGGATGGTCTCCTTGAGCATCTCCGCCCACTTGACCAGGTCGTTGGTGCCGCTGTAGCATCTCAGCAGAGGATGGTTTCCGAACCTGGTCGTGTCGTAGATAGCCTTCAGATGCTCCGGAGTCCTTACAGGCACCCCGCCAGCACCGTCCAGCTCTGAGTTCATCTCCGCCGGACGGAAGAAGGACTCCTGAGCGTTCTGGTCAGGGGCAAGTGAGAGTATGTCCACCAGCCCGCTCTCCGCGATCTTGCGGGCGCCGTCGATGGTGTCCCGAAGTGTAGGCAGGCCGAAATGATGCCTGATCAGCGGGACCGGCCTCAGTTCCTCTATGCGGCCAACAAGATCAGGGGGATGACTCTGGGGTTTCTCGGTTCGAGGGCCGCCCCTGACAATGGCGAGGACTGCGCTCTCGGGCTCTGTCCCGTCGAAGCATGCTTCGAACAATCCTGTGGCTTCAGCGAGCCTTGCCACAGGCGGCGTCCCACCGAAATAGAACTTGCGTTTCGACAGGCCCGGATCCTTGCCGAGCTCCTCCCGAAGCTCCGCAAACACCGCCTTTGCGCTCTCGGGACTGAGGCGGTAGCTGAGAGCGACTGCCTCCGGCTGGAATTCGCCAATCGCAGCCACGAGCCGCTTCACAGGGACTGCTGGCCCTAGGAACACGGTCTCGTGGCCGTGCGCCTTCGCCAGCTGCAGGAACGCTTGGACGCCGGCGACGTGGACGCAGCTGCCAAGCGAGGCACCGATGATCTTCACCTCGCAACACCCCTGACGGCCAGCAAACGGATGTCTTTGACAGACTTGCCTACGAGGCCGATCTTCTCCACCGTTCTGCCTTCGGACCAGAAGTCCCTGGAATGGATGGCTGAGGCCATGTGTATGAGTGAGCTGAGAGTCTGCGTCTTCACGCCGAGCATGTTTCCGACCGAGACCATCGGAACGAGGCTCATCGGGACGTCCTCAAGGATGTACCTGTGCGTGAGCGTAGAGGGCGCCCTGACGCCCTTGTAGCCTGGAGTGGCCTGGATGGCATCGAAAAGGGTCCTGCCTGAGGAAGCGTACGCCAGATAGAGCCATTCCCTCGCAGTGTGAAGATGCACTCCGAGGGCCGTCCCCAGCGCGACCCTTTCGGAGTCGGCTGACTCGAGGATCTTGGCCGTGGACGGCGACACCCCCTCGAGATAGTACTCGAAATCACCATGCGTGGACTCTATCCTTGCGGCGTTGAGTAGAGTCAGGGTGGGATGGAAGATCGCTCCAATGTTGTCTAGGCTGGTCTCCAGTACATTCGTGGCGGCAACGAACTCCGGGTATGCCCTTCTCACGACCTCCAACACATCCGGCGTTCTATGCGCCGCTATCGCCGCCAAAGGCACGGAGTTCTTGATCTGCATTATCCGCGCGCGTGCTAAATCCGTGTGCCTCGATACATAGATGAAAGTCTGCGCCTCGGCTATCGTCGGGGTGCTTCGAATCTTCGCCTCCGACAGCACCTGCAGGAACTCGAGGGCGCCGAAGGTCCTTCCAGGGTTCAGAAGCACGATCTGGTGAGAATCGAGGTGACCTGCGACCTGCTGCGCGACGTACCTGTGCCCGCTCGCAGGCACGACTACCATGACGACGTCCGCCCCCTCAACCGCGAGCCCGATGTCATCGGTGGCTACATCGACTCGCCCGAAGCCTTCGACGACTCCCTCGACATCTATGCCTCCTCTGTCCGCGACGTGGTCCACCCTTTCCCTAGACCTGTTCCAGAGCCGCGTGGGAAAACCCATGAGCGCCAAGTGGCCCGCCATCGCGAGCCCGCCGTGGCCCGCGCCCAGGACGGCGAAGGTGGGCATCCTCTCTGGCCTCTTTCTCCTGTGAACCATCTGAGCACCCCTCTGCACAAGTTGAAGGGTGCACGGGTCGGGGGTATGTCCGGGGATCTGTAACGTGCACCCCTGTGATTATCTGTGAATAATGGTGAATAACTATTAAATCCTTGCTCGCGTTTATCACAACCCACCACGGCTCTGAGAGAATCAGGCACACGGGCCGAGGACGAGAACATGGAACGGAGCACGAGAGAGACCGTCAAGTGGATCATCATGTCGGACCGGAGGCTCGTCACCCTGAGATCCTTCAGACAGCACCAGTACCTCGGTGCCTCGGAGATATCACAGAAGACCGGCAGGTCCATACAGAACATAGGCACAGCGCTCAAGGAGCTGCAGGACAGGAAAGTGGTCGAGCAGCTGGAGCCCGGCAGGAGGACTTGGAAGAAGTTCTGCCTCTCATCTGTCGGCAGGACCGTCCTCGACATGGTCGAGCGCGAGCTGAGCGCGGGCATGTTCGAGCGCATGGCGGACGAGCTTTCTTTCCGATACGTGAGGGACGCGTATCGGCTCATTGTCACCGACCCGATAGCGGTCACCAAGGGCATGAGCCTCTACGAGGTCGTCGACAGAGTGCTCGCAGACCCGAGGACCAGGAGCGCATACGTCGTGGATGACAGAAGGAAGCTCGTAGGCATGATAGGGCTGACGCAGATGCTCGCTGCGATCCAGGGGTCCCTGGCGCTCTTCGAGAAGGGGAGGCAACAGATCAGGGGCAAGCGGGTGCCTTTGCCGTTCTCGGTCGAGGAGTACATGGTCAGGCCCGTGACAGTCACCGAGGACGACAGGCTGCTGGGCGCGCTCGAGAAGATGATCAAGCACGGTCTCGAGGACCTGCCGGTGGTAGACGAGAACAACACTCTGATCGGGGAGCTGAACGGGTTCGAGATTCTCCTGCTGGGAAGCGAGGTCATGCGGAGACAGCGGCGGGTCTGAATTGTCTAGATGTCAGTTGCATTCGTTGGAATGCTGTTTTGGAAATGCATATTGAATCCTCAACTTCCGTGACGATAACAAGGCATGAAGGACGCCAATCACCAGTAGGAAGAGACTATCAGAGATAACGGAGAGCTTCTTCCCTGCGTGGGTAGTCCTCAGAGGAGTTACATATATAGAGCCGATGAGCATTTGCGATTCCGCCCAGCATGCAGGGATAGCCAAGCATGGCCAACGGCGCTAGATTCAGGGTCTAGTCGCGCAGGCGTCCGCCGGTTCAAATCCGGCTCCCTGCACTCAGGTTCTTCTCCTCCGCCGAAGAACCTTCCAGGATTTGGTTTCCAGGAAGCTCTCGCTCATGTTTTCGACCATCCTCACGAACTTGGGGAAAGGGGCCGCGAACGAGAGAGTGTTCTCGCCGATGCAGGGCCTTGCAGATATGTCGAACATCCCCAACACGCATCTTGGGCGGGGCAACCGCAGTTCCATGTAAGGATGGTACACGATCGATGAGCATCCGGATCCGAACGGGCAGATCACAGCGTTCGGTTCGGCCTCGTCGAAGTTCGCCAGCGTGAACAACCCGCTTATCGTATCCAACCCAGCTAGGAAGAATACTACATCCGGCTCATCCGACGCGGAGAGCTTGTCCCAGCGCTTGAAGATTATGAAATGCTTGGGGGCCCTGAACGAAGGAGAGAGCTGCACGCTCTCTCGCACGAGTTCGGGGGACTTCTTGTACCTCTCTCCGTCCAGCTTGCCCGGAATGCCGTACGAGAGAAAGTAGTCGAAATCAGGCATTTCTACCTCAGGTACGAATCCCAGGTATCTCCTTGCCCCTCCTCAGATTCGGCTATCAGCTGAGAGACACAGAGTCTTGCCATCCCTGACCATAGGCAGCATGTTGATTATGCAAGGGCCCGACTTAACGACGTTAGTTGCCTTCGGTGTGCCTTCATTGGAGAAGAACACAGTTATGGGCAGTCCGGCATCACCGAAATATCGGCGCCAAAGTGAAACGAACCTGTCACGCCCCTCCGATTCCATCTTATCTCACTCCGCGTTTCCGTGTCATGGGAATCAGGCTTCACCGTCAAGATTCTTTCTCATGGCCGTGTTCTGGCTCGCACGTGCGCAATCGTATCGTACTCCCCGAGTCAGCTGCTGACGGCCCTCATCTCAGACTCGAGGAATCAGGCTTGGCTCACTAGTAGGGTTCTTATATTGGCTAAGAGCATCCCAGGACATCTGTCCTGAGTAAGACAGAGTGGGGGTTCGCTTCATGCGGACTGGAATGTTCTTTGCCTCGATTATTGCGTTGGGAATGGTCGCCACCCTATTCTGGGTGGGTATTGCGAATGTAGCTGGTAACCAAGGAGGAGCTGACCTCTACGGATATCGGTGGACTGACAGCAATCTGCCACCGCCGTTCATAGCGTTCAGCTGGATCGAAATCAGCGGCTCGGGGACGTATACCGGCGTCACCGGAGACGACTCATGTGGCGGACCCTACCCGATAGGCTTTGGGTTCGAGTTCTATGGGAATACGTATTATGACTTCTGGGCCAGCACAAACGGGCTTGTCGATTTCTCCGGTTATGACTCGGACTATTGGAATGAGCCGATTCCCACTGGCTATGGAGCTGCAGACAACTTCGCGACCCCCTACTGGGACGATCTATACGTATCGTCCTTACCTAACGGAATATTCTACCAGACGGTTGTCATCGGCAACACAAGCGCGCTCGTGGTCGAATGGTTTCAGGTCACGAGGTTGGGGATGTCGGAACTCATGACCTTCGAGGTCATCTTGTACGAGACCGGCGAGATATGGTTCCAGTACAACACGCTGAACGGCATGACTGGTGATGCTGCCACGGTCGGGATAGAGAACTACGATGGATCCGACGGATGCCAGTACTCGTACAACACTGCGACTCTCTCGGACAATCTCGCCATCGAATTCTCCCTCTCGGACCTTTCCATCGGCCCGAACCAACAGCAGATGGCCAGTCCGGGCGCGACAGTCTACTACCTGCTGACCGTCTCCAACTACCAAGACTTCCCAGACTCCTTCGACATATACTACACATCCGTCCTTGGCTGGAGTGTGATGCTGTACGACACGCTCTTGAATCCGCTGGGAGACAACAACGGGAACGGCCTCCCCGACACAGGCGACATCCTGCCCGATGACAGTATGGACATCGTCGTCACCGTGGACATCCCGGCCTCGCCCTCGGGCGCGGAAGAGGTGACCAATGTGTTCGCTCAGTCCTATGCGGATCCGGCCTTGTTCGACATTGCCGAGCTGAGGACCAGGGTTACGCCTGTCGATTTCTCCCCGCCGCACTCCGACCAAGGCCTCGACACAAACAACAACAGCTTGTACGATTACCTAGTCGTCGACGCATCGGTGCTCGTCACTGTAGCTGGCGACTACATCCTCAACGCGCAACTCTACGACGGTTCGTGGATTTGGATAACTTCGGATGACAACTTCACGTACCTTGATACGGGCCTGCAGACGGTCCGGATGTTCCTCGCAGGTAATAGGATATCCAATTGTGGCTCAGACGGGCCGTACTATGCTCAGCTTTCCCTGTACGACACCGGGTGGAACTGGCTCGACGGCGATACTCATACTACGCAGGCATACACGCGGGATGAGTTCGATCCGTCAACCGGGTTCTCCCCGCCGCACTCCGACCAAGGCCTTGACATGAACAACAACAGCTTTTACGATTACCTGGTGGTCGACGCATCGGTGCTCGTCACCGCACCTGGCAACTATATCCTCTTTGCGAACCTCTACGACAGTTCGTGGAATTGGATAACTTCGGATGACAACTTCACGTACCTTGATGCAGGCCTGCAGACGGTTCGGATGTTCCTCCCAGGTAATAGCATATTCAACTGGGGCTCAGACGGGCCATACAACGCTCAGCTCACCCTGTTAGACAGCGGGTGGAACTGGCTCGACGACGAGACTCACACTACGCAGGTATACACTCGGGACGAGTTCGAACCGTCCATCGGGTTCTTCCCGCCTCACTCCGACCAAGGCCTCGATATTGATGGCGACGGCCTGTACGACTATCTGGTCGTCGACATAGTGGTGTACATCGCCACGCCTGGTGATTACATCATCGGGGCGGACCTCCTTGACAGCTGGTGGAACTACGTTGACTCGCGCCAGAACTACACATATCTTGACACAGGCTTTCAGACGGTCCAGTTCATCTTCGAAGGCAATTGGCTATGGACCTACGGCTTCAATGGATCATACTATGTTGTGCTCAACCTCTGGGACACCTGGTGGAACTGGCTCGACGGAGAAGTCCACACTACGCAACCGTACAGCTTTGACGAGTTTGATCCACCCACCGTGTTCTCCCCGCCACACTCTGACCATGGTCTCGACACGGACAGCGATGGCCTGTACGACTACCTAGTAGTCGAAGCGGTCGTGAACGTATCGACCCAGGGGAACTTCTCTGTCGACGGCAATCTTATGGACAACTTCGGAAACTGGCTCGCCTACGCAGGTAACTCCACATATCTCGAATCAGGTCTCCAGGTGATCACCCTGATGTTCGATGGCAGGGCTATCAACGGCGTCGGGACCGACGGCCCGTACACGGTGTTCATGGACCTGTACGATGGCATGTCAGGCTGGCTTGACAGTGACATGTACGCCACGGACGCATACCAGAGCACGGACTTCGAACTGCCACGAGCGTATGTCTTGTTCGACCAGACCCACTCAACGGACCCCAGCGGCTGGTTCAGCGTCTGGATAAGGGACCTCAAGAGCAGAGGCTATGCGGTCGACACCTTGGGCCTAAGCCCGATAACACAGGCAGCCTTGGAGTCGTACGACGTCCTTGTTGTTCCCCAGGCTCACAGCTCCTACAGCTGGAGCGAACTAGCAGTGATAGAGGAGTTTGTGCTTGATGGAGGGGGACTCGCCGTCATAGGAGATGATAGCCCGAGTGTCCACTCGGATCTCACGAGTTTTGCTGGCATCACCTGGGACTGGGGAGGGTGGTCAGGATACACTGGTGACATTACCCCCCATGCGGTAACGGAGGGAGTGGCAACCGCCTATTTCGGTAATCCTTCCTCCATACTGCACGTCGCTGGACCAGCTGAAGGCATTATCAGAGATCCCGGTGGCAACATCATGGTCGCCGCCTCAATGGTGGGCATGGGGTCGGTGGTGGGCGTTACAGACCGGGACTCGCTCGTTGATTGGTCTATCTGGGCGGGTGACAACCTCCGACTCGCGAACAACATCATTGACTGGCTTGCGATGGATCGCCCAGTTGTATCCCTCGCATGGTCTCCGATGGATCCGGTTGTGGGTGAAACAATCACATTCGACGCCTCGGCCAGCTACGACCCGGATGGGACCATTGACAACTACTCGTGGAACTTCGGCGACGGCACTCAGGGGAGCGAGGCGGTCACGACTCACATGTATTCGGCAGGCGGGACCTATGTAGTCTCTCTCACTGCTTTTGATAACGATGGCATGAGCACCACCGTAACGACTGAGGTAGTCGTCTCAAGGATCGCGCTCGGTGTCCAGGTGCAGGTCGGGACCATCCACTTCAGGGGGGAGATGGCGGAATTCTATATCCTGGTCTCCAGCATGGGCGAAGCCGTCGATGCGGACGTGAGCGCAGAGCTCTACTACAATGGGCTACCTTACGAGAGCCTGAGTGCTTCTGTCGAGGACGTCGGGCTTGGACTGTATCGGATACCCTACACGATTCCGCTGAACGCATCAACAGGGACGTATGCACTGGTCGTCGAGGCGGACTACCTCACCCTCGAAGGAGTCTCTATGGAGAGCTTCCTACTGAGCCCAACTCTGACTGGTTGGGATGCCTTGTTGGTGAGTATCAACGGTACGGTCGGGACCATAAAGACGGATGTAGGTCTGATCGAAATTGATCTCGATGCCATCAACGCCACGCTGGTCAGCATAGAAGGGGAATTGGTGACCATTGGCTCGGACATTGGTGTGATTCAGGCCGACGTGAGCGACATCGATGCGAGCATCGCCGCGATCAATGGCACACTGGCGACAGTCCAAACAAACCTTGGACAGATCAGCGTTGACGTGAGCGACATCGATGCGAGCATCACAGCGATCAACGGCACATTGGTGACAATAGACACCACGCTGGGCTCGATCCAACAGGACATAGGCACCATCAACGGCGAGATCACGTCGATAGGTGGAACACTGGCGACAGTTCAGACCGACCTTGGGACAATCAGCGTTGACGTGACCGACATCAACGCCAGGCTGGCCTCGCTTGATAACACGGTGGCGACCATCCAGACCAGCGTCGGTGCAATAACGACAGACATAGACAATATCCAGCTACGGGTTACCGCGATCAACGGGACGTGCGCCGTGATTCAGACGACGCTGGGCACCCTCGAGGGACGTATCATTTCCATCGAGGGTGACATTGCCACGATACAGACGGACATTGGCGTCGTGAAGGATGACGTCAGCGATGTGAAGGGAGACCAGCCAGCGATTGCGAGTCTTCAGTACGGATCATTGATACTGGTGATTGCCGCCCTGGTCATCGGAGCGGTCATACTAGTGATGCTCGTTCGCCGAAAACCTAGCTAGAAACGGCAACTCCCGACTGCGCCCGTAGGCCTCGGCTCTAGCCAGCAGCACATAGCTAAAGGCATGTGGGACCTCGGTAGAGAGCTTCCTCTCAGAGGACTAGATGAAGTGAGCAAGTGCGCTAACCTGACAAAACGAGCGGCCCAGAATCGAGTCGTAGACTACTCAAGTATTCTATGTTCTGAGGACCCGAACCAAGTCTTTATGCGAAGGACAAGCAATGCCTTGACGGTTGAGATCATGCCGAACTGTCCTTCTTGTGGAACTCAGATTGTCGAAGGTGGCGTCTTCTGCAGCAAATGCGGTGCGAGAGTGGATGCTCAGGGCGTTCCTCGTCCGGCAGGATCTGCGCTCTCAGGGATCTGGTACCAGAACTTCTACAGGATCAGGAAGAAGGTCATAGCAATTGCGAACCAGTACTGGATCGAGGACGCGCAGGGGAGACAATTGGGGTTCTCTCGTCAGAAGATCATCAGGATCAAGGAGAACATCAGGATCTTCACGGACGACAGCATGACATCCGAGATATTCAGAATACAGCAGGAACAAATCATGGACATGTGGGGCACATTCGCGGTCCTAGACTCAGCGACGAACGCGTGCGTGGGAAAGCTGCGCAGGCAGGCGATTTCCTCTGGTGTCTTTGTCGACGAGTACCTGCTCTTGGACGCCAACGGGCAGATGGTAGGCAGGGTGGCTGAACGCGGAGGAAGGGGCTTGGCAAGGAAGTACCTTCCAGGTGGGTCGCTCGTGCCGGAGCAGCTGGTCGTCGAGTTCCATGGACAACAGGTTGCGGAGATCAAGCAGCAATTCAAGATAATCGGGGACATCTGGGAGGTTGACTGCTCGCGCATACCGCCGCAGTTCGACAGACGTACCCTCATTTCCGCCATGCTGCTCATGGGCATGATCGAACGCGATAGGAAGTGATTCCAAGGTCAGACAGGCCATTAACCGAGACCGGGGAGTGGCGGAGCCTGGTAGTCTGGTCGGGTCTGGCAGTCATCTGGAATAGCCAGAGAATCGGCCTGAAAAGACGCTCGCGCAACGTGTTATTATACATGGTGTGGGCTTACACGCTCGATGGTTGACGCCCCCTGGGCAAGCACCTTGGTTGCTGTCGCACTCATCCCGGTCGCGTTCTTCTTCACGCACGCTTACATAAGCGGCAAGAAGAGGCTACCGCATCACAAACTGACGGGAACCGTTGCAGTCATCTGGGATCTCGGACTGTCCATCTTGTACATGCTCTACAGGGTCTCAGGCGGTCAGGTGGAGGGATCCACGCTTGAGATAGAAGGCGCGCTCCTTGCTTACTTCATCGCACACGGGATAGTAGCCGTCATGGTCATTGCCCTCGAGCTTGTCGTGTTGTTCGCGGCGCTGCAGCATCTACGAAAGAAAGCGGGCTTGAGCCTGCATCGGAAACTCGCACCTTATCTAATAGTATTCTGGTTCGGAGCGTTCATCTCCGGAGAGATCGTGTATATTGTGAACTACGTTCTCTGACAGCCCTGTCGGTGCAGCTGCTCGAAGAAAGGATGCTAAGAAGAGGTTTGGTCGGGGCGTTCAGCCCTCGGTTATCGACCCGAGCACTGGCTTGAACATCCATCCCTGCGCATTGTGGGCAATGCTGCGGGAGAGATCGATGTCTAAGGTCAGGGTCTCCGTGTGATCGGCAGTCACATTGAACGGGTGGTTCGTCTTCAGCTCGCCTGACGGAACCGTGAAGTTCACGACCGTCCCGTCAGCCATCGTGCCCGTGACATTTGTCACGACCAATCGTATCTGGGTGTACTTGCCGGCGCTCACGTTGCCCGACGCCAAAAGCTCGGATACATTAGTCAACGAGGCGAGGTCCACAGTCTGGTTCTTGATGGACAGGCTGCGCCAACCGGAGTTGTTTCCCGCATCGGCCGCATGTATCTTCACCTCGGAGAAGGTGACGTTCACATGGATCCAGTCATCCGGCAGATCCTTCACCAATATCCTTACAGTCCCTGTTCCTTCCGGTCCCGATGCCATCAGATAGACGCTCACGCCCCCAACGATGACAACGAGTGCAATTGCAACAGTCAAGATTATCGTTCTTCCTATTGCCATGGGGCTCGAATCAAGGGCACTGACTGATAAAGATTCCGGCTGAACCCGGGGTTCCATAGCACAAAGTCCGATGCGTAAAACGATAATGATTGTCCGAGTGCAACAGGAGCCTAGTACAACTCCTTCTCCCTGAACACATACGCTCCCAGGACCAAGAAAAACACTGTTATGCAGACCAGCAACAATAAGGAGCCTCCAACGCTGGAAGCCTGGTCGAACCCGCTGATGTCCCCGAATTCGACCCAGCCTGCCCCCATGCTCCTCAGGTAGAACTTGATGGACGCCTTCTGAATGACCCCTGGAAGCGACGCGATGCCCGCTTCCCAGATGAACGCGTAGAAGAGGCCCAGGAAGACTGGTTTATTGAAAATGACACTGATTGCGAGGAAGAGCGACGAATACACGAAGGAACCGATGACAACGAGGGTCACGAACTCCAGGTAGACCTCAACCTCCTTGCTACCCAACTGATGTTGTGCGAAAAAGGCCAGGAATCCAGCTGTAGTGATCACAACCATCGACAAGGCGACCGAGATCCCAAGGGGCAGGTAGTAGCCAATGTATGAAAACGCACGGTCCAGAGGAGCAGTCGCGACTTGTGTGATGCTATTGTCATCTATCTCGTCGCGTATGAGCGAGGAGCCGAAGATCATTGCCATCACAGGCATGAAGAAGAAAAGGATGAGGGTGTCCAACAGATTCGTTCCGTCTTCGAGCGAATCGTCGCTGTGAGCTCCCGCGTAGCCCATGACGGAGGCGACAAAAAGCATCACCAAGAAGGTGATCAACACCTTCTTGCCGAGTATCAACTTCCTCAACGAATGCATCGTCAGCGAGAGTATCCCGGCCAAGACCCTGATTGGATCCACGCAATTACCTCCCCACGAGATACTTGAAGATGGCTTCGAGGTTGTCGTCCAGGCTGTACATCTTCGTCACTGAACACTGAGACTGATCGACCAAGTTCGGAAGGTTGCTGAAAAAATCGTCTGGCCTTGATACCTGTACAGTCATGCTGTCCCGGTCGTTGTTGTACGCCACTGATACGATGTAATCCTGCTCCAGGAGCATCTTCGCGAGAGCGGTCACTCCCTTTCCTTCCACGATTATGTTGTGAGGATGCTTGTTCATTAGGTCCCTTATGGCAGATATGTCCCCGGAGGCGACTGCCCTTCCCTTGTAGATCAGCGCGATGTCATGGGTCATCCGTTCGATCTCGAAGAGCACATGGGAGCTCACGACAATATCGTGCCCGTGTTCCCGGTTGAGCTTCTTTATGAGGTCGATAATATCCTTTCTCACGAGTGGGTCGGTCCCGCTGAGCGGCTCATCCAGAATCAACAGTCTCGGGTCGTGCAAGAGAGCACCGGCTATCTTCATCCTCTGCTTCATGCCCTTGCTGTATCCCCCAGTCTTCCTGTCCAGGGCTTTGCCCATCTCCACAAGCTCGACGACTTCCTTGATACGCTTCGCCAAGGCTGTGGAGTTCATAGCGTGGAGTCTGCCAACGAGAGAGAGATACTCCCGTCCTGTCGAATCAGCCGGGAGCGATTCATAATCGGGGCAGAAGCCGATGGACGCGTGTAGGCTGGCGTTACCCCACGGTCTCTCGCCCAGCACTGCAATGTCCCCTGCATTGTGCTTTATCAGACCCAAGATGAGCTTGAAGAAGGTGCTCTTGCCTGACCCGTTTGGGCCCACTATGCCCGTTATTCCTCGCTTGATCTCGAGGTCGAAGTTGTTGAGGCCGATGACCTGCCCATACCATTTGCTGAGGGCTCTTGCCTGGATGATAACATCGGCGCTGTATCCCCGGGCCGTCATTTCCCGACCTCCTGTCTTTGGATTCTTATGTAGACGACAACTGCAGGGGCGATGACGAAGGACGTCAGAATGAGAGTGAGCGCGCCTCCATCTACGAAGTAGGGAAGCGATCCCTCGTAAATCCAATCGAACAGGAAGGACAGAGACTCAAGCGGGCTAATCATCCTCCATTCTTCTGCGAACTCCGAGAAGATCTCCGCGACGAGAGTCAGGACGAAGAAAGACATGAACGTGCCAATCGCCGCGTAGCTCTTCCTCTTGGTCAGAGAGGACATCATCAGTCCGAACGGGACGAAGAAGACCGTGACCAACAGTCCGACCAGCGCTGTCTTCCCGAGGACACCGGCGCTGTACAAGTAGTCGTCGCCCGTCTGGGTCGCCATTGACACAACTGCGAGGGCAATCGGGGGAAAGAGGCACAGGAAACTCATCACCGCGAGCGCGCCGCCCGCTTTGCCAGCCAGATAGTCCCGGATCCTCAGAGCTCTTGAGAAGTACAGAACAAAGGAATTGTTGGACAAATCCTCTGATACGAGATCTGAGGTCACCACGGCGGCCAAGAGCATTGCGAATGTGGCAAACATCCCGCCTCCTAAGTAGGAGTTCATGTCATCGCCCTCCAACCTCTCATGGGAGAGCAGCACTATCATGATCAGAGAGATTGCGTGGACCAGCAGGAATCCGAGCACGAGTATCACAATCACGCCTTTGGACCTCAGCTTGTGCATGAGCACGTTTCGGGCGACGACGTAGAATCTCAAGGTCTGGGCGGTCCTCTGACCTTTCCAGGGACGGTATTCGATGGGGCTAATTCCCACCTCTTCCACCTCCCCTGAAGGCCCGTATGAACACTTCCTCAAGGTCCAGTTTCTCTGGGTAGTAGCTCCTCACCTGAACTCCTTGTTCACGAGCGAGCCTGAAGATCTTCTTCCCATCTCCGCACCCGCGGACCAGCAGCGCCACCAGCTCTGCTCCTTCGTCGTTCTTCTCAACAACCTCGCATATCCCGCCAAGTGCCTGGACAAAGCGCTGCAGGGCCTGCACGCCGCCTCGAACCGTGAGGTTCTGAACCCCCTCCTCACCAGCAACTAGGGTCTGCATATCTCCGGCGCGTACGAGTCTCCCGTTGTTGATTATGACCGCATGCTGGCAGACACGCTCGACCTCCTGGAGGATATGCGACGACACGATGACAGTCTTGTCGGACGAGCCGATCTTCCTGATGAGGTCGAGCATCTCCTCCCTGCCTGGCGGATCCATTCCGCTTGTTGGCTCGTCGAGGAACAACAGCTTTGGGTCGTGCACGATCGCCTGCGCGAGCTTCACTTTCTGCTTCATGCCAGTGGAGTATGACTTGATCGGCCTGTAACGTTCTTCGCTGATTCCCACGAAATCCAGGACCTCGTGACTACGCTGCATGGAATCACGAGATACCATGCCGGAAACCTTCCCAAGGAACGACACAAGCTCGACTGCGTTCGCGGAAGGGATCAGGCAGTCATGCTCTGGCATGTAGCCAACTCCGTCTCGAATCGCAAGGCTCTGGGTCCGAGAGTCCAGTCCGCCAACCGATATAGTTCCCCTGTTCAGAGAAAGAAGGCCCAGCGATGCCTTGATGAAAGTGCTTTTCCCTGCACCGTTAGGCCCTAACAGGCCGACTATTCCTCGCGGGATATCTGCCGTGAAACCGTCCAACGCAATCACGGGCCCGAAGCTCAGCGTTACGTCCCTGGCAGAAATATGATACGGACTCCTGCCAGAGCCTTCTGCCACGCCGGCTGTCTCCGCCTCAGGCATGAGTCACGCGAACAGCTTAAAGGCAATAAGCATTTCGGACATTTCAAGTGGAACAGTACCAGTGTCCAGGCGATCCGATGTGAGAATCCCGATCACGCGGGTCTGGAAATTCTATGTGGCACGTTCCGGTTGTTAGCCCTAGGTCACGTACTTTCGGGGGATCTCGATCGCAAACCTGCACACGGGTTCGCCCCAGAGGACGGACTTCTTGACCTCTGCCCTGAGTAGCTTCCCGAAGGCAACTTCGAATGGCTGCTTCTCGTAGCCAGCGCTGCAGTAGCACAAATTGCGCGACATCAGCGTGTTTGTGAGGAGCGACTCACGGGCCAGCGGGCAGTGACAGTAGTAGTACCTCTTCATCCTCGTGTCTTCTCCACAGCGCCACCAATCGGCCACGCCAACGCATTATCTCGGGGTGCCTGGAATAGCCGAGTTTCTGGTTCACGATGACGCTCCAAATGGCGTGTAGTTCCCTGTGTTCCGCTAACAAATGATTCCTGCAGAGGCTCTCCACCGGCAGATCCCAAATACGCATGGCAGGGGATTGTACCGCGTTTCAGGATTCATGCAATGCGCCTCACTATGTGTGTCTTCGGTCTCCGCCAAAGGAGTCTGCGATGGCGAGGCAAGAATCTCTCAAACCACACGGCACAATCATTGCGCCTCGTGAATCACACACTACTTGTAGATATAATGCGATTCCTCCCCATCCTGATAGCACGCAGGACAATAGGGGGGAAGAAGAGACGAACGCTAGAAGAGTAGGTTCTGTGCTCGTGGCACTCGTTTTTGTGGTCGTGGCGTTTGCCGGAGTCGGCATGAATGCAGCCGCTCCTCCGAGCGACATGCTGCCCATAGACGAGGCGTACGAGCAGGAAGTGGAAGCGTACCTTGTGGGCCTCGGGACCTGGCCAGGCTGGGGTTTCAGAGCGGCTGGAAGCACCGCAGAAGACCAGGCCACGAAGTATATCGAACAGGAAATGCTGGATATCGGACTGACCTCGGTGAGAAGGGAGATCGTTCCAGTGGACGCCTGGGACTTCATGGGCGCGAGCCTGACGGTCGCTGACGTCGAAGGCAACGTGAAGACTTTCGACGCATCGTCCATGGGCGGAGTGCCAGGCACCGACGACGACGGACTCACTGGCGAGATAGTCTATGTCGACCGCGGCAACCCGCAGAATTACCCGGAGGAGGGGGTCGAGGGCAAGCTCCTGCTGGTCGACTGGGACGCTGACTGGTTCTGGGTGAACCTCGTTGGCCACCAGGCAACGATCTCAGGCGCGAAAGGCGTCATCATAAGCACCATGAGCCACCCGTCTTACTACGAGTGGGAGGACTCGCTCGGAAGCTTCGATGCGACCTATGATGATGACTGGGTACCTCTGATAGTGATCTCAAGAGCCGACGGCTGGAGCGTGGTCGACATGCTGGCGATGGGGCCGGTTACTGGCACGATGGTGTCGCATGCGACACTTACGATAGACGGAGACGGTCACAACGTGGTAGGCATGTACCCAGGAAAGGATCACGAACATCCGATTCTAATCCTCGGACATCACGATGCTTGGTTCTTCGGAGCGTCGGATGACACATCCTCCATAGCAGGCATGCTCGCGTGGGCGAAGGCTATGAAGGAGGCCGGGTACGTGCCAGAACACGACCTGTACTTCATCGCAACGACCGCGGAGGAGTACGGCAACACGGATTCCTACTACGAGTGGCTCGTGGGCGCGTGGTACATGATCACCCAAGCGCACCCAGACTGGGCTATGAGTGCGATCGCATTCCTGAACATCGAGGGCCTCGGCGGCGCGTGGTTCGATGGGGCTCAAGGACCGTTCACGGCGAGGGCGAACTACGAGCTGGCGCCCTTGGCGAGGGAGGTCTTCAACGCCAATCCGAGCCTGTTGCCAGAGGGCTGGCTCGTGAATACTCAGCTCAGCTCATGGCAGGACGGATGGACCCTGACCGCGGCTGGTATCCCGGGGATAACATTCTCGGACACGATCCCGGGCTATGACGCGATCTACCATACGAATATGGACAACCTCGACCTGATTCACTATGACGACATGGCGATGCAGGTCCAAGTGATGCACAAGATTCTTGTGGAGATCGACACCGCGAACATACTGCCCTACAAGTTCTCCGAGAGAGCAGTCAACATCGCGAGGAGCGTCGACGCGAAAGACTATGAGTACATCGGCGTGGACGTAAGGGCCCTTGACGATTCGATATCTGAGTTCAGGTCCCTCGCAAGGAAGTACGATAGGATTGCCTCGAAACTGTCGGATTCGGACCGCGCAGCTGCGAATGAGCTCCTCATGCAAGTCAGCCAGCTGATCAACAAGGAATGGACAGCCCTGAGCTGCTGGGATTCCGTTATCTATCCGACCCAGCAAGTGGAGTGGGACTGCATCTGGCTCACGGAGGCGCTCGAATTTCTGGAGAAGGGCGACCTCAATGGTGCTCTTGACGAGCTCTGGAACGTCGGCCTGACCTGGAACGCTTTCTTCGATTACGAGGTCTGGAAGTGGGAGAACGGCAGACACGCTCCCGGCGCTGTGCACCTGAACTGGGGAGCCCAGGGCCATCTCGCACCTTACGTGGACATATACGAGCCATATGTGTCACTCAAGGACAAGTACGAGATGGGAGGTCCGCCGGACTACTCGTGGGAGATGGAGGAGCTCCAGAAGGTGCTCGATTCCGAGAAGATGGAGTTGGAGCGGCGGGTGCAGCTGGAGACGGAGCAGGTGAACCAGGTCAACATGATGCTGGAGGAGCTCATAGAGCTGGCCGTCACCTGAGCAAAACCCTTTAGCTACTTTCTTTTTCTTGTCCCTGGGAATCAGACATTGGGCACTAGCAAAAGGCAATAAGAGATGGCATGCGATTCACTCCCGGGACCTGTGGCGATTCCTGGAAGAGCCCTGACAGCTATCTCATTCCTCGTGTGCTCCGTTCTTTGGCTTCCTTGCGCGGAAGCGTGGAGCAACGGCGGATACTCGGCCGATCCCGACAATCCAGACTACGGAACTCACGATTGGATCTTGGACATGGCGCTGACGCTCCAGACTAGAGATGTCACATTCCTCAAGACGACATACCACGACTATCTCTTGCTTGGATCAGAAGCTCCGGACAACCCCCAGTACATCGGGGACACGACGAAGCACCACATCTACTTCTACGAGACAGGCACTCTCCAGGATGACGTATGTGCGGTGAGAGCTTCTCAGGTGTACGAGACCGCCCTTGGATATATGATTGCCGGGGACTATGACAACGCAGCCTATGATATCGGAGTCATGGCCCACTACATCTCTGATCCCGGCGTTTTCGGCCACACAATGGGGGCGTATACGGACTGGGGAGCTGAAGTCCACCACCAAGATTACGAGGACGAGTTCGAATCGATTCTGGACACCCTCACGACACCAACAGGAATCGCCCTGGGAGATGCGGGGGCATACGATGCGACATTGCAGCTTGCGGAGACCATCACTTTCGGCGACGACGCTATTCAGTCGAACGCCTGGATGGATTCGAACTACGACTGGGCTGACGAGACCTTCTTATCGAGCGCCATGGCATCTCTGGACGCATCAGTCGCAGCAGTTGCCTCTGTCATCAACCACTTGCTGGTGGAGGCGAATTCTCAAGCGCCCCCACCTGTGCCTGAAGAACCCCTGCCTCCTGCTTCCTTGGCTGCTTCGGTCCAGGGTTCCCAAGTCCTTCTGACATGGACTTCCCCTCCGCGTGACGGCGGATCCGACATCACTGGATATGTTCTGTACAGAGGGACGGATCCTGAGAGCCCAGTATACCTGACCACAGTATCCGCGAGCACACACGCTTGGAATGACGACTCTGTGAAGCGAGGCAAGACCTATTACTACTGGGTGGTAGCTGAGAACTCCGTGGGTCAGAGTGATATGACTCGCCTGGCATCCGCGACGATCCCGAGGGATTCGAACCCTCTCGTGTTGGCAGTCGGAGTGGTCGCAGCACTAGGAGCTCTTGCCTCGGGTGGAGTTCTAGTATGGCGAAGAAGGACACGTGCAGGCCCTTCTCGCTAGACACGGCTGATGGATCTCGAGCCAAGAAAAACTTCGAGATTCACCTCGTCAAATGCTGTGATGGATGTCTGCTAGAACTCAGCGGAGTTTCGCCCATCTTCTGAGCAGGTTGCATATCTCGTCAGATGCTTCCTTGGGGTAAGAGCCGGCCTTCTCCTGCTCGCGGACGAAGTCTATCGCGCAGTCTATGGATATGCGAGAGCTCTTCGCCCTGATGCTGGCAATGACCGAGGACGCCACCTCGTCGCCGATCTTGTAGTGGTCCATGATCTCCCTGATATCGTACGTGAATGTGGTTACTCTGTGCAGATTCAGCATCGATGTCCTTTCGCTCTCCCGAGGCGATGGAATCCTCGGCTCTGAGCTCCTGCGCCCTTTGTATCTACCACTGCGACCGGCCAAATCATCTCTCCGAGCACATATCCATATTCCTACTGGCTACTTAATGCTTGACGGCGTACCCAACCCAGTGGGGTAATTGACCTATGTGCACGTATGAGAGAAATGAGATTTCTTGCTCGTTTTCTCAGACTACTGGACGTCCAATTGCCCGATTCTGGAGTTAGACGGATGGGTACTAGTAGTCAAACCGATTAGGCCAAACTGAGACGAGCGTGTTATGCGCTTGTCCGAAAAGGAGAAATAAGCAATGAGTTACGGCATGCAAGGAAGCAACAGCCGTAGATATGACTCAGGCCCCAGGGAGATGCACAAGATAAAGTGCTCTGACTGTGGATCTGAATCAGAGGTACCCTTTGAGCCTAAAGAGGGAAGACCTGTCTACTGCCAGACCTGCTACCAGAAGCACAAGCCCGCACGAAGAAGCACGTACTGAGCGTTCAGTTCATTTTCATGAATTATTCGTTCAAAATCGCAAACCACTTACCTATCATTTTGTTTTCCCACAGGATTGACACTTCATCGAGGGCATGGAATTCCAGAGAATTAGGCCACGAGATGGTGTGTGAAACAGATCCCGACCATCACACCCGCGATGCAAGGTACAGAACGAGGGCCGACCCGACAATCCAAACTACCAGCACCCCGATGGCAAACCAGAGGATCATCCTCCAACTGTCTGTGTCCCCGTGCCTCTTGCGCATGCTTATTATGATGACACACGCAATGATTGCGGGAATCAGAAATAACGCGATAATGCTGGCAATGGACAGGAACTCAAACAGCTCAGTGATCGGACCACCTAGTCACTCGAACATCAGCAAACACTCGCTTAGACTTTTCTGCCCAGAGGCATAGCCGAACAAGAAAATAGAATGGAATCCCTCCGGCTTTCGGCCGGAGGGGGTTTTCTGAGGCTTCCTACATCACCTCGGCGTCGATGATGGCCTTCGCATCGGTCCACGCCCACTCCAGGGTCGCGATGTCCTCCGCGAACCATGGAACGAGCTGGTTGTCCCTTATGTCTATTAGCTGGCTCAACGCATCCGCCTTCGACATGGACCCGTCCTTGAGACCCAGGTAGATGCCTTGGACGTCCACGTACATCTGCTGCTGGTCGAAGTCATCGCCCCAGTACATGTACGTATTGACCATGGAATCGAAGGTCTCGACATACGTCGCTCTGCTGAAGTACTTGCCCCACTCCATGGTGTAGACGCTCTCGAGAGACCATGTGGCTTTCATCACGCGGTTCTTGGCCAGCCAATTGATCGCGGCGTCGACGAACCCGTAGTCGTGCGAATGCTGGTCGGTCCTCAGGAAGACATCCCAAGAGCCCATCGTACCGCCCTCCCCAAGCGTGTAGGGCGTTATGATACGCCTCGCGTCGATGAGTGCCTTGTTGAGCTTGTCGGCCAGCATCCAGAGCTGCTCCTTTTCTGCATCACTGTCTGCCTCTGCGTAGGCGCGCTCCAGCTCTGCCGCATATGCGTTTGCGGCCACCGCGCTCTCCCTGAGATCCGCCAGCGCCTCGGACGCGGCATCGATGCCATCAGTCTGCGAGCTTGGCATTGTGACCTTCTCAGAGGCCAGATATCCAGCAGCCCAATCGCAAGTAGGCACGAAATCGAGCGGGACCACCAGCGCGTGGACGCACCTCGTCGCCACGAGCGCATAGAACTTCAGAACCATGTTGATGACGTTCGGATCCTGAATCTCTATCGTGTCCAGCTGCGTGTGATAGATCCAGTAGTAGCCTTCAGTCCAGCCAATCATCTGAATCGTGGATCCGCCGCCCTTGGCGCCGAATGACCACGCATCTGTCCAGGACCAGATCGGGTTGTAGAAGGTCAGCATCCCATTGATACCGAGGTCCATGATAGCATCTTGCACAAGTCCGTTGACCTCCCAAGTGTTCTCGGCCCAGTATCTCCCAGAGGTCTTCGGGAAGCTCACACCGTCCATGTTGAGCTCCACCACGAGCCCTTCCATTATCTCCGGGTGAGCCACGACGAACTCGTAGGAGCCTACGAGCCAGTTATACCAGGTTCCCCCTGGGCCTCCTGTCTCCTCAGCGCCGACCGAGCAGAAGACGAGCGTCCTCTCGTTCACGAACTTGCCCGAAGCCCTTGCCTCCGAGAACAGCCTTGCGAACTCCAGCACAGCAGCAATAGATGAACTGTCGTCGTCTGACCCGAACCACCAGGTGTCTATGTGGCCGGAAATTACGATGTACTCGTCCCTCTTCACAGTGCCCCACATGACAGCCGCGACGTTGACCGACTCCCCGTTCGAGTTGAAGTCCACGCGGCCGCTTGTCTCGAGAGTCACTGGACCGTCGGCCAGCATGTCCTTGATATGCGCTGCGGAGTTGGGCGATATCGAGAGCCCCGGAATCGGCGAGAACACAGAATCCTGCTTGATCCCCTCAGGGTTGTCCGAACCAGCGAAGTATCCGTAGAACACCACTGCTGACGCGCCGTGGAAACCTGCTTCGAGCGCTGGTGTATTGGGCCATGCCTGCAGGTTGTCGTCCCTGTGGACCAGAGCCATCGCGCCGTTGAGGTCTCCCAATCCATCGAACTCGGCAGCCGTCCCATAGCCGGCATCGACGATATTCGCGATTAGGACCTTGCCATCGTCTGAATTGCCATAGCTGTATGGTTGACCGTCATCCAAACCCCAGATTGACGGACAGTCACCGTAGGTGACCACAGGAATCTCCTCGTAGCCATTCGATGCGACCTTCATTGTCGTTCCATAGTGCTTCCAGTTGGCCACTTGGAATGTCTCCCACCAGACCTCATCCATGGCCATATCACTGAATTCGTTGTACACATATTCCTGTGCAGCCCTCTCTTCATCCGACCCTGCGACCTTCTCCCCCAGCAGCGACAGGTATTCTAGCTGCTCCCAGGCGTGATCGTAGTCTATCTCACCGAGCATCTCCAGCTCGTGAGCAGTCAGCGCCATGGGCTTCGCAATACCAGTCGGTGGTGCGCTATACGAAAGCGGCATCGAAAGCACCACGACCAGCACAGTAGCCACGCTGACTGCCCCAATATTCCTCATTCTCATGCTTCCTCCCCCAATAGTATTCCTAACAACAGCCACTTGGGCTGTTCGGTAAACTGAATGACACGGGATAATAGTTACGCTTGCCACAATGCAAGAGACGGATTTGACAAATGATTTGTAGTCCGTCTGGCATTTGCGAATGCGTGACCACGGCCTCGGAAGCCTTCGACGACATGAATGAGAGGATGCTTCTGAGGTTGCTCTCGATCAATCCAGATTGCGCGACGCTTTTCGGGCAGCACGAACCATATGATAGGCTTCTTCCCCACGGAGGCTTCCAGAGGCTCAAGGACACCCTTGACCTGATAGAGGGATGGACCAGGGAGGCTGGAGATATCGCCTCGGAAGGGGGTCTCTCGAGAGACCAGGATACTTCTCTTAAGGTGTTGAACTACACCTTGGATTCGCTCAGGTTCGTTGTGGACGACTACCCGCTCTGGAAGATGCGACCAGATGCCTTGGAGAACCCTGGCTCTGCCATGCTCATGATGCTCATCAGAGACTATGCTCCGTTGCCCATGCGGCTGGAATCCATGGCCGCCCGCATAGGAGAGCTGCCTAGATATCTTGAGCAGTTCAGGGAGCGCTTCCGCGGAAAGCGGACTGTCAGGATGTGGACTGAGACGGCCAGAGATACATGCGCTGCTTTTCCTGCGTTTCTCGAGACAGTCCAGAAACTCTCGGTCGAAAATGCTGATACGAGGACCCGCCACAAGATGAGCCGGAGCGTTGCTGCTGCAAAGGACGAACTATCGAAGCACGAGGCTTGGCTCGTCACCTTGCTCGACTCATCAACGGACGATTTCGCGATGGGAAGGAAGAATTTCGAGAAGATGCTGAAGATGCGAGGCATCTCATATACCCCGGAGGGCCTCATCGACCTCGCGACCGCGTACCTTGAGGACTACAAGAAGCGCAGAGTGGATCTTGCCACAAGGATCTCCAATGGAGGGACCGTGGTCGATGCCAGAAGGATTGTGGAATCAGACAGTCCCCGTGACATGGGGGAGGTCATCGAAAGAACCAAGGCCGCGGTCGAGAACGCCAGGGGTTTTGTGATCGAACAGGGCATTGCCACGGTTCCAGAAGGTCCCAGCGTTCACGTGATCAGGACACCAGGATTCCTCGAGGAGAGCACCTCCTCCGCTGCGACGTACCTGCCCGCAGTTTTCGAGAAATCACAGGATACGGTCTATTTGGTCACCGGCGTCAAGGACCAGACGAAGCTGGGGACCTTATGGAACTACCCAGCGATTGACTGCACCGCAGTCCACGAAACCTATCCAGGACATCACCACCAGGGGGTCATGTCCAACAGAAAGCCTTGGATCCACCAACTGCCGCACCTGATCTATACGCCAGACACGCTCTCTCCGCCCTACGAATCCCAGGAGGGATGGGCCACCTATTGCGAGCTGCTCATGCGCGATAGGGGATTCCTGGAATCCGACCGCCATGTATCCAGCCTGCTCGACTACCACGTCTCGACCGCGTGTAGGACTTTGAGCGAAGTGAATCTGGATTGCGGGTTAGCCACGGTGGATGAGATGGTCGATTTCACCGCGAGGGAGACGGGATATCCGAAGTCATTCGCAGAGACCGACGTCAAGGGTTTCACGCGCATGCCCGGATACGGCATATGCTATCTTCTCGGGAGACACCTTGTTACGAGTCTGAAGAGTGGTCTGCGGAAGGAACTTGGCAGCCGATTCTCGGAGAAGAAGTTCCACGACCTCGTCGCGGAGAACGGCAACCTACCCTTCTACATTCTGGAGGAGGAGGTTCGTTGGAGCATGGCGGGCCTCTAAGCTGACATGAAGCTCCAGCACGTGTCAGAGAGGCAGTTGGCCAGCACGTTCGCTGGGAAAACCCCATATACATCGCATCGCACTACAAATCTCAGCGGCTGGGATGCAGAAGGGATGATGAGAGTGGGCCTGAGAGTCCCGAAACGGCGGTGAACGGGACGCCGATCCCTCCACGTCAATGACGCCTTGGCTGATTGCAGCTCTGTGCCACTTCTGCCAGCCTCGACGAAGGGGCATCTGCACTAATGGTCCGCGCAAGCGGAGGAGATGGGATATTGGAGTACACCCAAAGACTGGGCATGACGAAGCTTGTCGTAGGAGTATTGATTGTATGTGTTCTGGCAGCGACCTTCACAGGATACCTGGTTAGCGCCTCGGTCTATTACACCGGCAGTGTGAAGACGACAGACAGCACGGGCGTCGCGAAGGATCTATTCTTCCGCGGCGAACTTGTGTATGTGGACGTAGAGCTGAACTACCAAGGCACGCCGTACGACGGAAACATACGTGTCGAGCTCCAGAGGACCACGGACGGCTGGGTATATGACTGGTTCAACGAGAGGACCAACGACCCGGTTGTCGGATGGTACAACAGTTCCCAGGACAACACCTGGCTTGACACATGGGCCGGAATCCCCGGCGACATGATGACGTACGACGTCGTGGTGTACTACACCGGAACTTGGGATGAGATCGCAAGGAAGACAATAGTCGTGAAGGACACTGGGCTCTGGCTAGATCCCCCGGATGACCCATACTACCCGGGAGAACAGGTCACGGTAACGTTGATCACGACCTACACGACCGATGTCTTCTATGTGCAGATCGTGAACGAGACAGGGGCGACCATGAAGAACTGGAGCGGACAGGTCGCTCTCGAGGGATGGTGGCAGACCGTCTGGACCGTCGCCGCTGACTTCCCTGACGGGGACTTCACTCTCAACGTGAGGGATCAGGGGTCGCACGCGATATGGAACCAGGTGTTCTTCGCCGTACAGAAGTATGTCCTGATGATAGACAGGGACAGGAGCAACTTCTTGCCCGGCGAGACGGCGAGGATAACCTACGCCGTCTTCGAGATAGCCACTCTGGCGCCATACACGGGGGGAACGATAACCTATTCCGCGCACTGGCTCAACAACTCCGGGAACGACACCTGGCAGAATGGAACGCTAGTGGGAAGCGAGGGGACGCAGTCATTCATCGTGCCCTCGGACATAGCTCTATACTCGGATGTGGAGATAACCTACTGGGCCAACGATACAGCCGGAACCAGGACTGCCGAGTACACACTCTGGCTGTACATCAACACTCTATCTGCTGACATCGGCCTTGACTATGGCCCCTACATGCCGGGTGACACCGTCATGATAGAGGTTTCTGCATGGGTCGGATGGAGCAACCTGCCAGATGCGAATGTGGACATTGCTGTAATCAGGGCCGGAACTGCAATCGCAGAGTACGGTGCATCCGGGCTGACTACTGACGCCTACGGCGTGGCCATGCACTCGTTCCAGCTGGCCTTGAACGAGAGCAAGGGTAACTTCGTTGTGAATGTGGCAGTCTCCAAGGCAGGGCAGTCAGTAACGCGAATGACATCATTTGAGGTCGAATGGAACGGCGGCCTCACAATTGAACTCGACAGAGAGCGGTACTATTCAGGAGACACAGTCACGGCGTCATTCCAGGTGTTCTGGAATACGGAGTATCTGTCAGGACAGACAGTGACGTACCTAGTCGGAACGAATCTCGGATTGCTTACCATTGGCAACACGACGACCGGAAGCGTCAGCTTTGACCTCCCATCCGACTACTACGGCGTCCTTTGGATGGAAGCTGTCGTCAACCTGAACGGATACCTGCTGTCCGACATCCGCATGGCCGAGGTTGTGCTCGCAGATGTCCTGGTCAGCGCGGTGAGAGACAACTATGACGCATCGGACGTGATCGAATTCGACTATGCCATTGTCTCGATGGCGCCAGGGGCAAACCTGAGATACGAGATCGTCAACTCCATGGGGATACGAGTGGCAGGATCCTCTCTGCCGCTTGTGGAGAACGGCACCATTTCGTTCACAGTCCCGGCAATGCCAGCTGACAGCTACACATGCATTGTCAGCCTTGTTACTCCCGGGGGAACGGTGATATCGGCATATGATACTGCGACTCTGAGCGCCCAGTACGAACTGGTCATTCAGGTCCAAGGCTCTTCGCATCTACTCGGCTCGTTCGAACCTGGTGAGACGGCCGTGATGGAGTACACGATCCTCGAGCACGGCCTGCAAGCGCTCCCGGCGTATGAGCTCAAGATATACACTTCCTGGGACGATGAACGGACTGTGATAACGACAGATACTCGGGGCAATGTGAGTCTCCCCATATCGGAGGATGCGTCGAACGGCTGGGCATGGATTGAGGTGGCGCTATACGACGGAATGAATGACCTATATCTTGCAGGTGCCCAGGCGATGATCTCAATCGACGCAGCGGCTGGCGAGTGGGACCTCGTTATTGAAGGGCTGGAGGAAGATGTTACACTCCTCTCAGAACAGATCTCTGACCAGGGGAACGTCACAAGGGCCACTTTGGCGGACATTTGGGACCAGGTCAACACCACCCAGGCTGCAATCGATGTCCTGAGGGACAATCTCCAGACCACTCTGGATGCTGTGAACGTAGCGAACGCGGACATCGAGCTAATCATGGCTGACCTCGACGCCATGGATGAACAACTGGAGGCTCTGCAGACGCAGCTCGAAACCCTCCAGGAAGACATGGGCGCAGTAGAGGACGATGTCAGCGCGCGACCGACTGGAGCATCTGTCGCAACATGGCTGGCCATCGCTGTTGCCGTGCTGATCGGCGCTGCTGTCGTGATCGCGCTTGTCATGAGGAAGAAGCAGCCGTGAGATTCCGTTGCGAAGTCAACAGGCGCTAGAGCAAGCTCCTCTGCCTCAGGTGCACCTCTAGATTCCTTGGAAAGACCGTGAGGTCCAGGCCGACCCGTCTGAGCCTCCTGTCCATCATGACCGCCTTGGACCCCGTGAACTTCCCGCGGAGCAGGTATCTGGTGTCCTCCTCGCTGAACCTGCCCCGATCCACGAACCAGTCTGCCACATCCTTGTCGTACGGGCACACCCGCTGACAATGCATGCAGCCAACTAGTGCATTGTGGGCGGAATCATCTATCCAATCAGGGAACGGGCATGAGGAGTCGCGCTCGTTGAACCTCGACAGGCAACGCTCCGCGTGAATCAGGAATCTGTCCTCACATATAGCACCTGTAGGACAGGCTTTCAGGCAAGCCTTGCAGGCACTGCATTTGGGCAGTACTATCTTCTCCTGCCAGTGGTCCTCTGGGCTATCGAAGGATGAATACAGAGCCGCGAGGGCGTGGAAGCTGCCGAACTTGGGTATGTAGGTCACATTGTTCCTGCCGTACGTGGCAAGTCCGCTTCGAACTGCCAGTAGCTTCACGGGCATTACCGCGGGGGCCGTCCAGTACTTCTTTGGCGCAAACGCCTCCGCGAGCAACCTTCTCGATCTGGTGATGACGCGCGTGTATTCCCCGTAGGTTGGCGGGACCTTGAGTTGGATCGTCTCCCCCTTCCATTCGAAGCTCACCCTGAGCCCGGGCACGGGCGTTGCGGTGACGAATATCGACCTCGCCTTGGCCATTCCTCGAGGAGTCTTTGGGTCGAGGCGCCCGGCGATCCACTCCTTGAAGAACTCCCCGTCGAGCTTCCCATCCTCCATCAAGGACCTGACCTCGTTTCTGAGATCCTCCAGATGGGCTATGGAAACCACACGGCCGAAACAACCGTTCTTCTCGAGATAGTCAAGTGCCTCGATGCTGAATCCCCCACCGACCTGCGTGCCCGTGCAGCCATACGCCGTGCTCCGACAAATCACTTTCCTCTGATGACTGCCGCAGCCACCCCAGAGAGCCCCGTGCGGTTGGATGCGCCAGTAGTCCGTACGCTCGTTTGGGTTCAAAGCTGAAATACTCAGAATCTGATTCCACATGCCGTGACAGCAAGAAAGATAGACACCATTCTTCCGAGCAGGCCAACGATTGAAGGAGCTGGCGTCCGCCTGAGAAGGGCCTTTGGCCCGCACGAGGTCCCGCTGCTAGATCCGTTCCTGATGCTGGACGACTTCCATTCCGAGAATCCAGCCGACTATATTGCCGGCTTTCCGTGGCACCCCCACAGGGGGATTGAGACTGTGACCTACATGATAAACGGCATCATCGACCACGGCGACAGCCTTGGCAACAAAGGAACCATAGGCTCTGGGGACGTGCAGTGGATGACCGCCGGGAGCGGAATACTCCACCAGGAGATGCCCCGGCCATATACTGGCATGATGCAAGGGTTTCAGCTCTGGGTGAATCTGCCTGCGGACAACAAGATGATGGAGCCAAGGTACAGGGGCATCGATAGCAAACAGATATCATCTTTTTCCCCCACACCAGGCGTGGACGTCAAGGTCATTGCGGGCAAGGTAGGCGACGCTGAGGGACCCGTGCAGGATCTCGTGGTCGCGGCAGAGTACTTAGATGTCGAAATGAAGCCGGGCAAGGAGTACAAGCACAAATCTCACAAGAGACACAAGGTGTTCGCGTACGTCTTCCATGGTGGGGCGAAGTTCCAGAACTCGCAGAAGCACTCTTCGACCGCTGGGCACCTAGTGGTCCTCGCAGATGGAAACGAGATTGACGTGAAGGCAGGAGAAGATGGCGCCCGGTTCCTGCTGGTGTCAGGCGAGCCGATAGGCGAGCCCGTGGCGTGGCGCGGGCCGATAGTCATGAACACCGAGCAGGAGCTGGATATCGCTTTTCAGGAGTACTGGAGCGGAAGGTTCATCAAGAGCGCTGCAAAACAATGAGGGAAAAGGGCTCATTTGTAAGATGAGCCCTTTATGTTTGTTCTTGGAGAAGTTCCTAGATCATAGCGCTTTGACCTCTTCCTTGATCTCCATGCCCATTGATGGCAGCTTCTCAAGGATTTTGTCAACCGGCAGCTGCTCAGGGACAAACAGACCCGGCCCTTTTATGTGGCCGGATAGCAGGATGTCTGCTCCCAAGGCACCGCCGATGCCCACGAGGGCGCCAGTGGCGTTGCTCTTCCACCTGTTGTAGGCATACTCGTGGGACATTGCTCCCCAGACCTTCGAGACCATCTTCTTGCCATTCTTCTTGCCAATGACCTCGATCACAAGCCCGGCATGTCCTTTGACTTTGCCCGGAAGATCGACCGTTCTCGGCAGGAACGATGACACGAAGTTCAGCGGGACAACCTTGCAGCCGCCATAGTCCACAGGCGTAAGGCTGTGCATTCCAAGCTTCCTGATCGCCTTCGCAACCGAGACGAAGTTGTCATCTATGCCTATCCTGAAGTCAGTCTCGGTTATCCCTGGTATGTACTTCGCCATCAAGAATGTCTCCTCGTGGAGGGTCTTGTAGACTGGCAGGCGTCCAATTGGCGCAGGAAAGTCGTATTCCTCCCTCTCGTGCAGGGGCGGGACGAACTTGAACTCCCCGTTCCTGCAAATGGCGGCGGGCACTGTCGCCTCCTCAAGCATGTCCACCGGGGACCACAGGGAGAATACCTCGTGGCCTTCGGCGACGCCGCAATCGCCGTCGTAGACGTGGGCTTCCTTGGGCTCATCGAGCTTGCTGGCCGCCCGGACTGCCATCGCGTCGGATATCCCTGGATCGGCGCCCATGGCGCTGATCGTCGTGATGCCAGCATCCTTGCACTTCTTCATCTGCCATGGGATGTCCTCCACTTTGTCGACAGTCAAAGAGAAGTCAAGGTAGTTGACACCTACATCCGCAGCGGTTTCGAAAGCCCCCCGTAACAGGCGATACGGTAGTGAACACACCACCAGGTCCTTCCCTTTCAGGACACTTCGGACGCTCTTCTTGTCGGATCCGTCAACTTTCTTGACGGACACCTTTTCGTTCTTCAATCTCGAAGCCAGCCTCTCCGCCGCCTCCGTCCTCGAGTCCGCGAGGACAATTTCCGAGACTTTGGGGTTTTTGGCCAGCTCCTCCGCACACACTAATCCGGTTATGCCGCAGCCTAGCTGTACCACCTTCGTGGTCCCACTCGGAACCCCCATTCTGGTTTGGGTTAATAGTCGTTTTCAGAGGGGCTTTATTAGCCCTTCCCTAGCACATGGGGCCATCGGGGGCCGTGGCTCCGGCCAAAGCCTTATTCCAGATGGGGTAGCTGATGTCCGTGTGTGCGGACGTTTCGCGCTGACATTCGTTCACGGGTTCTGGTCCAGGTTCTCGATAAGCGATCCTCCCAATCTGGATCTGGTCGCCAGGTTCAACATCGCCCCGACGCAGCAGGTCACCATCGTGACCAGCGCCAGCCCAAACACTGCGGTCATGATGAGGTGGGGACTGATACCTTTCTGGGCTAAGGATGTCAAGATCGGCAGCAGGATGATCAATGCGAGGGCCGAGACCGTGGCAGCCAAGCCTGCCTTCCGTGCTTCATTGAAGCGAAGGAGATGCATCGTTCCGGCGACCGGGTTCTACGAATGGAAGAAGGATTCAGGGAGCAAGAGACCGTTCTACATCCACCTCAAGGACAACGCGATGTTCGGTTTTGCGGGACTGTATGACCGCTGGAAAGATCAGGATGGCAACGAGACATTGAGTTTCACGATCATCACGACGAAGCCCAATCCGATGATGGAGAAGATACACAACAGGATGCCAGTCATTCTTCGGGAGGAGCACGAGCAGAGTTGGCTTCGTAACGAGGTTCTGGCAAAGGAGAACCTAGGTAAGATGTTCGCAGCGTATCCATCGTCAAGAATGGTTGCCTACGAGGTATCCAAAGACGTCAACAATCCGTCCGTCGACTCGGAGCACCTGATAGAACCCTTAAGAACCCTCAAGGCGGACTGATTACTCTTATGTTGTCAGCGCCCTCGAATTGTGTCGCATCCGAAAGCGATCCCGACACGACCACCTGAACTTCCTGACCGACCTGCAGTGTGCTCGCCACCGAGGCCCTGTCGAACTTCAGCATGAGGTCCGGGATCCCATCCGCGTCATGGTCCCCTATCTCGGAAGGCTTCTCGTATGCCATCACAGCCCTGTTCACTATCACGGAGGATATCACAATATCCGCCACGTCATGGCCCGCAGGTAGCTCGATGTAGACTTGGATCCACTTGCCCTTGCTCCCGAGGTTGAATGAATCCATGTCGAAATCAACGGTCGCCTCGATTGCGTCGGCATTCGTAACGACGAACGCCAGGGTGATCTCGGAATAGTAGTCTCCGAGGTATGTGCACTGCGAGCCGCCGTAAGGCCCCACCTGGTCTACTGCTCCAATGGCATTCCAGATGGATTCCTCAACACCGCCTGTGCCGATCACATAGCCTACGATGGCGCTCGCCCATATGCCATCTGGATATCCGCGGACGCCGTTCAGCTTGGCCGCCACAATGTTGTTGCCCGTGTCCACACCCTCGAGCGGCTCCGGGGGTATCCGCTCGCACGATATCGTCACATAGACCCCGTCGGAGGTGACGACGTAGTCCTCTGACAAGATCGCGAGGGTCGAGAAGGTCCCCCCATTGGCCATGAGCACATCCTCGAGGAACGTGTACTCGCCAACCTCGCCTGTCTGCTCATATACGGTTACGCTCACCCCTGAGGACACCGGTATGAGACTTTTCTCCAAGACCACAAGGTCGGTGTGTGGAGGTGCCGACCCCGGGAAGGTCATGGCAATCGCCAGGACTGCTCCTAGCGCCAGCAATGGGGGGAGGGAGAGTGACATGAGTTGCCCAACTGATTATCTAGCGGGCCGTGTGATATAAATAGGAGCCGCGAACAGGGAGAAAACGGGACCTTCGCCGAATCAGCAAGTATTTCTATGAGTTGTTCAGGCCAGGGCCGAATGGATTTGTACGATTGTTTATTATGCCGCCTGCAATCACGCACTTATGAGCGGTAAGAGACAGTTGCTTCCACCGATTGCCAAGAAGATCCCGAAGAGGATGGTCGAACACGGTAACATCAGGGTCGATGACTATTTCTGGATGAAGCGCAGGGAGAACCCAGAGGTCCTCAAGTACGTGAGGGCCGAGAACAAGTACGCGGACTCGGTCATGAAACGCACCGAGAGACTTCAGAACAAGCTCTTCCGTGAGTACAGGTCGCGGCTTACAGAGACCGATGTCTCTGTACCCACCAGGATAGATGATTACTACTACTACAAACGAATGCTCAAAGGCAAGCAGTATCCCGTGTACTGCAGGAAGCATGGAAGCCTCGGTGCGAGCGAGGAGGTGATCCTCGACGGCAACGCGATTGCCGGCAGGAACAAGTTCTTCGACATGTTGGTCCATAAGGTGAGCCCGGACCACAGGTACGTGGCTTACCTGACCGACAGGGAAGGGTCAGAGCGATACTCACTACATGTGAAGGACCTTCAGACTGGGAAGTTGGTCGGCAAGAGCATACCCAGCACGGCCATGGTCGTGTGGGCGAACGACAGCAGGACCATATTCTACTCAACCAAGAACAAGGTGTTCCGGGCGTCCAGAGTCTACAGGCATGTCCTGGGAACGGACTCGAGGAAGGACAAGTTGGTCTTTCAAGAAAAGGATGAAATGTGCTACTACCTGCACCTTGAGAAGACTAAGAGCAAGAAATACATCACCATCACCACTGAGAGCGCGACGACATCGGAAGTCAGCTATCTGGATGCGGACCGCCCGGAGCAGGACTTCAAGATCCTCTACCCGCGCAAGCACAATCACGAGTACTACCTGTTCCACCACGGGAATAATTTCATCATCATGACCAACGAGCGCGCACCGAACTTCAAGCTGGTCCAAGTCCCAGTCTCTGACCCTTCCAAGAAGAGATGGAAAGAGCTCCTGCCCCACAGAGAGGAGGTCGCGATTGACGTGAGCCATCCTCTGCCATGGGTGGAGGTCTTCAGAGACTACATGGCCGTGTTCGAGCGCTCGAACGCTTATGGCAGGATACGAGTGATGAGTTTCAAGGACGACAGCTCACACTTCATCGAGCTCCCGGAGGACCTGTGTTTCGTCACGCCCGGGGACAACCCGGAGTACGGGTCCTCAGTCTTCAGATTCAACTATTCAGCGATGGTCACTCCTCCAACGGTCTACGATTATGATGTGGCGACGAGGACCCTGGTCATGAGGAAGCAGGATAAGGTCAAGGGGCTCGATCCGAGCAAGTACAAGACTGAGCGAATACACGCCAAAGCCAAGGACGGGACGCTCGTGCCCATATCGCTCGTGTACAAGAAGGGCCTCAGGAAGAACGGCCGGAACCCCGGGTATCTGTACGCATACGGCGCGTACGGGGACTACGAAGGAGCCGCACCCAGGTTCAATCCCTACTGGCTTAGCATGCTCGACAGGGGGTTCGTCTGCGCCAACGCGCACATAAGGGGAGGAGGCGACCTCGGGAAGAAGTGGCACGAGCAGGGGAGGATGCTCGGGAAGATCAACACCTTCACGGATTTCATCGCGTGCGCGGAACACCTCATCAGACAGAAATATACCTCGGCCGACAGGCTGGCAATCAGAGGAGCTAGCGCGGGCGGGCTGCTGATGGGTGCGGTCACGATGATGAGGCCAGACCTCTTCAAGGCAGTGGTTGCCGAGGTCCCCTTTGTCGATGTGATAACCACGATGTTCGACGATTCCATCCCGCTGACGGTACCGGAATTCGAGGAGTGGGGCAATCCGAAGATCAGAAGCTACTACCAGTACTTCAGGAGATACTCCCCATACGACCGAGTCGAGCGGAGGGAGTACCCGAACATGCTGATGACAGCCGGCTGGAACGATTCGAGGGTGCAGTACTGGGAGCCCACGAAATGGGTTGCCAAACTCCGGGCAACGAAGACGGACGACAACGTGCTTGTGCTCAGGACGAACATGGTAGAAGGGCACGCGGGAGCGAGCGGAAGGTACGACACTTTGAGGGAGTACGCTTTCAAGTACGCATTCATCATGGAGATCTTGGGAATCAGGAGCTAGGCAGAGAGGAGCTTCTTGTAGACGGCCTCGGCCACCCTGATGTTGGACTCAAAGGTCCCCTGGTTGCGCTCGTCCAGCACTTTCTCTCTCGCACGCCTGCCCACCTGAGGGAGCATCGCCCTTACGGAGTAGGCCTTCCTCATCTTGTCAGCCAGCCTGGCCGGATCAATCGCAGTCAAGTAGCCGTTGGCCCCCTCGTCCATCCAATCCCTCATGCTGGGTATGTCGGAGGCAATCACAGGCAGTTCGCAGGCCATCGACTCGAGGACGCTTGCCGCGGCGCTGTCGCTGTTCGGAACAGAGACGGCGATATCCGCTGAGTTGTAGAGGTCGACCATCTCTCCGTGAGGCCTCATAGGGACGAACCTGACATGATCCTTCAGGGATTGGTCGGAGTCGACCTTGGCACGTATCGTATCTATCGAGTTACCGAAGTCGAGCATATAGAGATATGACTTCCCCAGATGAGGCTTCACTGAACGGAAAGCATCAAGCACAACATGCGGGTTGTATATGGAGGAGCAGGGGCGGATCGACAATATCCGGAACTCGCCGGTTCCGTGCGGCGCTTTCTTCTTGAATACGGCCGCGTCGACCCCGAACCTGAATATCGCGATATCCCCGCGATATCCCAGATTCCTGGTTTCCTGAGCCATGTCATTTGTCCCCGCAAAGACGAGGTCGCACTTGCGAAGGACATACTTGACGATCATGCGCTCGGTGAACGACCTTCTCGGTCCGAAGTAGACATCGGATCCCCACGCGCTGCCAACTCGGGGTTTCGCACCGCTGAGCGCTGCGTACAGGCCCCCGACCGTGAGGTAATGGCCATGGACTATGTCAGGGGAGAACTCCCTGACCAAGCGTCTCATCCTCGGGACGCGAAGGAGATTCCTCGCGCCGGCCTTCGCCGTGAACAGCTTTTCGACTCTGACTCCATTGATCGGGGCGTCGGTGTCACTTATGACCAACACATCTGCGGTTCGAGAGAAATGCTCCGCCCAGCGCCTCATATGGATGCTTCCTGAGTCGCCTATGAGACAGAGCCTCGTCAGACCACCTGACCATCGGTCAGAGGTTGTTACGTACATAGAGCTTTTTGCAGTCTGCGCCTCAGGATGTCAAGAGGCTGTAAATCATCTCGACCGCTGCCAGATACACGCCACAAGTGAATATCGTCTTCACGACTTTGGTTCTCAACTTCTCGAGCCCCCAACGGGAGCCTACGAGGGCGCACAGAAGGACTATCGGAGTCAGGACGAGCGCGATATCGTAGTTGATGACGAAATCCCCTACGACCGATTCGTTCCAGGCATATGCAAGGAGTGCGACAGGGGTGAGGACCGCACCCATCATGGCCGATGTTCCGATGGCCTTTCGCGTCTCGAACTTGAACACATAGATCACCAGGGGAACACTGACTACTCCCCCGCCGACCCCGAACATGCCGACCAGGACGCCGGTTATGATGCTAACGCACATTCCCGCAATCAGGAGCCTCGCGCCTGGTTCGGGAGCGGCCGCCGGATTCTCCCTCTTGTTTGTGTATATATCATACATCATCTTCGTCGCCACGATGACAAGCATGGCGGCGAACGCCCCCTTGACCAAGTCCTCGGAAGCATTGGTCGTGATCGCCACTCCCAGAAGCACCCCGAAGACACCCGCAGCTGCCAACTTGGTGCCGAGCTTGAAGTCCACGAGGCCTTTCCGGCGGTGCATGTAGGTCGCTGACAGCATAGTCACGAACGCGAAACACAACGACAGGGGGATTACCTCGACCACAGTGAGCGTGACGAAGAATAGGTCCATTATCGGCACGTAAAGCTGCCCACCTCCGAGGCCCAAGTTGGAATAGAAGAAAGCGACGACCCCGACGAGGACCGCGACTACGAGCAGGCTCTCGGTTCCGACGCCTCCGAAATCCATATCGAATGTGAACGATTGATGTCTATTAAAGCCGTATGATTGTACAATCGTTCGAAAACGCTCCCCGTTTTCCGCTTCCCGTGCGAAGAAAGCCCGGATGAAATTGAAACGAGCCAAATCCTTTTATACGCTATCGCAATTCGTTCGACCGCAATTCTAGGAGACTGATTGGATGCGACTGCTGAGAGTTGACCTGACTAGCGGGAAGATCTCTGAGCAGGAAGTTGCGAAGGAAGATTGTGTCAAGTTCCTGGGAGGAAGAGGGCTCGCCGCGAAGATACTCTACGAAGAGAACAAGCCGAAGGTGGACCCATTTGACCCGGAGAACCGACTCATATTTATGGCAGGGCCCTACACGGGCACATCCGGATCATTCACCGCGTTCTACAACATCACGACCAAGTCCCCGTTGACAGGGGGCATCCTGTCGGCGCATTCAGGAGGCCACTGGGGCCCCGCATTCAGGAGGACTGGCTATGACGGCATCGTAATCAAGGGGAAGGCGCAGAAACCCGTGTATCTTCTGGTCACGGACAATGGTCCGGAACTCAATGACGCTTCAGACATATGGGGCAAGGATGTCTTCCAGACGATCGACACACTTGAGAAGAGACACGAGAAATCCAAGGCTGCGGTCATAGGCCCTGCCGGGGAGAGGCTCGTCCGTTACGCAGCCATCATGAACGACATGCATAGGGCGGCTGGTAGAGGAGGCGTGGGAGCGGTCATGGGTTCCAAACACCTCAAAGCGGTCGTCGTCCGCGGAACGAAGGAAATCCCCCAGGCTGACGCTGAGAAGCTCAAGGAGACTTTCAAGACAGCGACAGCGACGGTCAAGGAGAAGTCCGCCGCCTTTGCAAAGTACGGCACATCCATGGTCGTGGGGATAACTGGAAAGGCCGGCGCCATACCAACCCGCAACTTCCAGACCGGGTACTACCCCGAATACGAGAAGATAGGCGGGGACTCGCTGATGGCGCTGAAGACCAAAGACACCGCATGTTACAGGTGTCCATTGCACTGCGGGAACGAGACGAAGGCGGAGAAAGACTACCAGACAGAGACCGAAGGGCCGGAGTACGAGACCCTCGCGATGTTCGGCTCCAACCTCGGCAACTCGAATCTCGAATCGATCATAATGGCGAACAACATATGCAACATGTATGGCATGGACACGATATCGTGCGCGGACACCATTGCGTGCGCGATCGACCTTTTTGAGGATCACGTGATTTCTGAGAAGGATACCGGGGGGCTCAAGCTCTCTTGGGGCGACCACAGGACGATCGTCAGGCTGGTCGAGATGACAGGTAAGGGAGAGGGATTCGGGAAGCTGATCGGCGAAGGCTCGAGGAGGCTCGCAGCCAAGTTCGGACCGAAAGCACAGACTTACGCCATGAACGTCAAGGGAATGGAGTTCCCTGGATACGACCCGAGGGGGATCCAGGGCATGTCGCTCGCGTTCGCAACATCCACGAGGGGCGCGTGCCACCTGCGGGCGACCATGTACGTCCCCGAGCTGTTCCAAGGGGTCCTAGACAGGTTCACGGTGAAGGGAAAGGCCAAACCCTTGAAGGATCTTCAGGAGCTGTTCACCGTCTACGACTGTATGGTCCTCTGCAAGTTCGGTGCAAGGAACGCCTTCGCGAACAACTGGGACAACATGGTCATTCTCGTCAACGCAGCTACTGGCCAGGGATACACCGTGGATGAGCTCAGGAAGGTCGGCGCCAGGGTCTGGAACGTCGAGCGGCTCTTCAACCTGAGGGAGGGGCTGTCCAAGAAGGACGATACGCTGCCTGAGAGGCTTTTCACGGTGCCCATCCACGATGGCCCGTCGAAGGGGGCTGTGGTCAACAAGAGCGATTTTGACCGGGAGCTCGAGGAATACTACAGGCTTTGGGGCTGGACGAGTGATGGGGTGCCTACAAAGGAGACCCTCGCGGACCTTGGAATCACGGGCTAGGCACGCACATTTCGACCCCCTGCGAAAGGCATTAAGTAGGACGGATTGCCGTGGAGTTGCGGTGATTCGGAATGGCCAAGCCCAAGCTGGAAAAGAGAAAGGCTCAGACGATAGCGTACATTGAGCATAGCGGTCCCTACAACAAGGTTCCCTGGGACAAGTACATAGAAAGCCTGTATGGATTCGCGAAGGCGAAGAAGGTCATGCCCGGGTTCTACCCGCTTGCGATATACTTCGACAACCCTCAGGAGACGCCCGAGAACAAGCTGAGGAGTCACATCGCAATCCCCATCCACGGCAACCCCAAGCCAGACAAGGACATCAAGATCGGGAAGCTCCCCGCGATGACCGTGGCATCTGTCTCGCACAAGGGTCCCGGCGAGGAGTTCAAGAACACTTATCAGCAGCTCAACGACTTCATCAAGGAGAAGAACCTCAAATGCGCTGGCCCGCCCATGGAGATCTACACGAAGAAGCCTGAGGTGGTCGGCGGAAAGACAATCCTGTTCGCGAAGGTGATGATACCGACGAAGAAAGGCTAGGACATGGGCATCCTGGTCGGCGAAAAGGATAGTCGGAGGAGCCGCTATCGCAAGGATCGTTGAAGGTCTGCATCCCCTGCGCGTTCCCCGGCGGCCCGGAAGCGGCCATAGTCGACTCCCTGGAGCTCTCTGAGATTTTGGACTACTACGAGATAGACCGTGCGGGTAGTTTCGTGCACACCGCACAGATGAGGCAGTGCACCGGAGGATGTTCAGACCCCATCGACTCGATAATAAGGAGAGGTGTCGAGGCGATTGTCGTCACCACCCTGTCCCCGAGCTCCCTCGTGAGGCTCACGAACGGGAGGGTGAGGGTCTACGCAACGACGAATCCCTCGGTCCGCGCGACGATAGACCTCCTCGCCTCAGGGAGACTCGAGGAGATAGGAATCGACCAGTTCTCGAAACTTGACAAGAAATGAAGAATGGATTTTGGGAAGTGGTTTTCGGGCAGGTCCCTCGACCTAGAGCGCTTCCAGCTTCGCCTTGTTCGCCAGGCTTTCCTTGCTCAACTTGTCCAAAAGCCTCGAACCCTCCGACATGAGGGGCTTCGCGATCCTAGCAGCATCGGCGTAGAACTTCGCTGAGGTCTCCTCTATCTTGGCCGCGAACCTGCCGGCTGTCTTGGCATCGGCACCCTTCGGATACTCAGTGCTGATCAGGTAGTTCTCGCGGTGCATGTCCTGGATCGGCTCCAGTATCATCTCGTTGAGCTTCTGCTGCCTCATGTCCTCTATCGCCGTCCCGCGCTTCTTGTGAGACTCCGCGAGCGCCCTGAATATCTCGGCGGCAGGTCCCATTTTGGGTTCCTTCGCCAGCTCTTCGCACACACCAGCAGCTCCCTTCTCGAGCTCCAGCGCGAACCTGATGACTGACCCAAAGGTTGTGCATTCCGGGAACTCGCAGACCACCATCAGAACCACCTAGTGATTACGACCTTCCTGTCCGTGAAGAACGAGATGGCATCCTTACCCTGTCCATGGAGCGTCCCGAAGAAGGAGTCCTTGTAGCCGGCGAACGGGAAGTAGGCCATCGCTGCCACGATTCCCACGTTGATGCCGATGTTCCCGCACTGCACCCGGTACCTGAAGTCCCTCGCCCACTTGCCGTTCTGCGTGTAGATGGAAGCCGCGTTTCCGAACGGACTCTTGTGCATGAAGTCAATCGCCTCGTCCATGTTCTTCATCCTCATGAAGCTCACGACAGGGCCGAAGACCTCCTCCTTGGCGATCGTCATGTCGGGCGTGACGCCGTCTATGACCGTCGGGCCTATGAAGTAGCCCTTCTCGTAGCCAGGGACCTTGGCGTTCCTGCCATCAAGCAGTATCTTCGCACCCTGCTTCTGGGCACCGTCGATGTACTCGAGGACCTTCTTCTTCGCCTTGGCTGAGACCACGGGTCCCATGTTGACGCTCTCGTCCAGGCCGTAACCCATCCTGATCCTCTTCGAGGCCTCGACCCACCTGTTGAGCAACGGGTCAGCGATGTCGCCGATTGCGATCATGTTGGACCCAGCGAGACATCTCTGGCCTGCGCAGCCGTAGTACGATGCGAGCATGTTGGAGACCGTCCTGTCCATGACGGCGTCCGGCATGACCACCAGCGAGTTCTTCGCACCACCCTGCGCCTGAACCCGCTTCCCGTTCTCGGACGACTTCTTGTAGATGTACTTCGCGACCGGGGATGAGCCCACGAATGAGACTCCCTTCACGAGCGGGTGCTCCATGAGGGTGTCGGATACCTCGTGGCTGCCGTTCACGAGGTTCATGACTCCCGGCGGGAACCCTGCCTGCTCGACGATCTTGGTGAGGTACCACTGCGTGAGCGGCACCTGGCTCGACGGCTTGAGTATGTACGTGTTGCCAGTGGCAACCGCGTAGGGCCAGAACCAGTATGGAATCATCGCTGGGAAGTTGAACGGGCATATCGCGCCGAACACTCCGAGGGGCGACATGATCGCTTCCTCGTCGATGCCCTCTGCGGCTCCGTCCTCCAGGCTGTAGCCCATCATTAGCGAGGGAATCCCAGCTGCGACCTCGACGTTCTCGATGGTCCTTCTGGTCTCTCCTCTGGCCTCATCGATCGTCTTACCCTGTTCCTGAACCATGATCCTCGCGATGTTCTCGAAGTGCTGTTCCATCAGTTCCTTGAGCTTGAAGAAGAACCGTGCCCTCGCTATGGGAGGGGTCTCTCTCCAGGCCCACCAGGCCTCCTGGGCAGCCTCTATCGCGGCCTTGGTCTCGTCCACCGTGGACATCGGGACCTTGGCTATCGACTCGGTCGTTGACGGGTTCTCCACGTCGATGACCTTGTCGGAAGTGGAATCGATCCACTCCCCGTTGACATAGTTCTTCAGCTTACCGTAATTCTTCTGTACTTCAGTCAAGAGCGCCATCCTATCGGTTCTCCTTGGCTATACGAAATCTCCGCATCCGCCGGAACAAGGGATATCCCGGACGAACAGCTATCTCGAATCGATTTCGCAATTCGTTCAGCTTTTCGGCCCTAAATTAGCAGATATCCCAAGATTTCTCGGCCTTGTTCGCAGGGTAATAGCTGCCACTCTAAATACGTTGTGGTATTAGTTGCCTTTCTGTAACCCGTGCAAGGCAGGGCTTCATCTAGACGCTGGCCGGGGAATCGGTCATAGGTCGAGGATCATCACAGGGAACCGAACTCAAATCATGCGAGTTCTGTCTCCAGTTCCTCGATCCTTCTGTGATAGCGTTCGTGCACTCCAGGTCCCATTATCTTCTCTTCGACCTCCTCAAAGCCCTTCTCGAGCTCGTCCTGATCTCTGGAAGAAAGAATCTGATTTGCCATTGGATAGAGGATCTTGTCTTCCTTCTGTATGTGCTGTGAGAGCAGCTCAACATAGGCGCGCGCGTGTTGGACTAGCTTCGCGCGCGTCTTGTCCGTGAGCACCTTCGCCGAGACCTCAGCGATGTTTCGGACGTGCATCCTTCCATCCTCGTGCTCCCTGAGCATGACAGCGACCGGACCGGTCTCCCCCGATATGCCACGCTCGACCATCTTCACGAACAGCAGCTTCTCCTCCTTGCCGTGATGGCATTTGTCGGCGAAGTTCTTGAAGAAGTCCGCGGCGTCGACAAAGACTCCGGAGTCGACGCTCTCTCCGTCCTCCAGCTTGGTCGCAGCCTTCGACAACACATCAAGCATGCGCTCGATCACACGGTGCTCGTTCATCAGCTCCTCAGTCGGCAGCACTTCTCTCACCACCTAGCACAGTGAAGCGCACGCCAGAGCCATAGGCATTGTCCCTTCGATGTTAGGTTCAATTCTCTCAGGGCGGCTGCCGAAAAACAACGGACAAAGGGGTTTATGAATGGGTTTGCCAGATTATGCGAGGCCCGCTTTCTTCGTCTCCTCGACGATCGCGTTCTCGATCATGTCGAGGCCTTTTACGAGCAGGTCCTGCTTGATGATCAGCGGCGGGTGCAGGCGGATGACATTGTTGTACTGCCCGGCGGTGAGGATGTACAGCCCGTGCTTGAAGCAGTTGAGCTGTATGTTACGGGTCAGCTCGACCACGGGCTCCTTGCTCTTCTTGTCCTTCACGAGCTCGAAACCCATCATCGCGCCGATGCCCCGCACATCGCCGACCACCTCGTACTCCTCCTTCCACTCGTTCAGGCGCTTCTTCTCCACCTTGTTGATCATCTTCGTGTTCGGAAGCGCCTTCTTGGTGAGCTTGATCGACTCGAGGGCGCCGGCGCAGCACACGGGGTTCCCACCATAAGTCCCGCCAAGGCTTGCGGGCGGCGGGGACGCCATGATCTCTTCCTTGCCAGTGACCCCTCCTAGTGGCATGCCGAGGGAGAGGCCTTTCCCAGACACGAGCATGTCGGGGTCGCATTTCCAGTGCTCTATACCGAACATCTTCCCGGTCCTTCCGAAGCCTGTCTGCACCTCGTCGTCTATGAACACTATGCCGTTGTCATCGCAGATCTTGCGTATCTTCTCCCAGTATCCCGGAGGTGGAGGCACGAATCCTCCCTCTCCCTGGACAGGCTCTCCAACAAGGGTGCAAATGTCACCCTGAAGAGGGGCGCTCTCGACCACTGTCCTGATGGTGTCCGCGCATGCTAGGTTACAGGACGGGTACTCGAGCTTGAGCGGGCACCTGTAGCAGTAGGCATAGTCCAAGTGCTGCACGTACGGCACGAGCGGGTGGAATCCGTCTCGATAGGGCTTCTCCTTGCCCGTGAGAGATATGCCCAGGAGAGTCCTGCCGTGGAATGACGTCTTGTAGGACAGGATCCACTTCTTCTTCGTGTAGGACCGCGCGATCTTGATCGCGTTCTCGATTGCCTCGGACCCGCTGTTCAGGAATATGCTCTTGGTCAGGTTACCAGGGCATATCTTCGACATCTCCTCGGCCAACTTCAGATAAGACTCGTAGGGTGACACCATCACGCAGATGTGAATGAACTTATCCAGCTGGTCCTGGCACGCCTTGACCATGGCTGGTGCCCTGTGTCCGCAGTTGTGTACCCCTATCCCGACAGTGAAGTCGAGAAAGACGTTCCCGTCAACGTCCCGCATGAATGGCCCTTCGGCCACGTCGAGCTCGGTTGGCAGGCCGATCCTTATGCCGTTCGTGACGTATTTCTCCTTCCGCTTCAATGCAGCCTGTGACTTGGGCCCCGGCGGCTCTACCACTATCTTCGGGCCCTTCAGCTTCCACGATTTCACCAAACTATCGCACTCCTTCATTCTTCTGAGTTATAGAAAGCGTAAGGGGTTTCGGACGAGTCCCCTTCCTTGGGACTCACTTCGCCTTCATTACCTCCTTGATGGATTCCTCGAGCATTTCCAGCCCGGCGTCCAAGAGGTCCCTCGTGATCACGAGCGGAGGCGCGATCCTGAAGCAGTTCTCGCCTGCTCCGATTGCGACCAAGCCTTTCTTCCAGGCATGGTGGATGATGTCGTGAGCGGCATCGCCGTCCTTGGCGTTGGTCTTCTTGTCCTTGATTATCTCGACCCCGATCATCAGTCCCTTGCCTCTGACATCGCCCACAATCTCGTACTTGTTCTTCCACTCGTTCAGGCGCTTGAGGCAATACTCTCCCTGCTTTGTGGCGTTCTCCCTCAGCTTCTCCTTCTCGATCACGCGCATCGTGGCCAACGAGGCCTGACACGCGACCGGAGTCCCGCCGAGAGTTGTGCAGTGAGAACCCGCGGCCCAGTCGTATATCTCCGCACGGCCGATGGTCGCGCCCAGGGATATCCCGCTTCCGATGGCCTTTGACATGCACACGATGTCAGGTGTGACGCCATAGTGCTCTATCGCGCACCACTTGCCGGTCCTGCCCATGCCGGACTGGACCTCGTCGACTGCGTAGAGTATGCCGTACTTGTCGTACAGCTTCTTCAGGCGCCTGTGATAGTCCTTGGGCGGAACGATGTATCCGCCTTCTCCTTGGATCGGCTCGATCAAGGAGGCCGCGACCTCCTGCGGGGGAACATATTTCTTCAGGACGTATTCGTCGATGAAGTCCACGCACCAGTAGTCGCACTCCGGGAATGTCTGCTTGTACGGACACCGGTAGCAGTACGCATATGGCACATGGTATACTCCCGGCATCGTCGGGAAGTACCTAGCCTTCTGGACGATGGAACTGGCCGTGAAGCTCAGGGCTCCCATCGACCTGCCGTGGAACGCACCAGTGTAGGCCAAGAAGAGCGGGCGCTTTGAGTGCCATCTTGCGACCTTCGCAAAGGCCTCTATGCTTTCCGCGCCGCTGCCGCTCAGGAAGACCTTCTTCTGGAAGCTCCCTGGCGTGATCTTGTTGAGCTTCTCCGCCAGCTCCACTGCGTACCGGTAGTAGAAGTCCGTGTACGAATAGTGCAGCAAGCGCTGCGACTGGTCCGATATGGCCTTGACCACCTCAGGGTGGCAGTGGCCAACATTCATCGCCCCGAGCCCGCTGTTGAAGTCGATGTATTCGTTGCCGTCTACATCCTCTATGATGCAGCCCTTGCCCTTCTCGACCACCATTGGGTAGTAGTAGGGCCGGTTGTACGGGGACAAGACAGCCTTGTCCCTCTGCACCCACATCTTTGCCTTCGGTCCCGGGGGCTCGCACACCTTTTTCAAAGAAACCTTTGTCTTTCGATTTGTGTTCAATTTACCCCTCTTGGGTTCTTCGAATGCGTGAATGCGGAACCCCTAGTTTAGACTTTCGTACTACCCACTGCAATACACGCCGGTACCTGCCAACCGTAAAATAGGCCAAAGTCCGCTCCCGGGTCTTGAAATGCCCGCTTTGGATGAGGGGCTGAGGGCAAGGATCCGCAAGGAACTGGAAGGTACCCTGGGAGAGGACAGGGTTCTGTGGCGCAAGAGTGACCTCCTTCCCTACACGACAGACGCCAATATCCAGACCATAAGGCTCGGCGACGCGTGCAGGTACTTCCCGGACCTGGTCGTATTGCCAGGGACGACAGGGGAGGTGCAGGCGGTAGTGAAGCTGACGGCCAAGCACAAGATTCCCCTCCTCCCAAAGGGTGGCGGGTCGAACCGGACTGGCATGCTGGTTCCAGAGAGGGGCGGGATCGTGCTGGACACGATCAAGATGAACAGGGTCCTGGAAGTAAGCGTGCCAAACCTCTACGTCACGGTCCAGCCAGGCATCACATTGAAGGATCTCGAGGAACGCCTGGAGGAGCACGGGCTTGCGCTGAACCAGGAGCAGGGTTCATTCAAGGTCGCAACTGTAGGCGGATCGATATCCACTGCAGGATTCGGAAGAAAACACCAGAAGTACGGTACGATCTCAGACAGGGTGATGTCGCTCGAGGTGGTCCTGCCGGACGGCCGCATCCTGAGGACGGGCCCGAAGGTCCTGTACACCTCGACTGGATACAGGCTGAGCCAGCTATTCATCGGAGCTGAGGGGACGTTGGGCGTGATCACAGAGGCCACACTAAGGGTCGAACCTGTGCCCGAGGCGAAGGGGCTGGTCATGGGATTCTTCGACGATTTCTCACATGCCTTCGAGGCCGCGGGGAAGGTGACAGGGTCGGGGGTCACGTTCGCTGGGGCAGAGGTATACGAACTGAGCGACAGCATGTCGCTGGGGGCGCCCGAGGGAAAACACGGCGTGTTCTGCGTTTCTCTTGAGGGCACCAAGGGCGAGGTCGAGGCGGAAACGGAATTCATTCGCAGGATCATATTGGAGTCTGGAGGAGCGATTGCGAGCGACGAGGCCGCGCGCCAGCAGTTCGAGAAGTACACCATACAGTGGTGCGGGTTGCGCGCGGTCGTAGGCTTCGAGGACGATTTCATGCCGTACATACCTGCGAAGAGAGCCGAGGAGTTCTACGACAAGGTCTGGAACGACATCATGCCCAGGTACGGCATCTCACCCTCAGAGGATGGGAAGTACGGGGCTGATATCGGCAGGTACAGGATGCTCTACGGCAGGTTCATCATACCCGACGGTGAAGTCGGCTGGGAGAACTACAGGAAGGCCTTCAGGGAGATACTCGAGCTGGCGATCAACCTTGGGGGGTCGATTGCGGGATGTGCGGGAATCGGAATCAAGCACACGGATGACCTGCCCTTGGAGTACTCGGATGCCGCCTTGGACCTCATGTGGCGGATCAAGAAGGCTTTGGACCCGGACGACATAATGAACCCTGGCAAGAAGCTTCCGAAGCGCAAGCCGGCGGCCGGCACCTGAAACGTTTATTGCCGGACATGGGCATGCGTCGACCCATGCCCACGCTCCTGGTCAGGTACGGGGAAATCGGCCTGAAGAGCGCTTCCGTGCGGAGGAGGTTCGAGCACGCGCTCGTCGAGGAC
>Ga0256868_10000056_pt1 | contig 66260 bp, 45 predicted proteins | sample RVTome_13_FD_187341 | JGI IMG/M metagenome (GOLD analysis project Ga0256868, IMG submission 187341) | Soil microbial communities from uranium-contaminated site in the Upper Colorado River Basin, Wyoming, United States - RVT92D227 HiSeq ...
TGGTATCCCCTTCGGCCCAACCCTCCTTATGGGAAGAGACCGGATCATCTTTGGGGATGGTCAAGTCGTACTGACCGTTTTGGGTGAAGCAGGTATCGAACTCCGTTCCCTGAATGACCGCCACCACTCTAATGCCGTCCGGGGGCGGTTCCCCCCGGTAATTGATCGGCCCGTAGGGATGGCAGTACCAGGCGAATTCCTGAGCCAACAACCATCCACCTAGAATCAAAACCAAGGCAAATCCGGTCAATATCAATTTGATTTTCTTCTTCGACAATCTTCTCCCTGCCATTTTTATAAAATTACGAAGCATTTTGCTAAATAGTATAAGACTTCCCCCACATTTGTCAAGAGAAAAATCATACTTTATTGCAAAAGGTTTGCCCGCGGGATTATTTTTCTACTGAAGATTTTCAGGATGCCACTGAAAAGTCTTGATTGGAAAGACAAAAAGAGAGGTGCTCCAGTTCCATGGCCATGTTGACGAAGCGTACCGTCACTTCTTTGGGGACTTTTATCCGGGTGGGGGCGAAATTTAGGATCATCTTCACTCCCGCGGCTACCACCAGGTCGGCAACCGGCTGCGCTGCCGGAGTGGGAACGGCAAGGATCACGATTTCGATCTTATGTTCCTTGAGCTGATCTACCAAATCCTTAACGTCCAGAACCGGAAGACCCTTATGATTTTTATTGATCTTCCGCTGATCGTTATCAAAAAGGAGCTTTATGTTAAATCCTTGTTTCTGAAATTCCTTGTAAGAAACCAGAGCCGAGCCGACGTTTCCCACCCCCACTAAGGCTACGTTCCAGGTACGATCCAATCCCAGGATCTTGCCGATCCGCTCCCTCAATTCCTTGGTTTTGTATCCTAATCCTCTGGTTCCAAAACTCCCGAAGAAGGATAGATCTTTTCGCACCTGAGCCGGGGTTAATCTCTCCGTTTTGGCCAAATGCTCGGATGAGACAGTCTTGTATCCCTTGCTCTCGAATTCCGAGAGGGAGCGGTAATACATGGAAAGGCGTCTTATGGTGGAATCGGATATTTTACGCATGACTGGTTTTACCTTTTACCGTCACCATATATTCTACCAAATCCTTCTGAATTTTATTTGTGAATAATTTCACAAACATTTTATAAAAAAACAAGCCGGTTTTGTCAAGAAAAAAATGTGCCCCGTTAACAGGATACAATTTCATCTTTTTTTCTACTTGACAAGGGAGTTCCTTCAAACAGAGCATCGGGAAAGATAAAATCAAACACCCCCGGGGCGACTCGAACGCCCGACCCTCTGCTTAGAAGGCAGATGCTCTATCCACCTGAGCTACGGGGGCAGGTTTAAGGCAGTTGGTGGTTCGTAGTTCATGGTTCGTGGAAAAACACTTAAAAGGTTTTTACTACGAACCACAAACCACCAACTATGAACAGATTTAAATCGGGGTGAGAGGATTTGAACCTCCGACGGCATGGTCCCAAACCATGTGCGCTACCAGGCTGCGCTACACCCCGGACTTATCTTGTTTCGGCGCCGAAATAAACGTTCTACATCCGCCGTTTGCTCCCCTTGGAGAAAAAGCAAGAGGAAAAAAGGATCGGCAGACTGAAATAATTACGCAGGGAATATAAATTAAATGAATGGGCTGTCAAGAAAATTGTCAACTTCGGATGACGAATGACGGATCAAAAACTAAGATAAAAAGGAAAATGGAAAAAGGAAGATAAAAACGATCACTGAATACAATTAACGGATGTGTCCGGGTGATATTCTAAGATTGCATGGAATTTGGACTTTACAATTGCATCTCTTTCTTTTAAATTCATATAGTTATGCTGAAGAGAATAGTTTTGATCGTGCTCGATTCTTGTGGGGTGGGGGAACTGCCGGATGCTAAACTGTACGGGGATGAGGGGTCTAATACCTTGGTTAATACCGCCAATGCAGTGGGTGGACTCAAACTGCCGCATATGCAAAAGCTGGGATTGGGTAACATTGCTCCCCTCTTGGGGGTGAAGCCGAATCCTTCAGCCCAAGCCAGCTTCGGCAAGATGGCTGAAGTCTCCCCGGGCAAAGATTCCACCACCGGACACTGGGAGATGATGGGCCTGATTCTGCAAAAACCCTTCCCGGTATATCCTCACGGCTTTCCTAAACAGATAATTGAGCAATTCGAAAAATCAGTCGGCAGAAAGAGCCTGGGTAACAAACCAGCATCCGGGACAGAGATAATCCAAGAACTGGGTGAGGAGCATGTCTCAACTGGCAAGCCGATCGTCTACACCTCAGCCGATAGCGTTTTTCAGATTGCCGCCCATGAAGAGGTGATACCGGTGGATGAACTGTACCTGATTTGTGAGATCGCCCGGAAGATAATGACCGGTGAACGCGGGGTGGCGCGGGTGATCGCCAGACCGTTTTTGGGAAAACCGGGATCGTTCAAAAGGACCGAAAGGAGAAAAGACTTTTCGCTTCCACCCCCTGCGAAAACAGTCTTGGATTTACTCCACGAGAACAATATCCCGGTGATCGGCATTGGAAAGATAGAGGATCTTTTCGCCGGTCGGGGCATAAGCACCAGCATTCATACCGGAAACAACTCCGATGGGATGGATAAATTAGAAGATTCGGTAAAGAGATTCAAACCGGGACTGATTTTCATAAACTTAGTTGATTTCGATATGCTCTGGGGTCACCGCAACGATGCCACGGGATTTGCCGCCGGACTGGAGGATTTTGACCGGAGGCTGCCCGAAATTCTGGATCTATCGACCGATGAGGATATCCTAATCATCACTGCCGACCATGGATGCGATCCCACCACAGCCAGCACGGATCATTCAAGAGAATATGTACCCTTATTAGTATATGGCAAATCTTTGAAGAGCAATGTAAACTTGGGTATAAGAGATGGCTTCTCGGACGTGGGTGCTACAGTGGCGGAGATTTTTCAAATAGAGGGAACCGGAAAAGGTAAAAGCTTTTTAAAAGACATAAAAATGTAGCATCCTTTGAAACTGCAACCTTCAGAGTACGGAATAAAGGTTTTCTTATGAAAGAGACCGATCTGATCAAAAAAGCGAAAGAAGCCAGACAGAAAGCATATGCCCCCTATTCCAAATTCAGAGTGGGAGCTGCCCTATTGACCGAAAGCGGGAAGGTTTACACCGGTGCTAATGTGGAGAATTCCACATACGGCTTGACCGTCTGCGCGGAAAGAGTGGCAGTATTTAAGGCAGTGAATAATGGGGATAAGGATTTTGTCAAGATCGTGGTGGCGGCTGATAAGAATCCGCCCATCACCCCGTGCGGGGCTTGCCGGCAGGTGCTATCGGAATTCGCCAGGGATGTGGAAGTTGTCTGTGTGAATTTAAAGGGAAAGGTGGACAGATATAGTTTAAAGGAGCTTCTGCCGGAAGCGTTTGGATAAGGGGCAACGGACTTGTCCTGAGGGCCTGCCCCGAAGAATTCACCGTGAACGGACTTGTCCTGAGGGCCTGCCCCGAAGGATTCATCCTGAACGGACTTGTCCTGAGGGCTTGCCCCGAAGGATTCACCGTGAACGGATAAAACGGACAAAAGATGAAGGAAAACGAAAAGAAGGAAAAAGGAAGAATAAAACCAATGATAATCGACATAAACGGGATGATAGATCATACGATTTTAAAGCCGGATGCTACCCGAAAGCAGATGGAACAGCTTTGTCTGGAAGGGAAGAAATACAATTTCGCCAGCGTGTGCATGAATCCGGTTTGGGTGAAATTCTGCAGAGAAATTCTTACCGGTTCCGGGATCAAAATCTGTACCGTCTCTGGTTTTCCGTTAGGGGCAAGCACCACGGCGGTCAAAGCCAAGGAAGCGGAGAGAGGAATAGAAGATGGTGCAGATGAAATCGATATGGTGATGAACGTCGGGGCTTTCAAAAGCGGGGATTTTAAGTTGGTTGAGGAAGATATCAGAGCGGTTAGAAATGCCATAGGAAAAAATAAGATCCTTAAGGTGATTATCGAGTGCGGTCTTTTAACCACAGGCGAGAAAACAAGAGCCACCGAGATAGTCAAATCCTGCGGGGCGGATTTCGTCAAGACCAATACCGGATTCGGTTATGGCGGTGCCACAGTCGAGGACGTGAGACTTCTGCGGGAAATAGCGGGCAAGGATATGGGAGTGAAAGCTTCCGGAGGAATTAGAGACTTTCAGACGGCAAAGAGTCTGATCGAGGCAGGCGCCAATCGGATTGGCACTTCCTCCGGAGTTAAGATAGTGGAGGAAGCCAGAAACCAGATGGCTGGGACCTGATGAGCTGATTCAAAGGAATGATGGTAGCGGACAAAAGATTGATTGAAGATTGCAGATTGCAGAGTGAAGAATAAAAACGTCCGCCGACCGTCGTCGGCCGTCCGCAGCTAAGTCAAAGGCGAAAACCAAAAAAACAAATAAGGACTGGGAGAGGAACTGGTGCTTCTGGTGCATCTGGTACATCTGGTGCTTATTTTATTTTTTTTCTCACTTTTCCTTCAACTCATTCTTAATTATTGACTTGTGTATGTTTTTCGATGCGTTGTTCGTGCAAATTATCCACCAGAGGTGAATCCGCCTTCGGCGGAAAGATTCAAGATTCTCCGCCAGAGGCGGATCCGCCTTCGGCGGAAAAGTTATGCATTCTAGGAATGCGGTAAGGGGGCAGGTAGAATACACTGCCTCTCCCAGACGGGAGCCCGTACGGGGGCACCGTCCGCTCATAAATACCGGCGCTATCCTTTTCACCATCGAAGTACTACCGAATTTGCTTCTGGGGGTAAGAGAGACTGCGGGTTAGGTATCAGAATGGGGTTTTATCTTGTTGTTGGGTGATCAGTGAACCTGACTTATGTACTATTTCTTTTGAAGCTTTTTAGCTGAAGCTTTGGTTGCTAGATAAAATTCTTCTCTTGATCTACCGGTATTCTTGATTATGGATTTCATTCCGTCATCATCAATTAAGTCCCAATTCTGGCAAACCATAACTAAGTGCCCGCTTTTATCTTTGAAGAATTTGTGAGAACCCTTTTGACGAGCATAAGAAAAACCTAAAGTGATTAAAATATCTTCAACTTCTTTAGGGGTAAGTCTTGGATATTTCTTTTTAGACAAGCTGAAGCCCAGTGTAGTTTACAGAATATTGCTCGACTATCCATTCTTGGTGCTGCTTAATTCTAAGAGGAATTTTGAAGGATTTCAAAAGTTTTCTACAAAAGGTATTGATATAGGCCCAATAGTATTGGAAATAAAAAGATCTCGGTGATTTTCGAGGAATTGTTTCCTTGTAAAGTTGGGGATTCTCGCTAATTTCTTCTAAGTAACCTTCAATAGCATCTTTCAAAGAATGAAGAGCTTCTTCTATAGTCTTTCCTTGCACAACTAAGTTTAAGTCTATACATACAGCTAAAAAATAATCCCTTTTGGGTCTAACATATCCCCTCAAGACAAGTTTTTTAGCGTGCATAGTCTTATCCCTCGCCAGATAGAATTTTTGTATTTGTACTCTCGTAAAGTGATACGATACTGCAACAAAAAAAGTTGCCCTACTTTATGTTCTATTTGGTATATCGGTTATTTAAGATCAAGAATTTACTGATCCGCTCCAGCCACATTGTAAAAATAATCTATCGCAAGAATTTGTCAAGTAGAAATTTTAAAATAAGACACTACCAAAATTTCTTACGGGGCTGGGAACCCTTTAGGGTAAAAACCTTCAGGATGAACCCCGCCTGCGAGTTGCGATACTGGCCTTTCTGGCGTTACTGGTGTTTGTTTTTATTTTTTTCACTTTTTCCCTACGGGCAGGCCTCCAAGCTGGTTGAGTTCAAGGTTCAAGATTCAAAATTTAAGTAAATGCGGTAAAGGGGCAGGCATAATACATTGCCTCTCATAAATACCGACGCCGTCCTTTTCACCACAGAAGTTGTAGGGAATTTGTAGGGGAAGGAAAGAAAGGAGGGGTAGGATTACGAGTGGCAGGAGCCCGGGGATGCTGAATTACAAACCGGATTATATTTTTAGGTGGTCACATTTTTGACGACCTAGTCCCCTTGCGTGATAGTATGGTATAATGAACCTGGGATTTGTGACCTACGGTATTATTGGTTTATTAATCAAAAAATGTTGGCACATGACCGTTGACAAATTCTTCAAGCCCAAGCTTCTCATTCCGTAATTCATCGAATCCAATAAAATCATCAATGCTTTGAATTTCAATGGCCTTAAATCCTCTTCTTTCCATAACTTTATCAACAAGGAAAAAAGTTTGTATACCACCCTCTTTTTCTAGAAGTTTCAAAGCCTTTTTACGGTCATCAATTTGTTTCGCTTCCGCAAGATGCTTTCCCTTTACATCGACAATTATCCATTTGCCATTGATAAATGCTAAAAAGTCAGGATAAAACGGTGCTGGTTTTACCTCAACTGGATATTCAGTTTTTGGCTCATTCCTCACCCAAAAACTTTTTTTCTTCATATCTAAGGAGCATAAATGTTCAAGGGCGTCTGCTACCAATTTTTCTGGCGGGGAATCAAACTTTGCATAAGGCCTGATAGAATATTGATAGCCCTCAACGATAATACCTTTTTGTTGCATGTACGAGGTCATCTCTTGGTAAGAAGGAATAAGATTAATCGTTTTTCCATCCCTTCTTCTCACTGTTACCTTTCCATCAATAAAAAGTTCTTTCACATTTGTTTTTCTAAAAGTGAATTTACTCTTAAACATTAATTCAAAGGCCCTCTGTCTGTAGAAGCTGATAATGCTTTTCTCTAATGCTCTCAAAGCTCGCCTGTAATCAAGGGCGTAAGCAGTATCAACTTGTATGCCAGCGTTAATAATTCTTTCAATAAGCTGTTTTACCGTATTGTAAGAATTATTACCGATAAAAGAATCGGTTTGTTCAATAAATTCTAAAGCCCATCTAGCAATGTCGGCTTCCAATAAAGTGATTGTTCGCCGTGTAGTTTTTGGTTTTTCTTGTCGTAATTCAATCTCGTCTCTAGAGATTTCCGCGTAATCCACCATCGCCAATACTTCGTCCTTAATAACCTTATCACCTTGTAAAATTTTACAGGTATCTTTGATAAATGCGTCAACGCTTAAAGCTTTATCTTTTAAAGCTTCTTCAAAACTTAGTCCTGTGGCAACTGGTCTTATACGCAATACTGAAATTTCATAATCATCAATAATATTTTTATTAACCATATTATCTTTATCTTCTTCTTCTGTTGGAATTTCAATTATTGCAGGCGAAAGATCAAGTTTTTTCCTTATATCTTCAACAATGCGATCAAAACGCCTACCTCTTTCGCAAACGATATGCAGAATTTCGCTTTGCTCTTTAAGATCATGCTCCAAAATATCAAATTCTCTTTTCTCTTTGTAAAGTCGCAAACCTCTGCCAATAAGCTGAGCGGCGGCAAGACCGACATTTTCGACAGTATCACCTAAAACAACGATTGTATAAAAATTATCGTAATCAACGCCCTCAGTAAAAATACGCACCTGATTTACTATTTCAGCTTTATTGTCGTCAAGCGATTGATAATCCGTCCATGTTTCCTCATCGCTTTTATTTTCGCTATGTATTGTAAAAACTGAATTTGCTATTTCGCTTAATTTTTTAATCAGTTCTGCTTTTTTCTCTGGTATATATTGCCGAACAATTTTCGCAATATCTGTCCCTTCTCTATTAACCTGCTCTAAAACATCATCAATTTCATTAGAAATTGTTTCGGGCCAATTCTTCAAATAATTATCAATATGATCAGCATGTTTTATTGTCCTTGCTTTTGTAAGCAACATTACCTTTTTTACGGGGGCGTTGACCGAACGCAAAGATTCGCGTTTAAGAAGATGAATAAACATACCCCAAACCAGCTTTTGTTTATCGCTTTCCGTTACCTCGTCCGTGATTTTCTCGTCGCTTGTTCCACACCCAACCGCAAAAATTCTTTTGCCGTATCCTTCGCTGATATATCTCTGCATTGGGTACTTATATAAGTTGTCCTGTCCAAAACTTTCGCTTTCACCTTTTTCAATAGAAGTGGCCGTAAATTCAAGTACAACGCTTGGCAGAAATTCTAAAATCGCCTCTTTTGTTTTCTTTTGTTGATAATGATGTGCTTCGTCCGAAATTATTACCGGTCGTCTTTCTCGCAAAAATTCAACAAAAGAAATTGTGTGATTTCCGCTTTTATCCCGCCAAAGCGAATCCTCAAGCGGTCTCCTGACATAGGGCACACCTTTCATTGTGTCTATTCCATCTTTTTGATTATTTGATACGCCTTTATCATAGAATTTCTGCATGTTGAAAATATAAAAGGAAATATCTCGGTTTTCTTCGTAATTACAGGTTTTATCTCGGTATGAATTACCCGTTACCAAGTTATAAGCCAAATTCCAACCATCGCCAAAAATACTTTTTAAGGCACGAGGAGTAAAATTTTCTATGGTTTTGTCAAACAAAATCGTGTTCGGTGTTAAAATCAAAAAATCTTTATAGCCCCTCTGCCATAAATCTGCTATAATCGCGCCCATCAATAGTGTTTTGCCCGAACCGGTCGCCATCTCAAATCCGACTTTGTTCCATTGAATCTTTTTGCCGTCAACTTCTGTTTCTTGCAAGGTTTTTTGCTTCAAACTCCGGCTGTCAAAACCATCTTTCCAAAAAAGCTGAAAGACACGTAATGCTTCTATCTGATAAGGTCGCAGAGAAAATTTAAGCAACCCCTGAATTTTATCGTAATTCTCAATACTTGACGGCGTGGCTGAACCAACAGCAATTTTAAATTGCTGATCTTGACTTACCAAATCGTAAAATGTTCTATGATTATTTTTGTTCATATTAAATTATATTCCCTTAAGATTGCGGCTGGAATTTTTTTAACTAAAATCCTCTCGTCCAATGATTCTGGGGAAACGGCTACTGCAACATTGGTAAATATCGTCAAATGTTTAAATTTTTCTTTTTCTAATCCAGCGATTATTTTTTCGTATAAATCCTCGGTTATTACTTTAACCTCTCTTGTGGCAAAAGATAAGGCAAAATGAAAATGCGAAAATTGATGTTTACCCAAATACATATTTTCTTTTTCCAACCATTCTGCTTTCATCGGTCTATATTGAAAATGCAAGAATATCGCTTCTGCCATTTCTTCAGCTTTTAACTTCCAGTTCATATCTTGTTCGTTTATCACGCTTTCACCAAGTTGATAATATTTGAAACCGCCACCACCTTTCCAACTTACTTCTTTGCTAATACCAGATTGATCTTTTCCACTAAACACTCTTTGCATCCGTGGGATGATTAATTCCTCTGCATGACAACCAAGCTCAACCATAATCCAACGGCGATCTATTTTCTGTGCCACTGCGCCAGTAGTTCCGGAGCCAGCAAAAGAGTCAAAAACCAAATCTCCTTTTTCCGTTGATAGTTCAATAATACGCTGAATTAGTCGTTCAGGCTTTTTTGACTTAGGAAAGTCGATTCCTCCCTCACGCGATATACCCTCCCACGAAATATCATCCCAGATATCCGTTATTACCTCCACTGGCAACAGATTGCCATTTATCTCCTGTAACCTTTCCTTATAGAATAAGACTCTCTCGCCGCCAATGAAAATATAATCCATGTCATCGTTTGGATGTCGGATGACTTTATTTTTTAGCTTGCGCGATTTTCCCAGCGTCTTAATTCTTTTTAAGCGTGCTCCCCCAGTTACTGACGCTGTGCGGAAAACTCTATCTGGGTTCTTAATTGCAAAAAGCCCAATTTCTGCATCAAACTCATTATCGCCCAAGCTGTCTTTTGCCTCTTTGGGACTTTTGAAACTAAGATCATTAGACACCACCTCATCTATCCTTTTCCATGACCACTTCTCTTCAGCTATTTTAATATTATCGAAGACCCATCTATAAGCTGGGTCGTACCCTTTTTCGATAAATGTTTTTTTGAACTTCAATTCAGCAACGTCTTTTGCAAAGATTATAAGATTATTTGCAGACTTAAACAGTTGATTCGATGTATGTTTAAAACCAAACGGACTATTAGCTTTTATAGTTACAGTATTTAAATAATTTTGTCTCCCAAATATCTCATCAATTAAAACGCGACAATATGCAACCTCTCTATCATCTAGATGTAAAAAAAGAATGCCATCTTTTCTTAAAAGTTTCCGCAATAAAAATAATCTGTCACGCATCATAGTTAGCCATTCAGAATGCTCCAAGTTGTCATCGTAATGCTTAAAAGCGTTTCCTGTATTGAAAGGTGGGTCAATATAAATACACTTTACTTTTTCTTTCTCAGGTTTACCCTTAAACATTTCAACCAAACTTCGTAAAACCAAAAGATTGTCGCCTTTGATAAGCATATTTTCGCTGGTCGTATCGCCGTAGCTTTTTACAAATTTCAAAATACGCGGTTCGGCAACGCGAATATCGTTTTTCGATACCCAAACTGGTCGAACCCCTTTTCCCTCTTTCTCGTCAATTTCGTAATATAGAGAAAGCTCTTTATTTATCCAATCGAGCCGCAACGATCCTTTGTAATTTTTGTTGTTAGCCATATAGTTACTTCATTAAATCATAAAGATAAACGCCAAGCTTATACTTCTTTTGTTATGTAAAATGATTAGGGTATACCTGTTAATTAGAATATCTGGGTGTGATCGCTTACCTGAATGGCCTTAAAATCTAAAATGGCCGAGCCATAAACCATACGATTCATGGCGGAGAGGCCGGGATTCGAACCCGGGGTAAGGTTTTATCCCTACAACTGCTTAGCAGGCAGCTGCCTTCAGCCAACTCGGCCACCTCTCCGGGTAAATTCAGTCAATAGTCATTAGTCATCAGTCATTAGTAAAAACAAAAATCTACAACTGCTTATCCCGCCATAGGCGGGACTTCAGTCCATTTGGACCACCTCTCCGGGTAAATTCAGTCAATAGTCATTAGTCATCAGTCATTAGTAAAAACAAAAATCTACAACTGCTTATCCCGTCCCGCCATGGCGGGAGACTTCAGTCCTTCGACAGGCTCAGGATGGTGAGCAAAGTCGAACCACCGTCTCGGCCACCTCTCCGGGAAAAAACGTCCGCAGTCCATTGTCCGCAGTCCGCAGCTAAAACAAAATCTTTAACAAAAACCGTCCGCGGTCGAACGTCCGCCGTCCGCCGCTAAAACCTGACACCTAACACCTAAAACCTTAAACTTAAAACCTGTCACCTGATTTATTATTGGCTCTGCGTCCTTTGGTTGCTTGCAATTTAAGGCTGATGATCCTCCCTTTTATCTTCTCACTCATCCCTTCTTCTAAATATATGGTCTCGTCCAAGATCTTCACCGGGCTGAATCCGGCTTGCTTTATCTTATCTAAATAATCTTTTCTCAAAAGCGCCCCGCCGATACATTCGGCCCAGGCAGGAAACGATTTTCTGATGTCGTCCGGCAGCTCCTTGTCGGTCACGATGTCTGAGATCACCATCCTTCCCTTGGGTTTTAGCACCCGGTACGCCTCGCGGAAAACCCTGTCCTTGTCCGTGGAGAGATTGATCACACAGTTGCTGATGATCACGTCCACCGAATCGTCCTCAACCGGCAGATTTTCGATCTCACCCAAGCGGAATTCCACATTATTATACCCGCCCTTTTTGGCATTCAGCTTCGCTTTCCTGATCATCTCCGGGGTCATATCCACCCCGATCACCCATCCTTTCTCCCCCACCTTGTTTGCCGCCAGGAAAACGTCGATTCCCCCGCCGGAGCCAAGGTCCAGAACCGTCTCCCCTTTTTTCAAGGTGGTTAAACCTACCGGATTTCCGCATCCCAAACCGAGGATGGCGGAATCGGGGACGTTCTTCAGCTCCTTCAGCGAATAGCCGATGGCTTCCGCTTGCTTCAGAGCTGTCACGCCGTTGCAACAACAACTGGAGGAACCTTTCTTGGCGATCTGGCCATACCGGTCCTTGACATAATCCTTGATCTTCCTTTCCTGAACTTTTTGAGGAGCCATTTTTATCTTTCCTTCTTTTGAATTATTTTTACGTTTACGACAACTCCTTTCCATTTTTAGTATACTAAAAGTTTTGACAAATGCAAGATTTATTTACAAACTCATTTCGAACGAATTGTTGAAACTTTTGTTGGCTGCATGTGAAACAGGAAACTTTTCTTGGGTATACTCGTAAAGAAATTTGTATGAGTAGAGCTTGATATTATCTCTTTCTTACCTCACCCTTAAGAGGACTAAGGGGGAGAGGTTTTGCCATTATGAAATAGAATCAAAATTCCACTCAGGAGGAACGGTATGAAAAACAAGTATCGTTTTATGATCCTTTTCTCTTTGATCTTTCTCTTCTTTCTCGTTCCCGCATTATTTGCCCAATCCGGAAGGATCTGCGGGGTGATTCATACCAGAGACGGGGAGATTTTCGAGGGTCCCATCCGCTGGGACAAGAACGAAGCTTGCTGGGACGACGTCTTGAACGCCACCAAGGAGCGGGAGAATGCCCGCCGGAGCGAAGGGCGCCGGGAACGGCATATTCAGATTTTCGGACTGCACATCAGCTGGGATGAAGATAATGCGGAAATCCGGTCCAGCTCGGGCATCCAGTTCGGCTACTTGAAATCCCTGGAGAGGAAAACCGGAAGCCGGGCGGTGCTGGAGCTCAAAAACGGTGACCGGGTTACCTTCTATGGGGAGGGGTCCGATATCGGTTCCGGCATAAGAGAGATCATGGTGGATGATCCGGTGCAGGGCGAAGTCTGGATGGATTGGGAAGATCTGGATTTGGTGGAGTTCAAGGAGTGCGATCCCGACATGATGAAGAAGCCGGAGACCAGACTTTATGGAACGGTGGAAACCAGAAGGGGGGAGGTCTTCGAAGGCTTTATCACCTGGGACGTAGACGAGCTTTTCTACTCCGACGTTCTGGACGGGGAGGAGAATGATCATACCCGAAAGATTCCGTTCGGGAAGATCAAATCCATCGAGCGCCGTTCGTCCAGCTCCGCCTGGGTAACTTTGCGAAACGGTGACAGGATGAAACTGTCCGGCACCAACGACATCGATTCGGGCAACCGGGGCATCTTGGTGCACGACCCCGACTACGGATGGGTGACGGTCGACTGGGACGATTTTGACCGGATGGAGATTTTGGATGAAGGGGATAAGCATGCGGTAAGATATGACCAGTTCCCGGAGATCAAACCGCTCTACGGGGTGGTGTATGACGAAGACGGGAAAAGATACGAGGGGAAGATCAGGTGGGACAATGACGAGACCGAAAGTTGGGAGATTCTGGACGGGCAGTACAAGGATCTGGACATAGACGTCGAATTTTCTCAAGTAGCCCAGATCGAAAAAGTATCATCCCGTTCCGCCAAAGTCACGTTAAAGAACGGAAACAGCTTCAAACTCTCCGGCTCCAACGACGTGAACGACGAGAACAAGGGGATCTATGTAACCACCAAGGACGGAGACGAGATTCAAATGGACTGGGAGGATTTCGACCGGGCGGAGTTTAGGTAGAATCGTCCGCCGACCGTCGTCCATCGTCGATTGCTAAAACAAACCCATAATTTAAACAAACCTGTATTGAACGAAGCGAATTTATGTGTGGTGAGTAAAATGAATCTATAGAACGGATAGTTTATATTCATTATTAAACTCACCCTCTGTTTTCCACTCTCTTAAAAAGAGAGGGGTTCACCCTGAAGGGATTCACCCTGAAGGGGACTAATGGGGTGAGTTTTTTTATCCACAAACAGGCAACCGCCCAAAGACGGGATCGCCCGCTCGTCTGGGGTTGATTTTCCCTTGACTTATCCGGAAATTGTATTAATTTGAAGTGAAGAACAAAATGCTCCAACTTTACGGAGCGGGCTGTTAGCGGTAATGGTAATTTCAACGTAATATCAAAAGAGCATTATTATGCATTAACTTATCCAAGGAGTCGATCATGCCTGTAAATAATCTTTGGTGGAGAAATTTAAAAATCATCGCTGGCTTTTCATTGTTTTTTCTTCTCCTCCTCTTTATGTCCGGTTTCGCATTTTCCAAAGACAGGGTGGACCAGGAGGTTGAAGCGGTGCAGCAGATGATCGAGGAGAAGGGGTATCATTGGACTGCAGGGAGGACTTCGGTGGCGGAACTCTCCCCCGAAGAAAGACAGCATCTTTTGGGCTTGAAGGTGCCGGAATGGTATGATGAGTGGTTCAAAAATGCAAAAAAACTGACCGCTCCGCTGAAAGCGAGCTTCCCCGTAGTCTTTGACTGGCGGCAGATGGGTGGCGTTACCGGAGTCAGAGACCAAAGAAGCTGCGGTAGCTGCTGGGCATTTGGCGCCCTGGGCGCTTTGGAGTCGATGGCCAAAATATACGGGGGGAGAGAGATGGATCTTTCGGAACAGCAAATCCTCTCGTGCAAAACTTATGGCTGGGGCTGCGACGGGGGATGGATGGATTATGCTTACGAGCTGTTCCGGGATTTCGGCTCGATAAGCGAGGAGTGTATGCCGTATCACGCCAACGACATCGATCCCTGCATCCAGACGTCCTGCGAGGTGCTGGCCAAGCTCACCGGCTGGATTCCGGTGAACGATAACGTGAACGCCATCAAAACCGCTTTGCAGACCGGACCGGTATCATGTGCCATGACCGTCTACAACGATTTCAATTACTATTCCGGAGGATGCTACGAACACGATGGCTTCGAACCGGTAAATCATGCGGTTTTGATTGTGGGATGGAACGACACCCTGTGTGATGGCACTGGAGCGTGGATCGTTAAAAACAGCTGGGGTTCCGGATGGGGGATGGACGGCTTTTTCTATATTAGATATAACAGCTGTTATATCGGATACGCCACCGCCCTGGTGAATTACGTCCCCCCCGGACCTTACGTTACCCTGGAAGATTTCTCGGTGAACGATTCCGCCGGAGGAAACGGCAACGGCAGGCCCGAACCCGAAGAGACGGTAAACATCTATCTGACCTTCTCCAATATCTGGCTGCCCATCAATGAAGTTTCGATCACTGCCACGGCCGATACCGGAGGTTTGGTTTTCATCCAAGGCCAATCCCAGCTGGGTGATATCCCGCCAAACGATACGGTGAGCAATTACTCCGATCCCATTCAGTTTGGAGTGCCTGCGGATTTCCCCCCGAAGAAGGTGAATTTCACTTTTCATTTATCGGGGAATGGCGGTGCCTATACCAAAAGCTGGATCAGACAGATCTGGATAGGCTGCTCCAGCATCCTTATGGTGGACGACGATAACGGGGGAAACTTGGAGCATTACTACACCGAAGCGATGGACTTTTTGGGTCCCTTATACGACGTGTGGGACAAAACCAGCCAGGCGGATGCCTCTTATGATTTCTCCGATTACAACGTGGTGATCTGGTTTACCGGGGACCATCGCGATTCGGTCTTCTCCGATTCCGACATACAGAGTTTGACGAGTTATCTGGATGATGGTGGCAGGCTGCTTTTAACCAGTCAGGATGCCGCCGAGGCTTTGTCCAATTCCGGCGATCCCCAGCATGCTTTATTTTTAAGCAATTACCTGCATGTAAGCTACAATGGCGACAACTTTAGACATTTCTCCGCGGGTATACCCGGGGATGAGGTGGGAGATACCCTTTGGCTCTATCCGGAGAACGCACCGGGAGCAAACAACCAGACCTCCAAGGACAATCTGATCCCCGACTCCCTGGCAGACGTGGTTCTTGTATATGCGGACAACGATTTTAATCCTACCGATTCGGTGGCGGGGATAAAGTTTCAAGGGGACTTTAAACTGGTCTTCTTTGGATTCGGATTCGAGGGGATAAACTCGGACGGTGGTTATTTTCATGGGCAATGGTTGAGCAAGCCCGTGCTGGTTATGAAGAGGGTTTTGGATTGGTTGAACCAGCCGTGGCTATATAAACCGGGCGATACCAACGGGGATCAGGTGGTGGACGTGGGGGACGTGGTATTTATGATAAACTACCTGTTCAAGGTAGGGGCATCGCCGACTCCTTTGGCTTCCGGAGACGTGAATGGAGACTGCAAGGTAGATGTGGGAGACGTGGTTTATCTGATCAATTACCTGTTTAAAGGAGGGCCGCAGCCTGCTTTGGGGTGTGCCTAAGAAGAAAACCAGGAAAGATGGTTTTTCCAAGTCGGCATTAGATCGTCTTGAACTGACTCAGATTAATACAACGCAGGTTCGAAAGAACCTGCGTTTTTGCTTAAAGCGAAAGGACTTTTTAGTATATAAATCTGGTGATGAGATTGCGTAGCCAAGCCTTCACGGCTTGGCGAACAAGCATACTCGGGAATTAAGGATAAAGATAACAGAATATACCTTTTAATGAAGGGCAACTTCATTACATCGCATCCGGGTGAATAGACTGTGTCACTAAAATGGCTTTGATCGCCATAAAAGAGCATTATATTTGCTGTAAGATTAAAGATAGATTGGTCGATTTTGAAATTTATGAGAATTTTTGAAAAAAGAGAAGTCAATCTCCAGACCATCGCCGCCAGCACCTTCTCCCTCTACTTCGGCTTCACCGTGTGGAGCGTGATGTTCAACAACTTCGCCAAGGAGGTTTTCAACATCACTCCGGCGCAGCTGGGGATCATACAATCCGTGCGGGAACTGCCGGGGCTTTTGGGTTTCATGGTGGGAACCATGGCTTTGTATATGGCAGAGGTCAAGATCGCCACCTTGAGCATCGCCATATCGGGCTTGGGTTTGATCCTCATGGGTTATGCCAACTCGATCTGGGCTCTGGGGGTGGGGACCTTTGTGATGAGCGTCGGCTTTCATAACTTCGTCTCCTCCAACGATGCCCTTCTGCTTCATCATGTCAAGACTAAAGAATCTGCAAAAGCCCAGGGGAAGATAAGAAGCACCGAATCCGCAGCCGGGGTGATCGCCACCGCCTGTGTTTTTGTTGCCACTTTGTGGCTGGGTTACCGGCAGGTGCTCCCTTTGTTTGGAGTCATAGTGTTTCTCACCGGTATCTATCTCTCTTTTACCTTAAAATCCAACCGGGGGGAGGGGGAGGAAAGGAAGGTCTGTTTCAAAAGGGAATACACCCTCTATTACCTGTTGAGTTTCTTAAGGGGATGCCGCAGGCACTTTTTCAGCACCTTTGCCATTTTCCTTCTGGTGGCAAATTTTCACCTGCATATCACTGCCGTTTCTATCCTCTTCTTTGTTTCCAGTCTGGTCACCACCTATACCTATAGAGCCATGGGGCATGTGGTGGAAAGGTGGGGGGAGCGAACAGTTCTGGTGGGCAGTTCCTTTCTTTTGATATTTGTCTTCTCCGGATACGCATTCATCAGCTGGCTTCCCCTTTTAATCGTCTTCTATGTGATAGACAACGTTCTCTTCGGCTCCTCCATTGCCCTCGACTCGTACATGAGAAAGATAGCCCACAAGGCGGATCTGACCAACTGCCTCTCCTTCAGCCAGACCGCCAACCACATCTCAGCGGTGATCATACCGGTTCTGGGGGGCGTGATCTGGGAGATTTTCGGATACCAGAGCACCTTTCTGGTCGGCGCCGGCATCGTTTTGATCGATGCTCTCTTTTCCTTGAGAGTGAAAATAAAGCGGTAGGTCGGGTTGCGTAAGCTACCCGACAACAATCCATTTCCCTCTCCCCAACGGGGAGAGGGCAAGGTTTAAAATCCCGTCCTTCGATTTACTCAGGATGGTGAGCTTGGTCGAACCACCATAGGCGGGAGTGAGGAGGCTTGAGTTTTTTCATCCCTCGATTTCTACAATCGATTCGACTTCTGAGGCTAAGATGGATTTCTCTTGGTAGACAGGGAACTTTATCACCAGCAGGGTATAGCTCCCCTCATCACTTTCCACCTCGATGGTTCCGCCATGGTTCTCCACTATCCGGGCAGCGGAAAGCAATCCCAAACCCAAGCCGTCTTTCCGGGTGGTGAAACGATCCTTAAAGACCCGGGGAAGATTGGCGGGATTTATCCCCATCCCGTTGTCCAAAATCTGAATCTGCACCTGCTGTTTTCTGTTTATGCTCCCCACCTCTATGGTGATGGCTTTCTTGCGATGTGAAATCGACTGCAAGGCAAAAGCAGAGTTGTCCAGAAGGGAGTAAAGCATCTTTCGCAGCTGGCGTTTATCTCCGTCCATGCGGGGCATCCCCTCTTCAAAGTGAGTGGTAAAGGTAATATCCTGGAACTTGTCCTGGGATTTAAGTAATAACAATTCCTCCTCCAAGAGATTGGTTAGATCGAGCGGCTCCTTTTGGGTGTATAGAGAAGAGACAAAAGTCAAACTCGATATGATCCCCTGGATATTGTTCAAAGCATTGCGCATGGTGGCAAGCGTTTTCATGGAGTTGCTCAGATTGGCTTCATCCAATTCATAGGGATGGGTTTCATAAGCGTCGGTGAGAGCTTTGATTTCTTTTCCAAACAGGCTGGCAATCCCCGTGGCTATATGTTGTCTTTCAGATAATATCTCTTTTATCCACTCTTCCCGGTCTTCGCTTCTCTTTTGGGTCACATTACGGCACAGGTAAAGCTTACCCCGATTTTCACCGGAAGAACCTGAAATCTCGGAGATGTCGGTATAGGAGATAAAACTTTCACCGTTTCGCTTTTTGGCGATGATCTCGCCGTCCCAGAAGTTCTTCTCTTTCATTTTCTGCTGGATACCGGCGGATATGCTTGTCCAAGAATTTTCATCCCAGATTATGTTCACCGGTTTGCCGATTATATCTTCACCGGAATAATCGAATTCCTTTTCCGCCGCTTGATTGAAATTTGTGATAACATCATTCCCGTCGGTAAGGATAATGGCATAGGGAATGGAGGAAAATAACCGTTCCGAAATGTTCTCCTTATCACCCGTGACGTTAGGGGATTCCTCTCCAGCAGCTTCATTTGAATCCGACCACTCCTGGTCATCTGTATCCTTGATCCTTTCCGACAGAGAATGATTGGCCCTCTGCAGTTGTTCGTTTTTCTCCTTCAAATCGTCGATGATCCGCAGATCGGATTGTTGCAAACGCGCGCTTAACGCTTTGACTATTTGATAGGCAATAAGAGGATGTTGGTTGAGGATGGTGAGGAAATTCGACCGGGAGAGCTGGAGCACTTTGGTCGATTTGTCGGCAGAAGCCGTAACCGGACGGGGAACCTCATCCAAAAACCCCGCCTCTCCAAATAACTCCCCCTCCCTTCGCAAAACCTGACTGGTCTCCTCCTCCCCTTCTTTGGCTTCTTTGCTGATCCGTATTGCCCCTTCCTTAATTATATATAACTTATCCCCCAAAGTCCCCTCTTTAAACAGGACATCTCCGGTTGAATAGGTCTTCTCCTTTAAATAACCGGATATCTTCTTTAAGCTGGCAGAATCGAGTGCGGAAAAGATGGGCGTTTTGCGCAATAATTTGATTATATCCAGAGACATACCTCCCCCTTTGAATTAATGGGTAAAATCCTCCATCTTTTATATCGACAGGGTGTGAGATAAGATGAGGAAAATTTCGGATGACGAAACAAGGCAAAGGAAGATGGAAAAAACGCATAACAGATAACTGATTACGAAAAATGGATGACGGATATTATATAACAGCTGATTGAGCGGATTAAACAGATAGTAATTAGTTGATTTCAGCTTTTGAGTATCATTAGTCAAGATACTTTGAGTAAAGGTTTGCTTTTGATTCATCATTCATGATCCCGTATTTATCATCTGCTTTTTCAATATTTTAATTGACTTTTTAAAGGTCTGTGTTATTATAGTAATAATTAACGAAGATCAAAACCAGGTAAGTTTGTAAACTGCTACCTTTGAAAAAGGGAGATAAATATGAAGAGGATACTAATGATTGAAGGTGGGATATGGTTAATATTATATATAGTTTTTGTCTTTAATCCACTTGCTAACCTAGTTGAGAAAAGTGGGCTTGTTCGAATCCAACATGAAAAACGAAGCTACACCTTGATTCAAGACTATACTTCACTACGAAGCGGCTCCTGTGTAATTTTCAATGATGATGGAATTCCTTATAACGCTATTACAGACTCTGATTCGGGAATGGGAATTGCTGCATATATGGATCCTCGTATGTGTTCAAGTGAGCCATATCTTTTTAAAATCACGAATGTGCATTTATATCTTTATGTACCTTTTGGAAGTGATTACCTGTGGCCTGTTAACATTCAGGTCAACATTAGGGAGACTTTAGAAGGGGATAAATGCAATGGACCTGGTCCAATTCTCTGTTCTCAGAACTTTAGCATTCCCAGCGATTCTGCCTATCCCAAAATGATGAAATTGAGTCTTGCCTCACCATATTGTATTGACTGTCCCTTTTTCTTGGAGATTGTTTATTTGAGCCATAGGGAAGATTCTATTCTTCCTTGCTTAGTTACGGACGAGGCCGTTACCACAGGTCCGGACACTTGTAATAATTGGTTTCTGGATAATCTCGGGTATCACAGTTGGGTTGAATACTGGGGTTATCCACCTATCGGGGATGCTTTTATCCGAGCAAGTGGATATACAAACGATCCAGAATGCGAATTATGTGGTGATGCAAATAGAGATGGATTTACAGACATAGGAGATGTGATCTATCTAATAAACTATCTATACAAAAACGGTCCTATCCCGAATCCTCTTTGGGTAGCGGATATTAATATAGATGGAGTAGTTGACGTTGGGGATGTGGTCTATCTGATCAACTATCTCTTCAAGAGTGGACCGGAGCCTTGTTGCTGATAATGTTTCACAGCTGATTAATCGGACTTGTAGTGAGCGGAGTCCGCCAGAGGCGGGCGAGGCTAATCTATTAAGCTGATTATTAATGGAAGAGATCAGTTTTTTATCTGCTTAATCTTATGCATCAGCTGTGAATAATACCCCAAACAAAAAAGCGGAGGGAGCTGAACCTCTCCGCTTTTCCGATCAGTATGGGGTAAGACTTCACGGGTCGCATAAATGCCCAGACGAGCGGACGCTCCCGTCTGGGGGCACGTCCGTGCGACCCCTACATTCCTCACTATAAATTACATTCCTTTTTTCCCTCTTCGGTGGGGGGGTAGGTACAGGCTTTGGATTCGGAACCCGTCTCCGTTTTTTCCTTTTCCTGCTCCTCTTTCGCTTTCTCCTCCATCTCCCGTCTTTCCTCCTCCTCTTCGGTTTCGGTCTTTCTCTCCAACAGATCGTCGTCGTCCTTCTTCTTTCTCAGGATGATGTAGGTGATCGTCTGTCCGGAGCTGATTATCGCCAAGCCGTAGGAGAGAACCATGAAGATGATGAATATCAAGGAGATGCCCATCAAAAAGGCGGAGATCTCACCCGACCAGTTGAGATAGATTCCCGGTCCGATCTCCGGAAGATTGTAGTGGAATTTTATCCCGTAGAAGACGTTGGAGAAATAATTCAGAAGGTGCTGGGGGATGGTGATATAAGACAGAGCCTCCTCCGTGATGTCGGAGAGCTTGTCCCCCATGAAAACCTTGGCGGATAGATGGATAAACTGACCCGCCCGCAGCGAGAAGTAGCCGAAGATGAACATCCCCACCTTCGCCATGACACCGATTAAACCCAGGTAGGCAAAATAGCGCCAGGCTTGATTCCATACCGTGGTGAATACCTGCACGATGGTCTCGAAGGTATCCTCTTTGAGCGTTGCCACGATGGCGGGGGACAATAAAAGTGAGATGACGAAGATGAAAACAACATACGCCAAAAACAAAGCCGCAACAAACAGGGGAACCAGATAGAATATGCTGAAACCCAGCTCACCTAAGTAGGGGATCTTTCCGATAAGTCCTACGATTATTCCGCAGACAAACAGGAAAACTATGAAAGCCAACATGAAGAGAGGGGTCAAAAGAACCGGTCCCCAGTGACTCTTCAAGAACCGGAGAGATTCTTTGGTGGAATAGAAATCGTCCCCTTTAAGCTGCTCAAAGGTAACTTTTCCCACCGCAGTGCTGGCCAGAATCCAGCAGATCAAAGCCCAAAGACACCCGACGGCGAAGATCGCCCACTGATACCACCGGGCGAAAGGAAAATCCCGCATGGGAAACAAACCCTGATATCTCCACACCTCGGAAATGCTCGTCCCGCTGGCGACAAAGGCAAGATAGGTGAAGATCAGGTATCCGATATAACCCAGAAGCACTCCCAGAAACTGGAGCAATATCTTTTTACCGGAGAGCGCCAAACGGGGAGCCCGGAAAACGTCCCGGATATCGTAATAGAATTTGGTCATCTTTTACCTCCTGCTTTGAGTTCGCAAAAATGTTGAAGTATTTATAATTCCGCTGGGCTGGTTTGTCAAGGAAAATTTGGTTGACGAATTCAGGTTATGACTTTAAATTAGATGCGAATGTGACAAGCAGAATGAATAGGACAACGTGAGATAGTCTTGTCTGAGACGGAGACTGAGACCGGAAAACCTTAATCTTAATATATAAATGGAATTGAAGAATCCTATTCCCCTGAAGGGTGGATGGGGAGCTTGCAAGGTAAAGGGCACTGAAGGTAATAACAAAGTTTTTGAATAAAAGTCAACCACCCTCGACTAAAAGTCGGGGGCATAGAATCCCCCTCAATCCCCCTTTATTAAAGGGGGAATTTAAGACACACCCCATTTGACAGAAGTGGAAACATAAATACTACTTAATCATACTAAAGTCCTCACCTAAAGGCGAGGGTTTTTTCTCCCATTCCCCGAATGGAACAATAAACGCAAAGGAAAAAAAGAAAGTGTAAGACACTAAAATGAGATTATCTGTCATTGTTCCGGTTTATAATGAGGGTGAAACGGTTTTGGGGGTGGTGGACAAACTGTTAGGCCTGCCTTGGGTAAGTGAAGTCATAATAGTGGATGACGGATCAAGGGATGCGACAGAGCACATTTTAGACCGGAAACCAGTTTCTTCTCTGGACAACAAAGGATGGGAGAAAGTTAAAATAGTCAGGCATTCAAAAAATATGGGAAAGGGAATGGCGGTGAGGTCGGGCGTGAATGTATGCACCGGAGATTGGATGATCGTTCAGGATGCGGATTTGGAACTTGACCCCCATGACATAGCTAAGCTGGTAGAAAAGGCAAATGAAGGCAATGTGGTTTTCGGCAAGAGGACAAATATGAAGTGGGGGGCTGGTGTGATAAGTTGGATTGCCGGGATCCTGTATGGTCGCAAAATAGGGGACGTAACCTGTGCTTATAAGCTGATGCCAACTCAGCTATTCAAGGATATCGGCGTTAGCTCGAAAGGATTCGGGCTGGAGGCGGAATTAGTATCTAAGATTCTTAGATTAAGGATTCCAATAAAAGAAGTGCCGGTGTCTTACAGCAGAAGGAGAGAAGGGAAGAAATTGGGATGGTGGGATGCTTTCGGTGTATTATTGGTTTTATTCAAAAACAGCGGATACGTTAGAAGGAGCGAGAATGTCGGTGCCCCCAAAGCATAAGTGGTTACTTATCTACTTGCTGCTTGCCAGCGCGATCATCATAGGCTTAACCTGGACCGGCGTGAGAATCACATCGGACTCAAGATTATATTTGATGGGAGCCGACCTTTTGTCGCAGGGTGATCTGTCACAAGCAAAAAAGATATTGACCTGGCGCCCGTGTCCGATCGGATACCCGATCATTTTGATGTGCATGGAGAAGTTGGTGGGAGGCGAAATGGGGATAACCGGGGTTGTAATCGAGAGTGATCGCTCCCATGTCAGTGTGTTCGTTAATAACCCCAAAGACAAGTTGTGGGATGTCCAAGGTCCTGACATAATTAGAGACATAGTATGGGCAAGGGCGGTATCAATCGTCGGTTTTATCATGACCGTGGCGGGTATGTTCCTGTGGGGATACAAGATCGGCGGAATAAAAGCAGCGCATTTTTCGACCTGGTCATTGATAGTCTGCCTTCCCGTCGTTCATCTATTCACCGGTGCATGGACGGAAGGAATGTTCGTTCCCATGTCCTTGTTTTCATTGTATTTCATTCATGGTTATAGCCAGGACGGGAGCAGGCAGAATTTGTTTTTATCGGCGATATTTACGCTGGTAGCATTTGCCATCAGGCACATAGGGATTGTTTTTGTCATGGTCGGATTATGGTACTTGCTGCAGAAGGACATAAGGATGAAAAGTTGGTGGTGCTTGCCATGGCTGATCTTGGTGCTTTTGCCACTGGTATGGTATTGGCAGTTGTCCGCGGAAAGGTCGTGGGCAACAACAGGTCTAAAGCAGGCGGGGGAGTTTGTCCGGGTGCTTGCCAGCGAGATGGGGGTTTTGATCGTAGTGCTGATTTTTCTATGGCGTCAAATCAGAGCCAAGATATGGTCCGGACTGTGGCTGACAATTATTTTACAAATGTCCGTTTTGATGGCTTTGTCATGGTATAACTGGGTCAGTCCGACAGACACGAATAGATACCTGGCCTCCGTCTATCCGTTTATAATGATAGCCTTAGCCCAGGTTATAAGCGAGGCGGTGGAAAGCGGGCGGGTCAGGGGGGAGTTTGGAGTTTAGAGTATAGAGGGGAAAACCCTCAAAACTTGTTACTCGAAACTCAAAACTGATATGGATTAGGGGGTAGTTTTGAGTGGAGAGGGAAAAACCTCCAAAACCCTCAGGGGGTAGTTTGGAGTTTAGAGTGGAGAGGGAAAAACCCTCAAAACTCAAAACTCTAAACTCAAAACTGAAGTTAAGGAGAGAGCAAATGTTTAGTTTTGAGAAACTTGATGTTTGGAAGAAAAGCGTAGACCTATGTGAAGAGTTACTTATTCTGGCTGACCGGGTAGGTCAAAGTGATCGCTATTCATTAGGTGAGCAACTAAGAAGAGCTGCCATTTCAGTTTCTAACAATATCGCAGAAGGAGGTGGTCGGAATTATAAGAAAGAGAAGGTTTATTTTTATAACATCGCAAGAGGTTCTATATATGAAATCGTAAACCTGTTGGAGATTTGTAAAAGGCGAAAACATTTAGATGCAGTAGGACATGTGGACTTATACCAAAAAGCAGAAGAGATAGCAAAAATGCTGAGTGGACTTATCGGATCATCGTAATTTTCCTCAACACTGACGATGATCAGGGGATAGTTTGGAGTTTTGAGTGGAGAGGCAAAAAATCCTCAAAACTCAATACTCTAAACTCAAAACTGATGCGGGGCAGGGGGTAGTTGGGAGTTTGGAGTTTAGAGTGGAGAGGGGGAGCCCTCAAAACTCGAAACTCATAACTCAAAACTTATTGACTTCATCCGATCAAATTGCTATGTTGGGTCAAAATGAATTTCAGAAGGAGAAGAAGATAATATGAAGGCTTTAATCACCGGAATCACCGGACAGGATGGTTCTTACCTGGCGGAACTGCTTTTGGAAAAAGGTTACCAGGTTTTTGGAATGGTCAGGCGGTCATCCACGGAGAATTTCGACCGGATAAACCATTTCAGGGACAAAGTTCATCTCCGGCAGGCGGATCTTTTGGATCAGCTTTCCATTATCCGCTTGATCGAGGAGTGCCAGCCGGACGAAATCTACAACTTGGCAGCGCAATCTTTCGTTCCCACCTCCTGGCAGCAGCCGCTTTTGACGGGTGAGTTTAATGCATTAGGCGTGACCAGAATGCTGGAGGCGATAAGACTGATCAACAGTAAGATCAAGTTCTACCAAGCCTCCTCCTCGGAGATGTTTGGGAAGGTGCATGAGGTGCCGCAGAGCGAGAAGACCCCTTTCTATCCCCGCAGCCCGTATGGTGTGGCAAAAGTTTATGCTCACTGGATCACGGTCAATTACCGCGAAAGCTACGACATCTTTGCGGTGAGCGGAATCCTTTTCAACCACGAATCGCCCCGCCGGGGTTTGGAATTCGTCTCGCGGAAGATCACCGATGGTGTCGCCCGGATTAAGCTGGGGCTGGCGAAAAAGCTCTATCTGGGAAATCTGGAGGCGAAAAGGGACTGGGGATACGCAGGAGACTATGTTGAAGCCATGTGGCTGATGCTGCAGAACAAAAAGGCGGAGGATTTTGTCATCGCCACGGGAAGGAATCACTCGGTGAAGCAACTGGTCAAAATAGCGTTCGAACACGTGGGATTAGACTACAAAAAATACGTGAAGATCGACCCGCGGTTGATCCGGCCAGCCGAGGTAGAACATCTTTTGGGTAATCCCGCCAAAGCCCGCAAGGTTTTGGGCTGGAAGCCGGAGGTCTCGTTCGAACAATTGGTGGAGATGATGGTGGATGCGGACCTGAAAAGAATTAAAAATTTAAAGTGAAAAATTTAAAATTGCAGTTCAAAATTCAAAATTGAAGTAGAGACAGGGCTTGTCCTGTCGTTGATTTGAATCTATGATGACAGACATTAGAGCAAATGAAAGAGAATTCATGGGTCAGGTTATATCATGGCTCAATGAGGTTTTTGACAAGGGTAACTATCCTTTTGAAGTTGCTTCCTCTGATCCTTCCATTAAAGTCTCAGATAAGAAAACTAAATTCCCCGATGTTCAAATCTGGTTAAATAGAAAAGCGGGGCAAGGATTCTGCGGATGGGAACTTAAGACTCCAGTAACTCCAGTGGATGATCCTAAGCTGTTGGAGGAAGCTTCGGAAAAAGCTCAAGCGATGAAGGCTGACTACTTTGTGACCTGGAATATGAGAGATGCTGTTCTCTGGAGAACTCCTGCCGTTGGGGCAAAGGTTACTCAAGAATATAGATCATACAATTATCCCTCGCTTGATTCTGTAAGAACAATCGAAGACCTTTGGGTGGAATCAAAAAAAATACTCCTCAAAGAACGAGCAAAACATATTGTAGACGACCTTTCTATTCTTCATCGGGATGGACACCTTCATCAGGTTGATGTCGATGCGGTATTCTTCGTTAAATGCCTGAATGATGCAGTCAATATCTTAGGACCGCATATTCATCAAGCCCTTACCCAGAAAGTGGGCAAAAACACAAAATTCCGAGACGGACTGTTTGATTGGGCAGTGAAACAGGGTATTCCAAATTACGGGGATGAAGCTTTTTACGAAACAGTTTCCCGACAGATAGTCTACCGACTATTGGGGAAAATTCTGTTCTATATGACTTTAAGAAGATTTAGAGCGGACATTCCCAAAATGAACTTGACAGGAATTAACCCAACACAAGCAGACCAAAAACTGAAAGAATTTTTCGAGGAAGCTCGACAGGTCGATTATCAAGCCATATTTGAGTTGCATTTTCTTGATCAGATAGCTATTCCCCCTTCGAGTGTGGATGCTTTGGCAAAGTTAATAAACGATTTGAACCGATTCAATTTTTCTCAGATACATCAAGATGTAGTAGGGCAAGTTTTTGAAAAGCTTATTCCACAGGGAGAGAGGCATAAATTAGGACAATATTTCACCCGTGAAGAATTGGTCGATTTAATCAATGCTTTCTGTGTGAGAACCAAAGATGATAAAGTTCTTGATCCTACGTGTGGAACTGGAACCTTTTTGATTCGAGCGTATGATCGAAAAAAGATTTTGGGAGAAAGAAATCACAAGAATCTTATCTCAGCTTTATGGGGAATAGACGTAGCTGAGTTTCCTGCGGAGTTAGCCACAATCAACCTTTATCGCCATGATCTTAGTGATTATGCTAATTTCCCTCGAATTGTACGTAAGGATTTTTTTGAGGTAAAACCAGATCAATGTTTTGATTTCCCTCCTCCCAAGCCGTCCTTAGAGCCGCAGCCCTCTATCCCCTATCAACTCCCTCAATTTGATGGAATTGTGGGAAACTTTCCTTACATACGGCAGGAGTTAATAGAAAAACGAGATAAGGGATACAAGAAGAAAATCGAAAAAGCAATCTTTGATGATTGGAAGGACGATTACCATGAGCTTTTTGATAACGGAGACACAAAACTCTCGGGGCAGGCAGACATTTATGCTTATCTTTTCTTCCACACTGCCCGCTTTTTGAAAGATGACGGACGAATGGGAATAGTAACTTCCAATGCCTGGCTGGATGTGGCTTATGGTTATGAGCTTCAGAAGTTCTTTTTGAAAAACTTCAAGATTATTGCCATAATGGAATCTCGTTGCGAACCCTGGTTTGAAGACCCTGCAGTGAATACCATTGTCACTATTTTAGAAAGATGCAAAAACAAAGAGGAAAGAGAAAACCATTTAGTCAAATTTGTTAAGCTGAAGAAGAAACTAAAAGAGCTAATACCATGGGATATTAAGGTTCATGCCATGGATCGTTGGGGAGGGTTAGATAGACTGATTCATACCATTGAGTTCACTGGAAGGGAAAACTTAAAGCTCCAAAAAAATAGATTCATTAACTCACTCAAGGGGATAGCAAGCTACGAGACCGATGAATTTCGCATACGAGTAGCCAAACAAAGTGAACTACTAAATGACTTAGAAAAGGCAGGAAAAACTGTAAAGTGGGGACAGTATTTACGAGCACCCCAAGTCTATTTTGAGATATTAGAAGAATGCAAAGATAAATTAGTTTCTTTGAAGGATGTGGCAGAGATAAGGCGAGGATACACGACAGGCATTAATGAATTCTTTTATCTAACAGAGAAAAAAATAGAATACTGGGGAATTGAAGAAGAATTTCTAGCGCCTGTCTTGAAGTCTCCCAAAGAATCTCAGTCCATATTGATTGGAAAAGAAGATTTAAAAAATTATGTGTTCTTGTGTAACTTATCTAAAGCAGAACTTCGTAAACGAGGTAAAAGAGGTGCACTAAAATATATTATATGGGGGGAACAACAGGTTAGCAAAGAACGCAAGGGTAAAGGTGGTGGAATTAAGTATCTTGAAGTCCCAACTGTTCAAAATCGGGAATTGTGGTATAACCTTCCTCAATATGAGTTAGGACAAATCTATTGGACAAAATCTTATGATGACACCTTCCTTCAAAGGTTTAGCCACGAGCGGCTTTTCGCAGATCAACGTGTATACCAGATAATCGAAAAGAAGAAGGTAAACCCCTCAAAGCTTGCTGCCATCTTAAACTCGACCTTCTTTTTCTTATTTATTGAACTAATGGGAAGGTCAACTTTGGGAGAAGGTGCTCTTGATACGACCGTAGAAGAAGTGCAAGACTACGTTCTTTGTCCTGATATTAAGCTATTCGGAGGGAAAAAGGGTGAAGAGCTTTTGAAAGCGTTTAATAATATTTTGCAGCGTCCTATCAAACCGATTTCAGATGAAATTAAGTTGAAAGACAGACAAAAACTGGACCGGCTGGTTTTAGAGGCGTTGGGTCTGGATCCAAAGAATTTTCTAAAGCCAATTTACGATGGTCTTTGTGAATTGGTGGAAGAGCGAATTGCACTTGCCAAAATGCGTAAGAATTCTAAGAACGCTCGACTGAAAAACAATATTGAGAAACTCAAAGAAGAAGTTCTCGATTCGGTAATTCCGTATGGTGTTAAAAAATTCCCTGACGAGTTTATTGATTCAAGTTATTTGAAAAACTCAACAGAGATTTCCGTTCCAAAAGAGAAAATGAAACTGGGACATTTCTTCATGGGATTGCAAGAAGTAATTGCTGATGATGGATATAAGTATGAAGCACCAAGTTTGGATGAAGCCAAGTTTATCGTCTATTCACAGAAGCAAGATACATTCATTGCGAAAATACCTAAGAAAAAATCAGCTATTAACAAGGCAATTAAAGACTACGAAAGATACGTGAGAAATCTCAAAGATAAATTCTATGAGACTTTCGCTAATCGAGTTATGGATCATCACTTGGCTGAGCGATTAACCCAAACCATTATGGAAGAGCTGGGATTGCCACAAGTGGCAGATAAGTAGGCGTAATTATTATGTCTTAAGTTTAACTTCGCGCCAGCCCCGCAAAGCGGGATTTCCGCTGCGCTACAACAAGCTGGCGCACTCCGTTCAAAAACACCATATGAAGGTTCTGATTACAGGCATAGCCGGATTTGCCGGATCGTATTTAGCAGAGGAGGTCCTGAAAAAAGGGGACGAAGTTTTCGGCATCTGCCTTGCCTGCGAGAGCCTAAAGAACGTAGAGAAGATCAGAAAGAATCTCGCCATCTTCCATGGTGACATCACCGATTTTGACCCGTTGCTGAAAACAATAAAGAAGATAAAGCCCGACCAGATTTATCATCTGGCTGCTTTAAGCTCGGTGGGGGAATCGTTTTCCCAGCCGCTGCCTATGATCGAGAATAACATCCGTGGGACTCTGCATCTTCTGGAGATAATCCGACTGCTCGAGCGGCCGATCAAGATTTTGGTGGTCGGTTCCAGCGATGTGTACGGTATAGTAAAACCAAAGGAAACCCCCATAAAGGAAGATAGACCCCTTCTACCGGTCAGTCCTTACGGAGTAAGCAAAGCAGCAGGCGATCTTTTGGCTTATCAATATTTCAAATCTTACGAGATATACGCTATACGTGCCAGGTCTTTCAACCATACCGGTCCCCGACAGAGAACCGGATTCGTCATACCCGATTTCGCTTCCCAGATAGCCAAAATCGAAAAAGGTTTTTCACCTCCGGTTCTGAAAACGGGTAATCTATCCAGCCACCGGGACCTCTCGGACGTAAGGGACGTGGTAAAAGCTTACATCTCCCTGATGGGAAAGGGAAAAGCGGGTGAGGCATACAATATATGCTCGCAAAAAGCGTATAGCATAGAGCATCTGCTCAATATCTTATGCTCTCTGTCGAAAAAGAGAATAAGAGCGGAGAAAGACCGGAAAAGAAACCGGCCGGCGGAGATCCCCATCCTTTTGGGAAGCAACGCCAAGATCCGAAAAGCAACCAGATGGATGCCGATGATTCCTATAGAAAAGACGCTAGAGGATACACTCGACTACTGGAGGAAAAGATAAGAGCAATGTCGATTAGTGAAATTATTCACAGCTGATGAGACAGATTAAGCAGATTAGAGAAGCGAATATCAGCAATCGTCATCAGCTAAATCAGCTGTGAGTTCTCCGTTATCCGTCATTAGAAATTAAAAGGAGGACAACTTGTATAAGACCTTAGAGAAAAAGATAAAAGACAAAACGGCTGTGGTAGGGATAATTGGCATGGGGTATGTAGGGCTTCCGTTAGCGGTGGAGCTGGGGCGGGAGGGGTTTTCGGTCATCGGAATCGACATAAATCCTAATAAGAGCAAGCTGATTAATGCAGGCAAATCGGACATAGACGACATCTCGGATAATGATTTAAGCCCCCTGGTCAAGGCGGGGAAGATCAAAGCCACTGCCGACTTTTCCGTCCTCAAAAAGGCAGATTGCGTTCCCATCTGCGTCCCCACTCCTTTGAGCAAGACCAAGGACCCGGACGTCTCCTACATCCTGGCAGCGGTCGAGGAGGTGCAGAAATATCTCCATCCCGGACAGCTGGTGATTCTGGAGAGCACCACCTATCCCGGTACCACCGAAGAGCTGATCCTCCCTATGCTGGAGAAGACCGGACTTAAAGCGGGCAAGGACTTCTTTTTGGCTTTCTCCCCGGAGCGGGTCGATCCGGGAAATCCCAAATATGGCACCAAGAACACCCCCCGGGTGGTGGGCGGCATCACCCCCCTGTGCACGCAAATAACCAAGCTTTTCTACGAGCAGACCATAACCAAAGCGGTGGCGGTATCCTCCACCAAGAGCGCTGAGATGGTCAAGTTGTTGGAAAACACCTTCCGCTCGGTCAACATCGGACTGGTGAACGAGGTGGCTTTGATGTGCGACCGGCTGAAGATCGACGTCTGGGAGATCATCGACGCTGCCAACACCAAACCGTTCGGATTCATGCCCTTCTATCCCGGACCGGGATTGGGAGGACACTGCATCCCCATAGATCCTCATTATCTCTCCTGGAAATTAAAATCGCTTAATTACTACGCCCGCTTTATCGAGCTGGCTGGTGAGATAAATTCCCACATGCCGGAATACGTGGTGGAGCGGATCGGACGGATTCTAAACGATCGTAAGAAGAGCCTTAAAGGTTCAAAGATATTGGTTTTGGGGGTAGCATATAAAAGAGATATCCGGGATGTGAGAGAATCCCCTGCTCTGGACGTGATCAAACTGTTGCAGAATGCGGGAGCGGAGGTAAAATATACCGATCCGCACGTCCCCTCCATCCGGATGGACGATTCGGTGATTAAGTCGGTGCAGCTGACCAAGGAGATTCTGCAATCTTCCGATTGCGTGGCCATCATCACCGATCACGCCAAATTCGATTACGATATAGTGGTTCAAAATGCCCCTCTGGTAATGGATACGCGCAACGCCACCAGGAACGTGAAGAAGGGCCGGGAAAAGATAGTTAAGTTATAAAAGCAATGACGGAGGTAAAAAAACGTCCGCCGACCGTTGTCCGCCGTCAGCCGGTATGCACCATATGGTGCATACCACCACAAAAAAAGAAAAAGGATGTGTTGCATCCGAGCTTGCCGTGAACCATACGGTTCAGGGCTTATCTAGGACGAATAACAGATAAGAGACTTAACCTGGATAATTCCAGATCAATGATACATCTTCCCTTGTTTCACCACTCCTAAAAGGTGAAGGGTGGGATTGAGCAGGGAGGTTTCTTCAAGCGGGATTGAAAGAATTTGAAGAAAAGAAATTTAGGTATCATTATTTTAGGTTTTCTGTTCTCATCGGTATTCCCTTCGGTTTCAAACGCTACCCTTCTGGAAAACATCCCTTTGGATAGCTGGGTCTACTCTGTGGTGGAGGAGCTTTATACCCAGGGTCTATTCCCCGAACTGCATAAAGATGTAAAGCCTTATACCCGGGGGGAGATAGCCTCTTTGATCCTCCAGATAAACTTAAGACAACGGGATGGCGGGCTGAATCTGACCGATTCTCAACTCTGGCTGGTTTCCAAGTTAAATGGGGAGTTTAAATATGAGCTGGAAGAACTGTACCATGCAGACCAGACAGATCAGAACAAAATTAATGTTATAAAATACGGAACCAGCCCGATTATGTCTTTAAGTTTAGTTGAGGGTGACAGCTCCTATGGACGTTTGCAGGCGAAATTCAACCTGGGAATAGAATTCAACAAGAAATTGGTCCTCTATGATCGGGTGGTGATCGACAACCAGGCACAGAAAGAGAGAAGCTATCAAGCCAGAAATTGGAAACACCATTTAGCCGGAACTTTCGATGAAGCTTATGCCAACGTAGACCTGAGTTATTTCAATCTTCTCCTGGGAAGGGATCACATCCGGTGGGGTCCGGGAAGCAGAGACGTGCTTTTGCTCTCCGATCAGATCCCCCCGTTCGACATGATAAAAGCAGAAAGTAAATTCGGCTCATTCAAGCTGATCTGGTTTGCCACGGTTTTGGATCAGGTATTCATCCCTCCGCTTTGGCGGGATTTTCAAAATGAAGATGGTTTTTGGGTGAAAAGGTACCTCTCCGGTCACCGGTTGAATTTAAAGTTGAAAGCCGGCTTGGAGACGGGAATATCCGAGGTGGTTTTGTATGGAGGCAAAGCTCGGAATCCGGAAGCGTATTATTTAAACCCCCTTCTCCCCTATTACGGGGAGCAATATAACCGGGATATAGACGACAATATCCTATGGAGCTGGGATCTTTCGATCACCTGGTTCAAAAACAAGGAATTTTATTTCGAGCTTTTGGTGGACGATTTCCAGTACGACTTTGAGTCCGAGCCGCACCAGACCGGTTATCGGTTCGGTTTGAATTATGCAGACCCCGTTGGTTTCAAAAGAAGCTATCTTAACTTGGAATATACCAAAATCAACAAGTGGGTGTACGGGCAGAACAAGCCGTGGAACGTTTACACCTATGACGGAAGAGGGATAGGCAGCATCCTGGGTCCGGATGCGGATCGGTGGTCCTTTGGGCTTACCTATCATTGGACCAAAGACATCGATTTTACCATACTGGAGGAATACCGAAGAAGGGGGGAGGGACGCATAGAAACTCCGCAGTCCGGTGCTGTCCCCGCATCCACGAAATTCCCCTCCGGAGTCGTAGAGTACACCAATCAGCTGCAACTTGCCGTTTCGTATCAACCCAATGCCAACTTAAAGCTGGATTTAGTCGGCGAGTATGATAAAGTGAGAAATCCGGGTAGCCAAAGCGGGAAAAAGGAAGATACCTTAATCTTCTGGATTAAATTGAGTCTGAATTTGTGGAAGGAGAGTAAGTTTTAACTTGAACCAACTGGTTTTAAAATCCCCCGCCAAAATCAATCTTTTCCTGAATATACTGAGAAAAAGGGAGGATGGTTACCACGAGATCGCCACCTTGATGCAAGCCATCGATCTTCAGGATGAGATAGTTTTGGAAAAAAGGGGAAAAGGGATAGCCATAAGCACTGATCATCCGGATTGCCCGACGGATGAGAGCAACCTGGCTTTTAAAGCTGCAGCATTGCTTTTGGAGGATCAAAAAAAAAGCGATGGGGTGAGCATTCAGATCAGTAAGAGAATACCTATCGCTGCCGGTTTGGGTGGAGGCAGTTCCAATGCCGCCACCACCCTTAAAGGTTTGAATCGGCTCTTTGAGCTCAAAATCCCGAAACGGAGGTTATATCAATTAGCCGCTCAACTCGGATCGGACGTCCCCTTTTTTCTCGGTTCCGGTCAGGCATTGGCAAAAGGGAGAGGGGAAAAACTCGAGCCGGTGGTCCTGTTTAGCGGCTATTGGCTGGTTTTGGTATATCCGGGTTTTGAGGTTTCAACCCAGTGGGCTTATCAGAATTTCAAAATTTCCTTGACAAAGATAAAAAAAGCGTTTAATTTAAAAAATCTGGAGAACCGAAAAGGGTTTTTTAAGGCGCTCCTTGGTTTTGACAACGATTTGGAAAAGGCGGTACAGGAGAGATATCCGACTATTGGTCGGATCAAGGATATCTTGACAAGTTCAGGCGCGATAAAATCATCCATGTCGGGAAGTGGACCGACCGTCTATGGTGTTTTTGAACATAAACTTAAAGCAGAGGAGGTGGCAAGAAAAATCAGGCGGGGCAATTGGGAAGTTTTTCTGACACAACCAATCCCTGTTTAAATCTAGGTCCGTCGAAGACGGTGAAGGAGTTGAACCGTCAGGATGATTCTCTCCCTCAGGCGAGGAGTTATGACTTCACGCCTCCCACGGAGCGGATGCATCCCTAAGGAAATTCAAAATTCAAAGTTGAAAATTCAAAAATGTAAAAACTGAGAATCCTTAATTTTACTCTTTGAATTTTGAATTGCTTTTGTCCACAATTGTTTCAACCAGGAGGAAAATAAAGTGGAAATCACCGAGGTACGGGTCTCATTAAGGGATGAGCCAAAGCTGAAAGCATTTGTCAACGTTACCTTCGACAACGCCTTTGTGATCAGAGGGCTGAAGGTGATAAACGGCACCAAGGGGTATTTTGTATCCATGCCCAGCCGGAAGAGAAACAACGGCACCCATCAGGATATCGCGCACCCCATCAACAACGAGATGCGCCGGATGATCGAGGACAAGGTCCTGGCTGCCTACGAAAACGAGCTGAAAACCAAGGGTCCGGGCGGCGAAAAAGAAGAGTGAAGCCCCGATTAATCCGTCTTCACCACCGGCATGAGCTAAATTGTTCGTTCTGAAAAATCGAAACCATATCAGCCGTTTCGATCGCGCCGCTGGTCTGATCCACACGGTTCTCGCGAAAGGAAAAAACCGTCTGGTACGTGCCCAGGGCGTGTATCGTTTTATAGGTTTTTGAAAGATTCGAAACCGTTTTATTCTCTTTGGGGCGTCGTCAAGCGGTAAGACACAAGACTTTGGATCTTGCATTCCCAGGTTCGAATCCTGGCGCCCCAGCCATTAAGGCGGTTAACAGTTCACGGTTCGCAGTTGATGGACCCAGCCACACCGTCCCGGTGAAGACGGTTTATGATTCACGGTTTGTACTTGACCATACCAAGTTAACACATTAACATTTCTGGTTAATTTACGATGAACGAAAAGATAAAAATCATAAGCGGGAACTCCAATCTCCCCCTCTCCCGGAAGATAAGCGAATATATAGAAGTACCATTATGTGATGCGGAGTTCAAGAAATTCTCCGACGGGGAGATCTCGGTCAAGATCAATGAGAACATCCGGGGCAAGGATGTCTTCATCATCCAATCGACCAATCCCCCGGCAGAAAACCTGCTGGAGCTTCTGGTAATCATGGATGCTGCTAAAAGAGCTTCCGCCGACAGGATAACCGCGGTGATTCCTTATTATGGCTATGCCCGGCAGGACCGAAAGGATCAGCCGCGCGTCCCCATCACCTCCAAGCTGATGGCCAATCTGATAACCGTGGCGGGCGCCAACCGGGTTCTGACCATGGATCTGCACTCCGCTCAGATTCAGGGCTTCTTCGATATCCCTTCGGATCACCTTTTCTCCAATCCGGTCTTTTATGATTACTTTTCCGGCAGGCAGCCGGATGAATGGGTGGTGGTGGCCGATCTGGGCAGCATCAAGATGGTGCGAAACTTCGCCAAGAAGCTCTCCATGCCCTTTGCCGTTCTGGACAAAAAACGGCACGTGGCCAACCAGGTGGAGATTTTGAACGTGATCGGGGAGGTGGAGGGAAAAAACATCATCATCCGGGACGATATCGTGGACACGGCCGGAACCCTGACCCAGGCAGCGGAATTCATCGTCAAACAGGGCGCCCGGGAGATTTATGCCTGCTGTACGCATGCGGTGCTGTCCGGGAGGTCCTTAGAGCTGATCGAACAATCCCCGATCAAAAAGGTGATCATTTCGGATACAATTAACGTGGAACAAAAGAAGCTATCAAACAAATTCGAGATCGTATCGGTAGGAAAGATATTTGGGGAGGCGATGGAGCGGATCCACAAAGGTGAATCGGTAAGCTCCCTATTCGAATATTGATTGACCAAGGAGTCGAATAATATGAAAGAGGTTGTGCTGAAAGCGAAGCCCAGGGAGATGCTGGGAAAAGAGAAAGCCAAAAAACTGAGAAAAAACGGCATTATTCCTGCAGTGGTATATGGCTTGGAAACCAAAACCCTTCCGCTGGAGATTGAATCCAAAACGTTCAACGCCTTAGTGCGGGGCGGGCTGGGGGAAAACGTAATCATCACCCTGGTATTGGACGACCAGAAGGACGGCAAGAAGCAGGTTCTGATCCGGGAAGTGCAGCGCGATCCGGTCCGGGGCGACATCGTTCACGTGGACTTTCACCAGATATCCCTCACCCAGAAGATCACCATCGAGGTGCCCATCCATCTGCTCGGGATGCCGGAGGGGGTGAAGGAAGGGGGCATTCTCCAGCATGCTTTGAGGGAGATCAAGGTGGAATGTCTGCCCACCGCCATTCCCGAAAAATTCGAGGTGGATGTCAGCCATCTGAAGATCGGCGATTCCATTCACGTGGCGGATCTCAAGACGGAAAACGTAACCATACTTTCCGATCTGCAGGGTTCCATTGCCAGCGTGGTCCCGCCCACCATATTCAAGGAGGCGGAGGTTGCTCCAGCTGCTGCCGAAGCCGAGCCGGAGGTGATCACCGAGAAGAAAGAGGAGAAAGCGGAGGGGGAGGAGGAGGAGAAAGGAAAGGAAGCCAAGGGGGAGAAGAAACCGGCAGAGGGAGCCAAAGCTGAAAAGAAACCGGCCGAAGGGACGAAGGACGAGAAGAAGAAAGAGGGTAAGTGATAATCCGGCCAGATTAAAAAAAATTGCGCCCCTCCTGCTTTTCTCTATATTCGGTTTCCGGGGGAGTGGAATATTACCGGAATATACCGCTGATTTTATGCTGAAATCAGAGGATAAAACCTGATGAAAAACATATTGATTTTTGTTTTGATACCCCTGCTCTTTTTAAGCTGTTACACCAAGAAGAATAAGACCGAAGCCAGAGCCGAAGAGCGGGTGACCCAGTTTGTGATGCTCATGATCAAAGACCAGGTGGGGGAGGCGGAGAAGATGTTGAGCAGCTCCCTGGTGGACAGCGGCAATAAGGAGTTTTTTTTGCAGAGTTTCGACGACTACCGGCTGAAGGATTCCGCCAGCGTGGTGATCGAGATCAACGAGATACTCATCCCCCCCCGGGATAAGAAGAACCGGGCTTTGCTATCGATGAACATACGCAGCACCAAGTACGATCTGACCAAGATCGTCTCCATTCCCTTAATGTACGAGAAAGGAGACTGGTACCTAGGATCATGAAGGGTGTCATACTCGCAGGTGGCTTGGGAACAAGGCTTCATCCCCTGACCAAGATCACCAACAAACATCTTCTTCCCGTCTACGACAAGCCCATGATCTATTACCCCTTGCAGACCCTGATCCAGGCGGGGATCGAAGACATTCTTATCGTCACCGGCGGAAATCATGCCGGTGATTTTTTGCGGCTTCTGGGAAACGGCAGAGAATTCGGTCTGAAACACCTGAACTATACCTACCAGGAGGGGGAAAACGGAATCGCGGGGGCTTTGGCATTGGCGGAGCATTTTTCCGATTACGGGAAGATGGCGGTCATACTGGGGGACAATATCATTGAAGGGGACATCACCCCGGCGGTTAGGGATTTTGAGAAACAGAAGGAGGGGGCAAAGATCTTGTTGAAGGAGGTGCCCGATCCGCACCGGTTCGGGGTGGCGGAGATCAAAGACGGGAAGATCGTGGGGATAGAGGAAAAACCCCAAACTCCTAAATCAAAATACGCGGTGATCGGGATCTACATGTATGACGGGAAGGTATTTGACATCATCCGAACGCTTAAGCCCTCAGGTAGGGGGGAACTGGAGATCACCGACGTGAGCAACGCCTATATCCGGGAGGGGACCATGACCCATGATTTTCTTAAAGGATGGTGGTCGGATGCCGGCACCTTTGAGTCGCTTCACCGGGTTTCCAACCTGGTAGCCCAGGGAGGGGTGAATAAAAAGGATTTGTCATAGAATAGGCATTTTTACCAACATCCTTGGAATAAAAAGAGCTAAAATTAGAAAGTTGGGTTTCAGTTATCGGATTTTGGGTTTCGATGAGTGGTTGCGGTTAAGTATCGTTTATCGCAGTTCGAAATCGGTTGCGGGGGAAAGACTGGAGACGAAAATCGAATACGCAAACGATACATAACCTAAACCGACAACGACCAACGAACAAATAACATACCCCACTTCCCTAAAATCCCGCAAGCTGTTTAGCATCTAAATTTCTCCTCAACATGGTGAGACATAGAGACCAAAACCAAAACCTTAAAGTTAAGTTTAAAAGTGAAAGGAGTGGGACTTCTTTTACTTTTTTTTGTTTCCTCTTGACATAATCGTTCCGATAGATATCATATGAACAAAAGATAAAATTATGAGGTCATCGGAGATGATACAAGGAGTGTTAACCAAGATACTGAAGGTGATTCCGGACGAGCGGGGTCGTCTGATGGAGATCCTCCGCGCAGACGACGAGCTTTTCAGCAAATTCGGGCAAGTCTACATAACCACCGCTTACCCGGGTGTGGTTAAGGGTTGGCATTACCACAAAAAACAGACCGACCATTTCTCAGTGGTGAAAGGGATGATTAAATTGGTGTTGTATGACAGCAGAATCGATTCGTCCACCAAAGGAGAGTTTAATGAATTCTTTCTGGGCGAACATTATCCGATGCTGGTAAAGATACCTCCTTTGGTCATGCATGGATTCAAGTGCATCAGCCAGGAGGAAGCCATCTGCATCAATGTCCCAACCGAACCGTATGATTACACCCAGCCAGATGAATTCAGGATAGATCCTCACCAGAATGACATTCCTTACGATTGGGGAAGGATGGATGGATAAATGAAGATTTTGGTCACCGGTGGGGCAGGATTCATCGGGTCGAATTTCATCCGTTATTTTCTTCAGAAGCACCCTCAATATCACATCGTCAATCTAGACAAGCTCACTTACGCGGGAAATTTAGACAACCTTTCGGAAATTGAAGATCATTCTCACTATCGATTTGTCAAAGGGGACATCTGCGATATGGATCTGGTGGATAGTCTATTAAAAGAGGGGGTGGATGCCATCCTTCACTTTGCCGCCGAAAGCCATGTGGACCGGTCCATCTACGATCCGGGCATATTTGTCCGGACCAACGTCATGGGAACCCAGGTATTGCTCGAATCGACAAGAAAATTTAAAATCGGCAGATTCATTCAGGTTTCCACCGACGAGGTGTACGGAAGCTGGGGAAAAGAAGGCTCCGCCGACGAGACTTCCCCCCTTTTGCCCAACAGCCCCTATGCTGCCAGCAAAGCTTCGGCTGACCTTCTGGTACGCTCCTATTTCGAGACTTACCACCTGCCGGCCATAACCTGTCGCTGCACCAACAATTACGGACCTTACCAGTTTCCGGAAAAACTGATACCCCTGTTTATCACCAATGCCTTACTCGATCAAAGCTTACCCCTGTATGGGGACGGGCTATACGTGCGGGATTGGATCCATGTGGAGGATCACTGCCGGGCGCTGGACTTGATCCTGCAACGGGGAAAGGTGGGGGAGATTTACAACATCAGCGGGGGGAATGAAACCACCAACCTCCAGATCACCGATCTGATCCTGAGGAAGATGGAAAAGCCCAAATCCCTGGTGAAACACGTTGAGGACCGGCCCGCTCACGACCGGCGGTATTCCCTTGACTGTTCCAAGATAAAAACCGAGCTGGGCTGGAAGCCGGAGATACCTTTCGAGGAAGGAATTTTCGGCACCGTGGAGTGGTACTCCTCCAATCAAAGCTGGTGGCAGAAGGTGAAAAGCGGGGAGTATTTGAAATATTACGAGAAGCATTACATTCATAGAGGCATACCGTAAGGTTGAATAGTTTTCGAAGCTCGTTTGACGTCAGCGAAACTCGTTTCGAAATCCGTACTTCGTTAGTCGAAACCGGAAATCATTCATAATACACAAGATCCTTAAGAAGCCATGGGAAAGGTTTTGATCACCGGGGCAAACGGTCTTTTGGGGCAGAAGCTCTGCTGTGATTTCTCCACCGATTTTCAAGTAACGGCCATAGATCTTCATCCGCAAAGTCATGTCTCCCTCCCGGATTTATCCTACCGGAGTTTAAATTTAACCGACAAAGAAAATTTGTTTTCTTTGATCCGGCAGCATTGCCCGGATGTTATCCTAAATACTGCGGCTTATTCCGACGTGGATGGATGTGAGAGGTGGAGAATCATAGCCCGGATTATGCATGTGGATGCGGTCGAAAACCTGGTGAGCATCAGCCAGGAACAGAGAATCAAACTGGTTCAGCTCTCCACCGATTACGTTTTTGACGGTGAAAATGGGCCTTACTCCGAGGATGATCCTCCTCATCCGGTGAGCTACTACGGTGAGACAAAACTGGAAGGAGAGAAGATAATACAAGGGGGTGATATCGATTTTCTCATCGTGCGGACTAATGTGCTTTACGGATTGGGCAAAAATGTGAAGAAAAATTTCCTGCTCTGGCTTTTGGATAAACTCTCCGCAGGTGAAAAGATCAAAATCGTCACCGATCAGTTCAACAATCCCACTTTGGCGGAAAATCTCTCTTTGTGTATATTAGAGATGGTGGAGAGAAATCTATCCGGAATTTATCACATCGGAGGAACAGAATACCTCTCTCGTTACGATTTTGCTTTGAAGGTGGCAGACAAATTCAACTTCGACAAATCGTTGATTTCTCCTGTTCAGACGATCCATTTAGCTCAACCCGCCCAAAGACCACACCGGGGCGGTCTGAAAATAGAAAAGGCGCAAAAAATCCTCCAGACCAAGCTTCTAAATGTAGAAGAAGGATTGGAACAGGTGAAAAAGGAACTGGGGTTTGGGGGCTAAAGACTGGCAGGTACAAAGGGATTTCATTATCCAAAAACAGAAGTCTTTCCCGGCATAGATTGACCGGGAAAGACTTCGTTTGGGCAATTCAGTAATATTAACGCCCTATTATGGAAAGATTCCACGTTCTTTGATGACTTTTTCCAAACTCGAAAGGGCGACGATATAGGCGGCTGTGCGCCAATCGGTCTGGAATTCCATGGCCTTATCCCGAACCCGCTGGTAAGCGCTCACCATCTTCTTATGCAACTTCCGATCCACTTCTTCCAACTCCCAAAACTCGCTTCGTTTGTTCTGAAGCCATTCGAAGTAGCTGACGATAACCCCACCGGCATTGCAAAGGATATCGGGAATCACATCCACACCGTTCCGCTGCAGAATCCGGTCACCGTCCGGGTCGGTGGGACCATTGGCTCCTTCCGCCACCAATCTTACCTTAAACATTGATGCAGTTTCTGCGGTGATCTGATTTTCCAATGCCGAAGGGATAAATATATCCGCCTCCGTCTGTAGGAATGTTTTGTGATCTACCGGCTCGGCTTGGGGATATCCGGCGATAAGACCTTTGTTTTTCTTGGCATAATTGGTCAGATCATCGGGATCGATCCCTTCGGGATTGGAAATCGCACCGCTGGCATCCTCCACCGCCACCAATTTAGAACCATGCGGTTTTAGCAGACGGGCCGTCCAGGAACCGACATTGCCAAATCCCTGGACAAAATAGGTGGCTTCCTTCAAATTAAAATCGTTGTCCTTAGCCCATTCTTCGATGGTGAAAACCACTCCCTGGCCAGTGGCTTTGTCCCGTCCCAAGCTTCCTCCCGATTCAATCGGTTTACCGGTGACTACATGGGTACAGCGCTGCCGCTCATGCGGGGGCATGGTCGACAAGTAAGTATCCAAAATCCATGCCATGATTTGCGGAGTGGTGTTCACATCTGGTGCCGGAATATCATATTCGGGTCCTATATTATTTCCCAAAGCGAAGGTGAACCGGCGGGTGATCCGCTCCAACTCGCTGGTCGAATACTTGAACGGATCCAGCTGGATGCCTCCTTTGGCGCCACCGAAGGGGATATTGGCAATGGCGGACTTCCAGGTCATCCAGGTGGCAAGCGCGCGGACCTCATCGATGTCCACCGCTGGGTGGAAGCGAAGTCCGCCCTTGTACGGTCCCAGCGCATTATTGTGCTGAACCCGGTAGCCGGTGAACATCTCGATCCTGCCATTGTCCATCCTCACCGGGAAATGAACCACCACCTCATTGGTGGTAGTCGACAGGATCTTGCGGACACCTTGGCTAAGCTTCATCAGGTCCGCAGCCTGATTGAACTGCCAGGTTACGTTATCATACAACGTACTTGCTTTTCTGGCAGTTCTTTCTGAGATAACTGCTGTGCGGTCTTTTTCTGTAGTAAGCGTTTTCATATTTACCTCCTTTGCATTCCGTTCCGCCCACATCAGAGGGCGTCTGTCACCAAAAATTGTTAATCGATCAAATTCCCTGCCACCCGCTCCCTGAAGGTCGAGAAGGTCCTCTGACTGGATTTTCCGGGAAGAGACGGGTGAACGGTGTTCTCCTTATTCATAATCCTCGCACCGCCAAATACCCCCGTCCGGTTTTGGAACTGTGCAGTCCTGGCGTTTTTTACAGTTCCGGCATAGACCCTTGTATCTGGCCGAATCCCTTGGCTCATCAGAAAAACCAACCCGGTTAGACCCTTTAGATATGTTGCCTGGTTTTGCAGCCCCAAGTGGACTTGTGGCATAGAGCAACTTCCAATGTTTTGATTTTGAAATGGATACTGGTTCCTCCGACGGTTCAGGTCTCGGAGGGATTTCCGGGACAGTCGGTTTTTTTTGAGGTTTTATCTTCTGAGTCACTTCGGTAACGTCTGCCTTCTTCATTTTCTTGGTTTGCGGGATCGAAACCATATAACCAACCTCCTTTCCAGTTTTTTGGTTTTACTCCATGTTCACCGGAAAGGATTAAGCGAAGTCCGTGCCAACTGTAATCAAAGCTTTTTCACTTGAGTGAAGGGGAGAACGCTAATAGGAGAGCTATTGTCCAAGTCAAAGATAACCAAAGGAATCCGGGACAGCATGAACCTCCGGATAAAATTGAATTTAACTTGGAGGTGAATGGGGAAGGTTGAGTTAGATTGAGGATATTTGAATCAATGGGGAGATTTTACCCAATCGAGGTAATGCTAAGATGGGGTTGATCTCTTGATTTTTCCCAGCTTGTCCCGGAGTGTTTTTCGATCAATGCCCAGGATCTCTGCGGCTTTGGTCTTGTTGCCGTTCACGCTCGCCAGAACGTTGCGAACATATTCGGCTTCCACTTCCGCAAGAGTTCGATTGAGCCCGGTTTCCCGAAGAGCAGAAAAACGCATAAGCGAAGGGAGATCCGAGACCTCGATTAAATCCCCTTCGGTCATCAACACCAGACGCTGGACCACGTTTTCCAATTCCCTTACATTGCCGGGCCAATGGTAATTCCGCAGGACTTGCAGTGCGTTATCGGAGAATTTGGGGATAGGTTTGTCGAATTCCTCCGCAAATTTAGAGACGTAATGATTGGTCAAGAGTAAAATATCATCCCCTCTCTCCCGCAGGGGGGGCATGACGATGTTTAAAACATTAAGGCGAAAGAACAGGTCTTCGCGGAACATCTCTTTTTTTACCAAGCCGGCTAAATCCTTGTTGGTGGCGGCTATAATTCTTACATCCACTTTTCGCGAACGGGAGGCGCCGACCATATATACCTCACGGTCCTGAAGCACCCGGAGAAGTTTTATTTGCATGGATATGCTGGTGTCGCTTATTTCGTCCAGAAAGATGGTTCCCCCATCCGCAGTTTGAAAGAAGCCCGCCCGGGATTCAGTGGCTCCGGTGAAAGCGCCTTTAACGTGTCCGAAAAGCTCGCTTTCCAAAAGCCCCTCCGGAATACCTCCGCAATTTACCGGCACGAAGGGAGCCGAAGATCGAGAACTGCTGTAATGAATAGCTCGGGCCGCCAACTCTTTTCCGGTTCCGCTTTCCCCGGTGATAAGTACGGTGGCTGAAGTGGATGCGGTTTTAGCGATGACGCTGAAAACCTTCTGCATGGCTTCGGATTTGCCGATAAGCCCATAGGTGGTCAGCGGTGTCTTTTTCCATTGAGTTTCACCGATCCGGCGGAGATAAAGTTTATCCAATGTTCTTCTCACCGCGGAAAAGAGTTCTTCATCGGTAAAGGGTTTGATCAAATACTCTTCAGCTCCGGTTTTTATGGCTTTGACCGCCCCTTCGATCGAAGGATAACCAGTAATGGTCATCACCTCGGTATCTTTATAATTCTCCTGGATGTGTCGGATCAAATCGATTCCGCTGACCTGGGGCATTTTCAAGTCGGTTATAACCAGGTCCACTGCGGTATATTCTAAAATCCGGATGGCCTCACTTACGCTTCTTGCGGTAAAGACTTTATATCCTTGAGCGGATAGATTCCTTTGGAGGACTTCCAAAGTCGGCAGGGAGTCATCCACCACCAGGATGCTTTCTTTTTCTCCGGGGATAGTCATATTATTCATTCTCCTCCACATCCGGTGCACCGGTTAAGGGGAGTTTGACCTCGAAACGGGAACCGGATCCAAGTTGACTTTCGACCTTGATGGATCCCCCATGCGAGCTCACGATCCCGTGGACCACGGGTAGACCTAAACCGGTTCCCTGATGGACATCTTTGGTGGTAAAGAAGGGGATAAAGATATTCTTTTTGACCTCTTCGCTCATACCGGTGCCATTGTCTTCCACCACCAGAGAAATGTATCCCTCTTTAACATAAGTGCTCACGGTCAACTTGCCCCCTTGGGGCATCGCCTGCACCGCGTTGACCGTCAGATTAACCAAAACTTGAGTCAGCTGGGCGGGATCGGCGATGATTTCCGGCAGGTCGGGCGAAAGCGCTTGCACCAATTCTATCCCCTCCTTGGTACAGCGGGACTCCAGGAAGTAGAGTCCCTCTTCCACTAACTGGTTCAAATTGACCTGAATCTTATGAGGGGGCATACGCCGGGCGAATAGCATTAGCTTTTTGACGATTTCCCGGGCATGGAGGGAGGCGATTATCGTTTTCTCAATGTCCTGTTGCGCCTGGTCCGGTAGACCGGGGCACTTTTTTATCAGCTGAGAGAAACCTAGGATATTACTTAAGGGCTCATTTAATTCATGGGCAACGCCGGCGGCGAGCTGTCCGATGGTAGCTAACCGGTCAGCATGCATCAATTGATCCTGGAGGATCGATTTTTCCTCCTCCATCTGTTTCCGTTCGATAATATTCGCCACCTCCCGAGCCACATTATCTATAAGATTTCGTTCCTCCTTCAAGAATGGACCCTCGTCCAGCTTCGGCTTTTCCTCCGCATAAACCACCTCGAGTGAACCACGTTTTTGCCCATTAACGGTAATATCCGCAGTTTGCATCTGACCTCCCGTTCGATAGCCCGCGGTGGTGTAAGGTTGTCCATCCAGGATTATCCGGGCAGAGGCGATCTCGGGAAATAACCAGGCGGGAGGAAGAGATTCCACCACCCCCTGCATGATCTCTGCTAAGGATATACCGGGCCGTACAGACAGTTGGGCAATGCGGTAAAGGCAGGTCAGCTCCTTAATTCTCTCCCGCAGAGCCACCTGGGCATGCCGATGTACCAGCGCCACCCCCAGGGTTTGCGCCAAACCTTCGTAAAGCAAAATCTCATCCTGGGTGAAATATTTCCGTCGCTTGTTCTTTAGCTGTAAGGTTCCAATGTTATCCTCGTCGATTATCAGTGGGAAGACGGCTAACGACTGAAACCCACCGGACAATAAAACATCATAAGCCGGAGATTTACTTTTTGTTTTCCGTTCCCCGAGAGTAGAATCAGTCGATCCGTTCAGCCAAAAACTTCCGGTCGGGGTAAAGAAGGGGGAGGAGGGATCAAACTGATGGAGGATGATGTCGCGGCAGAGCTTCTCGGCCGGCGAATCTTCCGGAGAACAGGGAATCATTAACCCCTTGTCGGTTTGCAGACAGGGGAGGTATTCAAAATGAAAGGAGGGGTGAGAATCCCGATCCCACTCACAACGATAATATTTCTGGCGTCTTTTCAACCGCAGTTCCACCGCATCACAACCGGAGAATTGGATCAGCATCTTTGAGATCTCACGGACAAAGTCGATTCTGGGGAGCCCACTGGTGGCCAAGAGCAATATTCGATGGGAGAGCGCCAAAAAGTCTGCGGCCGGATTGCGACTAAGGCTATGGTTTTTGACCTTTTTTGATCTTAGGTTCTTCATCCGTCTGATTCATTCTAAGAAATTTGGGTTACCGTGTCAAAAACATTTCTCAGGTGTTATCTATATACGATATTTTACTTGACAATGCATACACTCTCTGTTTAATAAAGTCGGTGTGCTGAAAAAATACAACTTTTGAAGCTTTAAACTATGTTGGTCTAATGCGAAACGAAACAAGCGTAGGAAAAGTCAATCGGGTCCGGCGATGTGGTTCTCCCGTCTGAACATTGCAGAAAGGAAATCGATGATGAGGAAATCGGACAATTCACCCTCAGAGTCTTGCGGACTCGAACTGGAAAACGAACTGTGGGAAAAAGGATACAAAATCGTGGCGGGGGTGGACGAAGTGGGCAGAGGTCCTTTGGCCGGTCCGGTGGTGGCGGCATGCGTGGTCTTTCCCCCACCGGTGAACGGAAAACAGTTCACAACAGACCGTATAAACGGGGTGAACGATTCCAAGAAGCTGACTTCCGCAAGAAGAGAAGAGCTGTTCGATCTTATCCTGGCAAATGCCCTGGAGGTGGGAATCGGCATAGTGAAGGAAAAGGATATCGACCGGCTGAACATCCTCAACGCCTCTTTAACCGCCATGGTAAAAGCGGTCAAGCAGCTGAAAAACTCACCGGATTTCGTCCTGGTGGACGGAAACCTGAAAATTCCCCAGCTTGGCTTAGCTCAAATGCCGATAGTCAAAGGGGATTCTTTGAGCTTTTCCATAGCCGCCGCATCCATCATCGCCAAGGTCACCCGGGACAGGATCATGCTCAAATACCACCGGAAATACCCGGAGTTCTGTTTTGCGGAGAACAAAGGTTACGGGACCAAAGCACATCTGGATGCTCTGAAGGCATTCGGCCCCTGCAAGATACACCGGCAGTCGTTTAAAGTGGTCCAGCTGTGTCGAAGCAATCAGATCGATCTGGAAATGAAATAAAACCGGGACTATTGGTTAGGGACTTGTGGTTGGATTGAATTAATGGAAAAGTATAAACAGAAATTGGGGAAAAAGGGTGAGGATCGAGCAGAAGCGTATTTGAGGACCAAGGGATTTACTATTCTGGCAAAACACTACCATTACGGACATAAGGAGATAGATCTGGTCGGAAAAGACGGTAATACCATAGTTTTCGTCGAAGTTAAAACCGGGATATCAAGAAAATTCGGAACTCCAGAAGAATGGGTGAGTCCCAAAAAGCAGAAAAATCTAATCCAGGCGGCTTTATATTTCATTCAAAACGAGAAAACAGAGGGGTGTGATTTCCGGTTTGATGTCCTGGCGATCAGCTATCCGCAGGGGAAAGAGGTAATTAATCATATAAAAAACGCATTCATGGTGACTTAGGTACCTTGGAGCTGCTTTCCAGTTTTTCCATTATCTTCTTCCATATCCTTGTCCACTGTTCCGGTTTTTGTTTGCGTTCCTTCACAAAATTATCCATCTCCTTTGGGGTGACTTGAGCCTGCCTGTAGATTTTCTCCTTTTCCTCTCTTAATTGCAGACTGTCCGAGGCAAAAAGCTCATTAGTCAATGAAAGCTGAACGTACACCTCGACGAATTTGTTTTCGGAAATCTCGGAAGATGACCGGTGGGACCAAATAATCACCGAAGCTGCCACAACACAAAGGAACAGAACCCCGAATAAGATCCATTTTCTCATAGGATTTACCTTCAAACCATATGGTGAATACGTCCGGTTTAAATTTGCTTAAACAACATTCCATTCTTCATTGCTTAATTAATCTCTCTTCTACCATTGTTATCATGATTTCATCTTAAAGTCAAGTGATTTTGTTAAGTTATGAGTAACGGGTATCGAGTTTTGAGTTCTTCCACCCTGCTCCCCAAGGAAATTCTACAGACTACTTTGGAGGTAGATGAATTCAACCCTTGACATGGAGTGATCTGTATTCTCAAAGAACCTGGCATTCAGCCCGGTGATAGAGTTAATCTGTTCATAGATAACCGATAATAGGATTAGGCTATGTACCCAAACAAAAAAGTCTTGCCAAAATCAGCGCTTGGGTTAAATTGGTAATAGAAGATCCATCGGATAATGGGTATCTGGATAAATCTGTTTATTGGTACGAAAGGAGTACGGTCATGTTCAGCCGGAAGGAAAAATTAGGCATTTTGGTTTTTTCGCTTTGTTTTACGTTTGCAATCATCTGGGCATTTTCTCAAAATCACAGCCTCCATTCAAAGGGATTGATCCCCTCTTTAAAGATGGGTGACGAGGAAGAGGAGGAGAAGATACGGGCAGACGAGAAGCCCAATGACTGGTTCTTTCTGCAGAGGGCTTTTCCGATCGGCGATATACCCATCGATCAGCGCCGGACTTCTTTGGAACAAGCCCGGATCATGCGGGAAAAAACGGGGGATAAAAGCGGGGTGGTCTGGTCCCAAGCCGGACCGACCAACATCCCGGGTCGGATCACCGATCTGGCCATTCATCCCAGCTATCCCAACACCATTTACGCCGGAGCGGCAGCCGGGGGGGTATTCAAATCGACGAATAACGGCGTCTCCTGGACCCCCATCTTCGACATAACCGGAACCCCCTCCATCGGTGCTTTGGCCATTCATCCGACCGATCCTCAGATCATCTATGTGGGAACCGGCGAAGCCAACAGCAGCGGGGATTCTTACCCCGGAAATGGTATTTACAAATCAACGGATGGAGGATCCAATTGGACACATCTGGGACTGGACAGCAGTTACCATATTGGCCGGATAGCCATAAATCCGTTGAATCCGCAGATCATCTATGTGGCGGCATGCGGAAAACTATTTGGCACCAATCCGGACAGAGGGGTTTACAAAAGCACCGACGGTGGCACCAGTTGGGAGCGAAAGCTCTTCATCAGCGATTCCACCGCCTGTGTGGATGTGGCCATCAACCCGGCCAGCCCGGAGACGGTTTATGCCGCCATGTGGGAGAGACTACGGTTAGCCCAGCGAAGAAAGGTGGGAGGTTTGACCAGCGGAATATATCGGTCCACCAATGGCGGCAGCAGCTGGACCCAGCTTACCACCGGTCTTCCGGCCAATGCGGATACGGTGGGGCGGATCGGGTTTTCAGTCTCCGCCTCCTCCCCTAACATCGTTTATGCCATATATTCCGATCATCCCGGAGATTTTATGGGGGTTTACAAATCCACCAATTACGGGACCAGCTGGACCCGGGTGAACGATGGGGCCTTATCCAGTTTCCTGGGAGGATTCGGATGGTATTTCGGAAACATCCGGGTGGATCCCACGGATCCCAACCGGGTGTTCGCTCTGGGGGTCGATTTGTATCGAACCACCAACGGGGGAAGCTCCTGGTCGAACGTGGGGTATTCGATACACGTGGACCACCATGCCCTGTTCATCTCCCCGGTCGATCACAACCGGATCTATTCGGGATGCGACGGGGGGGTGAATCTATCCACCAACGGCGGGACCGCCTGGAGCCTCTGCACCAGCCAGCCCTCCACCCAGTTTTATGCCATCACCCTGGACCAGCTGAACCCGCAGAGACTTTACGGGGGCACCCAGGACAACGGCACCCTGCGCACCTTGAGCGGGGCGCCCAACGGCTGGGAACAGATCTTCGGCGGGGACGGTTTCTACTGCAACGTGGATTATACCAACTCCAATATCATCTATGCGGAATATCAATGGGGGAATCTGCTGAAATCGACCGACCTGGGATATTCCTGGGATTACGTGATGGACGGGATCGACTATTACACCGACCGGCACAACTGGTGCACGCCGGTGGTCATGGACCCGGTGAATCATAATATCCTCTACTATGGCTCGAACCGGCTTTACCGGACCACCAATGGGGGAACGCTGTGGACGGCGGTAAGCGGAGATCTGACCAATGGACCGGGGAGCGGAAATCTGACCTATGGAACCATCACCACCATAGATGTGGCTCTCTCGAACCATAACGTGGTGTATGTGGGAACGGACGACGCCAACGTCTGGGTGACAACCAACAGCGGGGGGAACTGGACCAAGATAAATACGGGACTCCCCAATCGCTGGGTCACCCGGGTGACCGCTGATCCCTATGCCGATTCGATCGTCTATGTCACCCTTTCGGGATACAAAGAGGGCTCGCCACTGCCCCACATCTACCGCACCACCAACCGCGGCAGCACCTGGCAGTCCATATCCTCCAATCTCCCCGAGGCGCCGATCAACGATGTGGTGGTCGATTCGATAAATCCATCCGTCCTTTATATCGGTTCCGACGTGGGGGTATATTTTAGCGAGAATACAGGGGGAAGCTGGGCTACCCTGGGCACGAATCTGCCCATCACCACGGTTCACGATCTGGTGCTGCACCAGACCTCGCGCAAGCTGGTGGCGGGGACGCACGGTCGATCCATGTTTACCTGCCAGGTTTCTTCCGCCGACACTTTGCACGGAGTGGCGGTCTCTGCCGGACCAAACGTATACACGGTCAATGCCATCCAGGTGAAGGTGAATTTCTTTCTGCAGAACACGGGGAAGGTTTCCGACACCTTTGAGGTGACCGTAACCGGACAGATGGGGTGGGGTCTTGACCCTGATTCCCTCTCGGTAAATTTGAGCTCAGGAGAGTTGGATACCCTGCCCGTCACCGTTGATGTCCCTTATACCGCCGAGGTAAATGACCTGGACCGGATCATTTTAAAAGCGGTATCCCAAGCCAATCCCTATTTCGAGGACCAGGACACCGTCTGGGTGGTGGTGGCGGCAGAAAGAGGGGATGCCAACAACGATCGATCGATCGACGTGGCGGACGTGGTGATATTGATCAATTATCTTTTCAAGGACGGACCCCCTCCCTCGATTTTCGATGCGGGGGACGTCAACTGCGATGAGAAGATAGACGTGGCGGACGTGGTCTACCTGATAAACTATCTCTTCCGGGGTGGACCAGCCCCCTGCGCACCGTGAGCAAATTTCTCCTCTTTATGTTCCCCTTCAGGGTGGACCCTCTCCTTAAATGAGGATGTGTCATAATAGTGTTTTGCCCTTGTAGCCGCAATCTTTAGATTGCGCAAGTTATTGGAATTCAACAAGCGATTTTCGCAGACTAAAGTCTGCGGCTACAAAAAACCGCATTACCACACAGTCTCAAATGAGGAGAGGGGGACACAAGCAGAGTCAGAGAAAATGCAAAATTCTAAAATCCCCTGATCTTGTTATGGTGGAGAGGAGAATAATTTTGAAATTCGCATAATAATTTTAAATCCAGATATCAAGCTTCAAGATTCAGTCAGTTTAGCATCCTAAAATCCAAGGCAGTATACCTTTATATCTTCCAAAGAATTCTTGAGTTGATTTGGGGGCTAAAGAAATCCAAGCACTTTGCCGATAATTCCGATGTACGTTTGGAATATGCCATACATAAACTTAGGCATGGATTTGAAGCCTGTGCAAAATTTGAGATCAAAAGAACGGTGAGATGAAAGAGAATCCTGTTTCCTCCCCACATACCTATCAACACAGGGCTACTGCGGGACTCCCCGGGTGGTTCTCCCAGCCATACTTTAAATTCACTCGATGATTCCCTGCCGGCTGCAAAGATAGGACAAATTCAAATTTGAGCGTTTGGATGATCTGGATGAAAAAAACTAAATTTTGATAAAATCAAAAACCGAAACTGGGGAATGCAAAAAAAGTGTAAGTTTAAATTTTTCAAAATCTTGAAGTTTTTTCTTGACAAAGATTTGGGGGGTATTTATATTGGACACCAATTTAACAACTTGGATGGTTTTACTTTAGCTTTTTTAAAATAGGAGTTTGGTTTTCACTAGGTTCGGAAAAATTGGATTTCACCTTTCCGGGTGAGCCTCTTTTTTCACAGGGGAACAAGCAACCGGCATAAGCGGAGAAAGAGCTGCCCATATAGAAAGTTATGAATTTCAGGAGGGGAGAATTTTAACTTTTAGCCATATACAAACGAATTTATCCATTTGATCTCGCATTACGGAAACGACATTAAAACTAAGGGTGAAGTGTATGTTTTCTTTGTGTGGAGACGAAAGGGGTGATGTGTTAGGATAGACTAAAAAAGCTTCCAATGATAAGAAAAGGAGTTTTTCTCAAGAAAGATAAGAACAAAACTCTGAAAAGTAGAAAGCGAAAATCTATTTTAGACGAAGGAGGTGAGCCAAAGGGGATTTTAAACTCGAATTTGAAGAAAAAATGCATGTGTTTAGGGCGATAAAACGGAAAATCAAATCGTCCTAAAGAACAAAGAAACAATATTATTTAAGGAAGGAGGGGATGGTAATAAGATGCCAAAAGAAAAATCAAAAAACCTTTGCAAAAATTCTATCAATCCATTTTACAAAGGAGTTTGTAAAATGAAACCTTTACGTATTTTTATGTTGATGGCGCTTTTAGTCTTGCCGCTTTTTGCTTCAAGTGTCTTGGCGGACTTTACAGCCGACACGGTAAACATTGGATTTGGCGGCAACAAAAAGATAAGCGAAAACACCGTCAACCAACCCATTCTTGGGTTTTGGATACCCAAGGTCGGTGACGACACGCTGAAAACCGTGATCTTAAAGAGCTACATCGAACGGGCATATTCAGTCGGGTTTGTAAAACTGTGGGTGGAAACCAACAATACCCCTGGATGGCAGATCACCGACACCCACTTGAAGACGGTCAATACGTTACTCAATCGTTTTGAGACCCAAGACACCATCGTCTTTTCTGGTCTGAACCGGGTGATCAAGGCAGATAGAGACACCTTTTACTTCACCATAGATGCCCACACCGACTCAGTTAAAGCTACTCCTTACCTTTTCAATGAACACGGTCTGGACGTGGTGATCGAGGAAGGACGCATTGCGCTGGGCGCAAGCTCTGGCCAGACGAACAACAATCGCCTGGCTAACTTGGGATGGAATCCTGGTCCGCCACCTTTCTTCGATCCGTTCAAACTGATTTTCGACACCTATGGACCGACGTTCGATCTGCATTTCTGCATCGAGGATAATACTTGCTCCACTTATACATACTATGGATCTGGATGGAGCAGATTATTGAATGTGGATCAGGAAGATTCGGTGCGAATCTGCGCCAAAAACGTCAGTCCTGACATCATGGGGGACATCACCGTTATTGGAAATGTCCACCTGTTAGGCTATGTGAGTTCCTTGCATATGTTCGGCGTGTCGAATATCAAGTTGCAGTGTCCGGATGTCGACCAGTATGGTTGCGGAGAAGGGGATTGCGACTCCTGTTACACCACGGGGTTCAGAATCCCGGATGCAAAAAACACCGGAGGCTTCAACGGAGTCGATGCAGACAGCGGGCATTGGTACGTCTGTGCTTATGCCTCGGATAGCTCCGGAAACGTGGATACTATGTGCATTGGACATGAAGATCTACCGTATAGGATCGACACCCAAAAGCCCAAAATAGATTCCATCACCTGGGAGTTTGCCGACGATGTGAATGGTAATGGAATAATCAACGTGGGCGACGCTATCATGATAATCGGCTGGGGCTTATCCAACTCGTGGGAGCCGGTGTTTGAGTGCGCCAAGATGCAAGTCGACACGGCCTGGATGTCTGGAGGCACAGACACTGCTTGGGTGGAATTGAACGACATACTCGAGCACAACCGGGTTTTCCGAAGAGTGTTCCGGTTGACCACGGAATTGCCTATTGACTCAACTGGTGGTTGTCCGGTCAACTTCCTTGTCCGGGCCTGGGATAACGCCTGCAACTACGATACCCTGACAGGCGAGATCTGTGCCGACATGGATTTGGACCCGCCCGATCTTGAGGTGCTTTATGAGTGGCACACAGACTATGACACCATGTGGGCTTGTCTGGGCATAGGCGACAAAGCGCTGATAAGAGCGTCCGTTGCCGATGACGACATCATCGTTTCGGTAACCGCCGATATGGCCACAGCCGGCATAGATGAGCTTGTGCGACACGCCATGCCTTTGCCTAATAGAGGGGGCGGTGTGTATGACACCATCTGGACCATAACTGAGCCACCCATTATAGATGGTAAAGACGCGGACAACACAGTGCCACCCCCCATAGACAACGATTATACAGTCAATGTAACCGCCTGTGACGACGGGGGCAATTGCGTTACTGTTACCAGCAACATTTTGAACAAAACTTTAGACACGCGTCGACCCCGACCAATCGGTTATTTCTGTCCTGACAGTGTGCCGTGTGCTCTTCATGCCGTGCCTTTGGCTGGCGGGAAAATAGACCTTTATTGGGATAAGGACTGCGACGAAAACGATGCCTTTTATTTCTATGTCTGGGCATCATTTGAAGGCGCGCCTTACGAATCCCTTGGTGCCACTAATATCGCAGAACAGCTCCCGGGAGACTTCAATTTCTGGCATTCCGAGCCACTGGCAGAAGGTTACTGGACGTTCAAGATCAAGACCGAGGATAACTGCAGCAATGTGGGAGATTTCAGCTGTGAGGTGAGCGTTTTAGTGGATACTACGCCACCAAATGCTTGCATCGTATACCCGGATTCCGGCTTGACCCAGGGTTACCCGTTCCCGATCAAAGCCCGGTCCGAAGACCAAGATATAGACACAGTATGTTTATGGTACCGTCTGTGGCCCAACTATCCTTCGGATGAGGGAAGAACTCAGTGGTACTTCTTTGGCTGCATGGATCGATATGACGACGGATTCGTCTTCCTGTACGAAGATTTCTTCATTCACAACTACGTCGGCTGGGTGGAGGTTCTGCCTCTCTCCTGTGACGTGATCGGCAACTGTCAGGACACCACCGAAGCTTACGCCGATGCCTGTCTGGACGACGATCTGGGGAATCTGGTGGACGGACACTTCCTGTACTATACAGATACCACCGCCTGCATGGTCAAGGTGGTCAGCGTCAACGACACCCTCTCGCCCCAGACCTCTTGCGGATACAACGTGACGGCGGATGCGATGAACCAGATAATCATCAACGTGATAGATGCCGGAACGGACCTGTTCACCATCGACGTGAGAGCCATTGTGGACAACTCCAATCATCGGATCGACTACCGCAATCACGTCACCATGCCCTGCACCCTGTGGGTCTCGGTGGATAACTGGGATCAAGGAACACAGAGCATATTCGTGCATGTAGAAAGTGAAGAAAACGGACATGACTGTATTCCTCATCCTCTGGAAATAGAGCTGTGCGTGCCTCCACAGGAAGCGCCGTGCATGCAGATAACCGATCCGGTGGAGTGGCAGAGGATTCCCTGCTCCAAAACCGATAAGACCGAGGTGTGCATCACCGCTGAGACCATTGAGGGCTGCGGAAACGAAACCGTAACCCAGGTTGAGTTCCGCGTCTCCGCTACCGGAGAGCCCCCCTGGTATTACATCGGTGAGGATATCACTCCGATTCAAGTTAGAGCAGAGCCTCTTATTATGGATTCTTGGGAGGTCTGCTGGAACAACAAGGAATTCATCGAGCAGAACAATCTCCAGGACGGAGATCCGGTATACTTGATCGCCATCGGCTACGACCAGTATCACATGGCGGATACCTCGCATATGGTTAAGGTCTATCTGGACTGCACCTCGCCCAACATCCAGCTCTTCATGGAGCCTCTGTACCACACCTGCACCCAAGAAGATTCAGTGATTTCTTGTGGACCGTTGACCTTTAAAGCCATAGTGCTGGATACGCTGGTCGATTATAAGGAAGTTCACTTCTTTGCCAAGAAGCACACCGATCCGGATATATACGATTACTGGCATGACGTCTGCTCGTCAGTTGAACCTTGGAGTGACAATCTCTGGCAGAGTACCTGGGCTGACCCGTGTACCTGCGTAGTTGACGACCTGCAGGATTTACAAGGTACTTTCGGATTGTGCTCCGGCCTATTGTACGACTTCCGTATCGGAGCCGAAGATCAGGCGGACAACGAATTCTTGGATTACGACGAGGATGGACGCTTCGACGACTCCACCTTCAATATGGCGGTTGCCTTGGGTGCCGGAATGACCTTAATGGTCGACGGCGAGGCGCCGCAGGTGGCTATTGCCATGGTGGCGGATTCGCTGGCTCCGATATACAACGTTAACCCGAGCGAAATCTTGGGTGGCAGCGGAAAAGCCTATGTAAAGGCGCACGATCCGATCACCATCTGGATTGTACCTGAACCTTCTGAGGATACCTGCGAAGTCTACAAGGTGGAATACTGGTTGGGATTCGTTGACACAACGCAGAATCCTTTTGATACCACCTATCATCATGTGAGCACCGGAACAGTTCCCAATCACTTCCCCATAACTTTCAATCCATGGGAGCTTCCGGAGATCATTCCTCATTATGAGTTTGAGGATGGATGGTGGCAGGGTCCACTCAAAGCAGTTCTATATGACAGTCTGGAGAACTCCAGTGAGGACATAATCACCTTGTATATCTTAGACGTAGATCCTTCGCAGGCGCTCATAGTTGAGCCCTTGAACGATTCCTATGTTTGGGGAGATGTGACGCTTAAGGTGAAGGCTCTAAATGCTTATGAGATATGTAAGGTGGTTTATGAATATAGACCATTGGGAGATAGCGTATGGTATCCTATTCTCAACGGAGTAAGCGAGAGTCCTGATAGCTTCATGGTAAGCTGGCATACTCCTTTGGTTACGGATGGCATATATTGCCTGAGAGCACGGGCTATGGATTGTTCCAATAACTGGGACGAGGATCCACATACTATATGTGTCCACGTTGCCAATACTCCGCCGAGCGTGGTTATGGACGATCCGCGGATATGCGAGAGAACATGCCCGGACGACACCGTGGATACCTTAGGATACGTGAGTGGCACGGTTGAGCTGTATGCCACTGCCACTTCGAGTTCTGCTCCGGTGACGAAGGTTTCCTTCTACTACAAGAGCATCTTTGGTTATCCAGATACCTGGGCCTTGATCGGCACGGATGACTTCCCCACCGCTGATAAGTATTCGGTGTTGTGGGATGCTGGAGCTAGGAACGATGGCAGATACCATCTGATGGCAAGAGTCTACAACGCTGCCGGAAGATACAACGATTCCGATCCCGTGACCGTGAGTGTGGACAACAGTGGACCGTTCGCCCAGATCATCTCCATCGACGGGAATCCCTTCCCGGATGGTATGGACATCACCAAGGGTGATGTGCTCGACATCGAGCTGGTAGCGATCGACTCCACCTCCAATGAAGGTTGGACCAGATGCTACAACTCTGGTTTAACCACCATCTCGGTCTGCATTGAGAACTGCAAATCGGGAGAGGAACTTACCAAGTGCTTCGCGGTTGATCCGGTCGAGGATGGAATCCGTCACGTTCAGTGGAACACTTCCGGACTGGAGTTCACTGGATGCGAAGGTTGCTATTATTTCTATGTGAAAGCCACAGATTGCCTGGGCAATACAACCATCTCTGACACGATAACCGTTTACGTTTCCGACATTACCGCTCCGGTGACCACCATCGGCGGATTCGACGGAAACACCATCTTAGGTTACAGCGACGAGAAGGTTTCCTCCCTGTTGTTTGAATATACACTTCAGGGAACCGACAGTTGGATCCCCATCGGCTGGTCGGAATATCTTGCCGATTGCGGCGGTTACTACCTTTATGCTACCACCTGGGATCCGACAGCCTTAGCTGATGGAGACTACTGGGTGAGAGTGATCTCTCACGACACCTGCTCCAACCAGGACGACAGCTTAGCTCCGATTGCCATCATCACGGTAGCGGGCGGTGAGATCACCCCGTACAATCCGGAAGTCTTGGGCGAGATGACCTTCGAGAAGAACTGGTGCGTGGGCGGCATGCAAGGAATAGTCCGCGAGACCTGTTCCGACGGAACACCAGTTATGATCGCTTATTATGGCGGCACTGATGGAGAGTGCGTGGACATGCAGTATCACCTGCAGAACACCACAGAGTATGCCGGCTCCTTCTTTGCTGATGAGATCGATCATGGCGGTACCGCCAAGTTCTTCAGCTCGATAACGGTCCCGTACTCACCCCCGCCTTCAACCGGCGAGCCGAAATACGTCACCTACCTCAATACCGGATCCTTCACTGTGGTCCAGGTAAAGAGAGACTTGGGCACTCACGGAATCTATGAACAAGGTGATTGTCCCATCGAGGTAACCATACCTCAAGGTGCAGTGGGCAGCACGTTCCAATACGACCGTTATATCTGGGTAGCTCCCACCATGTTGGAATGGGCACCGGTTACCCAACCGAATATCAAGCCGATTGGAGACAATAACGGTTTTGCTACCTATGTCTCCTTCACGGATTGTTATTACGGCTGCGGTTACCACTGTGGATGGTACTCAACCCATTTTAAATGGGAGGAGGCGACCCCACCACAGCAAGCACCAGGCGACAATTCCGATGATTGCTGCTTCAACCCAGGACGCTACGCTAAGATCAAGATGTGTTACGATAGTACAATCACAACCGATGCGGCGCACCTGGCAGTAATGTGGTGGGATTGTGAAGACGGCGAGTTCAAGTCCGACAACATCTTCTATCCTGCCACGGTGGAAGGATTCGACACCGAGAATCATACGGTCGAGTTCGCCACCACCTGCCTGAACGGCCCGTTCGCGGTAGTGGAGCTTATCGAGCGTCAGTGCGACGGAAGCATCGTGGTGAATATGCTGGACGTGGAGCCATATTGCAAGGGTTACACCAACGCTACACCACAGTTCAAGGCGAAAATCACCGACAGGGTGCAAGGCACCTCTGCCATTGACCAGTCCACCATTCAGTTCAAGACGGATCTGTTCACTCCTGGTGAGCTGGACAGGATTTATGACGGTTCGAAGAGCGGCGACTGCGCGAAGTGGGCGATCGGATTCGGTTCCTTCAAGGGAGCTGGTTACGATGAGGTTTTGGGAATCTTCAGAGCGGGATGGAGCGATTCGACCTATTATAACAACACGGACGGCTGCTGGTACAACTACAGCGAATGTTCTGGCTATTACTGCAGACCGATGTATCCTCTGGCAGAAGGCGATCATATCGCTGTAGTGACTGCCATGAACGACCAGATCCAGACCTGCACCGACACCGCGCACATTATGGTAGACGCAACCAAGCCCTGGATGGCGTTTGCCGACAGCATCGGCGCATACGTGGGCAAGAACCCGTACATCTGCATGTACTTCAACGATGCCTTATCGGGAGTGGACAAAGGATCCATCTGGATCGATCTCTTTGAAGACGATACCAACGATCCCGACCCGAACGGTCATTCATACGTTGCCACGATCCATCCAGATCAGCTGAAGTGGGTAAACGATACCACTGTCTGCTTCGACTTCACCTTTGAGAACTACGTAGGCGGGTATCTGCATCTTTATGTGTACGGCGGACCGCAGTGGAAGTGCTATGAAGAGTGCCCGAACACCCAATACTATGGGTATCTGGGCGGAATAGCCGACTGCGTGGGCAACCGGTTGGGCTCCTTCTGGCAATACTACACCATCGATGCTTATGGTCCGATCATCACTCCGAAATACCTGGGCTCTATATGCGACGCCTCGCTGAGGTTCGAGATTACCGACGCCATGTCTGGTGTGCTTTCGGTTACGGTGTCTGAGGATGACGTGGTGAAGGACCAGATCGTTCAGGATGGGAACAATCCTAACTATTGGTGGTACACCCCATCTGAAGGCGTGGAAAAGATCACCATCGAAGCCATAGACAAGCTGGGCAACAAGACATACTACAGCTTCACGAAGGGCAACTGTCTTGAGCCGACGGTGAAGTTCGAAAACGAGTACGTCTGCAAGAACCCAACCATCAAGTTCTGGGTCACCGATCCGGACGGCGTGGATTGGAGCAAGCTCAACGTATACGTCGACGGATGCGGCGAGTACTGCAGCTACTTTGCTTCGGATTTAACCAACCACATCAACACCTCTACAGGTTTGGTTACTCTGGACGACTGCAACCTGGACTGCTACGATGGCCAGGTAATTTCGACCTATGTTTATTCCGGCACCAGCAAGACCGGAACCGGTCCCTGCGATCTGCTCGGCAACTGCGGCACTTATCGCCTGTGGTCCTTCGTGGTGGATGAATATCCTCCGGACATCAGCGTAGGTAGTACTGCTGATAGACCCATTCTGATCACCATCACCGACGATAAGTCGGGTGTGGATTGGTCATCCGTCATGTTCTATGAGGATGGTGTCCTGTTGTGTGAAGGTTTCGATTGCACGAGCGATCTGGTAGTGTTCGATACCATTAACGGAACGATATCTTATACTCCAGAGGCATTTGGAAAAGACATCACCATTAAGGTGACGGATAAAACCGGTTGCAACGTGGCAACGGCATACTTCACTACCGAAGAGGACTTCTTGTCCTTTGGTAATCCACACAACTCACCTAACCCGTTTGATCCGAACTCAGAAGAGACCTGGATTTATCCAGAGTTGTCCAAGAGCGCCTACGTAACCATTAAGATCTATGATTTCGCTGGCGAATTCGTGAGGAAGATTTGCGATAACGAATGGATGAATGCCGGTAGTTATAGAGTCTGGGACGGTAAAACAGATGGAGGTACTACGGTTGGCAACGGAACCTATCTGTGCTACATCCATGCCAGAGACGAATCTGGTCGTACCAAGACAGCAGTGATAAAGATTACTGTGCTTAAGCAGGATGAATAAAGTTTCGAGAGGGTGGGTTCCGCATCCTGCGGGACCCGCCCTCCCAAAGGCAGGGAAACTTTGTTAATTCTCATAAAGGAAAGGAGAAGATTTAAATGGTAAGCAAAACAGCCAAATTCCTAGTGGTCTTTTGCCTGCTGTCGGTGGTGTGCCTTATCCCGCAATATGCGGGAGCGGACGACAATCACCTGCTCCCCATGTTGAGAATGGGAGTGGGTGCCAGAGCGCTGGCCATGGGCGGAGCCCATGTGGCAGAGGCGCATGACGCTGTAGCCGGATACTGGAACCCGGCGGGACTGGCGGATATTATGTGTGTCAGCTTAACTTCCATGTATGCGGCTGGCATGGCTCAAGACCGATCTTTTAACTACTTCGGCTTTGGTTGGACGCCATCGCAGGTAACCAATTACGGAACCTTCGGTATATCCTGGTTGAATTCGGGAATAAAAGAAATCAACAAGTATAACACGGCTGATGTTCCTTTGGGTACCTTCGATGATATGAACAACGTGTTCATCGTCTCCTGGGCGTTCAAAAACGAATTCAAGGCGAAGACCTTCGCTTTTGGATTGAGCCTGAAGGTGCTACAGCAGAAGATCGACGACTACAGCAAAACCGGTTTCGGCGGTGACGCGGGAATCAAATTCGTGGTGGATCCGAGGTTCGCCCTAGGCTTGGTAGTCCGGGATCTAGGCACCAAGATCGATGGTACGTCCGTTCCTACCAGCATAGCGGTGGGAATGGCGATCTATCCTCTGGGTGAGGATCATTCGTTCTCCATCCCCATCGATTACGGCAAAACGGTCAACCGCAAGGATGAGACCTTCCATTTCGGCGCGGAATATATGTGGGAGTTTGCCACCAACTATTCCGCGGGCCTGATGGCGGGCTTAAATGATGGTAATTTGTCCATCGGCGTGGGCTTTAAAGTATCCAAGATCAGACTGGATTACGCCTACGTGAACGAACAGGTCGGATTCCTAAACGAAAACCACAGGATCTCACTGTCAGCAGAGTTCTAAATAAAATTCCCGCCTTTAGGCGGGAAGGAATCACTAGGAAAAGATTGAAAGCCCCTGCTTAGCGGCGGGGGCTTTTAATTTATTATCCACGGTCCATGGTCAAAAGCAAAGCCGATGATGGATACAGAAAGTCAGCTGTCGGCCTCCGTTATCCGCCGGTATGCACCATATGGCGCATACCGCCGCAAACCTTAGGGTAACCTAACCATCTGTATCCCCCTTGTCAGGGGACAGAATCGTTTCCTCCCCTGATAAGGGGGAGAATGAAAAGGGGGATTAAAGCCATAGCAAAAAAGAGCGTCTAAACACCCTATATCTCTCGTGTCATCGGGAAAAAGCGTTTCCCCCCTGATAAGGGGGGAAATAAAAAGGGGGGTTGAACCAGAGGAAATTGGGAAACAGAACGTCAATCTATGCTGAATAACCAATAATATATAACGATAAACAGAAACATTTTGTGGATGAGAGTGAGGTTAAGGATGGGTATTGTTAACAGTGTCATATTTAAATAAAAAATGCGTAACCCTGCTATCGGCTTACGCATTACAAGAGAATTTAAGTGTATGTTTTTTATATCAAATAGAAGAACCAGAATTATTATTTCGACCCTCCAAGGGGAGTATGTTGTACCTTTTTATCTTATATCTAAGCAGTGCCTCATCCATATTCAAGAGTCTGGCAGCCCTGGTCTTAACCCCACTGCACTTGGTTAATGCTTTCTCTATCATTTCCTTTTCCATCTGATCTATCTGCTCGGTAAAGAGTGGAGTAGGACAGGGTTTGGAGTGGTTAAATTTCTCGAAATAGCGGGATATCCTTTCAAAAGAAATCTCCCCATCCCAGTGGTAAACGATGATCAGCCGTTTCACCTCGTTTTCCAGCTCTCTTGCGTTCCCGGGCCAATTGTAATTCACAAAGAGATCCATTATCCTGGGATCCAGATCGGATACGCTCAAAGGTTGTTGGGTGTTTACTCCGGAGGTAAGGTTCATCCCGGAGACTGAATGTTTCTTAAGGAAATGCTCCATCAAAGAGGGGATATCTTCCTTTTTCTCCCGTAGAGGAGGCAGTTTGATACCGATAGCGTTCAAGCGATAGAACAGGTCGCTGCGGAATCTCCCTTCTTTTACCAATTCGTCCAAGTCTTTGTTGGTGGCAGCGATAACCCGGAAATCGACTTTTCGGGGTTTGACCTCCCCTATGCGGACGAACTCCTTTTCCTCAATAGCCCGCAGGAGTTTCACCTGGATGGGAAGGGGAACTTCGCCGATTTCATCCAAATACAAAGTTCCACCGGCTGCTTCGTCTAAAAGCCCGTTTTTATCGGCAACTGCACCGGTGAAGGCCCCCTTCTTATGCCCGAATAGCTCGCTTTCAAAAAGGGTTTCAGTAATGGCAGAACAGCTTACCGCCACAAACAGGTTGCCTCTGCGATTGCTGGTGTAGTGGATTACCTGAGCCAAAAGATCTTTGCCGGTGCCAGTCTCTCCCTCTAAAAGTATCGCAATGTCGTGGTCTTTGGCTTGCCTAACGTTTTCCAGTATATCCAAAGTGGTCTGGTCCCGGGTAATGAAGTGGGCAAAGCACCAATCCGAAGTGCTTGAGTCTTTGATTGTTGAAGTGTCATTCAGAATGACCGGTGATTCCGCCGGTTTATGTGACAGAATCTTCTTCTCCAAATCCGAAATCACTTCGAGGCTTGTCTTCTCGTTCAACTGCTCAAAATAGGGCTTGGCTCCCTGGAGATAACTCAATGCCTCCTCGCTTTCATCGTTCTGCATGAACAACTCGCCCAGGGTGACTTTAACACAAGCCAGATAATAAGGGGAATCCAGTTGGGAAGCCAAATCCTCCGCCCTGCCTAAAAATTTCGTCCTCTCCCAAAAATTGAATTTCGGACATTTCCCCATCTCCCAGTAAGTCTTGGTCAGCTCGAATCTTGCCCCTATCTCCTCCAGCATCTGGGTAGCAGTGGTGAAGTTCTCCTTGACCTTTTGGGGATGATCATTAAGGCTGTACAGTCGACCCAGTATGCGGTATCCTACAGCTTCCTCTAATCTCTCCCCAATATCTTTCGAAGCCTGCAGGGATCTCTCGCATGATAGGAGGGCTTCCGTAAGTTCGCCTCTTTCCGCTTGCAGTTCTGCCAAAAGTCGGTAAGCCTGGCTGATGATAGCACTTTGGGGGGCGATTTGCTCTCCGATTTTGATCGCCTCCTGGAAATGACGCTCTGCTTCCGGATGATTTCCCAAAGCAAACTTCAAACTGCCCTGATATTCATGATAGATTGCCAGTTCCCGAACGTAATTGTTCTCGGAAATCAGCTGGAATGCCTGTTGAAGGTACCTATCCGCTTTTTGGAATTTTCTCAAAAGACAACTGATATTTCCCAAAGCGAGTAGAGATTTGCAGACATTGTGCTCATCCTGTAACGTTTCGTTGATCTGGAGGCTTATGTTCAGGTTCTTCTCCGCCTCCTGCCACTGGTCTTTAAGCATCTGAATGGTACCCAGATTTCCATGCAGACGCGCTACCATTTTCTGATCGTTGGTTTTCTGACAATAATCCAGGGCATCGGTTATATATTCCGCTGCCTGGTCGAACTTGGAACGGATAAAGCAGATTCGGGCCAGTTCGTTATAAGTCTCGGCTATCCCTTTCTGGTCATTTATCCGCCGGTAGGTGGAGGCCGTGTCGGTGAATTGGATTTCAGCCTCTTTCAGCATTCCCAAGTGAGCATATATTATCCCCAGGATGTGCTGGACCTGGGCTAACCGCTTGTTCTTCTCGGTATTCCTTAAGATATTGTATGCTTTCTTGGCTTTGTTTAAAGCCTCGTTCAGCTTCCCCAGCTTGTCCAAAGCCAAGGCACCGAAATAGGAAAGCTCACCCTCCTCTACCGAGAAGTGATCAATCACCTTCTGGTTTTCCAAATCTCTTATTTCGGCTAAAGCCTGTTGGAAATCCCCTGCCTGCAGTAACGATTCCACCAGGTTCAGCTTGATATCTAAACTCTGAATATAGCCTTCTACATTGCGGGACATAGAGTTTTTATCTGGGAGTTCTTCCATATGATCGGTCATCTGCCGTTTGGGTGTTGCTGGGATCCAGTTTAACCTTTATTACTGGTTTAATCATCATGATCTTAAGCGGGCCTATCACCACCGGAATGGGGCAAACTGTCTCCGCTTGCACTGTATCCCTGACCAGCGGTGAGCCAGAATCCTGCCAAGGATGCTCATTGGGGGGAGCCATGAAGTGAAGGTTGTTCGCGTTGCTCCATGCTCCTTGGCTGGATTGGATTGTGCAAAAAATGAGCACCAGCAAACCCAATCCTGCGATTGCAGTTTTGAATTTCATCTAACCTACCTCCTTTGCTGCCAGAAACCAACTTCAGGCTTTTTTCAA
>Ga0256868_10000057_pt1 | contig 66152 bp, 59 predicted proteins | sample RVTome_13_FD_187341 | JGI IMG/M metagenome (GOLD analysis project Ga0256868, IMG submission 187341) | Soil microbial communities from uranium-contaminated site in the Upper Colorado River Basin, Wyoming, United States - RVT92D227 HiSeq ...
AGAATGTCTTTACCTCAACGTTTTCACGATGAAATTGTGCCAATGATGCCCTCGCAATCCTGGTTATTGTATCACCAGTCCCTTCACCAACCAGATAAATGATTTTTTTTCTGTGTGCTCTCTTCGATGGTAATACTTTTTTCATTTTTAAATACCTCTGTCCTCAGTCATGAGATTCTTCGGCTTTGCCTCAGAATGACACGAGCAAAGGAATTATAATCATATAGTCTGTCATGCTGAACTTGTTTCAGCATCTCAAATTATTGCCTTATGAGACCCTGAAATTATTTCAGAGTGACAACTTATCGATTGCGGAATATTCTTGCCCTGCTCATTTTCTTTGGACATCATTAAAAAAAACGTTGTATTTCCGTTCCGTATTGATCGCCATCCATCGATGTATTCAGAAGACAATGGTTTAACAATAAGATCGGCTGAAATTGTCTTTGCAAGCCTTACCATATAGGGAACCAGCTCGGGTGGTGGTCTCATTGAGTAGATGAGATTTATCCCATCATAGAGAGATAAGTCTGGCAATATGACATCATCCACAATTACCTTAATTCCTTCATAGTTAAACGGACGTATATCAGTTGCGAAAATATTCACTCCCCTGCTGGTTAGAGCAAATGCAACATCCGGAAAATGTCCGATACCAATCTCTGCTGCATCAGCATAGCGCTCTGCGATGAATTCCACAATACCTTCTATTCTTCTACATGTCTCCAAAAGAACACCTCTTCCAGAGGGATTTTGGCTATCTTCGGTCTGCTTATCATCCCCAGTGCCTTTTCCATCTGTATCTTCTGTTCTAAAACAGCAATACTTTTCCTTGATGATACTACGGTATCAGGGTTCACTGATATTGAAGTTGCTCCGCACCGGATCATGAATTCCAGATAATCCGGATACACGCTCGGAGCCTGTCCGCAGATGGATGTGGTTACACCGTATTTCTTGCAGACAGTCATGGTATAGGCGATTGCCCTGAGAACACCCAGGTTCCTTTCATCATAGAGTTCCTGCACCGAGATGTCATTCCTGTCCACGCCGAGAACGAGCATGGTCAGATCATTGGTTCCGAAACTCACTCCGTCGATTTCCTCTTTACAGAATTCTTCGATCATGAAAACCGCGCTCGGAACTTCCACCATAATCCAGAGCTGAAAACTGTTGTCATTTTTATGATCCAGGCCTTCTTCACGCATGATATTTACTGTTTTTCTGAAAACATCAAGGGTCCTTACAAATGGAACCATTACCCAGATATTGGTAAACCCCATTTTCTCCCTGGCCTGTCTGATTGCTCTGAGTTCAAGCCTGAATATATCATCTTCTTTTGTGTACCTGTATTCCCCGCGATAGCCTATCATGGGATTCGGCCCCACATTATTTCTTTCATATTTTTCTCCGCCCGGCAATTCGAGAAACTCATCCGGTTTGAAGTCAAGAAACCTGTAAACAACGGGACGGGGAAAAAATGCTTCAGCCACCTGCCCGACACCGTTTGCAAATTTATCAATCATAACCTTTGCTCCGCCTTCTTCAAGGATAAGCCTCGGGTGTTTTCCGATACTCAGCATCAGGTGCTCTGCTCTCATTAACCCTACGCCATCTGCATTGGTTTCCTTTGCGATCTTCTGCGCAATTTCAGGGATGGAAAGATTTACATACACTCTGGTAGCTGTAACAATCTGCGCTGATAAATCTACCGGGGCTCCGGGAGCCTGTGCACTTGTCTCCTTTTTTTGCGCAACATCCCCTTTAAAAACAAGGCCTCTTTGTCCATCAACGGTAACAATCTCACCATCTTTGAACACCTTCGTAGCCTTTTCAGTTCCGACAATGCAAGGCACGCCAAGCTCGCGGCTTACTATGGCGGCATGGCATGTTTTGCCACCCAGGTTTGTAATAATCGCAGAAGCAATCTTCATGACAGGCACCCAATCGGGCGTAGTCATTTCCGTAACCAGGATCTCACCCGACTGAAATCTTGAGATATCCTTAGCATTCAGAATGACCTTGACTTTACCTGAAGCCTGACCGGGACTTACACCGATTCCTTTAATGAGTACATCTTTTTCCATAAAGTCCTTCCTTTCTCCGGCTTTAACTTCTTTCTCCATGCCGTGGACCGTCTCAGGCCTTGCCTGAAGGATAAAGATTCTTCCTCTATCATCCACAGCCCATTCAATGTCCTGGGGCACTCCATAGTGATTCTCTATCTGTGTGCCGTATTGCGCAAGACGGACAATCTGTTCATCCGTTATAGTCTGGATTGCCTGTAATTCCTTCGGCAATGTTTCCCATTTTGTACCGCCTTTCCTGTCAGAAATAATCTGCCTTTCTTTTTTTACAACCTGCTTCTCTTCTATCTTGAAAGTCCCTTTCTGAACCATATATTCATCCGGGGTCACCTGACCGCTGACAATTGCTTCACCGAGCCCCCATGAGGCATTGATGACGATCTTATCCTTGGCCCCGCTCACAGGTTCAATCGTGAACATGACACCCGAAGACTTCGAAAAAATCAACTCCTGAACGGCAACACTGATAAGCACTTCATCTGTTGAAAATCCTTTTTCTTTCCGGTAAACAATAGCCCGTGGAGTAAACAGAGAACTCCAGCATTGCTTTATACTCGATAAAAGGGATTTTTGCGTGACATTCAGGAAGGTGTCCTGCTGCCCGGCAAAACTTGCACCCGGCAAGTCCTCAGCTGTGGCAGAGGACCGGACAGCGACTGCAAGATCAGCTTTCCCTGATGATTTGCAGAGTTCCTGGTATTTCTGCAAAATCTCCTTTTCCATCTCCTTCGGCATCGGGAGCCCTTCGATATATTTCCTTATCTTTTCCGAGACGTCCTGCAAAGCTTGCATATCAGCCGCATCCATTCCGGAGAGAAGAGATTGGATCTTTTTATTCGCCTTTGTCTTTTCGAGAAAAGCTTTATAGGCATAAGCAGAAACTGCAAAACCGTTTGGAACGGGCACACCGATCTTCCCAATGAGTTCACCGAGATTGGCGCATTTCCCTCCTACGAGCGGAATGTCTTCCTTGCCCAGATCCCTGAACCACAAAACATTATCACGCTTCTCCATTTGACTCTACCTCCTTTCCTTACTGCTGCCTTTGATCTCCTGTCTGTTCTCTACTATCTTGTTCGCAACTTCTTCGATTGAGCTGTTTGTGACATCTATTATTTGTATGCCTTTTATCTGATTAAAAATCCTGTTGCAATATTCAAGTTCCTTTTTTATATGCATGACATCCAGATAATCGGTGGCCCCTGCATATTTCATTCTCCGTTCCCTGATAAAGGCAAGCCTCTCCGGAGCGATTGTGAGACCAACCTTCTGAATATCCAATGCAAAGATTGGTTCAGGCGGATTAATGCCTTCAATAATAGGCACGTTAGCTACCTTCATATTGTTGTTGCATGAAAGAAAAAGACTGGTGGGGGTTTTTGATGTTCTGGATACCCCGAGAAGTATGAGGTCCGCCTGCTCAAGCGAATCAATTCCCTGTCCATCGTCGTGCCTCAGGGTAAAATCAATTGACTCAGCAAGACGGATGGATTCCTCTCCAACTCTTCTGAGCACCCCTGGACTGAACGTAGGGTTAAGGTTCCACATTCTCCCTATTCTTTCCAGCAGCGGTCCGAGAATATCGATGGCAAAGACGTTCATCTTCCGCTTCTCTCTTCGAATCCATGATCTGAGTTCCTGTGAAACGAGAGAGTAAATGACAATGCCCTGCGCTGCTTCTGCCTGCTCAAGAATTGCTTTTACCTGTTCCTTTGTTTTGATATAGGGAAATTTCTTGAAAACAGGTTCTATTTCCCTGAACTGTACAAGCACAGCACTTATTACCATTTCAGCAGTCATTCCCGTAGCATCTGATACAATAAATACAGGGACTTTTTTCTTCTTCAAATTACTCCTGTTCCATCCTTTCCCGCTTCTAAGACGTCCGAATTTACAGCTTGATACCGGCCCATCTGTCTATGGGGTCAACAGACCTAACAACATGCATTCCTGCTTTCTCATATCTCCGGAAAGCAGCATCTGCGAGGTCAGTATAATCTATACCACCAGGAACGACTACAGGAGACGTACAATCTTCCAGGAGATACACCTTCTCAACAAGCTGTATATCCTGAGCAAGGATGTCATCCAGCAGGTCATCGATGGTCCAGGCTACACAATGACTCTTTGCCTCTCCGGCGATGATAACAGCATCGAATTCAAGAAGCTTCTTGAAGAATTTGTCGCTTTTCTGGCCGATCAGTTCACCCTTTGGTCCTTCCATCACCTCGGGACCGAGAACAGAGTAGTGTTCTGTAAACGGTTTATCTCCCTTTACATGAAAATCCGGCTGACTGTACCGGGCGATGCAATGAAAGAACGTTGCCTCTTCAAAGGATGAAACCAATGCATGACCTATTCCGCCAAGCATGCCGTGATATGGCCATATTGTCAAATCGTACTTGCCGCCTTCCTTCAGTTTTTTTGTATAATGCAAAAGGTGCCTCTGGCCGTAATCCTCGCTGATATGAAAACTGGAACAGAGCGCTGGGTTGAACCTCCATACGCCGTTCTCCACATCTTCTACAGAAATAAGTGTAAAGGGTTCAGGATGTTCACTCCTGTCGTTGACTAGGTAGATAGGATGGAAAATCTGCATTGCCTGGTGTGTGTCCATTGTCGGACAGATCTGGGTTATTACATCAAGGTTCCGGTAGATAAATTCACATAACCTCCGGGTATCATTAACCGCACCTGTTCCTGAACGTCCTCCCACGTATAATTCAAATCCCGGAATACAGAATGTATTTTGGATGTCAACAGCTACCAGACATATTTTTAATCGGTCATTGGCTGCAGGTTTAATATGGTTATATGTCTTCCACTTCTCAGCTTCACGGACCATTTCCTGGTATGAAACCTTCCAGATTTCACCAACCTTAGACAGGTCAAAATGAGGCGGAATGAGGAGTTCACTGCGAGGCATTTTAACCCTCCTTACATCATTCAGGGATATCTTACACGCTTTTGAATTTCTCTTTGAGCGCCGCTTCCACAATCTCGGGGACAAGTCCCCTCACTGACCCTCCGAAGGAAGCCACTTCTTTAATTATGCTGGAAGTCAAAAAACTGTATTCTTCACTCGGCATCATGAACACGGTCTCGATATTTGTGTTCAGCCTTCTGTTCACATGAGCCATTTGAAGTTCATATTCATAATCTGATATTGCTCTTAGGCCGCGGAGTATAGCATTTCCTTTCTTTTTTCGGACGTATTTAACAAGAAGACCGTCGAATGCCTCGACCTTTGCCCTTTTCAATCCCTTTACCGCGGCTTTTATCATATCCAATCTTTCGCCGACGGTAAATAGCGGCTGTTTCTTCTGGCTTGGTGCAACAGCGATAACTACCTCGTCGAAAAACCTGAGGGCCCTCCTTACGAGGTCGAGGTGACCGTTTGTTATCGGGTCAAAAGTGCCCGGATAAATCGCTATCGTCTTCATATCTGAACCTTTCCGTCTTACTTATTGACGGACTTTCTGTATAGTGTCAGCACCGTATCTCCATATCTGTAGCTCCTGTCTTTTTGTATGTCTCCTGCTGTTTCCGGCATCTTCTTCTTGAAAAAATGCTCTACGATTATAATGCCTCCTTCTCTCAACAAATCTTCTCCTCCGATCAATGGAAGAACCTTCTCTATCTCTTCTGATTGATAGGGAGGGTCAACAAAAATAATATCGAATCTCTCTTTTCCTGTTGAAGCCTTTCTGAGGAAATCATGTGCCCTGCCCTTCACCACCAGAACCTTATCTTGAAAACCGAATTCGTGAACGTTATTTCTTATAGTTTTTACTCTCGTTTCATCTGGCTCAACAAAGACAGCTCTGCCAGCACCACGTGAAAGCGCCTCAAGACCTACGGTCCCTGTCCCGGCATAGAGGTCAACAAAACTTGAACCCCCGATTTCTTTCTGTATTATGTCAAAAAGTGCTTCCCTTACCTTTGATGTAGTTGGCCTGAGTCGTTCTCCGGTGGATGTCTTTGCTATGAGTCTCTTTGTAGCCGTCCGTTTCCCTTTTGCAGTGCCACCCGAAATCCTCATTTGGATATATATTACTACAAGAACTATGAGGCTGCAAGGATTGAGGGTTAGAGGTATTGTTACACTAACTGCATGTAAGAGTATTTGAATATACTATTCATATATGGGGGGATACTAATGTAAATATCTTAATTTCTCAAAGGCGGGTTGACAATAAAGCTGCCCGTAAAAACATCACCTTTAATCTTTACAATCCTTCCCTCAACTTCAAGCCTTCCCTCTGCGAACAATTTTACCGCTTCAGGGTATATCATGTGCTCTAACTCAAGTATCCTCTCTGATAAGGTTTCTTCAGTATCGTCATGATAAACCGGAACAGCAGCCTGTATGATGATAGGGCCGGTATCCATTCCTTCGTCTACAAAATGGACTGTACAGCCTGAAATCCTTACGCCGTATTCAACAGCCTGCTTCTGACCGTTCAAGCCGGGAAAGGAAGGCAGAAGTGCAGGATGAATGTTCATTATCCTGTTGGGGAATGCATCTATCAGGGGTTTTCCAACAATCCTCATGAAACCGGCCAGGACGACTAAACTGACATCCCTTTTCTTAAGTTCCCTGCTGATTGCTGAGTAGAATTCCTCACTTGAGCCATGGTCCTTCGGAATCATCACAAGGTTCCCGATGTTATGTTTCTTGGCTCTTTCAATAGCAAATGCAGTGGGGTTATCTGTGATCAGAACAGCTATTTCTGCATCCAGTCTTTTATTTTCGACAGCATCAATGATCGACTGGAAATTCGAGCCTCTTCCTGATGCAAGTACCCCGATTCTTACCAGTGGAATTTCAACCTCCCAACCTATAGCCTTATTTCAATGCGTGCCTGTTCTCTTAAACCTTTTATCCAGCCTTTGTATTTCTCCAGAAAACGCTCTTCTGCAAGCTGTTTTTTTACGTCTTCTTTCAATTCGTTCATTTTCTTCTTCGCTATTTTTTCATCAAGTGTAATGATATGAAGCCCTCTTTCAGTCCAGAAGGGATCGCTGAACTCACCCGGTTTCATTTTGTCTAATATGTCAATGAATTCCTTTGCCATCAGGCTCTGTTTAATATCTCCGAGGTCTCCACCCTGTTTTGCAGAGGGGTCTTCAGAATACTCTTTGGCGAGGGAAGAAAAATCCTCTCCGGCCTTCAATTTCTGCATAATGAGTGAAGCCTTTTCTTCTGTTCCTTTCTTTTCGGTTTCATCTTTTGGTTTTTTGAGAAGTATCTGTCTGATTCTGTAGGTTTCGCCTTCACTTAAAAGCTGATTGGACTTTATGTATTTTTCCACTTCTTCATCAGACACGACAACCTTATTTCTGATCTGCTGGTTCATAAACTGGCTGATGAGAAGCTGTTCACCGAGTCTGCCTTTATATTCTTCAAAGGTTAATCCTTCTTTTTTGAGAGATTCTTTCAGCGCCTCATCAGTCAGGGAATATTTCTTCTTGATGTTTTCAATGGCTTCGTTAACCTCATGGGGGCTTATATCGATCCCAAGTCTTTTGGCTTCCTGAATCTGGAGTCTAACGTCGATGAGCTTTTCAAGAAAGACTGCTTCATTATCTTTAAATACCTTGAGGCGTTCCTGTTCATCCAGGGCATTAACCTGATCGGTTGCCTCGGATTCCATCATCTTATAGAGCTCACTCCACGTTATCACTTCCTTATTCACTACTGCAACGACGCGATCGAGAAGAACAGCGGAAGAGGATAAACACGGAACAAGACAGATCACTGATACGAAAATGGTCAAAAGGTATTTAAAATAATAAACTTTTCTTAACACATGAAACTCCTGTGACAGTATTTTTGTACGAATTTTTTCAAAGACTATTTTTTATACCATAATGAACTGTGCAAACACAAATATTAGCTAAGGCTTGATTTTGTTGAAAGGCCGGTTTCATTATGGTAAGATACAGCCCATCTCACACCCTTAAGGAGGAATTATTTGTCAGCATGCAATCTGCTTTAAAAATGTTATGATAATATAAGTTAAACGTTAAGGATTTTTCAAAATGCTGCCACATCAGAAGAGAGAACCATCATGGAAGAAACTCTTGAGGAAATATTAGACAATTACAAAAAAACCGAAGGTAATATCATAACCATCCTTCAGGATATTGAAAAAAACTTTGGTTATATCCCTGAAGAAGCAGTAACCTGGTTTTCAAAAAAACTTGATATCCCTGCAAGTCGTTTTTTTGGTACCGCTACTTTCTACTCTCAGTTTCATCTTAAACCGAGAGGCAAAAATGTTGTAACTGTCTGCCGCGGCACTGCCTGCCATGTTAAAGGCTCTGAAAGACTGATCAACAGACTTTTGATGGAACTTGATATTTCACCTGATGAAGATACGACTGCTGACCTTAAATTTACTGTGGAAAAGGTTAATTGTGTAGGGGCTTGTGGTATTTCACCGGTCACGATCCTCAATCGGGAAGTTCACGGTAAGATGACACTTGATAAGCTCATGAAAGAGATAAAAAAAATAAAAACAAGTGAATAATGCTATAAATTCTAAAAGATCTTAAAAATATTTTAAGTTTTTTGTGTCATTCCCTGTCCGTCAATACGTAAGACGGATGATCAGGGAATCCAGGTGCGAAAGTGTTCTGGAAAGGAACTGGATTATCCAGTCAAGCTGGATAATGACAACCATTGGAACAGAGTTCGCTATGAATAAAGATATTGTTATAAAGGTATGTACCGGAACCGGTGGTGTTGCATCAGGTGGAGAAGAGGTTTTATCAGCGTTTCAGGACGCAATTTCATCAACCGGTATCAAAGCGACCTTCTATGAAAGGTGTGCTTCGCAAAGAGTTGGCTGCAGGGGTTTTTGTGCAAAAGATGTTCTCGTGGATGTTATCATCAACGGCGAAAAAACAACGTACAAGCACATCAAACCGGATATGGTGGCAAGAATTTTTAATGAACATATCATGAAGGGTAACCCTGTCACAGAATGGATGGTTGGAGAAGAATATCATACATTCCATAACAGACAAACAAAAGTGGTGCTCTCTCATTGCGGTGAAATAGATCCGGAAGACATCAAAGCTTATATGGCAGTCGGTGGTTATAAGGCCGCAAGAATGGCACTCACCTCAATGAGTCCTGAAGAAATTGTCGATGTTGTAAAAAATTCGAATTTAAGAGGTAGAGGCGGTGCAGGCTTTCCAACAGGATTAAAATGGGAACTCGGTTTAAGGATTAAATCAGATATTAAATATGTAATTTGTAATGGTGATGAGGGCGATCCAGGGGCCTTCATGGACAGGTCAGTTATGGAAGGTGATCCGCATGCGGTCATTGAAGGGATGATAATATGTGCAAAGGCAACTGACTCTCATCACGGTTATATCTATGTGAGAGCAGAATATCCATTGGCTGTCAAGCGCCTTCAGATGGCTATAGACCAGTGCTATCAGGCTGGATTTCTCGGCAAGAATATTTTTGGTACAGAGTTTAATTTTGACCTCAAGATATTCCAGGGTGCTGGTGCATTTGTCTGTGGAGAAGCTACAGCACTAATGCGCTCTATTGAAGGGAAACGCGGCATGCCAACTCCGAAGTTATGGCGTTCAGCAGAAAAAGGATTGTGGGATAAACCCACTGTCTTAAATAATGTTGAGACTTTCGCAAACATTCATCGAATTATTCTGAATGGTGCAAATTGGTATAGAAATCTCGGAACTGAGAGGAGTGGCGGAACTAAAGTCTTTTCACTCTCAGGAAATGTAAAAAATACGGGTTTGATAGAGGTGCCATTGGGCGTCTCCTTAAGAGAGATAGTTTATGATATAGGCGGGGGGATAGAAGGTGGAAAAGCATTCAAGGCGTTGCAGACGGGTGGCCCCTCAGGTGGCTGCATCCCTGCAGAGCATCTTGACATAGAAGTAGATTATGAGTCTTTGGCACAGGCAGGCTCTATTATGGGATCTGGCGGTATGGTTGTCCTGGATGAGACCAGCTGTATGGTTAATACAGCCAAGTTCTTCCTTGAATTTACTCAGGCTGAGTCATGCGGCAAATGCACACCGTGCAGGATCGGCACCAAGAGGATGCTTGAGATATTGGAAAGAATCACATCCGGAAATGGCAAAGAGGGAGATATTGAACTTCTTGAAGAGCTCGGACAGTATATAAGAGCAACTTCATTATGCGGATTGGGAATGACTGCTCCTAATCCTGTTTTAAGTACCCTTAGATATTTCAGAAATGAGTATGAAGCACATATCAGAGACAAGAAATGTCCTGCTGCTGAATGCAAAGATTTAATTACCTACTCAATCCTTGAAGAAATCTGCAATGGTTGTGGAGCATGTAAAAGAGTATGCCCTGCGGATGCAGTTAGAGGAACAAGAAAATCGCCTCATAGAATTGATCCTGAATTATGTATCAAATGCGGGACATGTTTTGATACATGCAAGTTTAAGGCAATAATGAAGGTGTGAATCGTTAGATGGTAAACCTCAAAGTAGACGGTAAAAAAGTTACAGTGAGGAAATTATCCACAATCCTCGATGCTGCAAGAAAACTGGATATTCCTATACCAACATTATGTCACCATCCTGAACTCTCACCATTTGGAGGATGCAGACTCTGCCTGGTAGAAATTAAAGGTTCACCAAAACCTGTTGCATCTTGCGCAACATTTGCAAAGGAGGGGATGGAAGTAATAACAACAAGTCCCCGTTTAGAGAAACTGAGGAAAACAACACTGGAACTTATCCTCTCTGACCATCCGAAAGATTGTATGGTTTGTGAAAGGGCAGGTGATTGCAATCTCCAGGAACTTGCATATTTTTACGGAATCAGGGGAAACCGCTTTGAAGGAGAAAAAAGGGTCTATACGAAAAAAGACAACAATCCTTTTGTCGAAAGAGATATGGAAAAATGCATCCTCTGCGGAAAATGCGTGAGGATATGCGATGAGATACAGGGAGTCGGAGCAATAGACTTTGCTTATAGAGGACTGAAAACAAAGATCTGTCCACCATTTGAAAATGACCTCAACTGCGAGTTCTGTGGTCAATGTGTTGCAGTATGCCCTACAGGAGCTCTCACAGGGAAGATGTGGGCTCAAAAGGGAAGACAGAATTTCAAAGAAGTCGACACGGTCTGCCCTTACTGCGGATGTGGCTGTAATTTAACGCTCCATGTATGGCGTAATGAAGTCAGAAGGGTTTCCTCAAAAGAAGATACATTGAACGAAGGGTGGCTCTGTCCAAAAGGAAGATTTGGCTATGAATTCATCCATAGTCCTGACAGGCTTACAAAGCCACTAATCAGAATAGCACCGAAGGATGATTCGACTTTTAATATTCACCAGACGAATACCCCCTTACCCCCCTTTACTAAAGGGGGGCGTGGAGGGATGAATAATACATCCCTCATCCCCCATCCTTCATCCCTTTTTAAGGAGGTTTCCTGGGATGAAGCTCTTGACTATATTGCAATGAGATTAAAAGAGATAAAAGATAAATATGGCAATGATTTTATTGGAGGACTTTCATCAGCAAGATGCACAAATGAGGAAAATTATCTTTTCCAGAAATTCATGAGGGCTGTAATAGGTACAAATAATGTTGACCATTGTGCAAGGTATTGACACAGTTCAACAGTGGCCGGGCTGGCCACTGTATTTGGTTCAGGTGCAATGACAAATTCCATACCCGAAATTGAAAACCACGATGTTATCTTTGTCATCGGCTCGAATACAACTGAAACCCACCCGATTATCGGGCTAAGGATGAAAAAGGCCGTGAGAAGGGGAGCTGATCTTATTGTTGCTGACCCGAGAAAGATCGACCTTGTGAGATTCTCATCATTATGGCTGCAGCACAAACCGGGGACGGATGTCGCCCTCCTGAACTCTATCATGCATGTACTAGTAAAAGAAGATTTAATAGATAAAAAATTCATAGAGGAACGGACAGAAGGGTTTGAATCCTTCATAGAATCTCTTGTTGAATATACTCCTGAGGAGGGTGAAAAGATTACCGGCGTACCGAAAGACGATATCATAAAGGCAGCGCTTCTGTATGGAAATGCTGTTCGGCCTGGTATTTATTACACGATGGGAATCACCCAGCATACACATGGAACAGAAAATGTATATTCAATAGCAAACTTAGCATTAATGACAGGTAATCTCGGAAGGGAAAGTACAGGGGTTAACCCATTAAGAGGGCAGAACAATGTCCAGGGTGCAACAGATATGGGTTGCATACCTGATTTATATCCTGGTTATCAAAAGTTAAATGTTACTGGCGTTAAGCAGAAATTTCAGCACGTTTGGAAAGTCAAACTATCAGAGACAATAGGACTGAAAGCAACTGAAATGGCCAATGCAGCACTTGAAGGAAACCTGAAGGCAATGTACATCATGGGAGAAAACCCAGTGCTCAGTGACCCTAATATGCATCACACAATACGTGCACTAAGAAATTTGGATTTCCTTGTTGTGCAGGACATATTCTTAACGGAGACTGCAGAGCTTGCAGATGTTGTACTGCCGGCAGCATGCTTTGCAGAGAAGGACGGAACATTCACAAACACTTCGAGAATGGTTCAGAGGGTAAGAAAAGCAGTCGAACCTCCTGGAGAGGCAAAGGAAGATGCTTATATCATCACTGAACTGGCAAAAAGACTTGGATATGAAATGAGATACGATTTCATCGAAGAAGTATTTCAGGAATCCGGAAGACTCTGGCCAGCACTTGCTGGTATCACCTATCAAAGGTTAGCAAAGAACGGTCTTCAATGGCCGTGCCCTACGTTAGATCATCCGGGAACTCCGTATCTCTTTAAAGGAGGATTTCCGAGGGGAAAGGCTGCCTTCACTGTGGTCGGGTATAGACCGTCGGAGGAATTACCCGATAAAGATTACCCATTTTTACTCTCGACAGGAAGGCAGCTTTTTCAGTATCATACAGGTTCAATGACAAGAAGGGTTGATGCAATAAATGTTGTGTCTCCCGGAGCATATATCGAGATTCATCCTGACGATGCGAATATGTTGGGAATTCATAATAGGGAAATTGTGAAGGTTTCATCAAGAAGAGGCTCTATAGCGGTTCAGGTATCCATCTCGGAGCGACCGTCGAAAGGCGTTGTCTTTATCCCTTTCCATTTCAGAGAAGCATCTGCCAACATACTTACTAACACCGCCCTTGATCCGATATCAAAGATACCGGAGTTGAAGGTATGTGCGGTGAAAATAGAACGAATAAATAAATAAAACATCAACTGAAAAAGGAGGGAGTCTTATGATCAAGCCGGAAACATTGAAACAACAGGTTTTACTACAGGATATGGATAAGGCGGGGTTGAGCAAAATAGCAAAGATAGCCAAGCAGATATCCTTTAAAAAAGGTGAACAATTTTTTAAAGAAAAAGATGACACAAAAGGTCTCTGGCTTATCCACTCGGGCAAGGTTGAGATATCCAGAGTGACTGCTGATGGCTGGAGGCAGACACTCGTCGTTCTCACAGCCGGTCATTTTTTCGGAGAATTGTCTATTCTCGAAAAAAGGAAACACGTTGCGTCTGCAACCGCCCTCGAAGATGCAGAACTACTTCTGATTCCGAAAGAGGACTTTGAAAAAATGATGGAAGAAGACTGCGAGCTGGCTCTCTGCATAGTCAAACAAATCGCCATCGTCATGAGCAAAAACCTCAGGAGAATGAACGATAAATTTCTGAGTGCATTGATCAGTTATTAAAACGAAAAACAGCGGGCAGTGAGCGTTAAGCAGTATCAACATCAAACATAAGACAGTAAGCACTACGCAGCAGGCAGTTGAAAGACAGTCAAAACAACATTTTTTCTCCTTCCTGCTTCTTAGTGCTTACTTGTCTGAAGAAGGAGGGTTTAACAATGCCGCTTGATCCAACAAAACATGCAGACTGGGAAATTGCAGAAGCATCAGAAGCGCATATGAAGACAGTCTTCCAATTAGGTGAGGAGTTAGGTTTAGAAAAACATGAACTCCTCCCTCACGGACATTATGTTGCAAAGGTGGATTTCAAAAGCATCCTGAATCGTCTGAGCAAGAAACCAGATGGAAAATACATCAATGTTACTGCAATCACACCAACACCTCTCGGTGAAGGCAAGTCAACTACGACTATGGGTCTGACGCAGGGTCTCGGGAAAAGAGGAAAAAATGTTATTGCTGCCATACGCCAGCCTTCCGGCGGGCCAACTATGAATATCAAAGGGTCTGCAGCAGGCGGCGGGCTCTCCCAGTGTATTCCTCTGACACCGTTTTCTCTCGGACTCACTGGAGATATCAATGCAATAATGAATACCCATAATCTCGCAATGGTAGCCCTCACTTCACGGATGCAGCACGAGTTTAATTATCCTGACGAACGGCTTGCAAGGAAAAAATTAAAAAGGCTTAATATTGACCCCCGCAATGTTGAGATGAAATGGATAATGGATTTTTGTGCTCAGTCATTAAGAAATATAATCATCGGTATTGGTGAAAAATCAGATGGTTTTATGATGAATTCAGGCTTTGCTATAGCTGTTTCATCAGAGGTAATGGCTATTTTGGCAGTTTCAACAGATCTCAAAGATATGCGTGAAAGAATGGGAAGAATTGTTGTTGCCTATGATAAAAGCGGAAACCCTGTTACGACTGAAGACCTTGAAGTTGCAGGCGCAATGACTGCATGGATGGTTGAAGCGCTAAATCCAAACCTCATGCAGACCATTGAAGGACAACCTGTTTTTGTACATGCCGGGCCATTTGCCAATATCGCTATCGGGCAGTCTTCCATCATAGCTGACAGAGTCGGTCTTAAGCTCGGTGACTATCATATAACAGAGTCAGGTTTTGGAGCAGATATTGGATTCGAGAAATTCTGGAACCTTAAATGCAGGTTCTCTGGCCTGAAACCACATACTTCAGTTATAGTTGCAACAATAAGGGCGCTGAAATGCCATGGAGGTGCGCCTATCCCTGTCCCTGGAAGACGCATGCCTGAGGAATATAAGGGTGAAAACGTAGGATGGGTGGAAAAGGGTTGTGAAAATCTTATCCATCATATTAAAACAGTAAAGAAAGCTGGTATCAATCCTGTTGTTTGTATTAACTCTTTTTACACTGATACAGAAAATGAGATAAAGGCTATAAGGCGGCTTGCAGAGGCTGCTGGTGCAAGGGTTGCCCTTTCAAGACACTGGCAGTATGGGGGTGAAGGCGCATTAGAGCTTGCAGATGCTGTTATCGATGCATGTAATGAACCGACTGATTTTAAATTTTTATATAATCTGTCGACTCCACTCCGTCAGCGTATTGAAATGATTGCTAAGGAAGTGTATGGTGCTGACGGAGCTGAATATTCACCTGAAGCCTTATCAAAGGCACAGAAGATGGAAAAAGATCCCGATATTTCAAAACTTGGAACCTGTATGGTCAAGACACACCTGAGCCTTTCTGACAATCCGAATATTAAAGGTGTTCCAAACGGTTGGAAGCTTTTTGTCCGTGATATCCTCTCCTATAAAGGAGCAGGTTTTGTCGTACCAGTAGCAGGTGCCATAAAATTAATGCCAGGGACTGCTTCTGATCCAGCATATAGAAGAGTTGATGTGGATGTTGAAACTGGTAAAGTTAAAGGATTGTTTTAAAATAATATTTCAGTATATAATTCTTGAGGACAACCATTATGGTTGTCCTCTTTTATATGAATGTTATGAAAAAAGTCGGTTTTATATATGATGATATATTCCTCAAACATGAAATGCCTTCTGGCCATCCTGAATCTCCCCAAAGGCTCATCAAAATATTAGATACCCTCAAAAATTCTGATATCTGGGACAAACTCGTCCATATCAAACCACGACGCGCTGACGACGAAGACATCCTGAAAGTCCATACCAAAAGTTATTTTGATGATATCAAGACCTTCACGGGTTATTATGACCCTGACACATACGTTTCCGATAATTCATTTGAGGCAGCTATGTTTGCTGCAGGTGCCGTTATTGAAGCGATAGACAGGTGCAGAAAAGGCGAGATCGACAGGGCATTCTGCGCTGTCCGGCCGCCAGGCCATCATGCTGAATCAGACAGGGCAATGGGCTTTTGCATATTCAACAACATTGCCGTTGGTGCGAGATACGCACAGAAGATCGGATATACCAGGGTATTCATCATCGATTTCGACGTTCACCACGGAAACGGAACCCAACATATCTTTGAGAACGATGATACGGTTTTCTATTTCAGTACACACCAATATCCGCATTATCCTGGGACAGGAGGAGATTCTGAAAGAGGGAAAGAGAAGGGAGAAGGCTTTACGTATAACATCGCCATGCCATATGGCTCAGGAGACAAAGATTATTATTATGCGTACCGGGATATTCTTCCAGGACTCGTCAAGAATTTCCGTCCGGATATCATACTTGTTTCGGCCGGCTATGACATCCATGTCAGCGATCCCCTCTCGGGTATCAAAGTAACGAATGAAGGAATGAGAAGCATCATCAGGGGGATTCTTTTGCGGAGAACAACAACATATCTTCCTTCTGTGCCATATGTATTTGCCCTTGAAGGCGGGTACAATCTTGACGCACTCAGTGAATCGGTTTTACGAACTTTAAAAGAATTGTTAGGGGACTAAACCTGTCTTTTCCTTGCCAATCTTTGTTGCAATTTATTTAACTAATGTCTATAATTCATTAAATTATGATAAGTAAGCAGCTAATCTTAAAGAATAAGTTTATATTTGTGAAATTTCTTGCTCTGACCCTTCTGACTCTTTTTTTGTTTTCACATGCTCTTTCAGAAGAAACAAAAAAAGAAGTCACGGTCATAACCATAAACGGGGTCATCAATCCTATTTCAGCTGAATTCATCGGAAAGAGTATCAGCAAGGCAAACCAGAAAAAGGTTGAGGCACTCATTATCGAACTTGATACACCCGGCGGACTGGACACGTCCATGCGCAGCATTGTTAAGGATATCATCGGAAGCGATGTTCCTGTTATTGTCTATGTCTCGCCCAGCGGCAGCAGGGCAGCTTCTGCAGGTGTATTTATAACCCTTGCTGCCCATATTGCTGCAATGTCACCCGGAACGAATATCGGAGCAGCTCATCCGGTCGGTGTCGGTGGAAAAATGGATAAGACAATGTCTGAAAAAGCCACAAATGACGCCGCTGCGTATATCAAGTCCCTTGCAGAAAGCCGGGGGAAAAATGCAAAATGGGCAGAGGATGCGGTCAGGAAAAGCATATCTGCCACCGATACCGAGGCTTTGAAAGAAAATATCATAGACCTTGTTTCAAAGGACATCAATTCCCTTCTTTCGGATATTGATGGGAGGAAAGTTAAAACGGCACTGGGAGAGAAAATTCTCAGCACGAAAAATGTGGTTGTCGTCAGGGAAGAAGTGGGAATCAGGCATAAGATACTGAATCTTATTTCAGATCCCAATATCGCCTATATTCTCATGCTTCTCGGATTTTACGGCCTGTTCTTTGAACTTACCAACCCCGGGGCCCTTTTCCCTGGTGTGATTGGGGGAATCTGTGTCATCCTTGCGTTCTATGCATTTCAAACGCTTCCTGTAAACTATGCCGGCCTTCTCCTGATTATTCTTGCAATCATCCTTTTCGTCCTTGAGGTAAAGATTATTTCTCACGGTGTACTGACAATCGGAGGAATCATTGCCATGGTCATAGGCTCACTGATGCTCTTCGAATCCCCCTCACCCTTTATGAAACTGTCGTTTTATATTATTGTCCCCGCTGCCTTGGCAACTGCACTTTTCTTTACTTTGACATTTAGTCTCGCATTCAAGGCATATAAAAGAAAGCCGGTTACCGGCTATGAAGGCCTTATTGGATTGAAAGGTGTTGCAGATACTGATATTACACGTGATACAGGCATGGTTTCTCTGCACGGCGAGCTCTGGTCAGCATACTCTGATGAGCCTGTATCCAAAGGTGAAAAAATCGTGGTTGAGGCTGTCTCTGACCTCAAGGTAAAGGTAAGGAAATCAGAATGAACTTTCAGGGTTTTATGGTTTTCGTGATTTTGCTTGGTTCCTCACATGAAAAATTTTTAAACTGAGTAAATCCGGATAAACTCGGCGAAACAGAACAATTTAAAAAGGAGGTAGTTATGCCGTTTTTAGCACCGTCTTTTATGAGTTTTCTCCTGATAGCGTTCCTCGTCATGTATTTCCTTTCAAGTGCTATAAAGATACTGAAAGAATACGAACGAGGTGTCGTATTCAGGCTTGGAAGGATCATCCCGGTAAAAGGACCAGGACTGGTCATCATCTGGCCGATCATTGACAAGCTCCTGAAGGTGAGCCTCCGGATTGTTACGATGGATGTCCCTTCTCAGGATATCATAACGAAAGACAATATCACCGTTAAAGTAAACGCGGTCGTATATTTCAGGGTTATGGACCCGATAAAAGCGATTACAGCGGTCGAAGATTATTACTTTGCAACATCACAAATAGCACAGACAACACTAAGGAGTATCCTCGGACAGAGCCAGCTTGATGACCTCCTTATAAATAGGGAACAGCTGAACGCAGAACTTCAGAAGGTCATAGACTTTCAGACAGAGCCGTGGGGAATCAAGGTGACAGCAGTCGAGGTCAAAAATGTTGACCTGCCGGAAGAGATGCAGAGGGCAATCGCAAAACAGGCTGAAGCGGAGCGTGAGAGAAGGGCAAAGATCATCCATGCCGAAGGAGAATTTCAGGCATCCCAGAAGCTTGCAGATGCGGCAAAGATTATAGCAACAGAAAGTGGAGCATTACAGCTCAGGTTCCTTCAAACTCTCACAGAGATCGCTACAGAGAAAAATTCGACAATCATATTCCCAGTGCCTATAGACCTGTTAAAGCCATTTTATGACAAAATGGAAACGAAAAAATAGATTTCATAACTATTATTAACAGTCTCATAATAATAATAATAACGACATGAAATGTAAAATCCCTCCTAACCTCCCTTTACCAAAGGGAGGAATAATCCCCCTCTTTGGTCCGTCCATGCTTGGACGGAAGGGGCAAGGGGAGATTTTATGATAAATGTCAATGCTATTTTGAGATAATTAATAAGTGAATACAAATGGAAGTCTGTCACATTATTTAGAGGGCGTCCGGTCGGACCAGCAACGTTTGAGGAGGTCTGCCATCGCGACATCTCATAACAAAATATGGCTCAAGTTATTCGTGCTTGTGGCGATCATTGCAGGATCAACACTGATCCTGTACGAAACAGGGCTGATCTCTTTTTTCCTGAACAAAGAAAAGATGACAGGTTTTCTCAACTCCCTTGGTCCCCTATCCTTTATCGGTTTTATAGTTCTTCAGACATCTCAGGTTGTTATTTCTCCGATTCCGGGCGAGGTTACAGGCTTTATCGGCGGGTTTCTGTATGGAACTATCCTCGGCATTATACTCTCCACAATAGGTCTGACCATTGGCTCGTGGATCGCCTTCAGCCTGTCGAGATATTTCGGGAGACCATTTGTCGGTAAATTCGTCAAAAAAGAGACCTTGGACAGATATGATTATCTTCTCCATCATAAAGGTGCATTCCTCGTTTTTTTGTTGTTTCTGATACCGGGATTTCCAAAAGATTACCTCTGCTACATTCTTGGTTTGGGAAACCTGGGCACAAAAGAATTCCTCATCATAAGCACCGTCGGGAGGTTCATGGGTACGGTTTTGCTTACACTCGGAGGGGACTATATCCGCCATCATCAATACTACAGGTTTTCAGTTCTGATAGGGATTGCAATCGTCTTCTTATTTCTTTCAATGGTATACAGGGACAAGATCGAAAGGATTTTCAAGAGATGGCACACTAAGGCAAAGAATGAATATTTGAATAATAATAAAAACGATGTGTCTTAAGAGGTGAACTCTTAAGAATGCTATCAGTGAAAGGAGGAACGAGAGATGAAGGTTATCAGCTATTGATATTAATTAAATGTTTTAGTTTAAATTAGATATAAAATAACCTTACTTAAAGGGGAGGATCTTATGCAGAATGCAACAACTCATCAAAATGAGAAAGCAAGAAGGTACGAAAGAAAGCCGTATTCACAAATCATCGATTATTCTTTAAGTGTTTCCGAATCCAGAGAACACAAATGGCTCAATATGAAAGGAAAGGCTGTTGACATCAGTGAAGCGGGAATAGGTATTCAGACAGACTATCCTTTGGCCCCCGGCCATATGCTCTGGTTCAACGGCGGGATAGAAGAAAAAGCAGGTTTTGTGAGATGGTGCGAAAAACTTGACAACGAATACCGGGCCGGTATTGAACTAGATGGAAAGCGCATCAAGCACCTCGATGAAGCAACGGATATTTTCAACAAACAGCTTCAGGAAATTGAGAAAAGATGTTCAGATCCTGAAAAAAATCCTGACAGACTTTTGAATGATATTACAATGGCTATTTCTGATGTGCTCAGGGCTTGCGAAAACTTTGAAAGAGAGGTTCAGGACAAAGATATTATCCGGGATGCCCGCGTCAGGTTCCATGGGAAAACAAATGCCATTCTATCCAAAAGCTATTGCATAAATCGTGCGCGTACATGGCCTCAGGGGTATCAAGGTGATTATAAAACGCTGGAAATCATATACAAAAATATGCCTCTCTCCGAAAATATAGGATACTTTCTGGATTTATATTCGTTGAACTTATCTCTTAGTATAGGCGTAAGAAATAGAATAAAGAAGCTTGAAGAGATATTGAGGGATGAGATTAGTGTAAGAAAACTACCCTCGGTGTTGAATATTGCGTGTGGTTCCTGCCGTGAGATTTTTAGCTTAGCCCCTGATATTGAAAAAACAGGCGCTAAAGTTACTTGTATCGATTTAGATAACGATGCACTTTCTTTTGCTGCAAATCGTTTATCCTATACCAGTATTTCACCCCTCTCGTCAAATCAGGTTACCCTCCGTAAATATAATGCCCTCAGGATGTTTGATGATGAGCTGAACATGATGGAGTTCGGAAAACAGGACATAATTTACAGTGTTGGGCTCTTTGACTATGTCAATGATGATTTTTTTGTGAGGCTGTTAGGTACGCTTTACCGTCTGCTTAACCCAGGAGGTAAGCTTATCGCGGTGTTACCAGATGCAGAGCAATACCGTTCTCAGGACTATCACTGGATTGTGGACTGGGATGGTCTTCTTCAGCGTTCCAAAAAAGATTACGATAATCTTCTCTGTCGGGCTGGAATACCAGAGAGCGCGTTAACAGCAACAAGGGAAGAATCAGGGGTGTTCATATTCTATATAGCCACGAAGTAACAGATGCGGGGTATCTAACAGGCATAGTGCAACATGTATTGTTTACGACCATTTACTGCTGTGCTTCTGGATTCCCGCTTGTCGGGAATCTTTCTGCGATGAGGTGGTCTTATGACTGATAAACGCCTTGCAGTATATATTATGGCTAAACAAAAATATCCAACGTTCAGGGATTTGTACGAAGATATTTCCGATCCTCGACAAACGAAGACGGATTCCGGACAAGCCGGAATGACAACCATTTGAACAGAGCTCGCAATGGATAGAAAAGTTGTCATCACAGGCATAGGTGTTCTTTCCCCGATTGGCATTGGACGGGAAGAATACTGGGAGGCTTTATTCCATGGAAAAACGGGATTCAGAACGATAAGCCTCTTTGACACCGCCTCTTTTAATGTCCACATCGCAGGAGAAATAAGTGATTTCGATCCTGTTTTTTTTCTCGGCAAAAAGGGGCTTCGTACTTTGGACAGAAGCACGAGACTTCTAAGCTCCGCTGCCAAACTCGCTATAGAAGATGCAAATCTTCAGATTACAGATGAAAACACTCATTCCATGGGGGTCTCTATCGGAACGACATTCGGAAGCCTTCATAGTATTTCACAATTCGACCGTGATGGTCTTATTGATGGTCCGAAGTATGTGAATCCCTCACACTTCCCCAACACCGTAATAAACTCTCCTGCCAGCCAGGTCTCAATACGCTTTAAAATAAAAGGGTTCAATACAACAATATCCACCGGGTTCTGTGCTGGTCTTGATGCAGTCATTTATGCTTCTGACTTTATACGGTTAAACAGAGCTGATGTTGTTCTTGCCGGAGGGGTAGAAGAACTGTGCGAAGAGACTTTCCTCGGCTTTCATAACCTTGGATGTTTATCAGGAAGTGATGGGTCTGAGCCTATCTGCTGTCCTTTTGATGTAAAAAGAAACGGGATTATTCTTTCTGAAGGTGCAGTAGTTCTTATTCTTGAAGATAAGCAACATGCCTTGAAGAGAGGCGCTGAGATTTTAGCAAAGGTATCGGGTCATGGGAATTCCTTTGATCCATCAGCAGACAAAAATTTCAACAATGCAGGAATGGGCTTAAAAAATGCCATTACTCTTGCTTTAAAAGATGCATCCCTTGATCCGGAAGATATAGATTATATAACTGCCAGCGCTAACTCAACAAGGGGTCTTGATAGATTGGAAACAAAGGTCATTAAAGATATTTTTGGAGAACGAGCATATGATGTTCCTGTCAGCTCTATAAAATCTATGGTTGGTGAATCTTTCTCAGCATCAGGAGCATTGTCTCTTGCAGCTGCAGTAGGTGCAATAAATAAAGGTGTAATTCCACCTACTATAAATTGTATGGAAAAAGATCCTGAGTGTGATCTTGATTATGTCCCGAATGAAGCAAGGATGAAAAAATTGAACAATGTGCTTATAATTTCATTTGATCCGTATGGTCAGAATGCAGCCATTGTGATAGGAAAGTATAAGGATGAATGATGAATTATGAATTATGAAAGTTCAAAAGATGATAAAATGATTAATGAGGCGGTAAATGCAACTTGATTTTGAAGAGATAAAGAAGCTGATACCCCAACGATTTCCCTTTATCATGATAGATAAGGTTATAGAATTGACGCCAGGGAAAGAGGCTATAGCAGTCAAGAGTATCTCAGGAAATGACATATTGTTTCTTGGCCATTTTCCTGAGAAAGCCATTATGCCAGGCGTTGCAATATTAGAGGCGATGGCACAGACCTCTATAATCCTTTTTTCTGCTGATAAGATAAAGGAGGAAGGCGATAAAAAACAGCTTTATTTTCTGGGTTCAGTTAAGGCCCGGTTTTTTCATCCTGTTGTTCCAGGTGATCAACTGAAGATTAAGGCAGTTAATATTAAATCTCTTCCGAATGGCGCTTATGTATCAGCAGAGGCATTTGTCGATGATAAAAAGGTATCGGAAGCAGAGCTTGTTTTCAGTGTAAAAAATGAATAAGAGGGTTGTGATAACAGGTTTAGGTGTTATCTCTTCAATTGGTATAGGTTGGCAGGAGTTCTGGAATAATCTTCTTGAAGGTAAATTGGGAATTAGTCCTGTTACATCTTTTGACACTACAAATCACTTCACCCATAACGGTGGAGAAGTAAAAAACTTTAAGCCTGAAGAATTTATTCCGGAAGAAAAAATTAAATTACTTAACAGGTCATCACAACTCGCCCTTTCAGCAGCAAAGTTTGCAATAAAAGATTCAAAACTATCAAAAGATATACTCTCCACTTCGAAGATTGGCATCTGTATAGGAACAACTACTGGGTCAATACAGGCTATTGAACATATTAATGATAGAATAATCAGTAATGAAGAGATAGGCAAAGAATTAATAAGTCAACTACCACCTCATACTACACCTTCAATTATAGCAAGAGAATTTGATTTAAATGGTCCTAATTTTATGATTTCAACTGCGTGTGCAGCAGGAAATTATGCCATAGGTTATGGCTATGATCTTATACGTTCTAAAAGGGCTGACATTATTATCGCAGGTGGATCTGATCCATTTTCACGAATTGAATATACAGGATTTAATCAATTATCAGCAGTTGCTCCTGAAAAATGCCAGCCATTCGATAAAAACAGGAAAGGTATGATGGTAGCAGAAGGGGCGGGAATACTCATCTTAGAATCCCTTGAAAGTGCTTTAAATAGAAAAGCATACATATACGATGAAATCTTAGGCTATGGGCTTAGTTGTGATGCACAACATATGACCAACCCTTCTGTTGAAGGCATTTCACAATGTATGATAAAAGCAATGCATGAAGCAGGAATCAAAAAAGAAGATGTAGATTACATAAGTGCCCATGGTACTGGTACACAAGCAAATGATAGAGCAGAGTGCATTGCAATTAAAGAAGTCTTTGGAGATAGATATAAACAAATACCTATTAGTTCTATTAAATCTATGTTAGGTCATACAATGGGTGCAGCCTCTGCCCTTGAGGCTATCGCCTGCACACTCATAGTAAAGAATAATATCATTCCACCCACGATAAATTTTGAGACTCCTGACCCTGAATGCGATATTGACTGTGTTCCTAACAAAGCAAGAAAACAGACTGTAAATATAGCTTTGAATAACTCCTATGCATTTGGTGGTAATAATGCGTCATTAGTGATAAAAAAATATATCCAATGAGGGGGACAGAGAATCAATGAGTGAAAACAATATCGAAAAGGAAATCATATCAATAATCTCCGATGTTTCAGGATTTGAAGAGGAAGAAATAACACCTGATACAAATTTAGCCAGTGAATTAGAGATAGATTCTATTAAAGCTATAGAGATTACGGTAGCAATTGAGAAAAAGTTTAAAATATCGATAAGAGATGAAGATGTTCCAAATATTACAACAGTAAAGCAAGCTGTAGAGTTGGTAAATACATTATTAAATCAGGATCCAAATGTTAAAAGCTGATAGAGATATCTATGATGTCATAATTATCGGTGCAGGCATAGGTGGGCTTGTTTGTGGTTGTTACCTTGCAAAGGCAGGAATGAAGGTGCTTATTGCTGAACAGCATTATAAGCCAGGAGGTTATTGCACGTCATTTAAGAGGCAGGGATTTACATTTGATGCTGCTGCCCACTCTCTTGGTGGATACAAAAATGGGTCTTTAGGAAAGGTTTTTAAAGAACTTGGTATAGATAAAAAAATAGAGATAAGGCAGACTGACCCTTCTAATATTATCATAACACCAGATTTTAAGATCTCTTTCTGGGCAGATTTAGATAGAACAATTAAGGATATTCAAACAGTTTTCCCAGAGGAAAGAAAAAATATTAAGGTATTTCTTAATTTCTTATTTAATCCTGATCCCAAACATTTTGCCCGCATGCGAGGTCAGACTTTTAAGAGTATATTAGATAGTTATTTCAATGACAATAAATTAAGAGCTGCACTGTCTTTCCCAATGTTAAATGGAGGATTGCCGCCATCTAAGATGTCTGCTTTCATAGGGAGCTATATTTTAAGAGAGTTTATTCTTGATGGAGGATACCATCCTGTTGGGAGCATGCAAGCATTACCTGATGCATTGGTAGAAATATTCAAAGAATCTGGTGGTGAATTACGTTTGTCCTGTCTTGTCAAGAAAATAAAGGTCAAAGATAATAATGTTACTGGTATAGTTTTAGAAAATGGCGAATACATCCCCTCAAGGTATATAATATCAAATTGTGATGCTATGCAGACTTTTTATGAACTTTTAGAGAAAAAAGTAGTTAATCAAGATTTCTTAACAAAAATCAATAACATGGTACCTTCACTCTCGATATTTGTTTTATATTTGGGGCTTGATGAGTATTTTGATAAATTACCCGAACCAGGGACAAATGCGTGGTTTATACCACATTACAATATTGACAAACTTTGTCATTCTGAAGAAGAAGGTGATTTTCGAAATGGATATATGATACATGTTTCGCCTGCGCCGAATCAAAAAAGTCTATTAACGTTTGCAATTTCACCGTTTAAAAACAAAAGATACTGGGAAAACAATAAGAGGAAGTGGTTGGAATCTTTTATAAGAATAATTGAAAAACATTCTATTCCTGGCTTAACAAAACACATTGTATACAAAGATGCGGCAACGCCCTATACATTCTATCGATACACCCTAAATTATAAAGGCTCTGCTTTTGGGTGGGCCGGTACTCCTTCTCAATTAGCAGTTCCAGATATGAGAAAGCCCTCTTTCATCCAGAATCTTTACTTAACGGGGCATTGGACAACATTAGGAACTGGGATCCCTGGCGTAATGTATGTGGGTCAGGACACTGCAAAAATGATCTTGAAAAAAGAAAAGATTAAGCTATAATGTTTTATTAAAGAATTGAAGAATTGTGATGGATTATGGATATAGATAGAGAAAAATATATACAAGAAGAAATCACAAAATTACTCCAACCACAGACAGCAGTGCTTCTTCTTCTTGCAGTTTTTCTGGCGTTATCATTTTGTATTGTAGACTACTTAGTCACACCTGATAATTTTAAAAAGTTTATGGTTTATAGATTAATTTGGGGTACGATACTCATCATATTTTATTTTTTAAATAAATATAATTTTAAAAGAAGTAAATATTTTTCGTTAATCATAGCTATTTTGAGTGGTATTCTGAGCGCATCTATGATCGAATTAATGATTCTTTCTTCTGGAGGACACCAATCTCCATACTATGCTGGGATTATACTTGTTATTCTTGTAGGCATGGCTTTCCTCCCTGTTTCTATCAGAATGGCAGCAATCATATCATTTTTAACATACGCTATATATCTTTTTCCGATTATATTCGTTGATAACATTACAAATGTTAAAATATTCATTAACAATAATGTTTTTTTAACAGCTGTTATTTTTAGCAGTCTTATATGGAGATATACCAATCAAGAACTGCTTATTAAAAAGCTCTCTCTTGAATACGACCTTTTGAAAGAAAAAAACCAGCTCCAAATCCATTCTCAGCACCTCGAAGAATTGGTCGAAGAGAGGACGAAAGAACTTTCCATCTCCGAAAAATGGCACAGGTCTATATTCGATAATGCAACCGATGGTGTCCTGGTGCTTGACCGGAATGGAGTTATCGTGAATGTTAATCAGAAGGCGTGCGAGATACACGGGTTTGACAGGGATGCATTGATAGGTGTCAATGGTGAACTCCTTGAGTCACAAGTAAACAAGGAGAACTACCAAGAAAGGATGTCAAGTATTCTTAACGGTGCATCACTTATTTATGAGACAGAACACTATAGAAAAGATGGAAGCAAGGTCCTCCTGGAAGTCAGCTCGAAGGCAATCAATATAGGCGGTGAAACGTATATACAGTCATTCTACAGGGATATCACGGAAAAGAAGAAGATCCAGGAACAGTTGATGCATTCGCAGAAAATGGATTCCGTAGGAGCACTCGCCGGGGGTATTGCCCATAATTTCAACAATATACTGACTGCAATCCTTGGTTATGCAGAACTTCTGCTGGAATTCAGCAACCTCGATGACACTTCTAAACAGAGGGTAAGAAATATCGAAAGCTCCGCCCGGAAGGCCGGCGTGATGGTTTCAAAACTCCTCAGTTTCGCAAGGAGAGAAGCGCATGAAGTGCTTCCGTTGAGTCTGAACGATGTCATCAACGACTCTGTAAAACTTTTTGAGGGCGTGCTTGATAAAAGGATAGGACTGAAGGTAACCTTGAGGAATAACATTCCTTTTATTGAAGGTGACCCCAATCAGCTCGAACAGGTCATCATGAACCTTATGGTCAATGCACGAGACGCCATGCCCGACGGCGGCCTCATAACGATAACAACAGATATGATCGAAGTCGGCAGCAGCAATATGGACATGCCTGCGTACATCGTCCCCGGAAGATATATTGTTTTAACTGCCTCTGATACCGGCTCTGGTATTCCTCATGAGATAATAAACAAAATTTTTGACCCGTTCTTCACGACCAAGGAAAAAGGAAAAGGTACAGGGCTTGGTCTTGCAACAGTCTATGGAATAGTCAGGGACCATAAGGGATATATTTCTGTCCATAGTGAATTAGGCAAAGGCACATCGTTTGATATCTACTTCCCGGTTTCTGAAAAGACTGCCCCTAAAGCCCTTAAGCCGCAAGTAATTTCAGTAGAAGGAAATGAAAATATCCTCATAATCGATGATGACAAGGATGTTCTGAATTATATCAGGGACATCCTCCAGACCCACGGATATACGGTCATGCCCGAAAGCAACCCCATGACGGCGATTGATGCATTCAAGAATATGTCTGATAAAGTGCAGCTTGTTATAACAGATGTCATGATGCCGCTCATGGAGGGTACTGAAATAATTAAAAATCTCAAAAAAATAAAACCGGGCATTAAAATCATTGTGGTTTCCGGATACAGTGATGAAACAGTAACTAAGGATAAATCGGTAGACGCTTTTATTAGAAAGCCTTTCGAGGGTATTGAACTGCTCTCAACAGTCAGGCGACTCCTTGATACAAAAATCAGAGACTTACCACTTTATTAACGCCGAGGCCCATGTGAGTCCGCCGCCGAATGCCTCAAGGAGTATGTAATCTCCTGCTTTAACCTTCCCCGATACAACAGATTCATCGAGGGCTATAGGAATAGAAGCAGCTGATGTATTGCCGTATTTATCAAGATTCACAATCACTTTGTCCATCGGCAGTCCCAGCCTTTCTGCAGTTGCCTGTATGATCCTGAGGTTTGCCTGGTGGGGTATCAGGAGTGAAAGCTGAGATGGGTCCAGATTATTCTCCTCGAGCGTTTTCACCACGAGGTCTTCCAATGTCCGTACGGCAACCTTGAACGTCTCATTCCCCTTCATTTTGATAAAATGCATTTTGTTTTTAACGGTATCTTCAGATGCCGGATTCCGGGAACCGCCTCCCGGGATATAAAGCAACTCCCACATCCTGCCATCGGAATTAATATGTGTCGAAAGTATTCCACGGTCATCGTCTGTTGGCCCGACAACTGCTGCACCTGCACCGTCACCGAAAATTACACATGTGGTTCTGTCATCCCAGTCGGTTATCTTCGAAAGAACCTCGGTTCCAACAATAAGGATATATTTATGCATGCCGGTTTTTATGAAACTGTCGGCGATATGAAGCGCATAAAGGAATCCTGAACAGGCTGCATTGATATCAAATCCCACAGAATTAACAGCTCCAAGCTTATTCTGGAGAAAACAGGCGGTCGACGGGAATACCATATCACCTGTGACGGTTGCAACAATGATCAGATCAATATCAGTGGCTTTTAACCCTGCCTTTTCGATGGCTATCTTCGATGCCTCAAATGCAAGGTCCGATGCCGCTTGTCCATCATCTGCAATTCTTCTCTCCTTTATTCCTGTTCTTTCGGTTATCCATTCGTCAGAGGTATCTAACATTTCCTCGATATCGGAATTTGAAAGAACTCTCTCGGGGAGATAAGAACCTGTAGAAATAATTCTACTTCTTGGCAACCTTCATCCTCTCATGGCGGATAAAATCCTTTTCGATAGCAGATGATATTGTTTCGTAGACCTTTTTTGCCGCAAAATCTGATGCAACACTTATGGCATTTCTTATTGCCTTCGCTGTCGATCTCCCATGACTTATGATACAGGTACCATTTATGCCGAGCAATGGTGCTCCTCCGTATTCATCGTAATCCGTCTTCTTCTTAAAATTTCTTAATGCCGGCTTGATGAAGAGGTATCCGATCCTTCCTGATGTCAGGTTTGCAACTTCTCTCTTGAGCATCTTGATCAGGGCATCTGCCAGTCCCTCGCTGGTCTTCAGGATAACATTTCCGGTAAATCCGTCACAAACGATCACATCCACATCACCTGTAAAAATATCTTTGCCATCAATGTTACCGATAAAATTGATATCCGCTTCCTTGAGAAGCTTGAACGTCTCTTTTGTCAATTCGTTGCCCTTCGAATCTTCTTCCCCTGTACTGATAAGAGCAACTTTCGGTTCCAACCTCCCGAGGATAACTTTGCAGTATGTACTTCCCATAAGTGCAAACTGGAGAAGATTTTGCGGCTTGCAGTGAATGTTTGCACCTGCATCTATGAGAACAAACGGTGCCTTTAAAGTAGGCATGATAGTCGCTATAGCAGGTCTGTCCACAGCCTCCGACGGTCTAAGAATCAGCAGTGCTGTAGCCATAATGACACCCGAATGTCCTGCGCTGACAAAGGCATCTGCCTCACCGTTCTTCACCAGTTCAATGGCCTTTCTTATGGATGAATCCTTCTTCTTTCTTAAGGCAACAGCAGGAGAATCATCCATACTGACGACCTGAGAGGCGTGCTTTATGGATATCCTGGTAGGAGGAAATCTTTTGCTGTCAAGTTCCCTTGAGAGAATTGATTCGTTACCAACGAGGATGACGTCTATGTCCTCAAAATGTCTGATAGTATCAAGAGCGCCCTCAATATTAACGGCAGGGGCATAATCACCCCCCATTGCATCAAGGGCAATTCTCATGCTTCTTTTTCGACTATTTTGAGAACTGTGCGTCCATCATATGAACCGCAGTTCGGGCATACCCTGAACGGCAGTTTTAATTCATTGCAGTCAGGACAGAGACCAAGATTGGGCGACTGTCCCTTCCAGTTGGCTCGCCTTTTATCTCTTCTCGTCCTTGAATGTCTATGTGTTGGATTTGCCAATTTTTTACTCCTTTCATTCCTTTAATAGTTTTTTTAAAACTTCAAGCCTTGGATCTGTTTTCTTTTTATCACAAGCGCACTCCCCTGCATTAAGATCCGCACCGCATTTTACACATATGCCTTTGCATTGCTCGTTACAAAGTGGCTTCATGGGAAGATTCAGAACCATCTGTTCATTAATCAGGCTGTCAATATCGAGTTCATCTCCGGTGTAAAAATCCATATCGAGTTCTTCAGCCCTGACCTCGTGTTTTTCTTCTCCCTTAAGCTCTTCAAACGGATGATAAACAACATCAACCAGAATGTTTATTATACTAAAAAACTCTTTCAAACATCTACTGCATTCTATTCTAATATCAGCATTCAGGTCTCCCTTTACTATAACCTCGCTTCCAACCTTTTCTATCTTTAAATGAGCCGTTACAGGTGAGATTACAGCTTCAGAATCGACTTGTTGCTGCAGTTCTAATTCTAATCCCTCATCAGGAATATCTGGAATAAATATCTTCATTTATAAAAATTTAAAATAAGTTGATTAAATCGTTAAATTATAAAAAGTAATTCAAAATGCTGTCAAGCTATGAACTTTCCTTGACAAAGAAGAAAAACCTATGATAAGAAATCTGTGGTGAGAAAATTTTAAAAGGAGGAATACATGAATCCAGATGATCTGAAATACCATAAAGAACACACCTGGGTGAAAGCATCGGGCAGGAAAGCAACGATCGGTATTACAGACTACGCACAGGACGCACTCGGTGACATCGTTTATATTGACCTCCCGGAAGTCGACACGGATGTGGAAGCCAACAGCGAGATAGGTGAGATAGAGTCGACAAAAGCTACTTCATCAATTATCTCACCGGTGAATGGAAGAGTCATCGAAGTGAATGAAGACCTTTCTGAATCCCCTGAGATTATAAATGAAGACCCGTACAGCAAAGGCTGGATAGCCATAATCGAACTTGATGATGCTTCCGAACCTGACGATCTGATGGACTCCTCTGAATATCTGAAATATGTCGAAGAAGAAGCAAAATGAGACTCTCCATTCTCGGTGCAGGCCCTGGTGGATATGTAGCTGCAATTAAGGCCGCCCAGTTAGGCGCTCAGATAACCGTAGTCGAGGGAAGTGAGGTAGGCGGTACCTGTCTCAACTGGGGATGCATACCCACAAAGGCGCTCGTCGCATCGGCAGAAATTATATCCAGAACCAGGAAACTGGAGGATTACGGCATCGAGCTTAAAGGAGAAATAGTACCGAATTTTTCCAAAATAATCGCAAGAAAAAACAAGATAGTCAACACCCAGATAAAGGGGATACGAAACCTTTTCAAGGGCTGGGGAATTACGTTGAAAGAAGGCCGCGGATTGCTGACATCTCCTCAAGAGATCATGATTACTCTCAGGGACGGTTCAAAAGAAAAAAATGCTGCGGACAAAATTATCATAGCCACTGGTTCGAGGCCTTTACAGATACCGGAACTTCCATTTGACGGGAACAGAATACTTTCAAGCGATGATGCCCTTATGCTTAAAGAGATCCCGAAAAGCCTTCTTATTGTGGGAGCCGGCGTAATCGGCTGCGAGTTTGCATGTATTTTCAGGGCACTCGGCTCTGAGGTGACGATCGTTGAGATGCTTCCGAGAGCAGTTGCTACTGAGGATTTCGAGATCTCTGAATTGCTCGAAAGAGAACTCAAGAAGAAAAAGATAAAACTCCTTACGAATATAAAGGCCGAAAAGGTCGATCTCAAAGATGACGGTGTTCATATCTTTCTTGCTGATAGCAAGGAGATAGTTGCAGAGAAAGTGATTGTCTCTGTCGGAAGATTATTCAACAGTGACGGTATCGGTATCGAAGAGGTCGGCATACAGAAAGGCGTCCGCGGTGAGATTGCCGTAAACGATAAAATGGAAACAAACATTCCCGGCATATATGCTGTAGGTGACGTTATTGGCGGTTTAATGCTCGCCCATGTAGCTTCAACAGAAGGTATAGCAGCGGTGAAGAATGTCATGGGTGGAGATGAAAGAATAGATTATACCAGTGTTCCGTCTGCCATATTTACCTCACCCGAGATAGCTTCTGTAGGTCTCAGGGAACATCAGGCATCGGAAAAAGGGATAAAGGTAAGGACCGGCCATTTAGAGTTCAGGGCGCTCGCCAAAGCTCATACAATAGGGGAGATTGAAGGCCTGATCAAGATAGTAGCTGATGAACAGTCGGACAAAATATTAGGGGTGCATATCATAGGTCCACATGCCTCGGATCTTATCCATGAAGCGGCACTCGCCGTCAGGAAGGGTCTTAAGACAAAAGACATTGCAGAGACCATACACGCCCACCCTACACTCTCTGAAGTTCTGATGGAAGCTGCCGCAGATGTTCATAATGAAGCTATACACGTCCCCAAAAGATGAATGTCAATGAAAAAACAGACGACTGGTTTCTTGCTTCAAGAGAAGAACACAAAGAAAGCTTCTCTGAACTCGACGTTCTCCTCAGGTCATTCGACAGATTCTTTTATGTCGAAAATCTTCCTATTGTAAAAGAGGACCTAACAAACAGAAATTTTCACGATGAGCTGACTGCTGCAAGGGACGTCATATTCAGGGTGCTCGCAATACTTGAGGTTATAATCCCTGAAAGCAAAAAGAATGCATACTGGTTCCAGAAATTCACCGAGTCAAAATTACTTACCGACCATTCAAGAGATTTATTCCGGAATAAGCTCTATAAACAGGACTCGCCTGAAAAAGGAGTATATCTTCTTTACGACCTGTTCATAAACCTCAAAAGTGTTGTAACGGACCTCCTGAAGACCGAGGAAATATCGTATCTCAGCTATAAAAATATCGGCCAGCTTATAGGCAAAGAAATAAGGGAAAATGTTTACCTGAATCCTTTCAGGAAGGATATCAATTCTGAATTCGACATTATAGTAAAGGCCGAAATATCCGAAATCGTGAAATCCATAAAAGACAGGAATGTTAAGAAAAGCATTTCCCTCCTGTACATCTATCTTTTCAGGTTTCTCAGATATATGAGTCATATCGACATTGCATCTCAGCATACAGTAGCCCTTCATTCATCTTTATTAATCCTCATCCTGCTCAGGTCCGAGATAAGCATATTCCACACCTATATCAGAAAAGTCAGCGAAAGCATCAAAGACGAACCGCTCAAGTTGCTGCTGAAATCTCTTTCTTACCAGTTCTCGATGGAGAGCAAACGGGTTTACCTTCAGGAATTAAAAGAAATCATGCGAAAGAAGGCACCGCATCATTTCAGGGGGAAGATAGAGAACAGCCATGGCATATTGAAGAACCTGACGGAACAGAGTATCGTCCAGCTTACACATTTTTTCAAACCCGAGATACAGGGAAAGGATATCTTTGATAGTTACACAACAAGGATTTGCCAGTCCATGAAACTGAGAGAGGATATATTCGTGCTGCACAGGTTTCTCACTCTCATCGAGGAGAAGGCGAGCCTTCCGGAACGGGTACCTGATATCTTCGAATATTTGAAAAACTTCATGCGCTATTTTGAAAGCTTCACTTTCAAATTGCTGCGATATGATGACTATGAAGAATTTGCATCTTTTTTCACTGTGGTTTTTTCCCTGAAAGATTCTGAATATAATAAAATCCTTGAAAAGATACACAATTTTAAGATATTTTTAGAGACAACGCTCAGACATATCTCAGACAGGGCTGAACTGAAGGATAATCCGCTGGACATCATCCAGGCAGAAGAGCTGTTAAAACAATATTTGTAACATGGAGGGTACTGATGGGAGAGATCATCGATATCGTTGCAAGAGAGATCATTGATTCGAGGGGAAATCCGACAATCGAAGTAGATGTGCTCCTTGAAACCAGCGCATCGGGAAGAGCTGCTGTCCCATCAGGCGCATCCACAGGTCAAAGAGAAGCACTCGAACTCAGGGATGGCGGAAAACGTTTTCATGGGAAAGGCGTGCAGAATGCAGTTAAAAACGTGCATGAGGAGATAATGCCAAAATTATTGGGTCTCGAATCGGAAAATCAGGTTTATATAGATAACCTTCTCATCAACCTTGACGGCACTGAAAACAAAAGCAGGCTCGGGGCGAATGCTATCCTTGGTGTCTCTCTGGCTGTATGCAGGGCGACAGCGGTAGAGTCGGGAATGCCTCTCTACAGATATATCGGCGGCTGTAATGCAAAAGAACTGCCCGTACCCATGATGAACATTCTCAATGGAGGAGCCCATGCCGATAACAATCTTGATATACAGGAGTTCATGATTGTACCTGCAGGATTGCAGACATTTGCTGATGCACTCAAAGCCGGCTCAGAGGTCTTCCACTCCCTGAAAAGCATTCTCAAAAAGAAAGGACTGAATACCGCTGTCGGGGATGAAGGAGGCTTTGCGCCCAATTTATCAAGTCATGAGGAGGCTATTTCGCTTATCCTGAAGGCAATAGAAACCTCCGGTTATACACCCGGCAAAGACATTTACCTCGCCCTCGATGTCGCGGCATCAGAGTTTTATGAAAACAGCTCTTATAAATTTGAAGGGAAAAACAAGTCCCCGGACGAAATGATCGCTTTTTATGAAGACATTACAGCAAGATATCCTTTACTTTCCATAGAGGATGGCCTCTCGGAAAACGACTGGGACGGATGGAAGGTCCTGACACAGAGACTCGGCAAAAAGATCCAGCTTGTGGGAGATGACATATTTGTCACAAATACACAGATACTAAGAAAGGGGATCTCGGAGGGAATTGCAAATTCAGTACTGATCAAACTGAACCAGATCGGCACCCTTACAGAAACACTTGACGCTATTGAAATGGCAAAGAAGGCAAACTATACAGCTGTCATCTCACACCGCTCTGGTGAGACAGAAGATACGACCATTGCAGATCTGGCAGTCGCCTGCAATACAGGCTTCATTAAAACAGGCTCTCTCGCAAGGAGCGAACGTATTGCAAAGTATAACAGGCTGCTGAGGATTGAAGAAGAGCTGTCGGACTCTGCTGTGTACAAAGGCAGGGAATCATTCTATAATTTAAGATAATGGAAACACCGGTCAACCTTTTAAGAAAACAGGTAGCAATCGAGGTCAAAAAAAGAAGGCTGATATTCTTTACTATTTTTCTCCTGAGTTTTCTTTATCTCCTTATCAGCCTTATCTTTGGAGACATGGGACTTATGAGGTACCGGGAAATCCATCAGAAAAAGGTCCTCATGGAAGCCCAGATAAAAGAGATGGAACAGGAGAACGAACAGCTAAAATCACAGTTAAAACTCCTCAAGGACGACCCATTTTATAAAGAGAAGCATGCGCGAGAGGATTTCGGTTTAGCAAAGCCTGACGAATATATCTTCCAGTATGACAGATAGTCCGCTGTATATCGCCTTCCTCTGGCATATGCACCAACCATTTTACAAGGACCCTGAAACAGGACTTTACAGACTGCCGTGGGTCAGACTGCATGGAACAAAGGATTACCTCGACATGCTCGAAATCCTGCTGGAATTCCCTGATATAAAACAGACATTTAATTTTACCCCTTCTCTCCTCGAGCAGATCATGGACTATACGGAAAATCTGGCAAAAGACCGTTATCTTGAACTGACCCTTAAGAAAGCTTCTGAACTGGATACTGACGATAAGCTGTTCATACTGGAAAATTTCTTTCTAGCTAACTGGGGAAATATGATAAGACCGTTCCCGAGATATCAGGAACTGCTTACGAAAAGGGGTTTGCACCTCATAAAAAGCGACCTTATCAGGGCGGCAAAATATTTCAACCAGAATGATTTTCTGGATCTTCAGGTCCTTTTCAACCTCTGCTGGATAGATCCGATGTTCAGACAAAAAGACCCTTTTCTCAAGGTACTTGTTGATAAGGGCAAAGACTATACTGAAGAAGATAAACACATACTCGTATCCAGACAATTATCTATTTTAAAACAGATAATCCCACGATACGCAGAGGCGGTAAAAACAAGGCAGATCGAACTTTCCGTCTCTCCGTTCTATCATCCCATTCTCCCCCTCCTCTGCGATACAAACTCTGCCAGGACTGCCTTGCCTGATATCAAACTACCGCAAAAGAGGTTCTCGCATCCCGAAGACGCGGTGAAACAGATCAGAATGGGGATTGATTTTTTCGAAAAAACATTCGGCTACAGGCCTGTCGGCATGTGGCCTTCGGAAGGTTCTGTAAGCGAAGAGGTTCTTAAGCTGGTTTCAGAAGAGGGGTTAAATTGGATCGGAACCGATGAAGACATCCTTTCAATATCTTTGGGAAAACAGCTCAGGGATTCTTCAAGGCACATCATGGAACCCGACGTCCTGTACAGACCTTACCTTTTTGACAATGTATCGATAATATTCAGGGACCACAATATTTCAGATCTTATCGGTTTTGTATATTCGAAGTGGGATCCAAAGAAGGCCTCAGATGATCTTATCACAAAACTCTTGAACATTCGGACTTCTCTTCCGAAAAACAAACCTCATCTCCTGTCCATTATTCTCGACGGTGAAAATGCCTGGGAATATTATAAAAATGATGGGCAGGATTTTCTCAGATATCTTTACGAAGGATTGTCCAGGGAGAACAGATTGAAGATGACCACGGTATCAGAGTACCTTAATGAACACGGAAAAGGTGAACCCCTGGAAAAGCTCCATGCCGGCTCATGGATCTATGCAAATTTCGCAGTATGGATCGGCCATGAAGAGGATAATACTGCATGGGATTATCTTACGGACACAAGACAGGAACTGAGTATATTTGAAAAGACCCACCCTGAAAGAGACCTTTCAGGGGCATGGAAGGCCATTTACATAGCAGAGGGAAGCGACTGGAACTGGTGGTATGGGGATGATCATGTAACAGAGACTCAGAAGGACTTTGATGAACTCTTCAGGATGAATCTTATGAAGGTCTATAGCGACCTTGGCAAAGAGGTACCGCCGCATCTGTTCATACCTGTACTGAGAGAAGACAGAAGTGTTTCTCCCTCAGTTGCAATGAGGGGTTTTATCAAACCAAAAATCGATGGCCTCGTTACAAGCTATTATGAATGGTATCAGGGTGCACGCCTGGAGACAAAAAAGTCCGGGGGCAGCATGCACAAGGCAGAAAGCATTCTATCCATTCTCTATTACGGCTTTAACAAGGACAGCCTTTTTTTAAGATTGGATCCGTCTATCCCATTTAGTGATTTCCCTGAGGATACAAAAATCGTTATAAACCTGATCAGACAATCGCAGATGAAGATAGAGGCCTCACTCAAACCACTGCCTCAGGCAGAATTATTCATAAAGAGCGACAACGAGTGGAAAAAAATAAAGGATATCACTGATGTTGCCGTTCAGGATATCTTCGAGATAGGGATACCTTTCATCGATTTGGATGCCCGGGAAAAAGATGAGATCAGCCTTTATATTTCGGTTGTAAAAAACGGTGAAGGGATTGAACGTTGCCCGTGGAGAGGATTTATAACTGTAACTGTCCCGACACCCGATTTTGAAGCGATGTTGTGGTACTGAAATAGTAAACAAAAAACAGTATGCAGTAAACAAAAAATACAGATGAAAGCTTTGATGCAGCGTGTTTCAGAGGCAAGAGTTGATATAACAGGCAATACGGTTTCCGGGATCGGAAAAGGTATCCTTCTGTTCCTCGGTGTTGAAAAAGGAGATACAGACACCGATCTCGAATACCTCGTAAAAAAAGTATCCAATCTGAGGATATTTGAGGATGAGATGAAAAAGATGAACCTCTCCATTCAGGATATAAAAGGAGAAATTCTTCTAGTATCTCAGTTTACCCTTTCGGCAGATTGCAGGAAAGGAAACCGCCCTTCATTTGACAATGCTGAAGAACCTCTGAAAGCAAAGGAGATGTATGTGAAATTTACAGAGAGGCTGAGGACCGCTGGGTTCAAAGTTTCAACAGGTGACTTCGGAGCCTTTATGCAGGTTTATCTTATCAACGACGGCCCGGTAACGATAATGATAGACTCAAAAAGATTTTGAAGTCATAAATAAATAAAAAAAATCCAATAATCTCATTCCACAAGATGGCTTTATCACTCCAAATACCCAGGAATACAAATAACTGTTTCACATCTCCCTCAAGCTACATGGGCGAACTACCCAATTCCCACGGTCGGACTTCAACCGACAAGTCAGTAGATTGATAGGTCACGCGGATAATGATCTATACATCGCACGTATGAAGTTTTCTAGAAGAAATGGATTGAATGCATGTCCGGTATCTTTTTGCATAATAGGAAGTATTTCCTTTATCTCTAACCCTTTTCTGTATGGTCTTTTGCTCCTTAAAGCATCAAAGCAGTCTGATATTGATACAACTTGACTACAAATGTGTTGTTTCACATGACATACATGATGTTCTGGATATCCTTGGCCATCGTATTTCAAATGATGTTGAAATGCCACGATAGGAACAAGGTGGGGAAGTCCCCCTATTGAAGAGAGAAACCGTGCTCCATATAATGGATGAAGTTTGATAACTTCCCAGTCTTTTTCATCAAGAACGCCACTTTTTCTGAGTGGTTCTTCTGAAATAAATAACTTACCAACATCATGGAGAAGCCCTGCAATGCCAATATCACGTAAAAAAAGTCTTTCTCTTATACCCAGTGTCTCCATCTGGAAGATTGATAATACCGATACATTTGTTGCATGAATATATGTATATTCTTCCTGAGATTTGGAATAGCATAAGAGTTTGAGGATATTCGTTTTCTTTCTAAAGGCAGACACAAAATTACCAATAACTTCATTTATTCTTGGAATTTTGGCTTGTTTGGAGTCTGAAATGTATTGGTATATTTCCTTTACCATTTCTATCTGTTTTGATACAAACCCCGAGATATCATCGTTGTCGAAATCATCTTCAGTCTTTGCTTCTTCAAGCTGGATATCAAGCACACCAGTTCTGATATGAGGAAACACGGGCAATTTTTTATCGATTTCTAATATTTCAGGAATAAACTGCCTCAGTTCTTCAAAAGTCAGACCTGGCATGAATTCAATTCTTGAAAAGCCTTTTCTCTTAAGACGTTTTTTAAGATTGTTAATCTGAAGCCCCATGTCTTTAAATAATGTCTTGTTAATGATTAGGTCTTCATCAATAAGCATTATCTCAAAACTACCCAATTCCTTTAAGATATTCTCTAGTATCATGTGGGACTTTCGAGTAAATTCATCAATAGCAGTATGATCCTTCGAATATAGTGCACAATTCGAAATAGTAGACATGAGTGCAGAAATAAAGTTATTAATAATATCCATTTATCATGCCCTCATCTTACTTAACCGTAATGATTCACTTTTTATATATTCATTCTTGGATTTGAGGCCTACCTGTATAAAATCATCAATATCTTTATAAGGATAATTTTTTAGTGTCCTATATATCTCTACTCCGAGATTTTCTAATCCGCCCTTAAAGAAGAAAAGTCTTTTACTCAATACTATCTCGCTGAAAGCATCAAGAGAGCCCGGATCCCCGATATTTCCGAGAGCCTGGATGATGGCAATCTTTTGCGATAAATCGGCTTTATTCGTTCCCTTTTTCCTGAGCATCTGAATAAGATCAAGAACCATTTCCTTGACCCTGAAAGCGCCTGATAGTACTATAGCTTGCTCGACTTCCTCCTTAGACTCGGAAAGGAGATATTTCTTCATTATATCAATCCCATAGTGGTCTTCTTGACTCAAAAGACATTTGATTGCTTCAAAACTCACCTTACGGTTTTTATGATGGCAATATTGTCTCACGTATGGAATTATTTCTTTATTTTTACACCCAGTCAATAAATAAAGCATATTCCTTTGCACAAACCATCTCGTATCATTGAAGCGCTTTAAAGCTTCAGGAACTATAGTGTCACCAAATTGCTTGATCAAACTCATCAACAAACTCCTGAAGGTCTGAGTATCTTCATTGATGAGTGCATCCATGAGAAACGGAATTATCTTCTCATCGTAATATTCACAGAGTTGCCATGCTTCATCCCTTGCCTGTCTTCCCATAACTTTGAGGGAATCTATAAAGGATAAAAAAAACTCCTGTGTATAATAATAACTGAGCGCTTCTGAAGATATGTCAGAGAATCTATTCTTTTCCACATTTAACCTAAGTAGCTTTATTATTTGCAAAACTTGACCATATTGCCCCGTTGATATAAACTGGAATGTCTGTTCCTTGAGATTTTCGATGAATTGAAGGTATTCCTTTTCCGAGATGAGATTTGATGACATGATTTCAAGAATTACGAGATTAAAGATCTTTTCGATAAAATCATCATCAATTTCTTTTTTTAAATCGGGTAATCTTATTGAAACTATTCCTGATGCGTCAAATTCAAGTATTTTCTTGATTTCATTCTGATATTCATCACTCACAGAGGTTTCAAATGAATCGGAGATAGCTTCTTTTAGATTACTCTCCGAAAGCTTATCCATTATATCAGAGGGGAGGGAAATATCATCTACAAGTAAATTTGCTCCAACAGTGTTATATTCAAAAGCTTTCTGATCCATATCTGATATTATGTCGAGAAGATTATTAAGATTTTCGGGGATAGGTATTTTATTTGATCTGACAGTTTCAAATAATTCTATGATTAAATCTGTTGATATGTTCCGGATTACGCCTGCTGTTATAGTAATATTTTTTGAGAATGTATCTATTACCGTAGAAAGAAACTGATCTTTAAGATCTGATGGAAGTTCATCTGCAAAAGCAAGAAGCTTTTTTATTTCTTTATTTGAAAACGGTCTCTGAAAAAACTTTTTAATATATATAGAAATAATCTTTTTAGAAGTTCCCTTATCAATGCCGTCTTTATATAATATGTTTAATAGTTTGGCAAATGTATCAAGAGGAATTTCTCCTATTTCTTCTGAAATCTCTTCGATTTTCAATGTTCCGTTTAAAATACCTAAAATGTACTGTTCCCAAAGATCTTCCTGGGGGATTTCCTGTACAGTTTTACCATCCTTAAAAGAAAATGCTTCGTAATCGATAAATCCTACCTCAATATGTGATAAACTATATTTACTAAGGGTTTCACGAATGTCTTCGTGAGATAAATCTTTTCCCTGTGTAGATATAAAGCACTGAAATTTATAAAGTTCATCTAACGTTAGACTTGTAGAAAACGCTATATAAGCAATGTTCAATCCTCTGAGCTGCTGTGCAAATTGTTTATATAAAAGGTTTTTCTTGTCTGGGGAATAGTTGTCAATAATAAGTGTATTTTTTCCAACAGCAAATGTAATTCCTGGTCTGAGTTCAAATATTTTTTTAAATACGTTATAAACTCGATTCAAGGAATTTCGAACAGCCGGATGCTCTCTTGGGTATATTGCAATATTTCGGCTTGAAACCTTTAATTCGATGATTAATTCTTCTATCAACCTTAAATCAGGAGGAATATTTTCGATCGTTTCAATCATCTCAATATTTCTTTTTCAAGGATTAATAACGCATTTCATTGAATTGCGATTTTATTCTCACTACTTTTTATTAAAGATTAAGCTCTGCATCTCCGATCTCTGTTAAAACGAAATTTGAATCATGCACGCAGACTTTCATTAATTTTTTGTCTCTTCGTTTCCTTTTTATTGCAAATCTTTTATGATGCTATCTTTCAATATATCTATACGTTATTAGATAAAAGTTTCTTAGCAACACTTCGGACTATTTCACAAACCCCTTTATTCCTCTCAAGTTTTTTGAGATCTTTCTTTTTTAACTTATTCACAAGGGTAACAGCAATAAAAGGTGGAGTTTTAGGATTATTCACAAGTGCTGATACAATTCCACGATGGTTCATCCATGCTCTATTATTAATTATTTCCCTTATTACTTCCTCTGGTATTGTATGTAGCTTCGCAAGCTTTTCGATTTCCATTTCGGTGGTTTTGGGATTTTCCAGTACCGTCAGCAATACTTCTTTATTTGGGTCTCTTAGAAACTCAGATCGTTCTTCTATTCCACAAGACAACGCAGATTTCCGCTTTTCTGCAATACTTTTCCTCCGCTTGGGCTGAGCAACGTCCTCTTGTTGACGGCTTATCTTTTCAACAGCTTCTGTCGTTTCAGCGCACTCTGATAAAACGTACTCTGATAGATCTATGAACTCATTCTGATGATATATTCTATCCGAGTCAGTGTTTATTTTTGTAAGACTCTCCAAAAATTGTGTAAGCTTCTCTAATTTATTGGCTGGAACATCAGTTAACTGCATGCCCACGGTATATATAGGAATAAGATCACCATGAGAGATTGGCGTAATCCCACTTTGAAGACTAAACGTCTTATATTCACTCAAAAAAGACCATTTGACATCACCATGCACAGTAATAGTACTATCTTTCTTTTTCAATTTAAGCACATATTGCTTCCCGGGATGGAGTTTTCTTTCTGTTTTCAATGAAATGCCACCAATGCTTATATCAATAACTTTCACCTCATTTGCCAATTCTATCTGGACATTAAATTGTCTGTCGTCTACTATGTATCGTTTATGCTGTCTCTTTTCCCATACGTCGTCCTTTACTCCCGTATCTTGGCCTTCAATTGCTAAAGAAGAAATTATTTGAGATCCTGGCGTAGCCAGATCTTCCGCTGCATTTGTTCCCGTTTCTCCAATGAGAGATTTTAAAAAATGAATATAGGTTTCATCTTTTTCTACGATTTCAACCCCCATTCCATTGTTAATCGAGCCAAGGGTGCCTATAGTTCGCCGTACAACACCCTTGAGAAGAGAGGCCATGTTGTCAGAAGTTGCTATTTCTATGCCGACAATGGTGTCAGGTGCAAAACATCGCTTTGATCTAACAAAAAGACCATTTTCCGAAAGATCACTCGTGATCACAAATAAGCTGACGTCATCAGCAACAACTTGTGCCACAAGGCTCTTATTGAATCTTGGATATTTTCGCTTGTCTATTTTATCAGACATTTTCCCCACACTGACATGATGCTAAGCCATCTTTACACTTTTCTACTCCCTCGGCTATTACATCCATCTTCTGGTCATGGGTTAGATTCACTATTGCAGTCACAATCTCGGAATCGTTACCCTCAAGTCCCATTTTGTTGATGAAAGAGCAGTCAATCTTTAATGCATTGACAGGAAATTGTTGTATATAACTCAGAGACGAATAGCCGGTATCAAAATCGTCAATGTGAATCTGGACATCATTTTCTTTTAATTGTAACAGTACTGATGCTATTTTTGTGTCTTCCATCAAAATACATTCAACTTAAGGTTCGCATTATCCATTCCCTTGTTTTTCTCTGACAAAGGGTTAGGCTCATGAAGTAAGATTCGGTTTTTCCCTTCAGATTTCGCTTGATAGAGGGACATATCCGCAAGATGAATGACTTTGTATATTGAATCCCCATCTTCCGGAAAACTTGCAACACCTCCACTTATTGATAAGAAACCAAGGGGCTGCTTTTCCCTGTTTAGGAAAGGATGTTGTGAAACCTTTTCCCTAAGCCGCTCTGCATAAATAAAGGCATCTTCTTTTGATATATCTGGTAGCATGACAATAAACTCTTCTCCCCCATATCGAGCTATAGTGGATTCTTTTCGGGTAGCCCCACGTATAAGTTGGCCCAGTTCTTTCAAAAGTTTGTCACCTGCACCATGACCATTTGTATCATTGTAGTGCTTAAAATTATCAATATCAAAGAGAAAGATGGATATCACAGTTCCCTTTTGGAAAGATTTCTCTTCATAATGTTTTGCCATTTTTAATAAATAATTGCGGTTATTCAATCCTGTCAATGAGTCTGTATTTGCCTCATGTTGTGCTTCATTGAGCGTTATTTGATTTATGAGAGCTACACCTGCTATATCTGTAATCATCCTCAATAAGTCACTCTCATTCCCGATAGGATTCTTTATTTCTCCAATGCCAATAACGCCAAGTAGTCTGTCTTTGAAGATAATTGGGACCGCCATCCAGAGTTGTGATACTGAATTCTTATTACTATGTTGTTGAGAGTCAATTTTATTTAAATCCTCTCTCGTCAGTACAAAGCGATGCTTTGCAGCGGCGCCGATGAGATCTTCTCCTAGGGCATATAAAACTTCTTCCTGTTGTGTACTACCATTTATAGATAGCTTTTTAAGCATATTATCCGACTTATCAAATAGATAGAGTTCAACTTTGTCAGTTAACACGACATCGTTCACCAATTCTATAATAGACAGCGCGATCTCTTGTAATTTCAATGTTGAATTCAAACGCTGAACAACCATGGGGAATTTAAAAATAAAGGATAGATAACGACTGTTAATCTCGACTATTTTATTTATTTTGACATTAAGCTTTTGGATCTCACGATCTTTGGAAATTATTTTCTTTAGATGTACTGTATCCTGGTCATTAATGTTTCCTCGCTGTTTGGAAAAGCGAATAATGAAAAATAAAAGAACACTGATAACGATTATTATGAGCAGATAATATTCAAGCACTTTAAACCTCAGCCGATCTTAATTAATATATAATTCAGTACATTTATCATGCATATCTTTACTTTAATTATGAAAACATATGATCAGATGGTCAATCCTACCTGGGTAGGATTTAAATATAAATTAATTTTCTTATAATAATAATGGAGGTTCAGAAATTGAAGAGCATATATTAATTAGACGGATTTTAATCTCAGTATCAAAGATACTATATACTTATAGTGTTTATCTCATACGAAGGTTTAAAACTTTTTATGACTTGGATATTGTAGTTTCTTTGAAAATAAACGGTTATAATAAATTATGGATGATAATATTGAAAAAATCCCACTTGATGCCAGGCTTTTGAGCTATGCAATAATAGAGCTGAATATTTCACGCCGCAATGTAGCAATCTATCCAAAAGAGCACCCCTCAGTAGAAAGATCATTAAACCATGCATTCAAATTTTTACAACAACTCTTTGAGATCAGATCTGAAATCACGCTCGCCCTTGCAAAAGATACAATTATCATAGATAAATATCATCTCGACAAAAAAAATCCTGTCTTCAGGGACTTTGCTCTTACCCTAAGCCAAATGAATATCGCTTATATAACACTGAAAACCGGCATCACAAAAGATGAATTGTATAGGTTTCATAGTTTTATAACAGAAAAGATAGATGATCTTACTATTAATAATTTAAAGGAGGTTTTTAAAAAATATACAATAACTCATATTGACATAGGTTTTGTGGATTATCGAAAATTCTCAACAGGGGACTACAAGTCTGTTCAGCAAACCCAAAAAGTGCCAATCTGGGAACGTTACATATACGGCTTACTTGAAGGTACACTTCAGAGTGAGGCAATATCAGATGAAGTCAGAAACATTCCTCCTGAAATACTTGCAAAACTTTTAAACAAGGTTTCAGATCGGAATATTAAAGAAGAAGCATACGACAAGGTTATTGCTAGTTATATGAGGAGCTCTTCCGAAAGCATATTTTCAGGTCAGGATATGAAGAGATTGTTAGAATTTATAGAGCGTCTTAGACCTGATCTTAAAAAGAGGTTCCTCTCTTCTGCGGTGAAAACCTTCTCAGAAGATACTGAATCAGCCTATCAATCATTGAAGAAAATATCAGTTGAAGAAATTGAAGGATTCCTTGATGCCATTAATAAACAGCGCATTGCTATACCACCAGCTCTTATGAGTCTCATCGATAAATTTTCATACAACGCTCAGGATTCTTCTGAGGCCATTTATTTTGAAGAAGCTCTTATTGAAGATGACGAATTCCTTCCTTCCAATCTTGAAGAGTTTTTCAATAAAGATAATAAAAATACTGATACTGAGACATTGGTAGCCAGTAAAGATCTCCAGGAGATTCAGAATCTTTTGAATTTTGATGCCTCTGGCTTAAAAACTTCACAGCTAATGGATTTCGAAAGTGAGTTCAACGAAGATCTTACAGAAATGAGATTTAATCAGATCATTCTTGAACTTATGTCCTCTGAGACAGTATCAGAAGAAGAATATCAATCATTTGTGAATATTGTTAAAGAACAGACTGAACAGTTATTATGGATCGGACAATATGAAAATATCCTGGATACGCTAAAAGTTATTGAAATAAATAAAGCTCTGTACAGATTTTCTGACATCAATTCAAAGGCTCTTCAGTATTATCATTCTCCTGAATTTATTTTGCCACTGATCGAATCTTTCAGGATTTTAGGAAGGAACAAGAGAGAAAAGGTATCGATGATATGTGAGTATTATGATAATAAAATCATACCTTATTTAATAGATGCGCTCACTGAAGAAGCATCTCAAATCATCAGACGATTCCTGATGGAGCTCCTTAAACAATTCGGCAATAAGGTGATTCCCGAAGCAATAAAACGACTGAATGATGACCGATGGTTTGTGAAAAGAAATATGCTTTACATCCTCAGCGAGACAAATAGCAAGGAAGTCAGTGAATATATAAAACCCTGCTGCCGAGATGAAAATTATAAAGTGAGGGTTACGGCTATTAAATGTTTGCTGAACGCTGGAGATAGTTATGCCATAGAAATAATCAGGGAACATTTAAACTCAAAATCAAAAGAATTATTTGAGCAGGCCATTGCTCTCTCAGGCTCTTTCAGAATAAAGGAAGTTGTCGGTGATTTAATCCTACTGCTCAACAAACAAGAGATGACCGGAGCTGATATTCTTGGCAAGATCCCGATCGTCAGGGCTCTCGGAGATATAGCTGAGCCCCAGGCACTCGATGTCTTGCGGTCATTGGTTTCAAATAAGAGTATCTTCTTTAGGAAAATGATGGACCAACTGAAGGAAGAGATATATAAGACACTCAAAAACTATCCTTATGAGTTAGTTAAAGATTTGGTCGAAGCTGGGGTAGAATATAAGAACGAAGTTATAAGAGAGGAATCATTACATTTACGTAAGGAAAATGCATAATAAATGGATAATTTAACAGGATTCATATCAATATTCATGTCTGCTGTATCAAATTGCATGCTTTACTCAAAAACTCATGCATCTGTTGATGGATTAATCGAGAAAGCCTTTTCCATCCTTAATGAATTTTTTAAAAAATCAGGCAATTTTGAAATAATGATAATTGATAACGATCTTGTCATAAACAAGAATCCTGTGAGAGAAATTGGACTTCAGGGAAAAAATTTATTAAAAAGGCTTAAGAAAAAAGGGATTTCTCATATTAATTTCTCAAAAGGTGTTACCCTTTCAGAATTGAAACAACTTGTTGCTAATATTTCAACAGCAGAGAAAGGAATAAAATCCTCTCCACATATAAAGGTAGGAATTATTGATGTGCATATTGGTGGATTTAAAGGTGTATATACTGATGGATTTGAAATGGATAGAGATTCCAGTATTCAAAAAAGCTTATCCCATTTTACCTCAGAACAGATTGAAAAAGTTAAGGAGGAATATAACAGGATTTCACCTTTCAAAAAGCTTTATCTTGCAGGATTTGAAGAAATAGTAGTGCAATTTATTCTGATGTTGAAGAAAGAGTTCAATATCCTTAAGCTTTTGAGACCTGTCCAATCTTATAGTGGAGACGATGATACTCATGCAACAAATGTTTCAGTGCTTACTATATTTCAAGCTCAGTCCCTTGGTATTAGAGAGGAGTTCCATAGTGATATAGGGCTTGCTGCACTTCTCCATGATGTAGGAAAATTATTTATCCCCCAAGAAATACTTAAAAAAGAGGCTTCCCTTGAGGCAAAAGAAAGGAAAATAATGGAACTTCATCCGTTATACGGGGCACAATATCTTGCAAAGATCGACGGTCTCACACATCTTGCCCCTATGGTAGCGTTTGAGCACCATCTCAGATACGACGGTCGTGGATATCCAAAACTGAAATCACATAATATAAAACAGCATATTTGCAGTCAGATGACCGCAATTTCTGATTCTTTTGATACTCTGAGGAGTGCAGCAACTTATAAGAGAGCTTTAGACATAAAGGAGGTGCTCGTTACTATGAAAACAAAAGACGAAGGATTATTTAATCCTTTCCTAATAGATAATTTCATAAGATCAATGCATTTAGCGCTATCTGGATAACCATAAGCATGCTAGATCCATATTTATCATGATAAATAATAATTTTAAAATAGCATCTGAAGATAACGAGGACTATAGGGTAAGAGTCGTCGGGTTAAGCACAGTGCCAGATATAGTTTTTCAAAAGCGAAATTCTACGCACTCGGGCGTATTCCCGATACTATAAGTGGATTTAAAGATACAATGGTTATCTAAATGTTTTTTAAAGAACCCTGGTTAGAAAGGAATGAAGAATCGATATTCTTTAACGAATTTCATGAAAGTTTTTACAACCATGGTTGAAGGTTCTCTATCCATATTGACGAGGTAAATTTTTCTGGAAAGTTTTTTCCCTGATATTGTCAATAGCTTAATTGTTTCCTCTTTCATTGTTTTGAAGATAGACCATTTAGAAACAAGTGAAATACCTAATCCTGACTGTACCATCTGGATTATCAATTCTGTATCTCCGAGTGTCATGAGCACTTTTATTTCCTGAAGGCTTATTTTCATCAGATGCAAGAAATCGTCAATAAATTCTCGGATACCAGAACCTGCTTCGGGCATTATAAATGGCTGCGATATAAGATCCTGTGCAGTAATATGCTTTTTCTTTGTCAGAGGATTTGAGTCAGAGGCAATTAAGACTATCTCATCATCAGCAATTTCCTCTAAAGCAACCCCTTTATTCTTTATATTTCCCTCAACAATTCCCATATCAATATTTCCTTGTTGAAGCTCATTAATGATCGCCTCTGTATTTGATACATCAAGAGTTATTTGTACTTCAGGGTATCTTTTCGAAAAGTCATACAGGACTTGAGGTAATAAATATTTAGCAACAGTTGTGCTTGCTCCCAGGTTAAGAGGCCCCTTTATCTCCTTTATAAATTTATAGATATCATTTCCAAATGTTTTATAAGATTCGAGAATCTTTTTTGCGTGAGAATAAAGGAGCCGTCCAGCAGGTGTTGGTTTTATCGTCTTTCCTGATCTGTTGAGGAGCTTGATCCCTATTTCGTCTTCAAGGTTTTTTATGAGGTGGCTCATTGCAGACTGTGTTATGAGTGTTGCCTCTGCCGCCTTCGAGAAGCTTTCCATTTCAACGACAAGACAGTATGCCTTGAGCCTGCTATCTTCCATCCTCATTATTGTAAGGAGTCATTACATTAGTGTCAATGAACCCAAATGAATTATTTTCACCAAATATATGAATGGAATAAATTTGACTTTAAAAGCTCCGTAATTCAATCATTAACTATTAACTGTTTATTCAAAGAAATATATTGAGGGAGGTAATCGTGTCAAAACGTATACTGTTTTTGGGTTTTTTTATCTGCTTATTATCACAGTTTATGAGCGGTTCAGTTTACGCACAAGCACAAGGGAACACAGATATTTATACGCTCGGCGAAGTCGTAGTGAGCGGTGAACGGGAAGGCGTGGAATCAATTGCAACGGTCCGTGAGATAACTGACGCGGATATTCAGAACAAAGGAGCCAGAACTCTTGACGAGGCATTGGAGTTGCTGCCTGGCGTGTACATCAGGACCGGTGCCGACGGTGTACCGAGGGTAGATCTAAGGGGTTTACGTTCGAGACATGTTCTTCTCCTTCTCGATGGTATTCCCATCAATTCCACTTTTGATGGTAATTTTGATCCTAGTCTGATACCTGTAGAGAGCATCGAGAAGATAAAACTTTCTTATGGTTCCCATTCGGTGCTGTATGGAGATGGGGGGTTAGGTGGAGTTATCAACATCATCACAAAAAGAGGAAAGAAGGGTATTCATGGCATGGTCTTGGGCGAGGCAGGAGAAGGAGATCACTATTTGGGTAGCTTCAATGTTTCGGGTGGCCATGAAAAAGTTGACTTTTTCCTCAGTGGAAGTGTCCTCGACAGGAATGGATTTCGTCTCTCTGATGATTTTGACAAAACACCTGAAGAAGGCGGGGATATTCGCGAAAATAGTGACAAGAGAAGAAATAATTTCTTTGCAAATGTAAATTTTGCTCCCAGTGACAAAGTAGTCATCGGAGCTGTTTTTAACTATCTTAAAGGAGAATTCGGTAAACCTTCGACCACAATTTCCCCCAGGGATGATTTTTCAGATGCACAAAGATATGAACGAATGGATAATTTTGAAGGTTATTCCGGGCATCTTTCACTAAGCTATGACTTTCCCGGACCTTTCGGACTGAGATCGTGGATCTTTTTCAATCAATTGACAGAGGAAGAGAACCGATATGACGACGGCAATTTTGACTCAATAACTCGTAATGGCGCATTCCATCATGATAACGAAATAAGAGTCAAGGGGGCTGCTTTACAGACAACATATGATCTGAAGACAGCGGGCTTTTTAACACTTGGGCTTAAAGGCAGAGAAGAAGAATGGGAGACGGATGGGTACGATATAACCAAAACCGGGCGTGTGTATACACAGGATGATAGAGATATCGAGGTATATTCAGCCGCCCTCGAGTATGAAGTGGTTCCCCTAAAGAATTTAGGCCTGGTTTTGGGTTACAACCATAATTGGATGGAAAAGGACGAAGGGGACGATAATGAGGGGAGCTATCTGGTCGGAGTCTATTACGATATCCATGAGAATACCCGGATAAAGGGCTCTTTTGCAAGGAAGATACGGTTTCCTGATATTCGCCAACTCTACGACATAAGTCGGGGAGATCCTGATCTGAAAACAGAAAAATCCAATAATTACGAACTTGGAATCGAGCAGAAACTGCCCTGGAACAGTAAGGTTACTCTAACCGGTTTCCTGATCGATGTAGATGATTATATTGAATATATTGAAACTGTAAGCGATAAATATGTAAACAACGATGAATATCAATTTAAGGGTGTTGAAGTGACTGCAGAGAATCGTTACCTGAAGAATCTTTTGTTGAGGGCAGGCTACACATACCTCTACTCAAAAGATGAGTCCCAGGACACCGAAAGAGATGAACTGCAGTACAGGCCTAAACATACAGTCACCTTCGAGGGCAAATATTCCTTCAATTTTGGGCTTGCAGCATATATGAATGTTATGTATGTAGCAGACCAGGTTCTCTATTCAAGGACGACCCCCTTAGAAAAGAAGAGCTTGAATGATTACACACTGGTCAATCTGAAATTTGATCAAGAGCTGTTCAATAACCTCCTGCGTGTCTACGTAGGTGCGGACAACGTTTTTGATGTAGATTATGAAAAGAGCTATGGATTCCCACAGACAGGCCGGTTTATATACGGAGGGTTACAGATTAGCCTTTAAGGGATAAGGGCAATGGAAGTATGAATCATGCTTTGCAGCTAATAAACTATTCTTACACCTATCCTGATAGAGGTACGCCATCACTGTGCGATGCCTCTCTCAGTATCCATGATGGAGAGTGTGTCTGCGTGACAGGCCCTTCCGGTTGCGGAAAGACAACGCTCCTTATGGTTATTCAGGGGCTTTTGAAGTCAGGGCAAGCCAGTGGCGCGGTCAGCTTAAGAAAGAATGGATGGAAGCTGGATGTGGGAATGGTTTTTCAGAATGCTGATACCCAGATCCTTTGTACTACAGTTGAGGACGAGGTGGCTTTTGGACCGGAAAACCTCGGCTTCTTCTCCAGGGAAAAAGCAGAGGATGCTTTACGGGCCGTTGGGCTTACTGATTTCGCGAAACGAAATGTTGAGCGGCTTTCAGCGGGAGAGAAGCATCGATTGACCATTGCCTCGGTAATTTCTATGGAGCCCGGCTTGTTACTCCTGGATGAGCCAACCAGTCAATTGGATGACGATGGAAAACAGAAACTGCTGGAGATCCTGAAAAGGCTCAAAGAACAGGGTCATGCATTACTTATCACTGACCACAACTATGACCTTTTTCGTTTCATTGCCGACAGGTTTATTTTCATGAAGAATGGTCATATCCTCAGTGAGGTTCTTGATGCGGAAACCCCAGCGTTGTCCGGGAAGATTGTGGAAAAGACCGCCTCAGTGGTTGATGCACCGTTGGCCATTGCAATAGATAACCTCCAGCTGTCTGGCATAAATGGGACTAACGTTTTCAATGGAGTAAATATAAGGATTACCCGCGGTGAACTCGTTCACCTCTTCGGTCAAAATGGTGCCGGAAAATCAACGCTCCTGAAGTGTATAGCAGGCCTGGTGCGTCCCGGTTCAGGGAGCATCAATGTGGTTGGAATCGGAACACCCCGACCTGACAGGCTTTTGGGAAAGATGGGATTTTTGTTTCAGAACCCGCAGCGGCAATACTGTTTATGAAGAAGTAGCATTTTCTTTAAGAAGGATGGGCTTGTTAAAGGAGGAAATCCACAACCGTGTTATGAAAACACTTGCTCTTTGTGATGTATCCGATCTCTCTGAACGACCTCCGCTGACCCTGAGCTTCGGACAACAGCATCGGGTCGCGTTAGCGTCAGTTATTGCGCCCGGACCGGATGTATTACTGCTCGATGAGCCCTTTGCAGGGTTAGATTTAGCACAGAGGTACCGGATATTACGTATTCTGTCTGAACTGAGACAAGAGTGTGGAACAACAACACTCATAGCTTCACATGATCTTCTTCCGGATCCCCATTGGGCGGATCGTACATTGAACTTACATGGAGGAAAGATTGGGACACTCTGAATTCTCATTGCCGGGTCGATTGAGCGGTTATGCATATGAATTCCAGACCAAGAATTCCGTTATTCATCGGCTTGATGCCAAATGGAAGCTGACCTTGTGGATTATAATGAGCACCGCCGCCTTTGGGGCACGGGAGCCATGGGCAATCGCCGGATTGTTGCTTCTGAACATCTTATATTACCTTTTCTCCCGGTTGAGTTTAGTTGAACTCTGGAAAGACATTCGCTTCTTTCTTATTCAAATGGTCATCATTGTAGGGCTTTATGTAATGCGATACGGAGCTGAATATGGAATCTGGGCTGGTACCAGGACAACCCTTCAGATTTTATTGTTTTTCATGCCTGGAATGGTCTTCCTCAGAACCACCCAGAGCGCTCAAATAATGCGGGATCTGAGAAAGATTTTACCTGTCCGTTTCTCTTTCCTTATCGTTACGAGTATGCGTTTTATCCCGTTCTTCGCACGCGAGCTTCATGAAATCGCTATGGCGCAGCGGCTCAGGGGAGCCCGCCTAACCCCCCGACAGTTCATCAATCCCCGGAGTTGGAAGGATCTCCTAAACTGCTTGATGGTTCCACTGATTATCCGTGCATTGAAAACAGCAAATGAGGCGGCCCTCTCAGCTGAGGCAAGAGCATTCAACAGGCGCTTCATGCATAAATAGCATATTCGGGGATTGAACATGAACCGGAAGGAGGCAAAGTAGTATGAATTTATTTATCGCCATAGACGATACGGACAACAAGGAGAGCATAGGGACTGGAAGGCTGTCTCGTATGCTTGCGGTCGAGCTCGCGCGAAAAGGCCTTGCGGGCAATATCGGTATTACAAGACATCAGCTTCTTGTGCATCCTGATATCCCATACACCTCTCATAACAGCTGTGCATGTATTGAGGCCATAGCAAAATGTGCTGCTATGCAAGAGGTCGCAACGGTTTCCAGGGCATTTCTTATTGAAAACTATCATGAAACTGCAAATCCCGGATTGTGTGTGGTCGACAAAGCCAGTGTACCGGATGCACTGCAGCAATTCGGCTATCGGGCTCAACGGGAAGTCATTGATATTGATGAAGCAAGGGAGTTGGCGAAGCGCCTTGGCGTATTCGTTTGGTGGTCAGGAGAGACAGGGCAGGGTTGTGTCGGGGCTTTGGCAGGTATTGGGCTGAGAAGTACCGGAAACGATGGACGCTTTATTGACCTTGCCGGAATCAGGGATCTTAAAGATGTAATGAGCGTAGGCAACATCCTCCAGCAAACAGCAATTCACAAGATAGTGTCAGTTTCTGGAGAAGTGCTGAGCGATAAAGAGGTTATAGATACACAAAATTGGATTCGGCCGACCCTCCATAATAATCAGGCTGTCCTGATTGTAAAAAAGAACGGTAATTTTTGGCTTCAAGCGGATGGGAAGAACAAAAAAGCTGATAAAAAATGAGAGCTGAAACTTTTCTCTGGAATAGATTTAGTCTGAGGGAAGCCATTTACCTGGGATTCTGCGCGGCATTTATCATTATCACGCGAGTGATGCTGACTCTGCACCTCAAAATTCCCGGACATGCGATGTTTTTCAGCATGTTTTTCCTGCTCCTGGGGCGTGGGAGCGTGCCCAGGACAGGCGCAGCGACCGTAGTTGGGCTGATAGCCGGTATTTTGGGCGCCTTATTGGGGTTGGGTAAAGAAGGCCCTCTGGTGGCCCTGAAATTTTTGATCCCGGGATTAATGGTAGACCTGGGAGGAGCCATCTATCCGAAATTTGCATCCAGCTTTGTGGCTTGTGCGATTGTGGGCGCAATAGCATCTACCACTCGCTTTGTAATGTTTCTTGCTGTGGAATGGCTGATAGGTATGGAAAAAGAATTGATTCTGGGTCATGCATTTGTTTCATTGATTCTGTATGTGATCTTCGGTGGTCTTGGTTCCTTGCTGGTTCCGCCCGTCATTCGAAGGTTGAAGGCTAATCGATTAATAGAATAATCTTTGAAGATGGTAAGAGATAAACATCATTTCAAGGCTTTTCAGATGTCGCTTGCGGTCCATGCCCTGGTCATCTTCATCGTAATCGGAACAAGCGGTTCTTTAAAGCCTTCGAACAAACTGTTGATTATTGACTTCCGTATGGAAAATCCGACCGGGACAACAAAAGAAAGCATCAGGGCTACAGCTTATGAAAGCAGGCATCAAACGGAAGGCATAACACAAAAGCCTGGGACTATGAAAGAAGCTCAAAAGGAACAGAGAGATCAAAAATCAACAAGAGAAGAACAAAGGCAGGAAACACCAATTCTTACAACCCCGGAGATTCACGAAACATCGGCATCAGAAAGACAGCTGCCGATATTAGCACAGAGTAAACCAGATACGGGACCGGACGACAAGAGACAGGACTTTGCTATGCTTGATGGGTCACATAATACTGCACCCGCTGAGACAGGCATGACAGACAGTTCATCGGGTATGAGAGGCGCCGGAACAACAGGCAATGAAGCGGCGTACGGTGGAACGTCAGGAGGCCCTAACAGACTAAGAAAAACAGAGTATCTCCGGAAGAACTTCTCCTATATAAGGGATATGATTCAAAAAAGGATAAGCTATCCGGCTCTGGCAAAACGAATGGGGTGGGAAGGAAAAGTCACGGTTTTCTTCATGATCGTCTCTGACGGACGCGTTAAAGACGTAGAGGTAAAGGAGAGTTCGGGAAGAGATGTTTTCGACAAAAGTGCGATCGAAACGATCAGAACTGCTTCGCCCTTTCCTGAACCTCCATCTGAGGCGCAGATAATAATTCCGATTCTCTATCAACTCAATTAATATATATTGAGAATTGTTATAGTTGAATTGAAACTTTTACGTAAAAGGAGGACACAATGCCAAAGGATAAATCAAAGCTTGTGATAGCGTCAACAACAAGCACTCAAAATTCTGGACTTTTCGACATTCTCATACCTGCTTATGAGAAATCAACTCTGTATGGAGTAAAAGTCGAAATCATCGCTGTGGGTACAGGTAAGGCAATCAGGATTGCAAAGAAGGGTGAGGCAGATATGTTGTTTGTTCATGATCCTTTCCGTGAAGAAAAGTTTGTGGCAGAGGGATACGGTGTGAACAGAAGGCCAGTAATGCACAATGATTTCGTCATCGTAGGGCCGGCGAAAGACCCTGCAGGCATAAAAAGACTACAATCCGCTATAGAAGCCTTTGAAGAAATCGCTGAGAAAGGTTCTGCATTTGTATCACGGGGAGATGATTCGGGCACGAACATCAAAGAATTAGATATCTGGGATGATGCTGGAATTAACCCAAAAGGTAAGGGATGGTATTTTGAAGCCGGGGCAAATATGGCAGATACGTTACTAATGGCCAAGCAGAAGGCAGCATATACACTGACTGATATGGGTACTTTTCTCAAATATGAACCCAGGATCGATCTGAAAATCCTTTTTAGAGGTGATCCCATTCTAAGAAATAATTACAGCGTTATCGCAGTCAATCCCGATAAATTCTCCAAAGTCAGATACAGAGAGGCGATGGATTTTATCGCCTTTGTTACATCACCTGAAGGGCAGCGTTTAATCGCAAATTATAAAAAGCATGGGGTCAATCTTTTCTATCTGGATGCTATGCCTTCGGTAATGGGTGGTAAGAAATAGCTGATCTGATTTCAACTCGACAGGGAGTTACTGGACATTATATTTCTCTTCCTGAAGGTCTCAGGTACAGCAGAAGAGAAGAGGTGAATATTTAAATGGAAAAAGCTTACATATGCCTATTCCTGATAAATATGAAATAAATTCATATTTCTAATGAATAAAATGAATTTGCCTTTCTTATAAGGAGAGTCGTATCCTTTCATCAACACGCTGAAGGAAGACACACTTATGATGAACAAATTCACTTCAGCTAATCAAATGATAAACCTCAATAGTATTAAATACTTCGCGGGGAAGAAACCATGTTCCTCTCGATGTTAACCCTACCTTATCCCCTTGTCCTGCTCTCTGGAAGGGTAGGACAAAGGGGATTCCTATATTGTGTTTTTATTCTGATATAAATTTTGGGAATATATAACACATTAAAAACATAAATATCACAAAAACATAAAAAAGGAGGTTAAAATGCCAGAGAAAAAGAAAAAGCTTATCATTGCTTCAATTTTATTAATTGTTCTGGCTCTCGCTGGAGTGGTTTCAATTGCTTATGGTCAGGAAAAATGTACAGAAGTTTACGGCAGCAGCCCAAACAAATTTTCTCTCGCCACAGGAAGTCCCGGAGAACTTGGGATCCTGAAAGTTCTCGGAGAAACTTTCAGCAAAGAAATGAACACAACTCTTTGCTGGATAAAGGCAGGCACAGGAGATTCTTTAAAACTATTAAAAGAAAAATCTGTTGATATGATCATGGTACATGCTCCTGAGGCTGAAAAGAAAGCAGTATCGGATGGATGGGCAACTAAGAGAACTCTCATTGGTTCCAACGAGTTTTTCATTGTAGGTCCTCCTGATGACCCTGCCAGGATTGCTGAAGCGAAGAATGTTGCTGATGCTTATGCTCTGATCGCAAAAGCAAAGGCCAAATTCTTTTCCCGGGGTGATAACTCAGGGACCCATAAGAAAGAGATGGAACTCTGGAAAAAGGCTGGCATCTCTCCTTCGGGAGATTGGTACATTGTTACAAAAGATTTTATGACTGCAACACTGAAGAGAGCAAATAATGAAAAGGGCTATTTTATGACAGACAGCAGCACCTGGGTGGCAGAAAAAAAGAATGTCCCAAATCTAAAAATACTGTACAGGGGAGATAAATTTCTCGTTAATACCTATCATGCCCTTTGCCAGCCTGAAGGTGCAACGCCAGGAGCAACAATAGCAGCAAAGTTTATAGACTTTGTAGCTTCTGATAGAGGGCAAAAGATTATAAGAGAATATGGCAGAGAGTTGTATGGCGTGGGACTTTATGATGATGCAGCGTATGCAAGGCAGTATGAAGATTAGCTTAAGCGATCAACTTTACAAGTTAATGGGAAAGGAGGAAAGATTATGAAAAGGTTAGCGCTGTTTCTTGTATTTTTTGTGGTAATCGGGAGTTATTTCGCAGTCAATGCATCAGCTGAAAAAGAGATCATTTGTTCATCAACAACAAGTACTGAAAATTCAGGATTGTTCAGTTACATTTTGCCCATGTTTGAGAACAAAACAGGAATAAAGGTCAAAGTTGTTGCGCGTGGCACGGGAGCCTCCATAGAAATGGGCAAGCGGGGTGACGCTGATATGGTCCTCGTACATGCCAAAGAACAGGAACTGAAAGTAGTTGAGGAAGGGTATTTTATCGACCGGCATGATCTTATGTACAATGACTTCGTTATTATTGGCCCGAATAATGATCCTGCGAAAATCAAAGGCCTGAAATCGGCACAAGAGGCATTCAGGAAGCTTGCTGAAAACGGCTTTCCCTTTGTTTCACGTGGCGACAATTCAGGAACACACACAAAAGAAGTCGCGATATGGGAAAAAACAGGCATAGAGCCGAAAGGACAGAAATGGTATCTTGAAGTAGGTCAGGGTATGGAAAAGACCCAGAGGATCGCCAACGAAAAGCGGGCCTATACCCTCACAGACAGGGGTACCTGGCTTGCAACAAAAGACAAGGACAAACTGGAGATGATAATTGTCCTCGAAGGCGACCCCATCTTATTTAATCAGTATGGTGTGATGGCGGTGAATCCTGAAAAGCACAAGCATGTTAAATACAAAGAGTCGATTGAATTTATTAACTGGCTCATCTCAAAGGAAGGACAGCAGGCTATTGGTTCGTTTAAAGACAAAAATGGCAATCAACTATTTATTCCCAATGCGAAATAACAAAGGAGGATGTTATCGATGAAGAAGTTGAGTGTGTTTTTAGCAGTTATTATTTTTGCCATGACTACATGGGTATTGCCCGCTAAGGCAGCGGACCAAGGGGAGATTGAACAGCTTAAGAAACAGATGGAGCGGCAGACAGAAGAACTGGATATCCTGAAAAAGAAGATAGGAGAATTGGAGAAGAAACAGGCTGAGCCGCAGACCATGACGGGTGAGGCGGGGAAGAAGGTCGCAGAAGCAGATAAGAAAGGAATATTAGCCGGATACGATAAAGGTTTCTTTATTAAAACCCAGGATGAGAATTTTCTGTTAAAGACCAATATATTCCTCCAGTTTCGTTATACCTACCTGCCCTTTGACAGGACAGTCAATGCAAACGATGAAGACTGGAGCAATTTCTTCGTAAGACGTGCGAGGGTCGTTTTCAGTGGAAATGCGCCCAACAAAGACTGGACATATTTCTTTCACATTCAACTGGAACCGACCGGCGCTGTCAATCTGCACGATGGATACGTGACCTGGAAAAAGTATCCTTATGCACAGGTCCAGTTCGGACGTTCCAAGCTCCCTTATGGTCTTCACTTCTGGCAGTCTGCAATTTACCTTAATGGGGTCGAGCGCAGTATTTTTTCCGGTGAGACAGACCCGGATGGCAAGGAGGATACAAAAAAATGGCCTGGGGGGAATGCCAATTTCCAGGTTAGTAATGAAGACAGCGTTACAAAGTTCCCATTAGGTGGTCTTCATCTCTTCAGGTCTCAGGGAGTTCAACTTCAAGGCGACATTAATCTCTTTGACCAGGATGGATTCTTACAGTACTGGGCCGGTGTTTATAATGGAAGGAATTCAAAGGGACTCCCTAATCATGACAGCAGTCATCTCTGGGTAGGCAGAATCTCCATAAATCCCTTCGGTAAATACAATTTAATCCAGCAGGGAGACATAGACTACAGTAAAACCCCTAAGGTCTGTTTCCTCTTCTCAGGTTTTCACGATACAGACCGGTTAAGCCAGGTTCGGAGTTCAACAGACGGGAAAGCACAAGCAGTGAATTCCTATGATTATAAAGGTTCCGGATACGATCTTGCGGCCCTTTTCAGGTACAGAGGTTTTTCTGCTGACGCTGAATATGGTTATGAAAGGTTTAAACAGGACAGGGAAGGCGGTAATACATGGAATCGTTTCGGCTACAGATTTGATGCGGGTTATTTTGTAATACAAAAGAAATTCGAGGTGGTAGCGCGGTATGCCTATGTAGAAAGGCTGAAAGGCAATACCTTAGAAAAATCAAATGCTTCGGGACTCGGTCTTGTAAGTGTCAATGGAGGAACTAACAACGCCATTGAGGATAACCTGAAGGAATACACAGTTGGTCTTAACTATTACTTGTATGGCCACAACCTGAAAATCTTTGTTGATTATAGCTATCTTGTGAGAGAATTTATCCCTGTTCCAGGATCAACAGTTTCTGTCGATGACCAGAATGACAACAGATACAGGGCAATGATTCAGTTCTATTTCTAAAACTTATTTTGTAAAGGCCGAGGGTCAAAACCTTCGGCCTTTATCCTTGAAAATTAATACTTTTATCCTATATTATTCTCATTATGAATTCAATTATCGAAGGTTTTTTAAAGGCATTTTCACTTATTTATAATCTCGATCAGGAACTGCTGGGTATTATATTTTTATCTCTGGAAGTTTCAGGAACTGCCCTCATGATATCATCCATCATAGGCGTTCCGGTAGGTACTGTGATAGGCTTAAAGAAATTCCCGGGGAGAGGGTTCATCATCACCCTTTTGAATACCTTTATGGGACTCCCTCCTGTTGTAGTAGGTCTTTTCGTCTACCTTCTCCTATCAAGGAGTGGACCGCTTGGCTTTATGGGTTTATTATACACACCATCTGCAATGGTTACAGCTCAGACTATTCTTGCATTCCCTATCGTGGCATCTCTTTGTCATTCTGCAATTGTTACTGTTGACCCGATCATTGGACTGGCTGCAATAACCCTCGGTGCAACCCCGTATCAGAAAGCTATTACCATAGTAAAAGAGGCAAGATATGGGATATTATCAGGTATTATTGCCGGGTTTGGCAGGGTTATGGCAGAAGTCGGTGCAATCCTCATTGTCGGGGGAAACATTGCAGGCTATACGAGGGTTATGACAACTACTATTGCCCTCGAAACAGATAAAGGGAACTTCGAACTCGCCCTTGCACTGGGGATAATACTGTTAATAATCTCTTTGACTATTAATATCGTTTTGCATGTAATTCAGAGAAAGGGAACTTTAAAAACAGGCAAATGAGTCTGGAATTAGTTGTTTCTAATATATTCAAAAAATATAATGGAGAACCTCTTCTCAATGATTGTTCTTTTTCCTTTAATAAAAGTGGAACGTATGTACTCACCGGGCCAAACGGAAGCGGCAAATCAACATTTCTCAGAATATGTTCCCTCCTCGAAGAACCTGATATGGGTGAGGTTAATTTTTATTCAGAGGGTGTTTTTGTAAAGAAGGATATTGGATTGAAACGGCGGCTTACTCTTCTTTTGCCTAAAATCGGTGTTTTTAACACAACTGTCTTTAAGAATGTTTCTTACGGATTGAAAATCAGAAATCTGAAAGTGGGTGAAATCGAAAAGAGAGTTAATAGTGCATTGGATTTTGTTGGTTTAAGAAATAAGAAGACCCAAAAAGCATTGACCCTGTCAAGCGGTGAGACCCAAAGGCTTGGTATTGCAAGGGCTTTAGTTATTGATCCAGAATTAATTTTTCTTGATGAACCAACTGCATCTGTTGATCAAAAAAACACTGAAATTATAGAGGATATAATCCTTAAAATGAAGAATGACGGGAAATCAACTGTTGTTATTACTACCCATGATATGGCTCAGGCTGAACGGCTTGCAGACAAACTGCTTGTTTTAAAGAATGGGAAATTAGCTGAAAAAGTTAAGTAATTACCCTATCCGTTGTCTGTTGTCAAATTAACAGAAATCACTTACAATTATCCTCAATGAGAATAAAGTTATCACCTCCACAGATCCTCGTGCTGATTGGTTTAAATGAGGACCTTGATAAGTTAGGTATTAAATAAGATCTTCATTAATCATGAATCCACTTGAAGAAAAAATAATCGATAGAATCAAAAAAGAAGGTCTGATTACTTTTGAAACCTTTATGGAGATGGCACTGTATGAACCCGGCCTCGGCTATTATTCATCTGAAAATACTGAGATTGGAAAAGCAGGAGATTTTTACACAAGCCAGCATCTTCACCCCGCATTCGGTGCAATGGTTGGAAAGCAACTTGCGGAAATGTGGGAAATCATGGGGAAGCCTGCAGATTTTTATGTCGTCGAACCCGGCGCGGGGGTTGGCCTCATGTGCATGGATATCCTGAATTATCTGGGCAAAAAAGATATTTTTCATTCTTTTACCTATGTAATTGTAGAACTGAATCCCTTTATACAGCACAAACAGAATAAATTACTCGAAAAATATTCGGATAAAATAACATGGGTATCCTCGCTGAAAGAAATCAGTAATATAAAGGGGTGCATACTTTCTAATGAACTATTAGATGCCTTCCCGGTGCATCTCATTGAGATGGACGATGATCTGAAAGAGATCTATGTCGGTTTTAATGATAATAGTATTCATGAGATAAAGGGAAATCCAGGCATGAAAGCTTTATCTGATTATCTCAGCGAATTTTCGATAAGTCTTCCAAAAAGTTATCGGACGGAGATTAATCTCCGGATCAAAGATTGGCTGAGGTCAGTCAATGAAGTTTTGTCGGAAGGATTTGTTTTTACAATAGACTACGGTTATCCCGCATTGGATTATTACAGTGAAGACAGGAACAGAGGCACGTTACTTTGTTATTACAAACACCAGGTAAATGAAGACCCCTATAAGAATATCGGGAAACAAGATATAACTGCTCACGTAAATTTTTCCTCTGTAAAGAAATGGGGAGAAAGACTCGGTTTGAAGACCCTCGGGTTTTGCCAGCAGGGCACATACCTCATATCGCTTGGAATTGATGAAGTAATCAATGAACTTTACGTAAACTCTTCTGATTATCTGTTTGAGGTAGCGAAGATCAAGCGGTTGATCTTCCCCGGTACAATTGGAGAAACACATAAAGTCATGATCCAGTATAAAGGTGATGGCATTCCGTATCTCAGGGGATTTTCGATGAAAAATCAGGCAGATAAATTATAGATACTGCCTCAGCCGGTGGATGCTTTTCAGGACATCTTCTGGAGTATGTCCTTCTATCGTATAAATGAGGTCCTTGTCTTTAAGCACTGCAAATAAGCTGTTAAAATCGAACGTACCTTCTCCTATTGCAATATGGTCATCAGCGGTTTTGTTATTGTCATGCAGGTGAAGTTCCATGATATACGGATTCAGCTGCTCCAGCCATATATCAAGAGAAACCTTTGAGAAGAGATTAAAGTGCCCTGTATCGAAGCAAATTCCGAAATGTTCGGAACCCAATTCTTCCATCAGCAGTCTCAGGTTAGTAGGTTCATCTTCAAAGATATTTTCTATTGCTATTTTTAGTCCCTCATCAACAGCCCTCTTGAGAAGAGATTTCCAGGTTTTCAGACTTTTCTCAAGCCATAAGTCGACCTTCAGAGCATATTTCCATTTTTCATAACCTGAATGAAAGACTATCGCTTTAGGTCTCAGTACTCCGGCTATATCAAGAACATGTGAAAATCTTTCAATCGTTACTTCTCTCACCTTTGAATCGACTGCTCCGGGTGAGAGGTCCATAAAAGGGGAATGAATGGTAAAGGAAGGATTGTATTCGAGCCGTTCTATCAGTCCTGCAAGATCAGAATAATCAAAAATATCAAGGGTATGAGACGAGAAATAAATCTCGAGGTTTATTCTATTTTCTTTTATAAATTGGTGGTAATCACCTATCCTTTGATAGGGTACGTGAACGTGAGGCTGTATCATCAAGTCTTGGTAACAGGTTCTACCTTTGGTTTGGTCTTCGTATCTTTCTTCGTATCTGTCTTTGTGTCAGCTTTTCCTTCGGCTTCTTGTGCTTTCTTCCTTTCAGGAGAAGCATAGTCTGTTACATACCATCCCGCACCTTTCAGGATAAAGGATGTGTGTGATATCAATTTATGCATCTGACCGCCGCAGTCAGGGCAATTGTCCAGAGGTTCATCATTGTGCTTTTGGGAAACCTCACATTGTTTTCCACAGCTGAGACATTCATATTCATAGATCGGCATTCCCTTCAGACCTCCTCATGCTAATTTGCTTATTTAAATATAACATAAATTTATGATTTTATGGGAACCTGCGATCTCCTCACATTTTTGGGCAGACAGAACATTCTATCATGTGTTTCAGCATCATAGAATAAAAGGTCTTCAAGCCGCCTTTCTTTCAATCTCCTCTGTATTAAAGAAAAGGCGGTCTTTTTCAAACTGTACTTCATTGAACCGGTCGTATATGCCCATAAGGTACCGAAACTCGGTATATATTCATAGTAGAAGTCTGCCTTTTTAAAAATCCCTGCGAGTGTTTTAAATATCCTACCGGAAATATTTTTTTGTGGTATATAGGGAACCGATGTTGCATGCGTCACGAAAATCCCGTCCGGCAAAAGAGCGCCTTTGATCAGGGAATAGAATTCCCTTGTATAGATTGAAACAGCGGGACCATCTTCAACAGGATCACTGATATCAGCAATAATGATGTCGAACCGATATCGTTTTTTCTTCAGATATTCAACAGCCTCAGTATAGATTACCTCAACCCTGGAATCATTGAAAGAACCCCTGTGCCACTTCTTCAAATGCTTTTTGCACAGATCAACAAACTCCTCATCAATATCTATCATGGTGGCTTTCAGAACTGTCGGATGCTTGAGCACCTCTCTCAGTGTTGCGCCTTCACCTGCCCCGAATATCAGAATTTTTTCAGGTTTTGGATGCGTGACCATAGCCGGATGCACGAGTGCTTCATGATAGATGTATTCATCCATCTCGGCAGACTGTATCTTTTCATCGAGAACTACAACCCTGCCGAATTCATGGGTGTCAAAAATTTCCACGTGCTGAAACCGTGTCCTGACAGATAAAATGCGCTTCTTCAAACTGTGGTATATCCACCTGTACCGGCTGTCCTTGTCAATAAACCATTCATTCTTGATATTCATCACTGTTGTACCCGTCTTTAATCTCGCTTGCCCCACCCTTTGCTTTTGGTGAAACAAAGAGAAGGGTAACCTATGGTCTTACCATTGCAGTTCCCTGTTCATAAGCTTTTCATATAAGCCTTTCGGCATAAACGACTGCCGGTGAATTTCATCGCTATAATATTTAATCGGCATCTCAACTTTGTTTCTAATCTCCCGAGGAGAAAGTCCATTTGAAGCAATGGCAAAAGCCCACCAGTTGCCGGGATAAGTCGCAATAGTAGCCGTATACAGATCAACAACAGGGAAAACCTTTTTCAGCACTTCCTGGATTTCGATCACCATATCTTTATGGAAATGGAGTGATTCGGTATGTGTGACAAACATGCCTTCATTTGTAAGACAATTCTTTACCGATGCAAAAAAATCATCCGTGAAAAGGCTTCTTGCAAATCCGATAATATCGGTAGAATCGATGATAACCGCATCTATATCAGCGCTTTTTCTCCTGGCGATAAAGTCTGCCCCGTCCATAATTTTTATCTCTACACGGGAATCATCCATTCCGGAAGATACAGTCGGGAAATATCTTTTCGATACATTGATGACCTCTTCGTCTATCTCAACAAAATAGACCTTTTCTACAGTCCTGTGCTTCAAGACT
>Ga0256868_10000060_pt1 | contig 65039 bp, 61 predicted proteins | sample RVTome_13_FD_187341 | JGI IMG/M metagenome (GOLD analysis project Ga0256868, IMG submission 187341) | Soil microbial communities from uranium-contaminated site in the Upper Colorado River Basin, Wyoming, United States - RVT92D227 HiSeq ...
TCAACCCACCACCGCCAAACGAGGAGTCCCGATACCCTTTCATCAAACGCGTCATTGGCTTGCCCGGCGATACTGTGGAGATTAGCGATGGCAAGGTCTTTGTCAACGGCACCGCCTTGGAGGAGGAGTATATCATGGCGCCGCCGAACTACACGATGCCGGCCACAGAAGTTCCCGAGAACGAATACTTCGTCCTTGGTGATAATCGCAACAACAGCAGCGATTCACATACCGGGTGGATGGTGCCGCGAGATAGTATCATCGGCAAAGCCTGGTTTATCTACTGGCCACCCAGCAGATGGGGAATAGTCAAGCATTACAGCTACCCCGGGGTTCCTATTCCCGAGGACGAAGAAATGGCGCTTAGCCTTTCGTTTGGGGTGCAACTTGAGTGACGAAGTGTTGGAGATATTCAAGACGGCTGGAGCAATAAAGGAAGGCCATTTTCTGCTCACCTCAGGATTACACTCGCCTGTTTATTGGGAAAAATTTCGCATCCTGCAGTATCCGCACCTCACCGAGAGACTGTGTCGTCTTATCGCACGACACTATAAAGGGCAAAACATAGACGTAGTGGCTGGGCCGACCACAGGTGGCATTATTCTAGCCTTCGAAACCGCCCGCCAACTAGGAGTGAGGAGTATCTTTGCCGAAAAAGAGGGAGGGGTAAGAGTCTTCCGACGCGATTTCGAGATTACGCGTGGCGAACAGGTCCTTATTGTTGATGACATCCTGACCACAGGAAGCTCACTCAAAGAGACCCTAAGTGCTGTAGACAAGCTGGGAGGCATTGTTGTTGGTATCGGAGTGCTTGTCGACCGAAGCGAGAAAGGCTTGCACTTCAATCTGCCCTTGTTCAGTTGCCTTCGTGCCCCCACTACAGTTTATTCACCTCAGGAATGCCCTCTTTGTGCTGCTCACATTCCCCTGATCAAGCCCGGTGCCCCAAGTTAGTGGCTCACAGTATTATTTCCCTTGCTCGGGGCAGCGACAATTACGAGTACACTTGCTTGACACTGGAACGGGGGAAAACCTACAATATCCCTGATGCCGAGGTAGCTCAGGTGGTAGAGCAGCGGACTGAAAATCCGCGTGTCAGCGGTTCGACTCCGCTCCTCGGCACCACGTATGAAGTTGCAGGGTATAATTAGATTAGCAGTGGAATGCGTCCTCGCAGAGGGCGAGGGCACCGCGACCACTTAAAGGAGATTGGGACTTCCAGGGCAGGTGCGCCGAAGTGGCGGAAAGGTAGACGCGGCAGTCTCAAAAACTGTTGGGGGGCAACCCTCGTGTCGGTTCGAATCCGACCTTCGGCACCAAAACGTGATATGGTGCCGGGTTGTGTAGTGGTAGCACAGAGGACTTTGGATCCTTTAGCCCAGGTTCGAATCCTGGCCCGGCAGCCAACTACGATCAGAAGAATGAAAGACTCGACGTGTTGATGTCAAAACAAAAACCACAATGGAAAAAGTTAAGCACGTGACTATATATACGGATGGCGCCTGCATTGGAAATCCTGGCCCGGGCGGGTATGGGGCAATACTGCTTTACCAGGGCCACAGACGAGAGCTGTCAGGAGGCTACCGCAAAACCACCAATAACCGGATGGAGATAATGGCTGCGATTATTGGATTAGAGGCTCTAAAAGAGAACTGCAAGGTGACGTTATACAGCGATTCTGAGTATTTGGTCAAGGCGATGTCGAAAGGATGGGCTCATAGATGGCGGGCAAACGGATGGAAGCGCATCAAGCGGGAAAAGGTGTTGAACCCCGACCTCTGGGAAAGCCTCCTGCAATTATGCGAGCATCATGAAGTACAGTTTAGCTGGGTTAAGGGGCATGCCGGAACCCTGGAAAATGCACGCTGCGATGAATTAGCCATGCAAGCTGCCCAGCAGCCTAATTTACCTGACGATGAGGGTTACATCTCTCAGAGTGAGACAAAATGAATGGCAGAGTATGCCAGATTATTAACGCACTGCAATAATAGTGCAAGTCGAAGATGACTTTGAAGCAGAGAAGGCATCTTGAGAGAAATCCCAAAAAATGTCAGAATTGGCCTGGCGAATTTGAGCAAGTCCGCCAAAGTATCTATTCCCCGGTAGCTCAATGGTAGAGTGGGCGGCTGTTAACCGCTTGGTTGCAGGTTCGAGTCCTGCCCGGGGAGCTTCTAATTCTTCTTGACAGCATGTGGAATGATATAATACAAGTCATGATTCAAGCAGAGCTTAAGAAATTAGCGCCAGAAAGGGAACGAGAGAATGAGTGAGACCGAAACCTTTGAACAGTTAAAAAAGTTGATCGTGGAGCTGTTGGAGGTTGATGAATCAAAAGTGGTCCCCGAAGCATCATTCGTTGATGATTTTAATGCTGATAGCCTGGACTTTATCGAATTGATTACTGCGGTGGAAGACGCCTTCAAAATCGAAATCCCCGATGAGGACGCGGAAAATCTGCAGACCGTTCAAGACGCAATTGACTACATCGAATCAAAAATCTAGAAAGTAGCCATCGCCGGAACAATTACTCATGCCTCGCTAAACGGTTCTTACGATGCTGACAGAGCTGGCAAATTAGCCCAAAGACTTTTCAAGCTAAACGACGGATGTTGAACAAGGTGGACAGAACACTTAAAAGAAGAGTGGTAATCACTGGACTCGGCGCCGTTACTCCCTTAGCCACAGGGTTTGAGGAATCGTGGCGAAAGCTATGCCAGGGCAAATCAGGAGTAGCCAGAATCACCAAGTTCGATCCTTCCGGTTTTAACGTGCAAATCGCGGCCGAGCTCAAGGACTTTCATCCCGAAGACTTCCTGGATAAGAAGAAAATCAGAAGGACAGACCCCTTCATACAGTATGCGATGGTGGCCGCTCGCATGGCAATAAATGATGCTGGATTTACCATAAATGCCGATAATGCTAACAGGGTGGGGGTGGTGCTGGGCTCATGCGCTGGCGGTATGAACATGTATGAAAAGAACCTTCACGCCCTCCATAATGAGGGACCAGACAAGGTTTCCCCTTTCTTCATTCCCGGGTTTATAGCCAACATGGCGGCAGGCGAGGTTTCCATGGATTTTGGTGCCCGGGGACCGAGCAAATGTGTCGTTACTGCCTGTGCCACCGGAAACAATTGTATCGGTGATGCTTTCAGGCTTATTCAATATGACGAGGCGGACGCCATGATTGCCGGAGGGAGCGATGCCTACATTCTCCCCATTGCCGTTGCCGGATTCGACAAAATGAGAGCCCTATCCCGCAGGAATAGTGAGCCCGAGAAGGCGAGCCGTCCTTTTGCCAAAGACCGTGATGGCTTTGTAATCGGAGAAGGTGCCGGGGTTCTTATCCTGGAGGAAATGAAGTCAGCCGTACGAAGAGGGGCTAAAATCTATGCCGAGCTTATTGGCTATGGCTCCAACATTGATAGCTTCCACATAACTGAGCCTAACTGGGAAAATCAAGCACGCTGTCTTAAAGTGGCTTTGAATGATGCGGCTGTTTCACCTGGCGATGTTAACTATATCAATGCCCACGGAACATCTACCGCTATCAATGATGTATGTGAGACTAAGGCGATAAAGGCAGCACTTGGAGAACACAGCAAAAAGGTGCCCGTAAGCTCCAATAAATCTATGATCGGTCATTTACTGGGGGCAGCAGGCGGAGTAGAAGCTATCTTCACTGTTCTTACCATCAGGGATGGTGTTATACCGCCCACTATAAATTATGATACTCCAGACCCTGACTGCGACTTGGATTATGTCCCCAACATTGCCAGGAAAGCACAGGTAAATATAGCTCTTTCCAACTGCTTTGGCTTCGGCGGAATCAATGCCACCCTTGTCTTCAGGAAGTTCAAGGAATAGTAATTCCAAAAACGTCGTACAGTTTGTCCCACACCTCTGCCTCACTCGCAAATGCACCAATTCTCTTGTACTGCACTACACCTTCGCTATCGATGAATAACGTAAAGGGAATATATCCTCGTGCGTTATCGTAATTCTGGCAATAGTTCACGAAGACTTCCCTATTTTCGTCCAGCGCCACTATCATGGCTGGTTCATAATCGCCGAAGAAGTTTTGCACACTTGCAGCGCTATCAGCGATATTGGCCGCTATGACTTGGACCTCTCCTTCGGCTTGTTGGGCCACATTCTCAAGGTAGGGTAGCTGTTGCCTGCAATAAGAACACCCAATAGACCAGAAATTAAGTACTACCGGAGTCCCCTCCAGCTCAGATAGGGTTACGTTACCTCCTGTCATGGTAGGCAATATAAAGTCTGGTGCTTCATCGCCCGAGGGACTGGGGGAATCACAACTCAGACCGATTCCAAGCAGAGCAAGAATCACAATAATCAGGGTCACCAGTATTGACACTCTACTGGCCATCATTAGTAACCTCCCGGCAGAAGCCCGCTCAAATACTCTAAGTAACCGGTCAACATCAGAATTCCTACGCTGATAAGCAGCACTGCGGCTACTACGGAAGTGACGAAGGCATGACGACTGAGCCAGCTAATGTATCGTGACGCTGTCCCTAAGGCCAGGCCCACTATGATGAAAGGCAGTCCCAGCCCCAGACAATAGGCAAGCAAAAGATAAACTCCGTGCCATACCGTTTGCGAGCTCCAGGCCAGGGCTAAAATGGCCCCCAGAATCGGGCCAACACAGGGAGTCCAACCCAGAGAAAATATTGACCCTATCAGCAGAGACCTCAGATAGCCTGTGCCTTTAGCCCTAGCAAAGTTAAGGCGCTTCTCATAGTTGAGCCAGGGCACCTTAGTAGCAGCCACCAGAAATATACCAAACACGATCAGCAATGCGCCAGCCACATTGTACAGGAGTTTGAAAGGCGCTACGGCTCCCAATAAGCCGAGAGAGGCCCCCAAAGCAGTGAAAACCAGAGAAAAACCGACTATGAAGCTGATGGTATGGAGAAGAATATGCCTTCGACTAGAAAGGTCCGGGGCAAGAACCGATGCACCGGCTATGTTAGCCAGATATACCGGGACCAGCGGCAAAATACAGGGTGATAGAAAGGATAGAATCCCCGCGGCAAAAGCTGCTAGGAACGTCATGCTCGGCATCTATGTGTCCTATTTGCTTAGTATAGCAATTATGCCATAAACTCAACAGCCTAAAGCTTTTGCCACCACACGGTATTTGATACAATAGTTGGCCATGGGGCTGTAGCTTAGTCGGGAGAGCGCCTGCTTTGCAAGCAGGAGGTCAGGGGTTCGAATCCCCTCAGCTCCACCAAAGGTCACTTTTGCAAAACCGGTTTGCTCCTTTTCATCATTTACTTTGGCAAGGTTCAACCGGCAAGATATCTTCCTGGATTTCAAGTCCTCTGACGGCAGAATCTTGATTCCGAGCTTGGCAACTAGGTCAGCTCTCTCTTCGAAAGTCGACTCTAGGAGATTTTGGTCACGGAGCGCCTTCAGTTCCTGCCGTATCAACTCGGCCTCAATGGCACTGAAACCCCTGTTTGCCATTTGCCCGCGAAGTCTTTCGATCTCAGATTCTGCTCTGGCGATGGCTTCGCGATGTTCGGCAAGTTTCGTCTGAACTTCCTCCGGTGTGTAGAACCCCTTCTCCCAACCGTCCTGCACCTTGCTGACCCGAAGTTCTGTCTGGCTGATCTTAAGCTGCTCCATCCTGATAAGCTTTTCCAGGTCAGCACTCTGAGACAACTCTGCGTCCAGTTGCTGTTCCACCCAGGCACTATCGCTTAACATGGCGCAGATTTCCTCCCAGACCTCCTCATCCCAAGCGCCCGGAACAAAGCGATTGTACGTACAGGGGTCTCTTAACCATGGGCAATAATGTGCCCGACAGTAATAATAGACCTGATTGCTACCATTCTTTTGCATGACGGACATAGGTTTTTCACATTTCGGGCAAAGCATCCGGGTACGAAACAACGCCTGTATCCTCCTACCCTGCTTACCTCGGCCACGGCCTCTCTCCCTGAGTTTTTTGTTGGCTCTCACCCACTGTTCCTCAGTGATGAGGGCTGGAACATCGAATGTTACCTTTTCACTATCAGGTTTTGGCCTAACGAGCGTTCTCTTTATACCCAGAGTCAAATCACCCAGGGGTTTCTCAGGGTTGGGAACACGACCGTTTGCATTATATTCAGCCTTTCCCGTGTAGCACCTTCGCCCGGCTATCTTGATTACAGTCTTAGGAGCCCAGGATGTCCTGCAGTGTGGTCGAATCCCAAGCTCGTTCAGTTTGCTGGCAACCCAGTAGGCAGTGCGATCTTCATCTCCAATCCAGATGAAAATCTGCGTAACCACCCAAGCCGGGCTTCTGTGAACTGGCTTGCCATCAGGTCCAAGTTCGTCTATCTCCCACCAGGCACGCAGTACTCTAGCTCTCCCAGTTCGCGCTTCAATAATCTTTTCAGTACGATAGATATATCCGTAGCCCGCTCTGTGTGCCGGCGCCTTGCCTGCCAAAACGCGGGCAATATTCCCTGCCAAGGCATTATCGCGGTTACATTTGACTCGCAAGGCGTTTGCTTGAGCCTGGATAAGCCTGGTTGTCTGGCTGGCCCAATCATTACCCCCTGGAGCATCACCGTATATCACGCGGACACCGTAGTAGACGCACTCTCGTTCAAAGGCTAACTGGTGGAGAGGGTCGGCAGACAGGCGCCCCTGGAAAGGAATAACAATGCCTGCTATGCGCCTACCTGCTATTAACTCTTTGCGGAGCCAAATCATACCGGGACGATTTAGGTCTTCGCTGGACTCAGCGTCGTAGATGACATATTCCCTTGGTACGATGCCACCGTTTTGTTTTGTCAGTTTCGCGTTGGCAAACAGGTACTCTCCCAGGCGGTCATTTTCGGCCTGTTCCCTGGTAGACTGTCTGCTATACGCCGCCCACCAGCGGTTAAGGCTCAAATCGCATCCGGCAACCCCGAACCCTTCTTCGTAACCAGCTGCTTTCGCTGCTTCGGTGATATAGTGGTTAAGACGCTCCCTGCTCATGACTTCTGCTGTTTGTACCATTTTATTCACCTCTTGAATAGCCAATTTTGTATACTGTCACTATTTTCCTGCTTGACTGTTGATTCCGGGAATTCCCACTGAGAAACTGCCTCATCGGTCTCCTGTTGCCCCATTTCTATTGAGTTTGACCAGACTATCCGCATCTTTAGCGCTGTCTCGACTACACGCTTTCGAGACGATTCACTGTCTTCTCCATAGTGCTTCACAGCAAGCTCGCTGATTCCTTCAAGCAGCTTGCCATCAAGATACATCTCGAGTTCTGCCATTCTTACAATACCTCAAATACCGCCTTATTGCATCCCGGACAAAACGGCCGATTGCCCTCACGCCGTCACTAGGCCAAAGTTGCTCGACACATGCCAAGACCTTTTCCATTAACTCGTCGTTTATAGTTATCTTTAATCTTGCCATCGCCTACACAATTTGTTAAGAAGTGCAATTGCTATAGAAATGGGATAATCTCTTAGGCCTTGCTGGTGTGGCCTGACATTCGCCGAATGCTCATCTACACTTGCGTTGTTATTCATCCTCGTTTTCTAAGCCAGTCGCAGGACTACCTTCAAAATTAGGGTGAGTTATTATTTTCAAGCGCGTTTCCATCCACGTCACGAACCATCGAGGCAGTAGAAGACCTTCGTCTGGCAACACACTCCTCCAATTATTGACTTGATTGAGTGGAACATACTCTAACTGTTGGCCGTCACGCTGTGCCTGCACTCCTCTCACATAAGAGAAAATGGTGCTAGCACTGGTATTAAAGTATGGGGCGATCTCTCGCAAACTGGCTCCTGCCCACCGCATTCTACGCATTTCCAGTACTTCATCCCCCGTAAAAGGAATAAGCTGTGGCATGGTTCACCTCGCTACATGGTCGTTCAAACAATATCATTCTAACAACGGCTTCATTGTTTGTCAAATCCCGATACTTGGCCGACCTCTTCCCCATCTTCGGTAAAATCTGGAAGGCCGTAGCATATTTAGCAAATGATTATGAGAATCAGGATGCAGCGAAGAAAAACATGTGGTGCAGTTATTGACTTTGCGATGGCTTGTGCAGTCAGGTAACAAAACAAGTCAATGTGCAACAATTCAGGCGATTCTGTCCTGTAACTCCCCCCATTTGTGGAGAGAGACCCTAAGTTGAATTAGGCATCTTCATGAGGTCACAAGTATTCCTGTACTGCCTTCCACCTCAGTAGAATATCGCTGCAAACAAGTTTGCCTCTCACCAGTTTGTTAGCGCCGCGCTCTTTTGCAGGTTCACGAGGCCCTAAGCTTGCTAGTGAACTGGTTCATGACCGCAATCTGGTCTTACCTATGGATTTGACCCTTGCCATCGCAATTGGGACATACTACTTGCCCCTTCCCTCCACACACGCCACACTTGATCGTGGAAGGGAAGGTTGACACTACCCCGCTGCCATGGCATCTTTCGCATTTGATAACACCCTTACCGTGACATGTAGGACAAGTCATTCTGCTCTCCTTCCTTAACTCCTAAGTGCTTCAACGGGCCGAAGTGCAACCGATGCTGCGATTACTTCGGTTCTTGTCTTTGGACCGGCGTCGCGTACGGCATCTACCAAGTCCTCACAATCTACCATATCCTACCCTGTTCTAATAGTGGGACCAAACAGCGACTATCGTAGCTTTTCGGGATTCTGTCATTTATCTAACTTAAACCCGCTGGCATCTCGAAGTCTATTATTGGCAATAAGGATGATGTCTATTACCCACCAGACACCGAGACAACCTACTGTCAAGAGCTTTACTATGCCTGTGCCGATACGGCCCAGATAGAATCTGTCAACTCCCCAAAGACCCAAAAAGATAGATAGGAGCAACGCCGTCTTCCATTTCTTACGTTTCGTCTCCTGGAGCTCCGCCAACGCTTTTGTTGCCTCGACAGCTTCTTCGGATGACGGATCCATATCGATGACTCGCTGGAGTTCCCTCATTGCATCGTCACGAGAACCTTGCGCAGCTACTACACACGCTAGACGGAACTGCGCATCTGGGGTCGGGAATATCTTGACCGATTGCCCAAACCACGCTTGTGCTTCCTTATACTGGCCTGCCAAGGCAAATACTATACCCTTGGCGCAATATGCCCATCCTATTGCTATATCAGGAGTCATCTGCGCCTCCATGTCTTCCTCCACTTGAGTCACAGTCACAGTAGCGTCTGACACCTTAGCATTTGAAGCGAGAGAAGCTGCCCGTTCCAGCTTCTCTAGCATGGCTTGCCTCGCACTACCAACCTTAGCGGCTGCATAAAGTCCTTTAGCCGATGCTCCGAGTCCTTGCCATACGCCAGCATCCCAAGCCGCCTTGGTCTCTTCTGAAGCTCTTTCAGCCACTTCGGCAGATGACTTCTTCCAAGATTCAATTTCCTCTGCAACCTCGTCTTCCAGTGAGAGTGCCGCCTTCAAATCTAGTTCAGCAGAATTCATCGTCATATAGCTCCTTTCTTGTGCAGAAAAAAAGAGCCCGGCTCACATTCCGCAGTAACCGGGCTGTTCATTGAGCAAGCTCCCACAATTGTTTGACACACACGTTCCAGCGCTCGTGTAGATACTAGTCTCGATGCACTAATTCTTCTTGGAGACCTGCGACTGGGGATTATTATAGCATTACCCGAGGAGTTGTCAATAAGCTATGCAGCGTCCAAGACATGCGATTGCGCCCAGAAGTCACAAAAGGCGGGGGCGCAACCGCATTTACATTGCTCCGCGCTAGTGTGTCGTGTTGAACAATAAGACGGGATGTTACCTCATGAGACCTTTTGGATGACTGCGCAGCTTCCGAAGTCTCTGCAAATGCTGGCCGGTGGTTTCCTCTCGGCCTCCAGTGGTGCGACTCAGAAGACGTCAAACGGCAGGGAACAACCGCTGCCAGGTGGGGAGACTTCAGTTTCATGGTCGGGGTGAGTAGATTTGAACCACCGACCTCATGGTCCCAAACCATGCCAGAAACGAGACGAAGACCTCGCTTGCCTCCTTTGTGGGATAGACTGTGCCAAACGGAAACTAGGTAGATCAAGCTTCTGTACTCGTCCACATGATTCTTGTGCCGCCTCCGGTGCAAATCTGGAGAGTTAATGAGCCACAAAACGATGCAGAGTTTGACGGGTGACATTATGAGTTACACAACATCACCATCGAGGATGAAAAACATCCTCCAAGATGCGGGCAAAATCATAGACAAAGCCACGGCCCTAATCATCGGGGTCTGAACAACAAGCAAGAGTCACTGAAAAGCTCAGCCTGTAGCCTTACCGGCAACTCTACACGCTACACTAATCCCAAGTGCCCGGTGTTTACGTGGATAGCGAGTTGAAGTTAGCTTGTACGATTGCCATGCCTATGTTGCCGAGGAGAAACAGAAGGATAAAGGCTACGGCAGTAGTCATGTCTTTCTTGGTTACCGCTTCAACACCCTCGGAATACTTATAGAGCCAGTATATGTTCGCTATCGGAATAATAATCAGCCATGCGGTAGGGATCTGGGCACCTTTTGCATTCATTTCCCTCTTGGTTTCAACATACCATACGAGACCATAGATACCGAACGTGATTAGTGTCAGGAAGAAAACCAGAAATGGATTGCGATGTTGCATCTCACCCTCCTTTTTTATCCTATACTATGTCTAATATAATCAGTGTTGTCAAGACCTTGTCTTCGTCGCCACATGGAGCATGAATCCACCGCACTGAAGTCAGAGCTGTTAAGCGACAAAAAGATGGATTGTGCAGCGGTTTGTGTCGATAAATGCAGACGGACTGAGCAAATTGGCCTTTTGTTGGCCGAGGGGTAATCACGTTCCTTTCCGCTAGAAGTTGAGATATAATCTGCTCGTTGTCTGAGAGTTGTAAAAGTGGTATCTGATCGAAAATCTGCACTGCGAGTTGTGAGAAAGATACTTGCAGCTGATTTTGCCTGCGAGGAACGCGATTTCGACAAAGAAGGTGTAACCTTTCATCTCGCCAAAGAACTTGAGGGGGCAAGGCGAGTTCCTCTACCTGAGAGATTCTTGGCTGTAGTGACAATGGGTAGAGGTATCGTGGTCAGCTGCAGCGCTGGCAGGCTGCGTTGGGCACGTACCAACCTAAGAAGCTTTGTTCCCGAGGCGCTGTTTGATGCCTCAGCTATAGCTCGTATGGAGAAACATGTTGCCCGTGATCACCAGACTATGTTTGGGCCAGACCTAAGATACATATGTACACAGGATAGTTTTCACCCTTACCCCATCGGTGGAGAGATAGAAGTAAGCCTGATTCAGGAAGAAACTATAAAACAGCTGTATGGGAGCAATTGGTTTCCGAATGCTCTCGGTCGGCAACATGATCCACAGCGGCCAAGGTTGCTCGCCTGCTCAGCTAAACATGATGGGGTGATAGTAGGTCTTGCGGCAGCAAGCGCGGATTCCGATTCAATGTGGCAGGTCGGCATAGACGTACTCCCGGATTACCGCAACCGTGGCATCGGCAGAGCTCTAGTCAGCCGATTGACTGAAGCGCTATTTGATGTAGAAAAACTACCATATTATCAGACCTCAGGCATGGCCAACATCTCATCAGCAAGAATAGCTGTCTCCTTGGGTTATTGGCCGGCGTGGGTAGAAGTCTATTCGGGGGAACCACGCTCGCATTGAAATCTGTCACTTAACAAGATGACGTATTGCTAGGCTAGAGGTAACAAAACAGGCTTTTGTTGCCTAAGTTACAGAATATACTCTGAAAGTGTCCCATTTCCGCTGACGATTTACACTATCCCTATTTGGCAAGGTAGTACCATTCACTTCTCAAGGTGCTGTTTTCAAAGTATCGTGTTCCGATAACAAATACGGATCAATGAATTAGGCAACTAGAACTCAGCTTGTTAAGTTTACCCGGTGTCGGGTTTTACTCTCTACCAGATAACTCCCGTTTCATTCGTCTCGCTCTTTCAAGCAATATTTGTGACGTCTCGTTCGCAAGAATGTGGTCACACACTTTAAGAAGCAACGCTTGGTCTTTGTCCTTCAGCCTTTCTGCCCTATCAAAGGTAGCAATACGGATAATTTCTTCTGTATCGCTAAAAAGCCTCCACAGTGTCTCTTCAGCCTTTGTTTGATATGTCCGGTTCCCAAGCATTTTGATTAAAAAATCTACCGACTGTTCCTTTGCTATTGGTCGCCTAATGTTGTGATGACGACTCGGTTCAAGGAAACCCAACATAAGGTCGAGGGTTTTATCTGGGAATCTTCCAGATACCAGCAATACATTTCTAGAAGCAGCAATCTGCACGAAAGTGTTCGTGCTGTTACTCATCTGTTCAAGCTTTTCTAATGGTATCAGAATATTACTGCTCTTCGAAGCTTGCAACAGGTCAAACGTATCACAAATAGCTTGATATTGGTCATATGGGAACAACTTGACAGCGAATTGAAGTAGCTCGTCTTTAAGCGGGTTTGCTATCTTTGGTCTCGTATCCTTCCATTCATGAATTGCTTCGGCAATGGCCATAGCCACATAAATTTGGTCTTTTTCTCGCAATTGCAGCAGTTGAATTACCTTTTTTGGTTTGACTCTATTAATGAGGGGAGTACGCCCTGGTTGTGAGGGCAAGATCAGAGCCTCAACTACTCGTCTTCTTACGTCGGTCTTCCACTTTGTAGGTTCCCAATCTTCTCGCAGCATAGTAGCAACTGACATAGCACGTTCGGTATGAATCTCACTCAATGCAGGTAGAGCCTCAGCTATTAGTCGCCGCATTTCCCAGTCTTGGCCTACAACTAATTTTTCCAAAACGTCAAACAGAGTGTCACCAAGCTTTATTTGCCGAAGAGGTCGTCCTCCAATCAATTTTCCAAGCAAGTCATCAAGCAGTGACTTATCCCCGTGAATCAGATAAGACATGGTGACTTCAACAAGCATAGCTTCACGTAAAGTTGCCCTTCGCGAAAAGAATATGACCACTACAGCTACGACAAATGCCGCGCAAATTGAAGCCCAATCACCAGCATCGCGAATTTTATAATGCATCAAGATACCTAAGAATATGACACCAATTACCAAGAGAGCTAAGGCATCAAAAAGGATACCCAATCTGTCTCGAAGGTGCTTAACAATAAGACTAGCACTAGCACACAAAGCCCTAAGAGATTTGAACCGTTCTTTGAACCATCTGATCTTCATGGTCTTTTCGGCTTCCTAAGATTTGTCAGGGTTTTTGCTATGGAGACTTGTTTCTTCCAGTCACCATATAGTTTCCCTTGAGAGGCGAGGCGCGTCAGCTTCTTTAGCGTGTCTCTTGGGATGACCCCAAGCTGTGCATTTTTAAAAGGGGTACCGGGAAGTGGCATGAATGTATGCCCATGTATCCTCGCCCCCATATCTATCAGCACCTCCATGAGCTTAAGAGTGGCTTGGAGGTCCTTCTGGTCTTCACCAGGCAAACCAAAAATGAAATCAACATTCGGAATGAAGCCGACTTCGAGTGATATCTTGACCGCTGAGATTATATCGTTCACTGTGTGTCCCCTGTGACACAAATTAAGAACTCGCTGAGACCCAGATTGACCCCCTATAACGAGATTGTCGTTATTGACATACTTTTTCAACATAAATAAGGCTCGACTACTAATGTGTTCGGGACGGACTTCTGATGGGAAAGTCCCTAGGAATATTCGCCCTTTCGTGCCTAGCACGGTTCTCACAGAATCGAGAAGTCCCTCTACCTTATCGAGATTCGCTGACGTGTCTGAGGACCCGTAAGAAAACGCTGTAGGGCTAATAAAGCGAATGTCCATCAGCCCACGGCTTTTCATCAACTTAACCCAATGGGTAACATTTTCCACTGTTCTATGCCTGAACCTTGCTTTGAACATGAATGGCGTTTGGCAGAAGCCACAGGCATACACACAACCTCGCGTAATCTCAATCGGATTAAATCGCCCGTGTCTGGGAGCGAATGGTGGATAGTCATTGAGGTCTACCCTGTCACCAAAACCATTGGAAATGTACTTTCCGTTAGATAGATATGCGATTCCTTTCGTTTGGAACAGGTCTTCGCCGCGAAGTAAGCGTGTCACGAACTCTACAATCATTTTCTCCCCTTCGCCTATAGCGACAGCATCAAACCCAGCTCGTAACGTCTGCTCAGGCTCGGCGGTTGGGTGTGTCCCTCCAGCTAAGTGGATGACCTGATCGTTAGTCAGAACGAGTCTTAGTGCGCTGAGTTGCGCCACAGTCTCAACAAATTGAGGCGAATGAACAGACCAGCCGACAACTACTTTGTGTCGCCGATTCTGTGCATCTCGTACAGCAGACACCAGAGCCTCTTCCTTGCTGACGAAAATGATTTCCCCATCCTGCGGCTGCAACACGGTCTCTAATGCCCCAACGATAACATTCAGGCTGTATTTGTTACTGGGTCTATGATACGCAATAAAAGAAACTGTGTTTTGTTCCATTGCCTGTTACTTAGATTGCTAATCCATTGTAAGGTCGAATCATGAAAGTGGATATGACTACAATTAGTCACCTAGTATAATATATTAGCAACGTTTCTGCTTGACAATCAAACGACACGTGGTGAGCAGAATCGCCAAAACCAGTTGTTCAACTTGGCGAACTTACTATCGTTTCTTTTGTAGCTTCGTTACTTTGATTTCAGAATCCATGAATTCCTTACGTACTCGCGTGATGTTATAATATCTCTGAGCATGAATATCGCATTCCTAACTCTCGGTTGTAAGGTCAATCAAGCCGAAACAGAGGAGTTGGTTCGCGCTACCAGTGACGAGGGCTATCAGGTTGTTGACCCGTCTAGGAAAGCCGATGTCTTCGTTGTTAACACATGCACGGTTACTGCTACCGCTGACGCCAAAACGCGTCAACTGTTGCGCCGTCTTCATCGACGGAATCCTAGCGCATTGATAGTAGCCACGGGTTGTTATGCTGAAAGGAACCCACAGGAATTGCACGCAATAGAAGGTGTTGACCTATTAGTTCCACGTAAGGAGAGTCATAATATGCTCTCGGTTTTACCAAGATGGTTAGGGACGCCTCAGCCAACGAGGAGTAAAACGCAGCTTCCACTACGGACTCGAGCACTCATAAAGGTACAAGACGGCTGCAGTTTAGGCTGTACATACTGCATCGTGCCCAAGGTGCGGGGACCAGGGCAGTGTCGCCCAATTGAAGAAATTCTTGTCGAGGTTGCAAGACGCTTAGATGAAGGCTTTCACGAGGTGGTACTCACCGGCATTCACATAGGCAGCTACAACCACAGGCCTGACGGTCTATCTCAGTTGGTTAATCAAATCCTCAGGCAGACCAAACTATCTAGGCTGCGACTCACTTCCCTCCACCCCTGCGACATTTCGCATAGACTCTTGTCTGAGTTCGGCGACTATCGTCTTTGTCCACACCTTCATATACCGCTCCAGAGTGGCAGCAACAAGGTGCTGCGAGCAATGGGTAGGCACTACTCAGCGGAAGACTTCCGCCTGGCTGTAACAGCCGTGATGAACGCAATTCTTGAGGTCTCTGTTACCACAGATGTAATAGTAGGTTTCCCTGGCGAGACGGACCAAGATTTTGAACAAACTCTAAGCCTGTGCCAACAACTGCCCTTCTCGTGGATTCACGCCTTCCCTTTTTCTGCTAGACCGGGCACCCCAGCTGCAACACTACCCGGAGTAGAGGAAAGCGTTAAAGCGAAGCGCATGAAGAGGCTGATCAGCCTAGCAAATGAAAAGCAGGCGCAGTTTCAGAGGACCTTCTTAGGGCGAAATATGCCTGTGCTTTGGGAAAGAGAAGCCAAAACTGGTGTGTGGACCGGCTTAACGCCTAATTATATGAGAGTCCATTGTAAGAGTCAAGAGAACTTGAAAGGAAGGATAACAGATACCAAGCTGGAACAGCGAATGGATTGGGCGTTATGGGGCAGACTAGCATAATTGTTATCATAACTTCTCGCTAGATTGTGCATCGTCACCTGAGAGAAGCGGACGACCCAGCCACCTCCGGCATTTCCTTTTCATTCGCCCTTTCTTCGTATGATTAGTATAATATGAACAAAAGGGAGAAAAAGGACTATTGCTGGACAGAGTAACCCTAGTTCGTTTTCTTAAACGATTGCCGAGTCTTATCGGACGTCTGGTGCTCTTTGTTTTATTTCTGGGTACGTTAAGTCTTGTTGTCGGGGTTGCGTTGGTCGACCAGATAAGACCGGCAATACTGTTTAGATCATACATTCTTTCCCTGATCATAGCGACGCTCATTGCACTTAGTGCATATATCACACTGAAAGGGAAGGCAAAGAAAACCAAGAGCGATTGGCTATCTGGATGGTCAAAAAGGAGAAAACGGATTGCGCTTGCAATGATGGCCGCACTGTTAATCGGTGTGCCTCTGGCCATCGCTGGTACTCGGTATTTGAGCGATCAAGGGCTACTCGAACATGCGAGCACGCAATTTCAAGTTGAGGCTAGCAGCCTGGCATCCCAGGGTCAGATTGAAAGCACCCTCATCGAACTGCAAAGACAACTAACCAAATTAAGAAGTAGCTACGTGGAGGAGCCCCCTGACTACGTGATAATGGTGAGAATGTTCGCTGACGTGAGCGAACTCCAAGGTGGTACCTCTACCCCTGATTGGGCTGACGCTTCTGTGCAAATTACGCCGGGGGAGTCACCACTGATCTACATACCTGTTGAGCCCGAAAACCAGCGTTTCGGCAGGACCGCACCAACACATCGTCCTGCACACGAAATAACTCACGTTGTCACTTATGAGGCGTTAAACTGTCGGAGTATGACGTTAATTCCGCGATTCTTCCATGAAGCTCTAGCACAATATGAAAGCCTCAAGGGCATGCCAAACCTATTGTCTAGGTTAAGCATACGCATTTTTCTTCTCACGGTGGAACCGTCCTTAGTCTTGCGAGATGAACCTCCGGAACTCTATGTCGAAATGACTCAGGAAGATGTGGACATTTTCTACGCTCTGTCTTACGAATTTGGACGTTACCTAGCTCACGAATATAGGGAGGATAGACTATGGACGATAGTGCAACTGGTCGGCGATGGGATCGAGTTCCGTGACGCCTTTGCTAATGTGACTGGTAGCCAGTATCTGGACGCCTACAAAGAGTTCTCTCAAAACTGGTTATATGCGCCCGTTATAGTAGAATATCGCCAATGGCAAGAGCAATGCTAATTTTGAGTTCAAGCAACTTTCTGAGTGAATGTGACTTATCCTTAAGCTAGCGCTACCTTATCCGCCTATGGAACATTCGGGCCGGTACTATATTGGTAGCTAGGGAGCGGCATAGGAAAACCCGACATGAATCTTACAAAGTGAGTGTCGCCAAGTAGCCAGTGATATAGGTTGAGATACTTGAAATCAGGATGGATCTTGAGCCCCACTCCACCAATTCTTCCTAGTTCCCTTGCTAACATTGACTTGACGACATCAAAGACTGCTGGAGAGAATGAGTCTTCACCACCTACGAAGGCAATTGTGCACGATGTTACGACATCAGCAAGCTGGAGAAGCCGCATGAATTTAGGTGGAGAGGTCATGACATTTAGAGCAATTCTTTCTGGTTTCACATAGTCGGTCCCGACCTTTAGGGTTTCGAGGCAATCGGCCAAGAATTTTTTTTCGCTCTTGCGGTCACCACTTGGCTGGGAAACTATGACCATTCCATTGCTTCGCTTTGTAGCGAGTAGGTGATGGGCGCGTTCAAGGAACAATCGAATAAGATCCTTTTCTGGGCTTTCAACGCCGGTGGCCGTTCTATATGAGGTATCCTCAACGATGATCAGTGTCGTGGCCCCATGGTCCTTAGCAAGACCGAGAATACGAATAAAGAACTGTTGTCTTTGTCCACCTACAAGATTCTTATGCATCCAGAGTTCTCGGCCTGGTGACCACTTGAAGATCTCATCGGACGGAAAGCCGAAGTCTGTACATACAGCTTCTATCTGTCTCTCCAAGTCTTGCAGATATTCCTCCGGAACATGTATACCACCAACACCCAGGAGCGGCCCCATGCCTGGGCGGCTGGGAGCCTTCTGCGCAGCATCATCCACGAAGAATATATCCATTTTAATTTCTGGCCTGACAAATTTATTATAGACTAATGCCACTTTAGATAGCGAAACGTCAATATGTTCTTGCTAGTGCCAAGAGGCATCAACCCTTAAGCAAGGGGGCCTAAGCCCAACAAATGTCAGTATTGTTTAACACAAAGAGCACCAGTCTTCGGAGGATGAGTCCGATACCCCGTCCGATAGTGTCTAAGATGGTTTGGAATAGTTACCCTGCTGCCCGCCCTATGATTGACCACAGCCTCCTATAACTGGCACCGTCCGCGGGGAGCGCCACCAGAGCTAAAGTCGGGAGAGGGGAAGCGTCGAGCCTCCCTTCCCTTTCTATCTCGGTTCCGTGTCGAGTTCTGGTATGCTTGGCTATGCAAGTCTCTGTGATTCAATGAGTGAAAGAAGCCCTTAATGCAGATAGGATCTTTTCTTGGATGTCTTCATCGGCGGTACGCTCTTCGACGAGCTCTCTTAGTCGAGTATCCCGATGGTCGATGAACTCACGGTATTCCCCTAAGGTGCGTGAACACTCTGCCTCATCACGCGGCACTCGGACGAGGCCACGTGTACCTGTGTTAGCTAGTAGTGCAAGTAGTTGGGACTGCGAGCCCGTTATGGTGGGTATTAGGGCGATCTGCGTCCTTACTCCTTTGGTGAATTTGACAGCTTGGGCAACGAGCATATCAGAATATGGTTTGGCCTCACCGTCAGAGGGTAGGTCGTAGGTGTCAAAGGGTTGGGACCTATCAAGGAAATGCGAGTCATACTGCCGTAGGAGATCAGGCTCATTCCCCGAAATGTCTCTGAGTATCTGCGCCGCAATATCGGCGGGGCGAACGCGTTCCCGACGGCTGGCAGTATTCTTGTTCATTATGGCCTTCTCTTCCTTTTGTCGGATGGCTTCAAAGAAGTCTCTAAGATAGGCATAAAGTTCGTCAATTAGCTCCTGGCGGCGTTGGGATGAGTCGACTCCTATCATTTCCAAAACGGCGTCATCAAGCTCTCTGCGGTCTGCCATGTCCAGCTCAGTGAGATTCGACAGTCGGTCAAGCTCACTCGCTCTACCAGAACTCGTGTAGGCCATTGTGCGAAGCCGCCGTTCTGACAAGAACATGAGGGCTTTGCGTTGAGTCATTTTGCGAAATGCGTTATTAACGCGGGCAATGATCCCAGAGGTCTTGCGCAGTCTGAAATTAGGAACCAACATCATGTTGGCCGAGTATACATCCAACTGAATGTTTCCTTCGTTGCCTAGGATACGTGCGTACAGTATGCGGCTAAGGATTGAGACTGTGCTATTCAGAATGGCACAGAAAAGAGTGACCTCTTGCTCCGGTACGTCATACAGGCCGAGAAGTGAGCTGCCTATGTGCAGGCTGGAAGGATTCAGGATGGAGACAAGTCTGTATTGCTGGATTTTTGGGAGGATAACGTCTGGCCTATTGGTTCTTGTTAGGTCGTACCATTCATGTTCTAAGGTCGCTCGACCTTGGCAAGTCGGCTCTTTGTGAAATCCCTTTGATTCGCCCCAGAGTATGTATTTCAGCGCAAACGTTCTATCTAGGTCTGCCTTGTGTTTGGCCACCAATAGGACTAACTTAGAGCAAGCCTCGGCATCGACTGTGAATTGGTCCACTCCCATAAGGCTATGAAGCTCTGGCTCGGTGAACTCTGATTCGATGGGCCGGATTTCGCCGCGTTTTTCGCCACACCGGACTAGTCTTAGTGCGCCTGATTCGACAGCCTTCCGGTCAACCCCATATTCTCGCCTAAATTCCTTAGATTCTTTGATGGCTTCAAGACATTCTGTGCTGCAGTCTATAGGGAAGAAGAAGCTGTCGTTGCCGCTCGTAATACCGCGATGCACGTCGGCGACCTTACCGAGAGGAGAGAACATCTTCCCATGCTCATCAATCAAGCTGAACCACAGATCCGGTGCGCGCAGATAGACTCCCCACTTGCCGCCAAAGTATTTGCCTTCGGCGAATTCGATAGCGACTTCTTCTTGTTCACCCTGTTCATCAGCGTCAGGTCCATCCGAATGGCTCATTTTTGTCCCGAGTTCAACGCCCTGCTTCCAAAGGTCTTCTTGTTTCAGAAGTCTGGCACGGTATCTTTCGTTGACGGTGTTCTCATTAAGGGACATGATCTCATCGCGGAAGCGATCAGCGGCGGTTACGGCTCCGGCGGTAGTCCCATCGTGTGCTAGAATCTCAACAATCGGTCGGCGTAGCTGGACGAATCGAGCGGTGTTGCTCATTCGCTTAGCCTCGTCTGTTTCGCGCTGCAGGCAGGTGATGGCTGTGGCTACTCTTGCGCCCACAAACCACGGCTCGTCGATACTCTCGAAGATGGCCAATATGCGGAAGTTGCTCAGGATCCAGTCCTGAAGCCGGAAGCCGTATTCAACATCAAGCCACTGTGAAGACGTCAACAGACAAAGGTAGCCATCATCTTTTAGGAAAGAGGTGCAATGAGGCCAGAAATAACAGTGAAGATCGCTCCGACGTGAGAAGGTGACGCCTGCTTCATCGTGGACCACTTTCTGGTAGTATTCTTTCGTCCCTGGCCGTGGCCCTCCCTTGGCGCCCTCCTTAGTTTTGGGAATATCTTCTTGCCTCACATATGGGGGATTACTCACGATAGCATCAAGCGCGGGTATAGTCACCTCTCGGCGTCTTCCAAAGGTCTTTGCCTCGACTCGCTTGGGTAGCGAAATAAAGGTCTTGTGAGTAGCGACATCGAAGAAATCACTGCGTGCAATCTGGGGGTAGTTCTCTTGGTCAATGAGGTCACGCGTTGCCAGATTAATGGTAGTTAGGTGAGTCGCGAAATGAGCTATATCAACGCCAAAGAGGTCGGAAAGAAGTTGGACGTGCTTACGTGTTGGGGATAACTCTTTCTTGCGAGCGTACGCGCGAACCAAGAAAGTGCCACCACCGCAGGCCGGATCCATAACCGCCTCAGTGCCGTTGTGAATACAGAAGCTGTTGATGAGGTCAACCACACCGACACGAGTGTAGTATTTCCCATACTTGTGCCGTTCTTCGGGCGAAATCAATCTCTCGAAGATATTGCCGATAACCTCATAGTCAATCTTGGAGAAATCAAACTTGTGCACTTGATTGATAAGCTCACGCCAATAAACGACGGCGGAATCGGAATAGAAGGGAATTCGGTTTTCAATGGCCTTATGGTCTTCTCCAAAAACTGTCTCATAATCGCCTGTGATGTTCTTAGCTTCTGCAAAGTACTTCTCCAGGTGAAGCCTAAGCTGCTCTCCGGTGTCAATATGCTCGGGTATAATTAGTTTGTCCATCTTAGCGCCGTAACGCTTCAACAGGGCTTCATAGAAGACCAGCTTATTGACCAGTGCATAGCACGCGTACTTGGAGGCGTTTTCGAGGTTATCCTTGATTCCTTCCTGGTCGTCTAGGATTGTCCATCCTTCTTGACGCATCCAGGCGTCGAGCTCCCTTTTGAATTTGGGGTCAGTATAGCGAGATAACAGTACCTCGAAAGTCATCATTATAGGCGTGTGCAAGGCAGACTCAAGCAGGTCGATAAACCTCTCATCTGGTTGCTTAAAGCCAATGGGTGTGGTGCCTCGGGTTATGTCGGCAAATTCCGTTAGGAACTTGCCCAGCCACGATTGGATAGCCTGCCGGGTTGGCTCTATATCTAGGTGGCTTTCTTTGTGGACGGCTGTAACCTGCCACGACCTATACTTCTGGTTTTGATAGGAAGCTTTGTCTGGTGTTGTCTCCCATAGTACGAATTCGTTCACGTTCCAGGTGAAAAAGAAGCGCGCTCTGGCTCTCAGTGCTTTTGACCGCGCATCGTTGACGACAACGTCGTTATAGGGGGTGCTACCATCCTTCGCGTAAGGGAGCTTCACCTCACCAGTGAGGACTGGCGCCTTGTTCTTATCTAGGAGAGTCAGATCCCGCCGCTTTCGCGAGCCTTGGCCTCTTTGTTCTGTTCTGGCTCGAGAGAATGGCAGTTGGGGATTATCGCGTATCCGTTCGTTAATCCAGCTAGCCGCCTCTCCGGTAAATTCCCATTCGTTCATATCAGAGAAACTCCCGTGACTAGGGATGCTGTTGAAGATTAGCTTATTAGAATGAGTAGTGTCAACTCTGAGCCAGCCGGATGGATCCTCAAGAGCACAAGAAAGGGGAGTTTGGCTCTCCTCTTTCTTAATGCCCCTCACGCTTTAGCTGACGAGCTCTTTGAGCAACACGAGCGGCTTATTTGACGGTCTGATCGGGTAACCCTCCGACCCGTGCGTGGACTTTGAAGCCGACCAAATCTGCTTCGGCATACAACTCCGAGCAGCTCAAAAGTAGCGAGGGTCAACGAACCTGTTCGCACCTAATGGTGCATGACCATCAGGAAGTAAATAGATCACAAAACGTCAGAATGTTGTATAGGAAGCGTGGTTTCTTATGATAGTCGTGTGACAAAAATGTTATGTCTAATAAGGCTAGTAAGAAAGCGAATGTTGAGCGGTTGGGCCGTATGCTATAATAATGCCATAGGTTGAATTCCAATAGGGGAGGGTAATTGGTGGGCAGCAAAAAAGATGGTCAAGATAAGCAGCCTGCTCTGGAGTCAGTCCCTACCAATAACGGGAGTAGCTTTGACCCTGCGACTTATGCGCCCAGAGGTCCCAACCTTGTTCAGGAACCTCCTTCGGTCACCGCTAGTTACCCACCCCAGATGGCTTCCCAAGCTACGATGGACGCTCATGTGCAACGTCTCCAGCAGCATATCGACGACTCATATAAATTAGCTATGTCGGAAATCGGCAGGGTGGAGACTAAACTTGGTAGTCAAATGGAGTTGATCAGACGAGATGTCAACGATCTCCAAGCAGAGAGTAAAGACAAGAAACAGAGAAGATGGGATTCTCGAATAGCTTGGTTCAGTATTATTGGCGGAATTATAGTAGTCATCGTTATAGAGGTTGGCAAATGGCTATTTTCGATACTGTTTAAAACAAGTCCTAGTCCCTAAACCACAAGCGAAGTAGCCTCTGTCTTTTCGGAGCTTACGGTCGTCATAGGAGGATGAGGGTCATTCACAAATCTGAAATTCTCGGGCAAAACTGAGGCGGTGAGAAAGGTATTATGATAGCGCAATCTGTTCTCTTCCGGCAAGTTATCGAAATACAATATTGCGTTTGTGTCAATTATTGCTTGTTTGGCCATATTCTCCTTCCCATTTACTATTCAACCGAATTTTAACACAGTTGTCAAGTAAATAGAATATGTGACATACTTAGTTGGAGGTCACAATGAACGAGAAATGCAAAGGTTTGGTGCAAAAAATCGAATTAGCTGAGTCAGCGCGCCTCATTAGTTATGTATTGGCTGATCGGTTAAGCGGCCCGGGAGCTAGCATTGCCATGGATGCTCTGGGCCTTTTCTACCGTCATTTAGAGGCTATAGGTAAAGTCAACAAAATAGCCTTGTTCCTTTACACTACAGGCGGTGATACGATGGTGCCATGGCGACTGGTCAATCTCATAAGAGAATACTGTGACCAATTCACAGTATTAGTACCATACAAGGCTCACAGCGCTGGTACCTTAGTGTGCCTTGGGGCGGATGAAATGGTTATGACGAAAATGGCAGAATTGAGCCCGATCGATCCTTCTGTTACCAACGCATTCAACCCGCAAGGTCCGGCCGTACCTAGTATGCCACCGAATGTTGCAGCAGCAATACCGCCTGTTAGGATACCCATTAGCGTTGAAGATGTGGCTGCCTATTTCAAACTTGCTAAGGAAAGAGCTGAGCTAGATACACCAGAATCAAGATTTGGTGCACTGCAGCAGCTAACCAACGTTGTTCATCCCCTCGCTCTAGGCAACGTGGAACGTTCCCACACCATGATAAGGGAGTTGGCAAGGAAACTCCTTAGCCTTCATATGAACTTGAAAGATGAAACGCAAAGCAAGCGCTGCAATGACATCATTGACACACTAACCGAGAAACTATACTCGCATCAGCATCTCATACCTAGAAGAGAGGCAAGAGACATCATTGGTCTGAAGGTTCGGTATCCCGAGGCCTATGAAGAGGATTTACTGATGGGCCTCTTCGCAGAATATAAAAATGATCTGGGCATCGGTGGGATTTTCAACCCCGCATTGGAATTGGGAGATAGAACCGAAATGCCAAAAGAATTCTCGTTGGCGAAAATCGAAACAACCAAGACTGAAGACAGTTTTTTGATGCGAGGGAAAATTGTCAGGGCATCGCAGCCAAACCAACCGCCAGCAGTTAATATCTACGACCAGGGTTGGCAGAAGATATTATAAGCGGTGGGGGCTTTGTTTAGTCATTACCCATTCGGTGTGTTAGATGACCTTTCCGGCAGTAGTTCTAATCTCACCAAGTTTCCGTGCTGAACTCTGGCGAGACTCATTGCACTCATAGTTAATACGATAGGGTGCAACGCAGGTTTATTTTGTCCACTCTTGGAACCAGTGGCAGCGCCTCTTATTTCTCAGCCTCGGATTTACTCCATGTGACACAAAAAGCCAGATCGTGTCTGCAAGATTTACCTCCTAGTTCCGTGTAAGTTTCCACTAGTATCCAGTTTGGCATCCACTCGACTTGGTTCCAAGTTCCAGTTCCGGTTCTGCTTCTCATTCCGGTTAGAACCTGGAACTGGAACCTAGAACTTCGTGTTCCACGTTCTAATACACTGTTGTAGAAACTGGACAAGTAAGCCAGTATCCAGTTTCAGTGTTAATGGTTAGCGTTGCCAATAGAGTTCCGTAACGAAACATCGAATTGTGTGTCAGGTCACAATTTGTCATATTGTCACCTGATGTACTCATTTACTTGGAAAAGCAGACACTAGCTACCTCTGCGGCTCGATAATCACTTCCGGAACGCTAACGCCCGGCTCTGTGGGGGCAAAGACTCACGCCGTATTAGCTCCACTCTATTGTGGGCATTGTCCTGTATGCTGTTATTCTGGGCGTCCCCGTCACAGCTGTCCTGGCTCGCCGAAGCAATTCTTCCGTTCCCTTTGACCCCAGCCACGTCCTCCAGTTTTCCATCGTATCCCACGTGCTTATCATTACGCCGACAGACTCATCGCCCTCGCTGACGAGAAACTCAGCGTCAACGAAGCCTGGATATTGCATGGCATACGACTTGAGCTGCATCAATATGGGTTCTACGTTCTTATAATCCAACACCTTGTATCCTATGATACCTTTTATCATGCCGTCTTTTTTCACTATTGCCTGCATTTTCCCTCCCTTTTATGCTTCAGGCTATCTCAATGTATCCATATACCCTGTCGACATGTATGTCATACAGCCTCACGAAAGCCTTGGCATCATGACCAATAGCTCTCTGAACCAACATAGCCTCATCTAATGTTTGTCCTTCATAAAGGTTCTGGTTCACCCGCTTTCCTCCTTTAACGAATAAGCCGCTGAAATGTTACAGAAAGCCAGATTGTGTATTCGCGGTTTGCTTTCATGTTTCCACTTAGTATCTACTCGGGTTAGTTCTCGGTTCTCAGTTCGCAGTTCTGGTTCTCACTTTCGCTTTTGCTTTTGACTTTCGGCTTTTGGGTGTCCACTTTTTGGGTTTTCATATTAGTTTTGTTTTTGAGTTTTGGGTTAGGTTCTGACTTTGGTTCTGGGTTTGAACTGCTAACCACTGAGTTACAGCTTCCGACCTAGAACTCATAACTCATAGCTGGCCACCTATGATTTGAAACTAAGAACTGAGAACTGAGAACTCGTAGCCTATAGCTAGGGATCTGTGATTTGAAACCTAGAACCCCAAGCTTAGAACACAGAACTAAGAACTGAGAACCGAGAACTAGTTCTAGTGGATACTGGACTGAATACTGGTGGAAACTGAAGCGGAACTAGGAAGTAAATCTCGAAGGCACAATCTGGATGATCAGGTCACAAAACGATGAAATGTTACTTCGTTGCACACTAAGATGCATCGTTGCTCTTCAATTCGATAGTGTATCTTTAACGTTGCACAAAATCATTGACAGTTGCTCAGATAGCAGTATAATGGCTTATATCAGAATAGTCTCTTTAGTATCGCCTCTCTAGAAGAGGCAGGTGACAAGAATGACTAGGCCACGAGATGGATTGTACGTATGGGTAACCTGGCTATCAAAGTTAATGGCTGGGGAGGTGCAATGCCATTGGAGCGCATGGTTCAAGACACACTATACTGGTTACAGAACTCAGCCAATCGATGCACAACTCGCCAATTGGACAGTGGAGCATAACCAATATCTCGCCGAGTTGATCAAAAAGAGGAAGGCTCTGGGAGAGATAACATATAAAGAAGACCAAAACAGATTTCGAGTAAGAAGGACTTCTGGTTTAGTGATAGCGGGCAAACCTGATTTGACAACCTACAATAAAGCCACAGGGCAATACACGGTTTATGATGTCAAAACAGGCAACCAAAGGCAGAGTGACATTATACAAGTTATGCTCTACTGCTACTGTCTACCGTATGCATCACCTATCTACAGAGGCAAGATGCTGGATGGATGTGTGGTATACAAGACAGACAAGGTTGAAGTGCCATCCAAGATGATAGACGACGCTTTTACCAAGAAGGCGGTCTATTTTCTGAATATAATAGAATCTCCTAATGCTCCCGACAAATGTCCGAGTTCTATTGAGTGTGAGTATTGTGACCTAAGTAGCGATGATTGTCCCGAAAAAATGTTGTCAAGTGAGGCTGAGGAAGTAAAACAACCAGAAGGAGAAATACCATTGTAATGCATGGAACATAGCAAAGGCGAACTATGATGGGGATTATTGATGAAGTCAATGAGTTAGTAACAGGTTGGACCCGTGATGAGTCACTTGCATCTCTTCTTAAAGAAGTGATGAGCCAACAGCTCATAGAACAGCCAGCTCCCATAGACTACTACTATGTTACTCATTTGACTAATCCTGCTCAAACATTTTTCTCTAGAGCATACCCTGAAGTGAGAAAACCCCCAGCACTTGCTAGAAAACTTGCTCTAGGAAACCGGCTGCATAGTCTCGCTAGTGTTTGGTTTCGGACTCTTCCGAGTTTCGTCGTGGAAGAGGGTACACTTGATGGAGCTTATGTGGGGTTGGTTGGTGTGCGCGGTAAAGTCGATTATCGTGTGGGGGATTCAATATTTGAACTTAAGACAAAGGATAATCTACCTGAAAATCCAGAAGAAATCGTTTTTTCATATCCACAAGATTTGGAACAGCTAGCCTTCTATTCTGTCATTCATCCATATAGCCCTAAGGTCAACTATCTCATTTTCATGAAGAATTCTGCACCATTTGACCTACGAGCTTTCAGAGTGATAACCGAAGATCCTGGTACAGTGAAGTCCATCTTGACATCTAGAATCAGAGCTCTTGGCAAGTCTTTTGAGACCAATGATCCCTCAAGATTAGGTCGGTGTCGATACTACGATAGCGGTTGCCAGTTCCGTGTGTCTGGTTCTTGTTCGTGTGACAAAGTCGAACCTCTTGACATCAGCGCATTACAACGCTCGGTGAGAATCAGTTTTGACGAAGCCTTTACCAAGCTATTAGAGAATGTCAGAGATACACACGGAGGTTCAGACGTTTTTTCTGTATCGACAAGAGACATAATTGCTCCAAGAAAACACTACATGGAAGCGATATCTGGTTTGGGGTCGCTGTACGAAGGGGACGAAAAAGACGAATACAAAGCATGTGCATGGATATCGGTAAATAAGCTGAAAAGACGCCATGGAATTGACTTAAGCAGGCCAGAGAAGCAATCAGTGATTGAATCTCAACGTGAACCACGCGTGAGGATCGGTTTTCGATGGCTAAAACTTAAGAGTTCTATTCATCGGTCGGGTGAGATCGTTCCCTATCTATTGAACATCAACCTCTCACACAACCCTACGTTTGTGCAGAATCCTTCTACATACCATCTTGCCGAGTTGGGTATAGTGTGTGCAACTTATGGCAAGAGCAAAGGGCTGATAATCAGAGTTTGTCCTAATCTGGGCAAATTAGTTCAAGTTTTTCAGGTAACATATGAAAACATAGACCACATTCAACGCATGGTCAAAAGAACTATTGACAGTTTGGAAGAGGCAGAAGAGAAAGAAGATCTGCTGTCTCTACCGCCATGTCCAAGGTTCATGAGTGATGATGGAAAATGTCCCTTGATGAAAGAGTGTCATTCGGGGGAAGGAAGCGGCTGTACAAATTAGAGCACGAGTTTCCAAAATGTCCGCCATCAAATCTCTTACATGCACAAGCGTTCATAAGGCAACAATCTGGCTTATTGTTCAATGCACGTAAAGCAATGAGCCAAGCACTGAGAAGGATTATCCAATAAGGCCTCAGGGCGCAAGCCATTCAATGATATGGGACCAGGTTACACATATAGTCCAAGGCTTCACCAAGGTCAAGATTACGAGTGGCATATCATCAATAATCATCTACGTTTTGATTCCCGTTTCTGAAGGGAGATACCCGCATGCTATAATGTGCAAGGTGATCTTTCAGGCGGAGATATTCAGGGCGCTATGCTGAGTCTCAAGGCAGTCTGGAGCACAACGAAAGATTTCATAGAATGCGACCGTCCGAATTCGAACAGCAGTTAGGGGAATCTCAAAGAACAGGCGGCGGAGTCTTCCTAAAGGCGGATTTTCATATTCATGCACCTAGGTCGAGCGACTACGAATATAAGAATGCTGACGCAGAGGAGCGCCTGGGACAGGTTCTTCGTGAGAACGATTACAGTTTCGCTGTCATCCTAGCACACGGAGAGACGCCAGACCCTAAGGTTCTCGCAGATTTGCACAGACATTGCCCGAAGACCGAACTGATTCCTGGAGCGGAGATCAATATCTTCGTTGACGCGATTTCAAAGAAAGTACTGAAGGATCACTTTTTTCACTGCATAGTGGCTGTCGATCCGAGCCAACCACCGAGCGAATATGGCTATGTTCTTAAGAAGGCTAAAGAGAAATTCACATACAGGTCTGGGGCTCACCAGGAAGGCTTCACCTCAGCCATTGCTGACGTTGGGAAGTTTTTCTTAGAAGAGGGTGCATTGTTCATACCTGCCCATTTGCATCAATCTAAATCACCGGAAAATTCCAGAAGTATAGACGATATCTATGACGATGATGCTTTCTTAGGTTTCCTCGAAGATAATGCGTTCTCAGCACTTGAAGTAAGAGATGTATCAACAGCTGCTTTCTTTGACGGCACTAAGAAGACTATAGATGGTCGCGACATTCCTTTGCAGGTCTGCGTGCAATCAAGCGACGCTCACACTCACCAGCATATCTTGGACCGGAAAAGGCATACATGGGTCAAATGTGAGAGAACGACTTTCCGAGAGCTGGAAACTGCACTTTCATTCAGAGATCGCGTTTCGTTGACGCCTCCTAGGTATGAGCATAAGCGCATTCTCGGTCTCCACATATCTGGTCACTTCATCAAGAATGAATGGATCGTGTTCAATCCTTGTATGAATTGCCTAATAGGATGCAAAGGGACTGGCAAGACCTCCATCTTGGAATGCCTGCGTTTCCTGTTTGGCACTTTCGTCCCTGCGGACCGCAAAGACTCTGTTAGTAAGCATGTCGCCTACATTCTGGGTTCCAGCGGGTTCGTTGAATGCTTGGTTCAACGAAGGAATGGCTCGAAGGCAGTTATCGTGAGGCGTGCAGATTCCCCCGGGCGACTGAGAATCGTTGAAGAAAACGGAGCCTCAAGGGAAGTGGAGACTATTGAACAAGCGGGATTTGATGCGTCGATACTCGGGTGGCATGAGATTGAGTTAGTGGCGGAATATCCAAGATCGCGTTTGACGCTAATAGACGCCGTTGGACGCGAACCAGAAATCAGAAGACTTTATGAGACAATTGATACCAACGTAGAGTCTGCGCGGGATCAGCTACCAGCATTCCAAAGGAAAGTCAAGCAACTAGATGACAAGCTACGACAGAGATTGGCTCTTCGAAACAAGAGAAACACACTGAAGAAGCTCGAAAAGGAAGCCCTGTTACAGCTTCAGACAGAGTACGAAGATTTCCTGTTTTGTGATCAACAGTTGGCAAACCTAAGGGACCGTTTGTCGAACATGAGCACTCAAATGCTCTCTGCGATTGATAGCGGTTTCTCCACAATCGCTGACGAGTTTAAGGAAGCCAACAAGTACCCACCGGCGATACAAGCTATTGTTGAGGAAACAAAGTCTAAGATTCAGGACCTCGAAACGACAAGGTTGCAAGGGAAGAAGCTACTTGACGATAATCTCAATAAGATACACGATAAGATGGTCGAGAATCTTGAGAAGGCAAGGCAGGCATTTACACAATTTCGTACCGACAGCTATGACCCAAGAGTCAATGCTTTACCACCGGATGAAAGAGAGATTCTGTCTCAGCAGATACAAATAATTGAAGAAACCAAGGCTCTCCCGGCTCTGGAAGCGGAGTGCAAATCTCTCGCAGAGGAGATGCGGAGCATGGCTAAGGGCATATTCGCGGCATGCGATGATATCTGTAACGCTCGTAATACAATATGTGACATACGTATGGGAGAGGTAGAGAACATAAATGTGGAAATTTCAAGCATTCGTTTGAAATTCTTGAGATCCGCGAACCAGGAGAAAAGAAAGTTGTACCTCCGCACTTACGGTAGCGACGCTAATAGCATTGTCAGCTTCGTCCAGGGACTCGGACAACTTGACAGTTATGAGAATCTAAGGGAGCTATTCAAGCGGTTCTGTAACTTTGACACGGAAGCTGAGCACGCGGAACAAAACGAAATGCTGTTCGATGCCAAGTTCGTTGATTTCATGAGAGTCGTCGATGATGATGATGTCGAACTCTCTCTGATACTGAATGGTAATCCAGTTGCGATCCAGAATCTTTCCGCGGGCCAGAGGTGCACCGCTGTCTTTCCACTGTTATTGCGTATGACAAAAGGTCCCCTTATTATTGACCAGCCTGAAGATAATCTGGACAACCGACACATTGCCGATGTCATAGCACCACAATTGCTTGAAAAGAAACAAACGCAGCAGTTCATAATGACTTCGCACAATGCAAACCTTGTGGTCTTGACGGATGCTGAACTCATAATGCATGTAGACTCGGACGGTAGCCAAGGGAGAATGGTGTGTAGTGGGTTTCTGGCCTGTCCTGAGAGCAAGATAAAGGATGCAGTTCTAGATGTGCTCGATGGCGGCGAGATAGCACTCAAGGCGCGACAATCCAAGTACGGAATCCGTTAAGCTCACGATTTCCGGTACTCAAGTCCCTTGATAGCTTAGATAAGAAGAGAAGTCTTTGCTGCTGAATACCGGCGGCAGGTTTGAGAGCCTAGGCCGGGACCTTGATACTACACTGAATACACTCTTTATCAGGCTTGGTCTGTCTCCACATATATTACCCTTGCACAATCTGACGTTTTGTTGTCCTTAACAATCCATCTGCTGTGATACGCTCTTGACAAACTTGCCAATGTATGGTAACCTTTACTAAGGTTGAGGAGATTAGAGATATGCCGAGCATGAATTCCCTGCTTACAGTTAGTGAAGCAGCAGTCTTACTTGGGGTATCTACCTCCACTATCAGGAACTGGGATCGCGCTGGGAAATTGAAAGCGATTCGCCATCCAATCAACAACTACAGATTATACGAGCGTCAACAGCTACAAGCTTTATTAGACCATCTTACCCAGAATAACTCGTTATTGGAGAGAAGCAAGCAGTGAATGATGTTAAATTACTGCAAGCCATCAAAGAAGCCGATGAGCGGCTACATGCTAAATATCGGGATAAGCTTCAGGTAAACTACGACCTTGACCGCACTTTAGTTAGCTTCCAGGCTAACAAAGACAAAAATGGGCATCGCTGGTATAAATACAAGGAGGGCTTTTCGTCTGACCTCATCCATTATATCTTGCAAAGGTTATCTCTAAACGCAGGGCGTATCCTGGACCCCTTCGCCGGCTCTGGAGCTGCGCTTTTTGCGGCAAGTGAGCTTGGACTTGACTCTGTGGGTATAGAATTGCTCCCCAGTAGTGCTGAGATTATTGAGGTACGGCGCATACTTAAGAATGGCAATGCTAACCAAATAGCTGCCGGAATACATCAGTTTAGGCAAAGCTTGGCGTGGCAGAAACCGGGGGCAACCAAAAAATTCTCTCATATTCGCATCACCAAGGGCGCATTCCCACCAGAGACAGAGGAAGAACTTGGCCGCTATCTGGATGAGGTTGATAGAATCGGGGAAGATAACATGAGGCGCATTCTGTCTTTTGCCGCCCTGTGTATACTTGAAGATATTAGCTATACACGAAAAGATGGGCAATATCTCCGCTGGGACTCTCGTTCAGGCAGGACGTGGGGTAAGAAACCTTTCTCCAAGGGAGCGATAAAAGCATTCACGCCTACGATTTGTGCCAAACTTGACCAGATTGCATATGACATATGCCGCGAGCAACTCCCACTTTTGGGAACGCAAAAGCCGGGTGAAATTACCCTCCGCAGCGGGTCATGTTTTGACATCTTGCCGAAATTAGGGACGGAGTCTTTTGACGGGTTGATTACTTCGCCACCCTACTGCAACCGTTATGATTATACGCGTACCTATGCTCTAGAGCTTGCTATGATGGGAATTGGAGAGAATGAGATACGAAATCTGCGTCAGACAATGCTAAGTTGCACAGTGGAAAACCGTGAAAAGGAAGAACTATGGAATCGACTAGACTGGGCTCGGTTTTCCCTTGCTACAGACGCTTTTCAATCTCAGAAACTGATTAATCTTATACTCAGCTATCTCGACCAGTGTCGTAAAGATGGCTTACTGAACAATAATGGCGTGCCTAGAATGGTGAGGAACTATTTCAGAGAGTTGACGGTTGTCATTTTTGAATGTGCTAGACTGCTTAAGCCAGAGGCGGCCTTTGTCATGGTTAATGATAATGTTAGATATCAAGGTGTCCATGTCCCCGTAGATTTGATACTATCTAATATCGCCGAGCAAGCCGGCTTCAATGTTGAAGTAATATGGGTCTTGCCGATTGGTAAAGGCAATAGCAGTCAACAAATGCGGACGCATGGGCGCGAGGAACTACGGAAGTGTGTTTACGTTTGGAGGCGTCAAAAGGAAACTAACCACGCAGCCAAATCAGAGACTTGTTGAGCTACATTAAGATTTGCGGCGTGATTTAATAGCCCGGATTGCAGTTGAGAGAAGATTTCATCTGCCATGGAGTTTTCAATGGCTGCGCCAACAAAGAATAGCTCAGGTTGTCCTCTTTGGAATTTCTCACGTATTCTGGCTAGCGCTCCATACGCAGTTTTCCAGTGTTCGTCAGCGCCTGCCGGGTCTATGCCACCCTTAACCTCCCCACAAACTAGATAGCTATCCTTCCTATCTAACAGCGCATTTACTGACACGTGACTTTCAGTTTGATGTACTAAAATTACATCAACGTTCTTGCCAATCAGTTTTGGTTTTTTGTCGAAAAGCAGTATTCGTTCGGGCCAGGATATCTGTTGCACTTTGTCAATATCTGTCCGCGAACAAACAATACCAGGCGATATATCCTTGCTTTTTAGTGCAGCCAGAATGGCTTCCACAAACTTGGCTTTGGCCTCCGCACCCATGATATTGCGCATAACCCCGCCGAGAGTATCTCCCCTAGTAAGTAGGAAGCGATATATAATCTCTGTTCGCCAATCGGGGCCAGCTTTCCTCTCGATCTCCTGTAATATCTTTAGCAGAGCATTTTCAAGTTCGGAGGAGGGGAAATAGTTGGTTGCTTTGTCGGAGAAACCAGCAGCCGTAACAAGGTCGTCACGAATTTCCCTAATACGTATCAGCTCTTGAGGTTCGTGAACCAGCTGCAACTTATCAAGAAGCTGTTTCGCGCGTTCGACATAAGGGCTAGCTTCTTTTGTCTTGCGGAGGGCCTGTTGGAGAAAACCAGATTGGGTCACATTAATAGGAGTGACTAAATCCTGTGGTGATTGGACGTATTTAAGTTCTGGCATTCCAGACTTCTCCTAACCAAGAGTATTGTATTCATAATAGCACAGCCGCCTGGGCTAGAAAAGGAAGAAATATTTGGCCCTCCTTCTCTTGTCATCACTGCCCGCTGACCACGGGCGCTGGTTTAGTTCAATCAGGCGTAGAAGTAGACTTCGATGTTTGTCAGCAAGAATTTATGCGATTGCACAATCCTGACAAATGTGCAGAAACGGGCGAGCTAAAAATAAGAGAGACTCAACGGTTTCAATCTGTGGAGCCCCCTCTCTGTATATTGCCTATGCTATGATAGTCCTAGTTGTTAACGCTTTGCATTATGGCGTCGATGGCTGCTTCCAGTTTTAGGCGCAAATCTGGCCCGCCACTGAGAGTGTTTTCATATTGAATGTATTGCCAATGGCACAGGTCGGATGGTATCTTGTCTCCGCCTGCCGCCCATAGCAATATCGTTTTCTTTCTCAGGGTATGAGCACACCCGAGCTCGTATAGGACATTGGGATTGTGTAAACTGATATCGGCTATCACTACGACCGCTCTACGTATCGCAGTCATAATGGTATCCATAAGGATATCCTGTCCGAAGGTTTCGTCTGCTCTGAGACACTTCATGCCCCGGGATTCTACTGCTTTCTTGATTTCAAAATAGACACCATCAAAGGGTTTTATAAAAGGCATAATTACGAAGCACAGCTTCGAGTTAACCTTGTAATCTACCCACCGAAGAATAAAATTGTTATGAGTTCCAAATGACATCGCTTCCTCTTTCCTAACCACTATTCGTCAATGGGGATACTTCTATTGTACCCAGACAATGAATAGAAGCAAACAAAAATGAAAATTTCGAAACAATTGAAGCAATAACTAGCCTAATGGTGTTGAAAGGGTCAGCAAATATCTTGTATAGCGGCAGATTCCAGGCGCCAGACGCCGTCTTATCCGCCATAAATATGACTATGGTTTCAGCCTGGCGCTCAGAGAATTGCATCTCAGCCGTACCAGGTCCCATCCCTTTGACAGTGCCGGAGAAGGCATCGGAGAGAAGGTCCTGCCCGGCGCCGTGTAGCTTCAAACTCTTGGCCACATTGGTGTCTTCTACAAATGTATCCCAAGCTAACTTATGGATTTTCTCGCTATCCTCGCCGTGCTGATGGGTCATTATCAACTGGAGGTCGTCGCCACAAACTGTAACGTGATAATCTATGAGCAGTCCCTTGCCTTGGGCATGTTCCAATTTTTCCTTAGCCTTTTGTATTACATCGGGGTGGCTGGAGGAATGTCCGACGTAGCCGCCGATGTCTGCTTTGATAACGCTTAAAGTTGATTCCATTTTCTCCCTTTACTATAAGTTTAATAATGGAAAGGGGTGAACGTCAATCTGGGATAAAGATTAGTCCCTCTTCACTGTTACCTAAAGCCTCCACCCTATTTTGGTGATAGAGCAAGGCAGTGTAAGCTGCCACCGCAGCATCACATAAGTCGTGGTCGAATATGTTTAAATATGGCTTAAGACCAGGTAGAATGTCTCCTAGCTTGTCCCTGAGGAAGTTCATCCCTTGTTTGGTAGTTCTCCGGGGCACGGTTTTACCAAAGAGTCGGACTTTGCTTGAGGTAGCGATAGGGGAGGGCAAAGGTCAAATCTCCGGGGGTTGCCGCTTTTAAACTTGGTTCGGTGGGATTATTCTGTAGGTGAGCTTGTGTAGAGCGGCGACCATCCATTAAGTCCCCAAATCTCTGCACCAACACGCCACCACTAAGGACGTTGGCTAGCCTTGCCAGATACTTACCATAGGCAATAGGTTCATGGAAAGGCTCGGTGAAGGTGGTGCTCACTAGAAGGGCGAAGTTAGTATTTTTGTCCGGGGTTCGGTATGACCGATGCCATTGACCGTAATCACGGGGTCGGAGCCGCCTGGGACTCCATAATCACCTCATTTTTCCCTGACCTCTTTAATATCTCTAAGCAGGCTGTTCGTCTCTCCCCGGGAACGCAGTCAAGCTTAGCTAAGAAAAGCTTTGGCATTTTGTCGTCAGACGTCTTGAAATTTTGATGCCAGCTTCTTTGCCACTTCGGGCATAGTGGTGTATTCCATTTCCTCAAGTGGCATGCGATGTGGTTCAAACGGACCCATTCGGCGCAAGTCGCCGTGGGTAACAATTATACTCTTAAGTGCACGTTATTAAGTCGGATTGAACAACGTAGCGTTTTGTGACTCCTTAACTCCATATCATGTCTTGGACACCGCACAAAGACTATTGACAATTCCTTAGGTAGCGGTATAATGGTTTATATCAGAACAGCTTCAATAAGCAATGCTACTTTAAGACCAGTATAAGGTCGGCAGTCAAGTGTGTATGCTCGCTCCCACGGTCTAAAACTGACTAAGACTATCGCTGCGACGACAACTATAGCGCAAACTATGATAATTGCTGCTAGTTTATTCTTACTCATGGCGCCCTCCTTTCTCCTGCGTTAATATATCATATGGGAGCTGGGAAGGGTTGTCAATACACCACTTTTATGCGTGAAATGAATTGTCGGAACGACCGATCTGGAATCTTAAGACGAACGCTCTCTGCATTGAACAAAACTGACTTTTGTGCAATCTCGCTCGTCTCACAAAAAGTCAAAAGATTAAATTTCAAGAACTAGCTATTATGTCGGTAGTCCTCTGGGAAGAAGGCAAATTGAAACAAGAAAAGAAAGCATCTCGCTACAGACACCTGACCCTAGCGGCTTCAATAACTAGTCACCCTCAAACAATGGTACTCGGCAGCGAATAGGCTCCCCCTGGTCAGTGCTATCAGCCGGGCATCGGTAGTATAATAGTGCCAGAGGAAATCCCATGCTTAATCGCTTCACGGGACTCAGCGGCAAGCCCATCCTACTGTTGGCTTTGCAGTCACAATCCGTTGTCCGCGGCGACACGGATATAGCTACAGCACTGGCTAATAAAATCAGCCTTCTTGAACACCCGGCCGGCTCTACGATAGTTACGGAAGGTTCAGCGGATAACGAGCTTCACTTCATCCTGTCCGGCCGTGTTGTGGTTCGAGTCAAGAGCCGCGACATCGCATTTCGCGGCGCTGGCACACATTTTGGCGAAATGGCTTTGATTGACCCCAGTGCACGAAGGAGCGCCTCGGTCATAGCTGTGGAACCAACCATCACTGCACGTATTAGTGAACGAGATTTCTGCGATATTGCTGACAAGCATCCCAAAACTTGGCGATATTTGGCTGCGGAGCTTGGTAATCGACTGCGCCAGCGGAATCAGTACGTTTCAGGGCCGAACGTGGTGCCTGTGGTGTTTCTTGGCTCATCCAGGGAGTCGATCCCAATAGTCAATGCACTTATCGCTGGCTTGGACAAATCGCGTGTCACACCCCTTTCGTGGACTGCCGACTTATTTTGGCCATCCAAAGCAGCTATTGAGGATCTTGAAACGCAGCTGCCCCACACAGATTTTGCGATCTTGGTATTTGGGCCTGACGACACAATAGTCAGCAGGCAAGTTGCCTCTGAAGGCCCTCGTGACAACGTGTTACTTGAGTATGGCATGTTTTTAGGTGCGATTGGTAGGAACCGTACTTACTTCCTGAAACCGAAAGGCATTAACATAAAAGTGCCAAGCGACCTTTTTGGTTTGAAACCTTTGGAATACGATTACGATGCCGCTTCAGGCAAAGTGAACACCTCTGATGCGTGCGTGGAGATCATGCGCTGCATTGAGCGTTATGGCGTGAAATAGAAGCATCTCTGGAGGCTGACGATATGAGTCTTGCTGATGACATACGCACCGAAGTCCGAGATATCTTTAGCAAACAGTGGGATACCAGAAATGGCACAGTCGTTCCAGATAATGAAGACGTGGCACTTGGTAACGTTGGTGTGAAACTACAGGCCACTGTACTTTATGCTGATCTGGCCGAGTCAACCGCAATGGTTAAGACACAGAAAGCCCATTTCGCCGCTGAAATCTACAAGGCTTATCTGATCACGGCATGTCGAATCATCCGAAATAATGGGGGCGAGATTACAGCTTTCGATGGCGACAGAGTGATGGCCATATTTCTTGGCAATAATAAGAACACATCTGCAGCAAAGACAGCCCTTCAGATTAACTGGGCTGTGAATAAGATAGTGAATGAGGAACTCGCTCGACAGTATCAGGACAGCAGCTTTAGAGTTCTACAAGCCGTCGGTATCGATACGAGTGAGTTGTGGGTCGCCAGAACGGGCATTCGTGGCTCTAATGATCTTGTGTGGGTTGGTCGTGCTGCTAACTATGCCGCAAAGCTCTGCTCACTACGGTCAGAATCTAACGTTTCATGGATAACAGATGACGTCTACAGCATGATTCAGGATTCAGTAAAATACTCGAATAATCGTCCAATGTGGGAAAGGCGCACGTGGAACGAATACAACTGCGATGTTTATTGTTCCAGTTGGTGGTGGAGTATTGAGTGAATTATGTGCCCAAAACCTGCTGTACTCCAAGTGGGCAGCAAATCGTTCCGTGACATTACAACCGATTGGTGATATTGATTACTTTGTTTTGACACATTCTGACAGACGCGTCATATGTTTAACGAAAAGGCAGATTCAACACTGGTAAAAGGAATACCTCAGTATTTTTCCCCATTGAAACGGCTTACAATGGACGTCTTTATAACGGCAAGGGGGTCGAAATGAATGAACCCCAACGAACACAATTTCCCAAGGTAAGAAGCGCTGTCCCAAGTAGCCCAATGGCTACGAACATTGAGTCTTTGTTGCATTGCACCGATCTCACCATTTCCCCAAAGACTATTGTCGAACTGGCTAAGACCATCGACGTAGACCTCCAAGCAGGGTACCAGCAGCTTATTACCATTGACCAAGACATTGGCGGAGTCGGACTCCATAATATTCATAGACGCGATGGAGAATACTTTACTGGTAATTATCGCGTGGAGTTCAGGCCGCTCTTTCGGCCGATCCAATACGTTTTTGCTTGGGTGACCGATGAGGATTTGGTCTGGAATGCTCGACGTATTGTGCAGGATTCATGCCTGCACGTTGAGAACGCTGTTAAGTACCGCTTTGACATCCCCGAAGGCGAGAATGCATCCCTTGGAGTCTTGCTTAGTAAACGTACAGTAACAACAAAACTGGAGCCTTCGTTCTTGGTGCTCCTCCGTAAGTTAAACCGAGTCGTTTACAGAACGGCAAAACACTCCGTCGAAGACATTAGAATCGACGCCCATCGTTTCACACCTGCTGATTCTTTGGCGGTCTATTTGATATGTCGCTGGGCTGGAGTCCGATTACTGGAGCCTACCGGGATATTCAATGTCTGGAAGCGGCCTGCCTAAGTGATTGATTCTCTGAGAGTCTCTACAAACAACGAAGGTTTGGAATCTTGGCTGATCTAGGAGCCCGTTCAACAAAAACTCATTTTGTTAGCGCGCCCTCCCAAGGTATGCCATATCAAGTGATCACTAGGCGTGTATCGGGCACGAAGATGTAAATTCACAACTTTTGCACTTCCATGCCTTCGCCGGTTTTGCTAACTCGCCCTTGTCTATTCTCTCAAAGTCGTTGAGGGTTTTTAGTGCCCTTTCTTCACTCACCAGTTCATCCCAAGTTTGAGTGTTATCTTCTTCCATGACGTAAATCTGAACCCTCTTGCGCCTTCTCCTGAAGAAATAGCCATAGATGTCGGCTTGGGCTAGAGCTACTGGCTTGATGTAGTAATTACATAAAAACCTGCTTGCAGTACTTTTAAACTCGTAGACGAAGTTATCCATGATGCCATCAGGTACTCCTACCACAACATAGTCATGCCATACAAAGTTCCATCGAATCGTTGGATACGTTTCCGCCTTACTCATTTGGTGGATTTTCCCACGCAACTTGGGTGAGAGTGATGTGCTATCCCAGCTAACTGCGTGGCTACCCCTAGCCTGTGCTTCCTCTGCAAAATGCTCCTTCTCTTCAGATGAGAGCATGGGGTTTAGCAGCGTTATTACGTTGCCGGCGTCATCAATAGTATCGAGACTGACAACCTGGGTGTCTATCTTGTTTTCTCCTTTTGCCCTCTTCAGTAACTTGTTTGCTTTTTTTCCTCTCTCCCTTAACAATGTCTCGATATCTTCAAATGTAATTTGGCTTCCAATCTCGAGCCATGCTTCGGTTTTTCTAGGTAATGCCGTTATATGGCCCAGCTGGTGAGAGTAGAGAAGCCTATCCATTAGATAAGCACCAAAGAACGCTGGCTCCATTTCCACGCTTTTGAGTACGGATTGCATTGCGCACCACCAATAGTGAGCAATATTAGCCATACCCACAAAGACTAGCTTGCTACCGTCTATCCCCCGCCTTTCTTTTTCCAGCAGTAAAAGTCTGTGCAACCTATCGGTTGTTAGTCTAGTCGCAAGTTCTTGTTCAAAAAGCCTCATTAAGACCTCCAAGTGTCATAACGAGAGGAATTTTCATTAGCTTATCCTAGCATAAATAGATGTGCTAGTTGCCTAAGCCGTTTCTTAGTCCGTGAGACAGCAGATACTGAACTTTCTAGCGTTTTGTGACTCCCTAACTCCATAGTATGTCTTGGAAGCTGCATAAACTATTGACTTTTGCTTAGAGAGAGCAGTATAGTAGCCTCGATAAGGATACCCTATAAGAAATAGTACTTTAAGTACTAACATCAAGGTCGGTGGGCAAGTGTACGCGTTAGAGTATTGTTATAGTTCCCATTATGTTGAGTCCAGCACATTTAGACATGTGCACTGGGCTCTTTTTCCCTGCCATGGCAGAATCTACCCTCCGTTTCTGAACATAGGGCTGTTCAAGAAAGTGATTGCCGAATGTATTGGGCGATTCGTGCCTGATGAAGCAGTCAACGATAAGAACTTGGGGAAGACGGAAACTCAAGGGTAAAGCCTTTGCGATTGCACTGGTGTCTGTGCCAACCGGGGTGGTATCTGGTAGTAGGGGCTTAACAGTGCGGGGGGTGATGTACTATGAGCTAAGGTTTCTGAAAAACTGAAGTGTTGCTTCATTCCCTAGGTACAGAAGGCGGTTCCTAAAATATGAATGTACATTCAGGCAATAAATTGGTTTTCCAAATACTCAAAGAGGAGTGAAAAAGGACATGAAGAAGCTATTTTCTGTGATTCTGTTGGCACTGCTGCTAACAAGCGCATTAGCATTAACATTTAACGTGCAACCGGTTGAGGCATCCATCTATTATGATCCTCCATATGATCCTAACATACGTTATATGCAGGAGAGCCTCAAAAACCTAATCGATGAGTATGCTGAAAAAGATGAATATTATGACGACCAATGGAATATAAGCCCATCACAATACAAAGCTTGGATCGCTCTGATCTCGATTATGGAGGCCGGTAACCTCAGATTTGCTGCTCACAGTGGAGAGCCTGGTGTTGATAGGTTTGACCATTGGGACGTAGGGGTAGATTTCCCGTTTTGTACAGGCATTGGCGCGTTTCAGCTGGATCGGGGTGGTGAAGAAGGCGGAGAAGACTGGAGTGGAATGCCGACAATTGAAAAAATAGATCCTGTGGAATCACTGCTCAGCACATTACGCTGGCATAAAGAAAGATTCGGAGAAGGAGCAACTCTGGCGGACTTTGCAGCAGATTCTGTATGGTTTGCTGTCAAGGATGGTAAAAGAGACGATGAAGATTTTAGGTGGCACTGGGAGTTAACCACTGGCTGTGATTGGGATGACTGCAAAGATGTTGAACTCGAGGTTGCTTTTCACCCACCCATTACGAACAAGGGCCCTTTTAATGAGGTTGTAGAGTACATAGGTGAAGCGTATTGGTATTTAGAGAACTGGGAAAACTACTATCCCACATGGTTGATATCAGCGCGTGGCTACTGGGGTAGTGCAGAATACTATTATGCCAAACGTTCAGATATTGGCTTTGAAATGTGGGTGTGGAAAGACCCAGATAATAAGCTTATCTACCGACATGCCAGAAATTACGGCGAAGATAAATACCTGCCGGAAAAGAATGCGATAGGAGGTTATGGTTTCACTGATGACGAACCAGCGTTAAATCCAAATTTGATGAGAGAGCGCAGCGTTGATGTATTCATGCTTGTGGACCTAACTGGCAGTTTTACTGACGATTTACCAGCGTTCAAGGCCCAGGCGCCAGATTTGATTGCCACCCTGAAATCATCATACCCAGACATACGTTTCGGTCTGGGCAAGTTCGAAGACTATCCGATTTCCCCATTCGGCAGTGCCAGCTATGGAGACAAGGCCTACGAACGGCTGATCGACCTTACCTCTGACGCTGACGCGGTTCTGAGCATAATAGCTGGGTTGTATACGCGCTATGGTGTGGACGGGCCAGAAAGCCAGTTGGTCGCCCTTTACCAAGCAGCGACTGGCGCTGGACAAGACCTCTCAGGTGTTGGCTATCCTGGAGCAAGCATCCCCGCAGGTCAGCAGGCCAACTTCCGAGACGGAGCTATAAAACTGTTCCTGTTGTGGACCGATGCACCGTTCCATCACCCTGGCGATCCGGGGAGCATACCATACCCTGGTCCAAGCTTTGATGAGACGGTGGAAGCGATTCTAGCATTGGATCCGCCGATGGTAATCGGCATTTCTTCAGGTGGTGGGGGACTCACTGATTTGGAGGCTATAGCTGCAGCTACTGGCGCTCTTGCTCCCTCTGGAGGAATAGACATCAACGGAGATGGGATAATTGACATTCCAGAAGGAGAACCGCTGGTTGCCACTATTGGTTACTCGGGACAAGGGATTGCGGGAGCAATCAGGAGTCTCGTAGAAGCAGCAGTAGTACTGCCTATAGCCGACGCCGGTGGACCATACACTGGTGAAGTGGGACAAACCGTCGTCTTCGATGGGAGTGGCTCATTTGACGCAGACGGTTGGATTGTGCTCTACGAATGGGATTTCGAGAGCGATGGTGTCTTTGACTTCAGTTCTGCAGAACCTACGACTGAATATGCTTACCCAATGGAATTTTCCGGGCTCGTGACCTTGCGCGTGACTGACGACGATGGCAATGTGGGAACAGATGTGTCGCCCGTCGAGGTCTCGCCGCCTACTAATCTGGCACCAGTCGCAGATGCAGGCGCTGACCAAATTGTCGAACAGACTAGTCCTGCAGGTGCAGAAGTAACTCTCGACGGCTCAGGTTCCTACGATCCCGACCTTGGTCCAATGCCGCTGACTTACTCTTGGAGCTGGGCTGGTGGGGTAGCAAGCGGTATCAGTCCAACAGTGCTGTTACCGCCCGGCACAACCGAGGTTACGCTAACCGTGAGTGATGGGGAATTGAACGACACAGACACGGTTGAGGTCACCGTTGTCGATACCATAGCACCTGAGATAACGATGCTGAACCCACCAAGCGGGTGGGCGTTGCAAGACGGAGTCACGTTTAAGGCCAGGGCTGCTGATGCTGGCGCCGGGGTAGACTACATGACGTTCTCTATTCGCGAAGACGACGGCGCTTCAGGCTGGATCATTGGTTCTGGGGAGTATGAGAACATGGCAGCGTCGTATGATGCTGTGAACGACTGGTGGAGCTTGGTCTTGGATACCTTGGAACTTCCAGATGGCTATTATGTGGTGATAGTCAAGGCCACCGACAAAGCTGATCCGGCAAACACCGGCTCCATCACTGTCCCCTACAGCATCCGAAACTGGGCTGTCATCGAGCTACTTCCTGCTTCCCAAAACAATAAGGCTGGGAGGACTATGCCGGTCAAATTCTCCCTTAGAGTAGCCACCTCAGTCGACCCAAGTCAGCCCTTTGTCTACAATGAAGAGCTTGCAATCAAAATATTTGCCACAAGTAACCCCAGCAAAATCTTGCAGACGTCAACATTTGGGGATACTGCACGAGACTATCGTATAAATACTTGGAGCGAACTGTACATCACCAACTTCCAGACCTTGAAGACGCCGATGCAGTACGCGGTCGACGTTTGCAGGGACATATTCTCGATTGGCAGCTTCACTTTCAGGACAGTGAAGTAGGAGTGAGCAGAACGAGAATTGCCAGGAGCTCCAGCGGCCGCTGGGGCTCCTGGCTGTGCTGTGCCAGTTGTTGACCTAGTGCTTCAGAGGTCGGCATTGAACAATTGCCTGGATTGTTACTTCGTCGCACACTGAGAAATATTGCTCCCTAAGCCGACGGTACGTCTTGGAGGCCGCACAAGAAAACTATTGACTATTTCTTAGATAGCGATATAATAGTTTATATAAGAAATACAATTTTGAGACTAACATGAAGTTGGCGGCCAAGTGTATGCATCAGAAGACTGTCATGGCTCTCATTGTGTTCAGTCTAGCACATCCGGAGGTGTAAACTGGGCTCTTTTTTCTTGACACAGCTCAATCTACCCCCTGCCTTGACCTCCAATGTCGTGGCGAGGCGCAGCCGGAGCAATCCCATTTTGAAAGGAGAAAAATAAGAGCTTTCGCAGGACTCTATCGAAGGATAAAGTGAATATAAAACAGTAAACATGGAAGGTGCCGCAATGAGAAGAGGGAAAATAATGGGCAAAATTTTCGGGATTGCCCTTGTGTTTGTGATGATTGTGGGACTGGCTGGCCTGGCAACGCTCTTAAGGCCCGTTCTGGCTGACGACCCGGTGGTCACTTTCCCTGACCCAAAACTTGATGCTGCCATCCGTGAGGTAATAGGGAAACCTACCGGCGACATCTGCCAGTCCGACCTTGAAGGGCTTACGAACTTTAATGCCTCATATAAAGTTATCTCTGGCCTTGCGGGTTTGGAATACTGTATCAACCTGACCACGCTTAACCTTAGTTATAACGAGATATCCGATATTTCGGCCCTAAGCTCGCTTACCAATCTGACCACGCTTGACCTTAGTAATAGCTGGATATCCGACATCTCACCACTAAGCTCACTTACCAACCTGACTGAGCTTTACCTTAATTTTAACCCGATATCCGACATCTCACCACTAAGCTCACTTACCAACCTGACCGTACTTCACTTCAGAGGTGAGGTTTCGGTTGGTATTCAGGTCCAGATATCCGACATCTCACCACTGAGCTCGCTTACCAACCTGACCACGCTTGACCTTTATGGTAACCGGATATCCGATATCTCACCACTGAACTCACTTATCAACCTGACCACGCTTGACCTTAGTCGTAACCGGATATCCAATATCTCACCGCTGAGCTCACTTATCAACCTGACCACGCTTGACCTTTATGGTAACCGGATATCCGATATCTCACCACTGAACTCACTTATCAACCTGACCACGCTTGACCTTTATGATAACCGGATATCCGATATCTCACCACTGAACTCACTTATCAACCTGACCACGCTTGACCTTTATGATAACCGGATATCCAATATCTCACCACTGAACTCACTTATCAACCTGAGCAGGCTTAACCTTAGTCGTAACCGGATATCCGATATCTCACCCCTGGCGGGTAACATCGGCCTTGATGAAGGGGACACAGTTCATCTCCTATACAACTACCTCGACCTCACTCCGGATTCCCCGGCAAGGAACGATATTCGAACTCTGCTGGAGAGAGGGGTAAGCGTCTCTTATAGTCCGCAAGAGAAGATACTGTCAATCATGCTGCGACTTATTGGCGGGATTATAGCGGCGGTCGTGATAGTTGGATTGGTTATTTTCCTCCTGGTTAGAAGGAAGAGGAGAGCATCTTAGTCACTAGAGCGGATTTTGATAACTATTCCAGATTTGCCAACACTGTTTTAGCTTGTACTTTTGCCTGAAATGTGCAACGAGACGACACCTGTACAAAATCCGGAGTACAGCGCAAAGATAGAAGAGGCAGAGGCAAAAGCTGCCTCGAAAATCGTAGTCGCATTTCTGTCTACTAAATCAGGGGGCTTTTACCCTGCTCAGAGTAGCCCCGCTTGATAACGAGATAATGACGAGAGTAAAAGTAGCGAACTAGCCTGTGTGGACAAATAACCTGACACCGATGTCCAATACTACAACTGCCATGATTATTCTAATGACTCCAGAATATTCAGTGGCAATGCCAAACCTTTGACAAGGGAAAACCTAAACCAACAAACAACCGCCACGATATTATCGATGCCAAGAGTAGTGTAAGACATTGTGAGACATATCCATCAGCCTGGTCTATGACGTCTCGACTTGTAAAGGTTGTGCTTCCATTCAGATCAGGCCCAGTTAATGAGGAGAATCAATGTGCCGACTAGCGTCGCAACAAGAAGAGATAAGCCACACTCATACCGATCGCTACAATTCCTGTAATTCTTACAATAATTGTAGAATATTCAATAGCAATATTGAACCGTTGATAGGGGAAAAAAAGAGAAATAACGAATATAATCATCACCATCGTATAAATGACGAAAACAGTCCTGTGAGACATTCTAAGATACCTCCATAGCCTTAACCGACAGAAATTATATAAACTGACGGGTCTATTATAACACATAATAAACCCCTCATGAACTATTTTGTTATTGGGGCCATATACCGGTGAGTACTAGGGGAGGGAAAGGAATGAATGTAAAGTTAAACCTCATTTTTATGCCCGTGTTGTATCTATTCTGGTAATTCATTTCCTCACCAGTCATCCCCATTATCACACCAACTATACTGGTAATCACCCCGACTATTCCGCTATATGGTCCATATTTAGCCAATAGTATTCCCGTAGACCACTTGTACCACAGTCAGTCCTATGAAGTCTACTCATATTAGCGTACAACTTTCTCGAGACAAAATCAATACCTTTCAACCCTGTTTCGAACCTTTTTTGTCAACAATTTAACTTATAGTTGGATTTAGCATATCCTTATTAAGGAATTAAGATAAGGCAAGGCTGCGGAGGATGGGGAAAATAAAATTATTATTGGGTTATGTCAATTGTTACAATATAGTAATCTCCCGACACAGGTAGGACAAAGGAAAAGAACTCAGAAGAAGCAGCAGGATCGCCTAAAGTAGTCACCCAGTACTTTGTGTCCAACAGAATTGCAGTACTACACGAAGAGGTCATCCTTGGCGGAAGCATCAGCGAGTGGCGCCATGAGACACAGAAGGATGCTGAAGGTTACTTGCAGGTACTTCCCTACGTTTGTCGCGGTCGCGGTGGGGGCGGCGGTTAGCTTGGCCGGAAAAGCACTCATGTTCAAAGCCCTACTCCGATTATCGAAAAAGTGGTGCTCTGTGCTTTTTGTCCAGTCGCAGAATTGTGAGCGAGCGAAGGGTATTGACTTTGTTCCGAATAAACTGGTATTCTTATATGCGTAGAGCGGATATTGGTGACTTTGATATGGTTGGATCTCGTCATTGACAGTCTCTGTATGCCTGGGTTGAATATTAATGGTTTTTGCACAAGCTATTTGGATCGTCTGTAACAAAAGAAGTGAAGGGGGTGATAGCCTTGGGATATCGATGCTAATTGACAACAAAAAACAAAGACAGGGAGGAAAAGATGATAAAGAAATTATTAATTTTGGTTGTGTGCGTTGCAGTTGTCGCGGCTCTGGTACCAAGCTACGTAGCTGCTAGCCCAAGCGGGGGAATAGATTGCTTTGATGGGCTGTATTGGTGGGGATTCCGCGTTTATTTGTCTGATGCCACCTGCGATGAGGTTGCTCACCAACTGATAATAGGCGGAGGTGCAGTCACTATTACGGGAATACTATTGGTTAAATTTGGACCATATAGCGGAATAGTCGGGGTGATTGCCAGTATAGTTGGTGTGATAATGGGGATGACTGGTGAGGAAATAAATTACCAGAATAGATACAACACGGGCATAAAAATGAGGTTTAACTTTGCAGTCATTCCTATCCTCTTCCCTCTCCCTCCCCTAGTACTCCTAGTACTCACCGGTATATGGCCCCAATCTTGCGGGGTCTATGGTCTTGTCAGGAACTCCGCGACAGGTGATCCTCTCCCATTTTCCACGGTTACGGTAAAACAATCGGGACAAGTGGTCCAAGAGGTCGAGATCGGCTCCTCCGGCCAATACATAATCGATCTGGCACCGGGAACGTACTTAGTTACAGCGAGCCATAGTGGATTCTACGATCTGACCATTCCCACGGGGGTGTCAGACGGTGCGTACACCACGCTGAACTTCCAGCTAACCAAGAGTACAGGAGGGGGTGGCTGCCCGTTCCTTCAGGTATGGGACGGCAGTGATTACGTTGACGAAGGCCTTCTTGATATTCACAACGCCGAGGGCGTGGATGTTATCTATGAGCATACTCTCACGACTGTGCCGGAGCCCGTTAATGGGGCCTATGAGTTTCGACTGATTGAGCATCCAAAGACCATAAGTGATATGGACCAGGTTCAGTTACGGGCTATACTTGAAGACGGGACGGTCAAGGAGTTTCCACTCATATCGGCCCAGCACTCAGAGGACGGCAACGTGCTTAACCTGCTGCTTAAGAGCGATGACCGTAGAGTAGAGGAGAAAGGAGCAGACCACAACGGCGGAACAAGCCAGAGCATAGACCTGAAATTCGCGGCATTGGGACCGCATATGGAACCCGTAGCCTTCATATTCACAATAGAAGGATGCAACATGATCTGCAAGACTTGTGTGTAGCAGAACGTTGGAGGATGCTGCCGCCGGGTTTATGAGCCAATCAGTGCTGATGGTGACCTGTCTTAGCCATTGGCACTGATTGGTGAACGACAGAGCACTGGTGAATAGCTGGCGGGGGGGGCCACCGCGCCCGAGATGGAGAGACCGAGTTCCAACGATCTTTCGCTTTGCGTCGCTCATGGCACAGACTTGCTTACACGAAATACCCATAGTCGTGCTGGCGCTCGATTTATGCAAAAAACTCTCCCAGCTCCCACATGAGTCTGTACCTCGCCAACAACCTTCTGGCTTAAAGGACAGAAGTCGGCTGGATCAGCTGGCTTTCTTATTGGGGTAACGTCAGACATACGATGGGTGTTTCCTATGTATCTGAGCCTCCGCGTAGTTTATCTGCCTTTGTGGAAACAACTATAAGAGAGCGTACCCTGGGAACAATGTCAGTTGTTTTGCGGTTTCCTGTAACAAAAAGGCACAGTTAAGGCTCTGACAAGAAGGAAAAAGGTACGCAGAGAAACAGTGCATCGCTACAGTGAGGGAGTGAATTGAGTTCCCCCTTCTGTTGCCTTATACTACACCTCGTCAGCCTCACAATGATTCTTCTTCCAGAATTTCCATGAGTCACCGCAGGACAGTGCCTCGGTTTTCGAGTACACAATTACTTGAAATGTTACTCAGTTGGGCATAAAGCCAGATTTTGTCTTCAAGGTTTATTCCTAGTTCCGCTTTAGTTTCCCCTTGTACCCAGTTTAGTATCCACCTGAGTCGGTTCCAGGTTCTAGGTTCTAGTTTTTTGCGTTTCAACTGCCAGCCACTGAGTTACTGGTTCTAACTTAGAATCTAGAACTTAGAACCTACGCTTGGAACAAGTTCGGACCCAGGCTTGGGACAAGCGAGAACATGAGTTGAGAACTCGGACCTTAAAGCCTGGTAAGAGTGATTCGTAAAATAGAAGGGCTGGAACTCCCATTGGGGAAATCCAGCCCTCTCGAGTTCTGTTAGGCTATGGCGGAGTTGGCCTAACTCTTACCGATTTTGAACATCTTCGTGCCACATACGGGACATACGCCTTGAGTAGCCGGCCTGCGGTTCTTCATGATTATGCTTTTGGTGTTCTTCATTTCTCTTTTGGCACGGCACTTCATACAGTATGCTTGCATTTAACCCTCCTCTTTTTGGGACAGATAGTAGGCTATTTATTGCCACGGTGTCAACAGCCACCACGGCTAGGATGCCGAAACCGAACAGTTGACCTGGAATGTGGCTTGAAAAGCAAAAAAGCAGGGTCGAGGAGTTAACCCCGACCCTGCTTGATTTGAGGTGTATTAGAATTCGAATAATGCTGGACGCTCCAGACTCCTCTTCATTGCCTCTTCCTCTCGCCTCTTCTGTCTCTCAGTTCGATCCTTTTCCTGCCTTGCCTGAGTGCGTCTCTCGTAAATCCACTGTTTCAGCCGACGTAACTCTGCCATCTGGTAATCGCTGATTGACTCCACCCGGATATCCTCCGGAAACTGGACGCTGCTTTCCTTGGTGCGATAGCGACTATAGACCTGGTTGGCGACGTACAGGTAAACCCGTGTCCAGTCGCTGTCTAATGGCTGCGTGAGGCAAGCCGTGAAGAGATAGGCGCAAGCCTCGGCATCTGTCCCCATCGGCTCCTTTCCCTTGAGTGCCTTCATGTTCATCACTAACCTCTCAAGGGTGATGGCATTTTTCAGCCAATCAGGAAGGGAGTCGCCCCATCCCCCGGGAAAGACAATAATGGGGTCTGTTAGAGCACCAACGATGTCTGATATGCCCTTCTCGATTTTGACTTCGGTTGTCAGATCATCACCTCCTTTTTGGGCAATAGTAGCCCTATCAAACGAGGGGTACAGCCCCTCTAGTCGTTGAATCGCTTGATGTGCAGGCTCTGGCAGCCTGGCGGGCGGTAGGGGTCAATCGGATGCTCTCCAAAGCCGTTCCAGAAGTCCAACAGCCACAGGGTATAGCCGAAGTATTCCTGGCGGCGGAACCCGTAAACCTGGTCAGTGAAAATACGCACTTCAGCGCCACGACTACCCCTGAGCACAATAACACTGGGTACCTCTTTATCGCCAAACATAGGTTGCTCTACTGTCATGCGACCTAGTTTCAGGTCGTTTACCCAGTAGTAAGAGCCGTGTCCGCCATAAGCTCCGACATGGATATCCTTTCCTTCCAACTCGACTAGGACGCCCATAAACTCTTTTAGGGCTTCGCGTCTCTTTTTGGCCAGGTTGACATGACGTTGTCGAGTGCCCAGCCTGACTGCCGTGGTCGGCTCTGGTTTTGTGACCTCTACCCCAGCTTCTTCGAAGATGCTAAGCTGGGCGGACATTTGTTCAACTCCTTTCCGGGCAAGATTACCCCTATCCCGACTGCCCAGGTCGGGCTGCGTCTAGCTCCTTGTCTGCCATGTGCTTCTTGGTAGCGTTGCCAGCTTCCGATTGACTCTATAGCCAGCTTCAACTAAGGCTAGTTTGTCCATTATCTTTGAGTAAGGCTTGCGGCGACGGCTGTCTATCGCCTTGTAGCACTCCTGGCAGACCTGAATGCCTTGCGGCGTGTAAACACGCAGGTTTATCAGGCAAGGGGCGTCTTGTTGGCAGAAGTCGCACTTCATCTTTTCTCCTTTCTTGCCCTTGCCACGCACAAAAAGGGGGTATCCCACGCCACACAGGGCAGGAATACCCCTACAAAAAAGCACAAAAAGGCGGCTACCGCCGCCCCTTTGTGCGTGGTTGTTTTCGGTCAAACGCTCTTATGCTACGGCTACTGGCTCTCTCTTACGGCTGCGCTTCGGCTTTTTCGCTTTCGCTACTACTTCCTCAGCTTTGGCTATTACCTCGGCTTCGGCTGGCGCTTCGGCTTGGTCTTTGGCTTGCCTGTCTTTCTCCATCGCTTCATTTGCCTTTGGAGTCATCAAGGGCATTATGAGCACTTGATAGCCGTCATTGGCAAAGAGCATTGGAGAATAGGCATTGACGAGCTTGAAGTCCGCCATACCACCGCAAGCCTTGAGAGCTTCGGCTAAGTATCTCCCATCCACCCTCACAGAACCCCGTCCGTCGGTGTCGGCAGGGATTACAGCCTCTCCCTTTTCATCGGGATTAGCCATAACAATCTTGCCTTCGCCAATGGTAAGGTCTATGGGATAGTCTTTGGGATTGTCCGACAAGGCTCTGAAGGAATACACAGCCCTGACAGCCTCAACGGTGTCAAGGTGCGCTACGGTGTTGAACTCCGCAGGGATGAGCTTCTCATATTCAGGGAATTGCCCCTCAGCGCCACGCCATTGATAGCGTATCGCTTCGGTGTCAATTATCAAGCTCATGCCATCAAGAGTATCACCGCTTGCCTCAAAGCCCAGCCTTACCCTCTTTGCCTTGCGTAAGGCATTGGCTATGCCTCTTAGCTCGTCTTTGTGGATTAGCACGTCGCCCTCGCCATCGTCATAATCCAGTGTCACAGTCGCCAATCTAAAGCCATCGCTGGCAACCAAAGACAGCTTGCCTTTCTTCGCCCTAAAGAGAACGCATTGGAGAACTGGTCTTTTCTCATCCTTAGCGGTGAAGGGAAGCACTCTGCTGATTGCCTCTGATAGCTCTAGGCTTCCGAGATTTGGCTTGACGCTGTTATCTGGACATACTCTGATTTCGGCAAGGGTCATCGGCGTCTTATCGCCAATCCAAGCCGTGTCCTCAAGGTAGCTGGTACAAGCTCCACAAACTACCTTCAGCCTTTTAGCAGCAGCCTGCGCCTCGCTAGCACTGCCGTTAGCGGAAGGCACTATCTTGACGATATTGCTTCCGCTAAGAGCCTTAATGTAGCCTAGCAAGCCTTTCCGCCCCATCGTGAAGTCCATAAGCAGTAGCCTATCGGCTAATGCTCTGGACAGGGCGTTTACCAGTTTAGCCTTGTGAGCCACAAAGCCTTCGCCTGAGCGTTTGCCCACGATATTAAGTTGTTCCACTTTTTTAGAACACCCCCTTTGGCTATCTGGCGTTTGGGCAAGTTCGCCAGCTTCGCCTAGTAGTAAGCCCCGCATAGCTGACCTCGCTAGCCTATGCGACTGCTTCTACTATAACAATGTCCGAAACCAGCTAAAATGTTACCCCTCAGCTCCAGAGAAACTTAGCTGATACCGCTTGCGTAGTTTGGCTAGGTATTTGCGCTCTGCGCCTGTCAATTCCCCTCCCCTGTTCTTTTTCATAGCTAGAGTCTTCAGTCGTATCGGTGCTCCAATTAGGAAGGTTTTGGCGTCTAGCCATTCTTCCAAGTCCAGAGCCTTGTCATCGGCTATCAACTCGGCAAGCTCGGTGATATTGCCTTCACCATCTATAATAGGCTTGTTTATGCTTTCCAGAGTGACAGCTCTGTGGCAATCGTGGTAAGCCCAATCGGAATAGGCCCAATTTACCCTACACCTTGCCCGCTGCGCCTTGCTGCAATGCTGGCAATCCAGTCCATTGTGGTATGCGTAGTGCTTATACCAGTAATGGTCTTTGATATGCTCGGCAGTTCTGATTTGCGCTATCTCTGTGAACTGCTGCCCTCTGGCGGCCAGTGTCTGTCCTGTCTTTGCCAGTCCCATAATAATATCGTGTAGCAAGTCCTCTCTTTCATCTATCAACGCCTTGTGAGCGAACCGCAGAGCTACTTTGTAATAGGTTAAATACGGCTCTGGTAAGTGGTCATAGCCGTTGTTACCATCGTCAGCTTGCTTTCGCCTTTGCGTTCGGCTAGACTTCAGTTGGCGAGGCTTTGTCCGTGTAGTAACGCAATTTGCGTTACTTGAGCACCACTGGCAAACGCCTTGCCCTTCTTCTAATGTCCAAACCCTATTGCAATTGCTACAGTGTCCTGTCATTGCTTGCCCCCTTTCTGTCTATTTGCCCAAGGGTGAGCAAGCGCTCAGGCTAGGCTTATCTGATATTCAGTTGTTAATGTACAATCATCCACTATCCATCATCACACAAAAGGACATTTTGTTCATTAACAGAATGAACCTATATTCTCATGATATCGGGCGGGCAGCTTCGTTTTGCTTGGAATAAATGAAGTCGGCTGAAATGGCAACTACAGCCTTATTCTAAGGTGAGGAGACTGCTCAGGCAGAGCCACAGGGAGAAAGCGAGCAGTATCAAGGGCAAGACCGAGAGGGCTGGCCTGATAGCAAGCTGGCAGTTTATTCTACGGGCACAATCTTGATTCTGGACTCTGGCTTGTCCAAGCCCATAATCTCCGCCAGCTTCTCTCTAGATACGGGCAAGCATAGCCTTCCCTGGCGAACATCAGCGACTAGCTTGTCAACTAAGTACGAGAACGTTTCTTCCCTGAAAAGTAGATAGCCATTCTTCCGCAGGCTGCTCACAATTTCGGGTTCCAGTCGGTTTGAGTCACGGGCTGATTGAGATATGGAGACGGCCTTTGCATCGTCGGGCAGCCCCTTGGGGCCAACGCATACCATGACCGTCCCGAAGGGGTGATGTCTGTCATCAGGTCCGCGGAGGAGATAATCCGTAGTGGCTGACGGCAGACTATTCTTTAGGAAGATTCCTGCTGAAGCCAATCTAATTAGAAATACTGCAAGGTTCCCCTGGCCGTGACCAAGGCTGGCCGAAGTCTCAATGCGTTTCAACTCCTGTAACTGCTCCACGATAGCACTGTGTACCGCCACCAGGATTGATGCTTCATCTTCGCGCTTCTGCCGGATTTCCTCTTCGACAAATAGAGCATTCAGGGCAACCATCGCTTCGGTTAGCTTCTTCCCTTCAGACTGCAGATTCTTCAAACGGTCATGAAGTGATTTCAGGCCTTCCATCGTTCCAGTTCACCAATTAGTGCCTCAACAGTGTACAGCGGAAGGGTGACGGATAGAGAACCCTGACGCTTCAACCAGGTGTGGATAGCTCGCACGACCAGTAGGGCAATAACCTTAACGCGTTTGCTGGCAATGTTCTCTTCACCTCGCACCAGGGCCAGCAAGTCGTTCAGCCATTCGCTGGCCTGCAAGATTCCTTCGTATTGGCCAATCTGTCTGCCAACTTCTATAGCTTCATCCCTGAGCCGCTGCACTTCTGCTAGAGCCTCGTCATTGCCGTGTCGCAGGTCTTTATTGAATTTGGTGACCGCATCCTGAGCGAGGGGAACGATTTTGGCGATTTCCTGCATTACCTTTTCCCTCATTTCCCTGATGCTCTCCTCCAGCTTCGTTTTCTCCTGTTTGAGGGCGTCAACAACCGCTCTTACAGTCTCTATCTCTTTTTTGATCCTGATAAGAGCTTGCTCCATCTCATCTAATTCTTGCTGGCGGCTCCGGATTAGGGTTTCGAGCGCCAGCCCTTTGTCCAGGGTCTGAAGCTCCTGCAGCAGGCGACTCCTGAGTTCGGAGGGCTTGATGGTGTGATGTTGGGCAATCTCTTGTAGCTTCTCATTAAACTCAGCTAGTCCCCTCAGGGAGAACCCAATATCTTCAAGCTTTTGTATCTCCCCCTTCAGAGCGGAGAGCGTCGTTTCAGCTTTCTCGGCCTTCGGCTCCATATCAGCAATCCGGCGTGACAGGTTTTGTTCCCGCTTCTCCAGTTCCTTGACCCGGGGAGTCAGCAGTCCACTTCCTTGTTCCAGCATCGCCACCGAGCTGGTAAGTTCGTCTCGCTGTTTAGTCAGGTCGGCAAGCTCCTTCTTGGAGTCCTTCAATTTGTCCGACACAGGTTCCAGATCGGCGGCTTTTTTCTCCAGTTCGTGGACCTTCTTATCCAGAGCTTCAATGCCCAAGCCGCTCCTCTGCTGAACTTCTTGAATGCTGTAGATAAGCCGGACAAACTCTTTAGCATCCTCTTCGTTTCGCACCGATTTGAGAATCATCGGCCAGCGATTGATGTCGGCCGGGTCGAGCCCACATTCACTGATCTGCTTGAGAAGTGCGAGCCCTATAGCACACTGCCCTGGAGTTAACTCTGACCGTTTTAAGTCGAAGGATAATTCGCGAAGTGCCTCAATGTACTCACCGACATCAGCTGCCTCGGGAATCATGCCCGCCTTCAGCTCGGCGGCAACATTGGCCACTGTCCCTTTGCTGACGCCGCTTCTGGCCGCAATGTCATCATAGGATAGGCCGGACAAGTAAAGCCTGACCACTGAGAGTTTCTTCTTTGCTGTTAATCGTTCCATCCTTGGCCTCCTTTTGCACGTGATTTTGGTATTGGTAAATCATGCAAATCTGAACCACATTTGAATGATCTAAACGGCATTTGAACAGGATTCTGAACGCCATTTGAACACCTCTTGAACAAGAGTCCCTTCTCTGATTTCCCTTAGATTTCATGAACAAAAACCAATTGTCAGCGGCTTTAGGTCCAGTCGGCTGGACATTAGCCGTAAAGAGCGCGATAGGGATTATCCCAGGCTGACTCAGGAGCAGCTCTACCAGCATCAGTGAGCCGGAAATATCGGCGTGGCGGACCGGGTGGATAATGATCTTGAAAACTTGACGGCTCTTCTCGCCCCGTAGGTTCCACCCAATGCAATCGTTGCAGATTAGAAAAATACACGACAAAACTATGGAATCGGCACCCCCGAGATTTGTAGGGCATTCGCGACAGATATTGCTCAGCCAGTCTCTCAATGTTAGCGGGCTCTATGGAACGTTTTTCTTGCCGGGCTCGCTTTTCCTCGGTTCTTGTCGCTTGGTCCACCGCTGTAGCTCGCATAAGCGCTGTCTTGTAGTGGTAGAAGATATCGGATTGACAGGCACCTACCCGAGGGTTGATTGACGGCGATCCATTCGGGCCGTACCCCAAAAGAAACCCTTTGATAAATGAACCGCAGCCAAAAGGGCGAACAAAGCCGCCCCTGGCTGGTCTCAGGAGCTCAGCCACTTTGCCTCACTCCGAAAATACAAGGCGTGCCGATCATCACTCTTTTTTACTCCACAATTTGTGATACCATTCTTCGTGTTCCGTGCCAGATATCTTTCTGTACTTGGCGGTGGTATTGAAGCTCTGGTGGCCCAAATGCTCTTGAAGCAGTCGGAGCCCGTCCCCAGAGTCGTTTTGTTTTACAGCCATCACGGAGAATGCGTCTCTTAGTTTGTGCGGCGAAACGTTGTGGACCCTCCCTGTTTCAGGATTAACCAGTTTCGGCAGCCCAGCCTCTTCCGCGCACTCTTTGATGATCTGCCAAGCACGATGCCGATTTATTCCGAAGATTAGTCGCTTGCCATCCCGTACCACAGGGCCGCCTCGTTCAATATACTCTTTAAGAACGTCAAGAGTGTCACTGTCGACCGGCAGAATTCTCTGGCGCCGGTGTTGCTGCTCTTCGGCTCGACCCTTTCCTATCTTGCCACCACACTTAGGGCAAAAAACGTGAGTCGCCCCAAGTCTAGCTGCGCACATCTGGCAGGAAAGTTTGGTGCGACATTTAAGGTGCTGAATGACTACTGTGCTCTGGCTGAAGTCGATATCCTGGACTTGCAAACCTAGTGCCTCGGAAACGCGACATCCAAGGTGAAATAGCAGGCGAATTAGTAGCCTGTCACGAAGATTAGTAGCATGTTTCTCCAGACTTTCTACTTCGCTGGGCTCTAGGTAGGCCTTAGTCCTTGCACTCTGGTTCGGATAGGGCGTAGAATAGTCACGTAGCGCCACGACTCTACTCCTTCGATGAGAGAGGAGCAGAAACTATCGATAGTTCAAAGAAAGTGTCGATTGGTTTTGCAAAAGTCTTGTTTGGCCCACCAAAGGTCACCAAATTACCAACATCTGGCTTCCAATCTGCCAGCCCCCTTGCTCATCGCCTGATCTTTTCTCAGCCCTCAGAAAATTAGAAGGAACAACCAGTATACCAGTGCATTCACCGCCGTCAGGGGAATGCCTATCCTGACAAACTCCCAGAAGGTCAAGGTCTCCCCTGCCTTCTTTTCAGCGTTCTGGATGATGATGACGTTGCTGGCTGCACCGAGGACGGAGAAGTTGCCGGCGATGGTACTGCCGGCTGCCAGAGCCATCATTTCCTTAGTCGCGGCACCAAGATGACTCAGCACAGGCAGGTACAGGGCCACCAGTGGAACATTCGAGATTAGCTGGCTCAACACCACACTCACTCCCATAATGACACCGACGGAACTGAGATCCAGATATAAGTCAGCAATGACGGTTTGGAAGTACCCGGAGTCCCAAACACTTTGCATCAGGACGAACATCGCCGCAAAGAAAATCAGGGTGGTCCAATCAATTCGGCGGACTATCCCAAGTCGGCGGGGGCTCAGTAAGATGATAGGCAATGCCGCCGCTAGTGCAATATAGGTAAGCCGGAAATCGATACCAAATCCCATCAGGGAAGTGGTTATTTTAGCGAACACTAGGATGACAATAATCATCAGGGACACTTTGGACAATCGCGCCAGCGCCGGGTCTGTAATGAGGTCAGTTGAGTAACTCAATGGCTCATTCTTCAAGTGTCCCCTGTAGAAGAACTTAAGAATGACGTATGTTAGGAAAAGATTGACGATAGTTGGCACCGCAAGGTAGCGGAGGAAGGTGATGAATGGACTGGGAATATTTCCATTGATGGCGACCAGCAAGTTTTGTGGGTTGCCGATAGGACTCATCACGCTGCCAATGGTCAGGGAGAAAGCCAGCGATAATAGCAGCAGCTTGGGACGAATACCTGTCTTCCGGGCAATCTGCAACATCACCGGGGTGCCGACAATGGCTATTGTGTCGTTCATCAGGAAAGCCGACAGCAGCCCGGCACCAAACAATATCAGGAGCAGAAGGCCGTTAACTGTCTTGGCTCGTCCGAACAGCCGGGATGAAAGGTGAGAGAGATAACCACTCTCTTCCAGCGCCTGGCCGACCACGAACATGCCGAACAAGAAGAGTATGACATCCAGGTTGATGGCCTTAAGGGCTTCGGCCGGAGAGATTTGTCCCGTGATCAAGACCGCCAGTGCCCCGAGCAGCATCGCCTGCCATATCTGGAGGCGGAACCTGCCGATTTGCCGGACGGCGATGAGGATGAAGACCGCCACAAGGACGATTATTGAGACCATAGTCAAGAAGTATGCATAGGCATACTTCTTGACTATTATATACCATTACAGAGGGCACACCATCGGTCCAGTCTGCTCTGAAATACGTGTTAAACTGGCCCGGGAACTGCTCCTGCTCCATGGTATAATAATTAATGAAGCAGTGACACGAGGCGTGCTCAGATGGTCAAGAAAACTGCCGCCAAAGATTTAAGGCCTTTATCGGAACTTATCTCCTTAAAAGGGAAGAAAGCCCTAATCACTGGTTCGGCCCTGGGCATTGGTAAGGCGATGGCCTACAGATTTGCCGAAGCCGGTGCGGATTTGCAGCTTGTAGACATAAACGAACGGGGACTGAGGACTGCAGCCGGGGAGCTTTCAAAGTTCAAAGTGAAAATTGACATTCATAAAGTGAACCTTTCCTCAAAAGAGGAGATAGCTGCCCTGTGGGAGGAGTTGAAAGGGAAAGAGCCCGACATACTGGTAAACAATGCTGGAATATACCCTTTTAAGGATTTCCTGGAAGTAGACGACGCGTTTTTCAGCAAAGTGATGGACATTAATTTGAAATCAACTCTCTCGATGTGTCAGCATATGATAAGAGGACGCTTAAAGAAAGGGGGAGTCATCATCAACACTGGCTCTATCGAGGCAATCTTGCCTTTCGTAGAAGGCATGGCTTCTTATAGCATAAGCAAGGCGGGAGTCATTGCTCTGACCAGGTCTCTGGCCAAGGAATACGGTAAAGATGGTTTCCGAGTAAATGCGATCATACCCGGCGGAATAATAACCCCGGGTACGAAAGCCGTGGCCAAGGAAATCACCCAGCTCCGGCTGAGCCTGCTTAGAACCGGCGTATTGTTTAGCACGAGGCTGCCCCTTAGAAGGGGCGGGCAGCCGGACGAGGTGGCCCGTATTGCTCTGGTCCTGGCCAGTGATTTATCTAGCTATGTTCACGGCGCGCTGATACCTGTTGACGGTGGATTTCTATCGGCATAGCGTGGGCGGAAATCAAGGTCGTCTCGTAACCAGAATCGTTGTTGTGGGCCATTGTCCCCGAAGAGGAAATTCGAAATCCCAGGCAACCAAGTCCTAAACAATACCGAAGCCCAAAATACCAATGCTCAAAACAGCTTGAACTCTTAAATTCTGATATTTGGGCTTCGGAATCTGGTATTGAGCCGATGCGATTGCCAGGCCCCGACAAGTCGGGGCTCGCAATGACGGAAAGCGAAGGGCTCGGGGTGACACGCCCTTCCTTGTCATTGGATAGTTGTTAAGCGCCTCATATTTTGCCAAAGCGGCGCCGGCGGCGTTTGTATTCAGAAAGCGCTTCCTCAATGTCTTTACGACCAAAATCAGGCCATAACACTGGAGTGAAGTAGAGTTCACTATAAGCAGCCTGCCAGAGGAGAAAATTGCTCAGGCGGCTTTCACCACCCGTGCGTATGACCAAATCCGGGTCGGGGATGTCAGCGCTATATAGATACCTCACAAACATAGACCCGTCTATATTGTTGCCGGAAATGCCCGCGCTGGCGATACGCCTGGCTGCCTGGACAATTTCATCCCGCCCACCATAATCGAAGGCGAGGCAAAGCGTAAGACCGGTATTATTCCTGGTGAGTTCGACTGCTGCTCGCACCTTCTCCCTCAATTTCTGAGACATCCTATCCAGCCTGCCCAGGTGCAACAGCCGGATATTCTCTCGATTAAAAGATCGAGTTTCCTGGTCAATCTTCCTGGCTAGAAGACTGAGCAAGCCAGCGACCTCTGCCCTGGGGCGATTCCAGTTCTCGGTGGAGAATGCATAAAGGGTCAGGTACTTTACTTCGTAATCGGCAAGAATCTTTACCACCGGGTGAATGTTCTCGCCGCCAGCTTTATGCCCGACAAGCCTGGGTAAGCCGCGGTTCCTTGCCCACCTGCCATTGCCGTCCATGATAATGGCTACGTGCCGGGGAGGATAATTTGCCTGAGTCATAGACTGGCCTCGCGAAAAAGGAGATGCCTGATTTTTAGCAGGGGATAGGCGGAGCTATGCCTCAGGACAGTCAGAACTAACCTGCTGTGCCAATCGAAGGAAAAATTGTTGGAATTGAGCAAAACCTCAGCCACGCCATCAGAATCAAACATGTTGAATATTCCTTCGATCTGCCGGTCGCTCAGTTTAGCATAAGCCCATCTAGCCCAGTAGCCACGTGAGAGTTCTCTGCCCATCTTCTTCTTCCATACCTTTTGATAGCGTGAAAGCTGGCCAGCGGTCAAATTATCATCGTTGAGACCCTCCGCAAGTACCTCGGCAGCTATCTTAGCCCCGAGATGTCCGAAGTATATTCCTCCCCCGGTAGTTGGCTTTACCTGCCCGGCAGCGTCTCCGATAGCCAGTACTCTATCTCCATAGCTACGAGCCAAGGTTCCCACAGGGACAGCCTTTTGCCCGATTTCAAGCTCGCGACCCGTTATTCTGCCCTGGCGAAAGAGATTGTTGAGGAATTTTTGCAGGTATAGCTTGGCCTGCGATGTTGCTAAGAGACCAGCATACGCTTTGTCTGTTGAAGTGGGCACAAGCCAGGCGAAAGCACCCGGCGCAATCTTCTGACCGAAATATACCTCAAATTCATCCACGTCTTTCGCTTCAACCTCGGCCTGAGCACCAACGAGAAAACTCCTGATTCTGCCCAGGCCTAGCTTCCAGGGCAGCCTGGGTTTGAATCCGTTCGCCAGGACCACAACTCTGGCACTGAATGTCTCTCTGGCTCTGGAGCATAGAGTCTCAGCCTGCATACCGTCCTTCGCGGGAATAATATCAATGACCGGACAAGAGAAGAAATATTGCGCCCCCTGGGACTGGGCTTTAGAAACGAGCGCTTTATCAAGCAAAAGCCGATTGACAACATAAGCTTGAACCTCTTCAGTCTGCAATTTCAAGCATTTTCCTGAGGGGGAGAAGAACCTGGCTGACTTTACCTCGGTTAATATTACATCTGTGCCGAGGCCCAGGGAACGGAAACATTCGGTGCTGATTATTCCCGTGCAACAGGCATTAAGTCCCGACGCACTTTTTTCTTCAAAAACAGCGACATCATGGCCTGACGAGGCCAGTTCGCAAGCGATGTAGCTCCCGGCTGGCCCCGCGCCTACTATGATGACATCGTAAGACCGGCCTGACAATTATCTGCCACCCTTTCAGATTTCTACCAGATTATATAACATATAATTCACCCATACCTATCTGCGGATTTGACACGTACCTGGCCGCGTACCAGGGTAAAGGACATTAATGACGGCGCTAGTTAAGGCGTTTTACCTGTGGGTTGACATGGGCGTACGGCTCGTCCTACCCAGATTATTGCGAACCCCGGGGAGCTGGTCTTCGCCAGCTGGCACAGATCCTCTGACTGACCCCGTTATTTGGTCTTTTTCTTGGTCTTTCTCTTCTCACCGCCCTCACGTTTGGCTTCACGAGCGGAGGGCGCACCGTATTCGTTCAGCCATCTGTTTACATTGGCTGTTTGCTTGAGCTCGCTTCTCTTTACCGCCTCTATATCCACTCCGGGATTGAGACATTTCAATATCTCGTATTTTACCTTACTGAGCAGGTCAAAAAGAGTGAGCTTGTCTTCATATTGCATCGGCCACAGCATCTTCTGGATACTCTTCAAGCTTGCCACAGTCGCCGGCTTAAAGAGAGATTCTGCCTTGCTGGTTTTACTCACATATACCACCCTGCGGTCACCCTTGTCTCTTGCCCTTCTGACCAGACCAGCTTTGACCATGCGGTCGACTATCATGCTGATGCTGTTCGTGCTACGGTCCAGCCACCGGGCTATGTCAGTTATCCTGGCAGGCTGGCCAAGGTAAGATATGCTCACAAGCACTGCGTACTGTTCCGTGGTAAGTCCATGTTCCTCGAATATTCCATCCTCGCACTGCTTGAGCAAGGTGTAGGTTTGGTATAGCTGACGCCACAATCTCAAATCTAACTCTACGGCCTTGCGTTCTTCCTTCATGTTTATTCAATTACCTCCCTTAATTATTTCATGGTAGCTCTGCTCGCGTTGGAATTCTCCAAGTATAACACCTTTTGCTGTGCGCAACAAATCGACAATTCCAGCCTTCTCCAATTCCATCCAGTCCTGCATTGCGCAGATCACAGTTTATTCAAAAAAAGGGCTCAACAAGAATCTGAACACGACCAAATTGGGTAGTATACATATCAGAGTGAAAGAACACCAGTCGTGTGCCAAATTGGGGTATTGACATTTTTTTGAAGAACCGTTATCTTACATGAATTACTCTAACGAACGTTACTATCATGTTGCTATACCGATGTAGCATAGGATTTTCTAGTGGCAGATTTTGGCAAAATTAAACGCTGACGAAGTTATTGCGAGGCGTCGCGAGCACAAACGGGGGAACTCACCGAAGCAATCTCTGGAAATTGCTACGCGGAGTTTACCCTGAGCGGACATGAGATTCTTCGCCTTCGGCTCAGAATGACAAGAAGCGAAGGGCTTGCAATGACGATTTGAGTTGCTAAACGACCTTGTGTCGTAAAAAGAGGTGATGCATATGAAAGTGAAAATTGTGCGACGGATAGGCTGCGATACTCCAAGTCGGGGAGTTAATAGTGCAATAGGCAGAAGCAACAAAGGGAGGGAAATATGAGTAAAACAAAATGGCATAGCAAGGTAATTCATTTAGTAGTTGCCCTGCTAGTAGTTGCACTGGCGCTGGTGCTGAGCTCCAGTCCGGTGCCGACGCTGGCGTCGCCAGTAGTGGCCTCGGTAACAGAAACAGGATTTGGCACTGATACAACAAACCATTATGTCAATATGCCAGCAACGGTTAATGCGGGCGATTTGCTGATTGTCCTTTTCACCAATGACGGGGACGAAGCAGTAACTACACCCGCCGGATGGAATGCACTGGCATCAGCTACAAGCGGGCCACAAGTCAGGTTATCTGTCTATTACAAGATAGCCGCAGGGACAGAGGGTGGCACGACGGTTAATTTTGTAACCTCCGCAGCACAGCAGGCGGCAGCACAGGTCTACAGGATTACAGACTGGCAGGGCACAACCCCGCCAGAGATTTCAACAGCTGCAGCCGACACAAGTACGGCGCCAGACCCGGCTTTTCTTGACCCAGCCGGATGGGGTGTATCAAACACCCTCTGGCTAGCTGTGGCGGGGCAGGACCGGGGAGACCAGGAGGGAACTCTGGCTTACCCAATTGGTTATGTAGATGGGATAAGTACACAGTCTTCATCCGGGGTGGGGGTTTGCCGAACACACTCAGCCCGCAGGGTGCTTCTTACTACTACCTCGGAAAACCCGGGCCCTTTCACTATTCCAGTAACGGAGCAATGGGTTGCCTTTACCATAGCGGTTAGACCAGCATCACGCGACCTCACCATCTCCAGCACGGAAGGAGGCTCGGTAACCGAGCCTGGCGAGGGAGTGTTCCCCTGTGATGAAGGAACAGTAGTTGACCTGGTGGCGACTCCAGATGCTGGCTCCCGGTTTGTCAAGTGGACTGGTGATGTGGGCACCCTTAATGATGTCAACGCCGCCGCGACCACTATCACCATGGACGACGACTACTCCATCACAGCCGAGTTTGTCAAGCAGTATGACCTCTCCATCTCCAGCACAGAAGGAGGCTCGGTAACCGAGCCCGGTGAGAATACTTTTACATATAATGAAGGAGAGGTGGTTGACCTGATAGCCGCGGCGGATGCGTGTTACGAGTTTGTCAACTGGACTGGCGATGTGGGCACCATCGCTGATATCTATGCTGCCTCAACGAACATCACCATGGATGGGAATAAGGTGGTCACGGCTACCTTTACCCCCATAGACTGTGACTACCTGGACGGCTGGGTGGAGGATGGCGGCCCCTACACTGCATGTAATGGGACACAGGTCTGTACCTATCAGGACATGGTATATCTGGACTACGAGTGTGTCGGGGGTGAGTGTGTCCCCACCGAGACAGACTGGAGGACCGATTTAATTGGTTGCGAGTCCTGCGATGACAGCGACCCCTGCACCATCGATACCTGCGAAAACGGCCAGTGCGTCCATACCCCCATAGACTGTGACTACCTGGATGGCTGGGTCGAAGATGGTAGTCCCTACACCGCATGTAACGAAACCCAGGTCTGCGCCTAT
>Ga0256868_10000061_pt1 | contig 64291 bp, 51 predicted proteins | sample RVTome_13_FD_187341 | JGI IMG/M metagenome (GOLD analysis project Ga0256868, IMG submission 187341) | Soil microbial communities from uranium-contaminated site in the Upper Colorado River Basin, Wyoming, United States - RVT92D227 HiSeq ...
CAGTCGCCATTGGCCGGATTATAAAAGTCGGTTAGTACCGGATTTTTTGCCAATGTGGCCAGGGTGAGAGGCGTGATGAATTCTTTGGCCAGGGGGGTCATTACTACCTTGACCTCGGAACCTTCCTTAACAAGCATCCGGATAAGAACTGCGGTTTTATATGCTGCAATACTACCGGTGACGCCGATCAATATTTTCTTTCCGCTCAGCATGGCAAATGTGAAGGATTACTCCGCCTTGCGCACGTATATCTGGTTGTTTTCAAATTCCTCAAGGGCAATAAGCGTATGTTTCGGCAACCTTTCGTAGAACTTCGAAATCTCTATCTGTTCACGGTTCTCAAACACTTCTTCAAGATTATCGGTATAGTTGGCAAATTCTTCCAATTTACGGTTTAATTCCTCCTTGATCTCAATAGAAATCTGATTGGAGCGTTTGGAACAAATCATCACGGCCTCATAAATATTGCCTGTCTTGCCTTCCAAAACGTTTAAATCACGTGTTACCGTAGTAGACGGTGCTTTCGACTTTTTAAAATCTGTGCTTTGTTCCATTAATTATTTGTTAATTCTTTTTCTGTTTCTGTGTCTTTTATGTAATGTGAAGCTACCTGATACATGTCATCTGCTTCTTTCTTGTTTTTACTTTCTGGGAATTCAGTAATAAAGGAGTAATATTCATCAACTGTATCCTGAAATCTTTCAGTTTGCTTGGAAAGGACACTTTTAAGAGCCAGCTGATATTTTGATTTCAACAACAGAAACATGATTTCCTCCCTGAATTTTGACTCAGGATATTCAATCAGGCAGCCATTAAAGGACACAATAGAAGCTTTATAGTCATCGAGATTAAAATAGAGCTTAGCCGCAATAAATGACTTTTCCATCAGCTTTTCATTCAGCTCCTTAATAATCCGCTGGCATTCTGCAACCCTTGGGCTTGAAGGAAATTTGATCATATAAAGACGGAATGCATCCAGTGCCTGATAAGTACTGGTCTGATCCAGTTCAGGCCTGGGCGACTGGAGGTAATAGCAATACGCTTCCATGTAAGCAGCTTCCTGAATGAAACTGCTGTTTTGGTAATACGTTGTAAAATTGTTAAAATAATGTCCGGCAATTATATAATCGTTTAGCTTATACTGGGTCATGGCCTGGAAAAAATAAACCGAGTCCGCTTTCCGTGTTCCCCGTGTCAGGGGCGCCAACTGATCAAAAACCGTGCCTGCTTTTACATAATCACCCTTGTTGTAATAATGGAATGCCCGTGAATACTTAAAATTTACATCCTCACTTTTTAATACCTTTTCATATTGCGAACAGGAAAGCGCAATAACTGCGGTAAAGAGAAATAATAAAGATTTATAGCAACTATTTATCAACATCGCGCAAAGGTACAATTTTTTATAAAAATTTGATTCATTTCCTTATATTTTTGAACTCTGAACTGTTATTCTAATTGTTTGTTGTTTGTGTTAACCAAAAAAAATTACTTTTGCATTTCATTTTGTATTAACTAAAATTTCTTTTAGTCGTGGATATATTTGACAAGATTAGCAGGAACAGAGGTCCTTTGGGACAATATCAGCAAATAGGACATGGGTATTTCATGTTTCCGAAACTCGAAGGCGAGATAAATCCCCGTATGACTTTCCGGGGTAAAGAAGTATTAAACTGGAGCCTGAATAATTATCTGGGTTTGGCAAACCATCCTGAAGTCAGAAAAACAGATGCAGATGCAGCCAAAGAATATGGCATGGCATATCCTATGGGTGCCCGGATGATGTCGGGACAAACCGCTAAGCATGAAGAGCTTGAAAGCAAGCTGGCTGATTATGTTGGCAAGGAAGATGCCTTTTTACTGAATTACGGTTACCAGGGTATGATTTCGATTATTGATTCGCTGCTGAGCCGGAATGATGTAGCAGTATATGACTCCGAATCCCATGCCTGTATTCTGGATGGTTTAAGAATGCATATCGGAAAGCGGTTTGTGTTCCCGCACAACAACATGCAAAACCTTGAGAGGGAGCTTGAACGTGCAACCAAGCTTGCATCAGAGACCGGAGGCGGTATTCTGGTTATTACTGAAGGTGTATTCGGAATGGCTGGTGACCTGGGCAATCTGAAAGCAATTGTGGATCTGAAGAAAAAATTTAATTTCCGGCTGCTGGTGGATGATGCACATGGCTTTGGTACCATGGGTAAAACTGGTGTAGGTACCGGTGAGCATTTTGGCGTGCAGAAAGATATTGACTTGTATTTCAGCACTTTCGCCAAATCTATGGCTGGAATCGGAGCATTTATTGCTGCCAATGAAGATGTGGTAAATTACCTGCGGTATAATATGCGTTCACAGACTTTTGCCAAATCGCTTCCTATGCCCATGGTTATCGGTGCACTAAAGCGTCTGGAACTGGTGAGAACGAAACCTGAATTAAGGGAAAAGCTCTGGACCATTGTCAGAGCATTGCAGTCAGGATTCAAATCCAAAGGACTTAACATCGGTAATACCGAATCGCCGGTTACTCCTGTATTTCTGTCAGGGTCCATTAATGAAGCCACCAATGTGGTAATCGATCTGCGTGAGAATTATAAGATATTCTGCTCACTGGTCATTTACCCCGTTGTTCCCAAGGACGTTATCATGCTCCGGATCATTCCTACATCGGCACATACCCTCGATGATGTAAATTATACAGTAAAAGCTTTTGCGGAAGTTCAGGAAAAACTTAAGGCAGGCAAATACCAATCCGATAAAATTGCATCGTTGTTATCCTAGTGTACTGTTACATAACAGCGTATATACGGTGAAGTCTTTGACTTCGCCGTTTTTTTATTATTAGCCGTTTTAAGGCCCGTTTTGAGCAGCATGGCGTGATTTAATGCCAAGATAACCTCCATGGTGCCGCTTGGCGTATTCATCAGCTGAAAAACCTATTTTATTCATCATGATCACCACCATAGCGTCTCCGATAACTGTCATAACGGTGGTGGAGGTTGTGGGAGTGAGCCCGAGCGGACAAACTTCACGGGGATGTCCTGTGGATATGGTAACATCGGCCAGATGACCAAGATCACTATCGGGATTACCGGTAATGACAATTTTCTTCATGTTGTAACCGAGCTTTTGAGCCAGCTCGCATAATTCCAGAATTTCAAGGGTTTTTCCTGAATTCGATACCAGCAGCAGAATATCATTTGGCTGAATAACACCCAGATCACCATGCTGGGCATCAGAGGGATGCAGAAAAATTGCAGGTGTACCTGTTGCAGAGAATGTTGTTGCAATGTTTAATGCAATCTGTCCGGCTTTTCCCATGCCGCTTGCAACTACTTTGCCTTTATTCTTGTGTACGGACTCATATATCAGTTCACAAGCCTTATTAAAACAATCTGTTACCGGGATATCAAGGACTGCACGTGCTTCAGCCTCGAAAATTTTTCTGACCTCGTCCATCACCAGTGAAATATGAATTAGGCCACAAATATAGTAAATCAGTCATTAATCAGGTCACTAAGGCTTCCGATCCTTTTGTTTGTTCAGGTAAAATGCAATTTTATCTAAAATCATATCTTTTTGAAGCGGTTTAACCATATAGTCGCTGCAACCGGCTTCAAGACATGCTTTTTTATCATCGGTCATCGCATAAGCAGTTTGTGCGATAATGGGAACTGTATTGCCCGATTCCCTGATCTTTCGTGTGGCTTCCAGACCATCCATCCTGGGCAGGCGGATGTCCATAATGATCAGATCGGGATTTAACGTGTGTGATTTTTCCACCGCCCTAACGCCATCCTGAGCCTGAGAAATGCTTGCACCCGTTCCGGACAACACTTCCTTAAGAAACCTGAAATTGAGAACATCATCTTCCACAATCAGGATGGATTTACCCTTCCACTTAAATCTTTTTTTATCTGGGGCCTTTTTCTTACCGGTTTGCTTATTGACCCTTACAGGCTGGTACGGTATAGTAAAATAAAAAGTAGATCCAGAACCGGGAATGCTGTCAAACCAGATAGACCCACCTAATAGTTTCACAAGTCCGCGTGAGATGGAAAGTCCTAACCCTGTACCTCCATACTCCCGGGTTGTATTGCTTTCGGCTTGTCTGAAGGGTTCAAATATAATGTCGGCATGACTTTTTGATACACCGATACCGGTATCTTTCACAAAAAACCTGAGCCAGCTTTCTTCTTCAACAGTGTACCCAAAGCGGATCTCACCTTTGCGCGTAAATTTCGCAGCATTGCTTAACAAATTCATCAAAATCTGTCGCAGACGAAACTCATCCGTAGTAATCATGCAATCCTCATCCTGGAGATCAACCCGCTTATAAAGCATTATTGAGGTCTTATTCTCCTGATCCAGATATTGCAAGAAGAACATATACAAACTGTCAATAAGGGCATTGATATTACATTCCTGCATGACAATTCGCATCTGGTTGGCCTCAATTTTTGAAATATCAACCAGGTCATCAATAATATGCAACAACTGATCACTGCTTTTATTGATGATATCTATATATTGGGTTTTTATTGTATGATCAGTATTCTCATTGGTGAGCAACCTGGAGAATCCCAGTATGCCATTCATGGGGGTTCGTATTTCATGTGACAGATTGGCCAGAAAGGCTGATTTCAGTTGATCACTTTCCTGAGCTTTCTCCTTGGCGATTCTTAATTCAATTTCACTCTCCTTTTGCTGTGTAATATCACTTGCAATACCGGCAATCCTGTAAAACCTATTCTCATCATCATAGATCGGGAACAATCGTACCCATACCCATTTTACCATTCCCAGATTGTCAATTATCCTTAGCTGACGGTTAAGACTTCGGGTGTCAGCTAAATACTTCATCTCTGCCAGATTGTTATAGATTTCCTTGTCATCCTGATAAATCAACTTCTCCAGATTGTTGATGTTTTCAATAACATCTTCACGGTTGATTCCGAACTTCCTTTCAAGGGCAGAATTGACATACAATACCTTTTCACCTTCAGAGAGCCAGAATACATCGTCCATGTTTTCAGCAAGCTGTCTGAATCTTGCTTCACTCTCCTTCAGTAACGCACGTGCTTGTACAATTTCTTCGATATCGCGGGTTACAGATAATATATAATCTTCACCCTGGAATTTTAACAAAGAAGCTGAAATCAGTCCGGTTCTGACTTCGCCATTCTTTAGCCGGAATTTTGCCTCAAGATTGGTGACTTTACCGGCAGATAACAACTCGTCAACGAGCTTCTTCCTGTCGGCCGGATCATGCCAGATATTAATCTCTAATGAAGTTTTTCCCTGAATATCTTCCCCTGTGAAACCGGTCAGGAGGGTGAAACCTTCATTAATTTCAATATACATTCAGTCACGGAAACGGTTGATATTCACCGAATCGGGACTGGTTTTAAAGGCTGTTCTAAATCTTTCCTCACTTTCGAATAACAAATTATAGGTACTTTTCAACTGATCATGCTGTTTCTGCAAAAGCTCATTCAGCAATATCAGTTTCTCGTTCTTATCCTTAAGTTCCTCTTCTGCAGCCAGTAATTCAGTATTTTTGGATATCAGGGCCAGTTCGATGTTCTTGATCTCCGTAATATCGGTGAACATGGCAACCATATTTCCCTGGGAAGTCTGAAAAGCATTCACCTTATAATACCGGGTATACTGGCCATCATGATAGGGAAATTCATCGGAGTCCCAGATGTTACCCTTTTCAGCAATTTCTTTATACAAAGCAGGAATGTCAGTTTTGATCAGAGCCGGGAAAGCCTCTTCAATGGATTTACCAATAAGCTGATCGTGGTTCATTTGCAGGATCCTGTCGGCCGCAGCATTTGCGCCCCTGAAGACCAGCTGATTTTTATCCCATTCATAAAAATGAGCACCCACCGGCGAGTTATTAATTAATCCGGAGATCTGCTGTAGAATGTCTTTATTGGACATGCTTTTAAATCTGCCTTGGTTTTTTTGCATCTTAACTTTCAATAACTGTTTTTAACGAAAATGATCCTTCCTGAAAAACTACCTTAAAATAATAAAAAAAGTAACAGTAATGAAATTTTGTCGATTGCAATTTCAATTTCTGATCTCCCTGAAAAAATTACCACGGACAGCAATTCAATTCATCTGAAAGTTAAAGAAAGTAAAAGTAGGGTTGATTAAAGTAAAATATATATTAAAAGGTATTTATCCATATAAAATAGGGGTATGAAATAAAATATATACATAAAAATAAACATTTATCTATATAATATTAGGGTAATAAAAAATAATATACTAAATTTACGCATTGAATGTATTATTAACTTATCCAATAAAAGTTATGAAAAAGTCAGGGTTAATTTTAATGGTATTGATTGCTAAACTTTTTATTTCAGTAACTCAGGTTGATGCCCAGGAAGTGGCAAAACCAAAATTCCAGGCTGGTGCCGATGTGTATTCCAATTATATCTGGCGTGGTTCCAAACTCGGTAACGGACCTTCTTTTCAGCCTGGTGTAAAATTTATTGCAGGTGGATTGACCATTGGTGTGTGGGGCGCATTCGATGCAGCAGGTTTTACAGAAACCGATCCGTATGTTTCTTATAGTTTCCCTTTTGGCCTAAGCATCGGATTAACCGATTATTATTATCCGGGACAGGAAGGTTCGTTTTTCGCTGATTCATCCAACGCTTATGAGCTTAATGCGGGTTTTACCACGGGAGGATTAAGTTTGAGTGCGAACTATATAATAAATGAAGCATCGGTTCCTGCTTCAGCGGGAAGAGACCTGTATTTCCAGGCTGGCTATGCTTTTAAGAATTGCAGCATTTTCATTGGTGCCGGTGACGGGTGGCACACTTCCGACGGTGATTTCGCCATTTGCCATCTGGGTTTGGGAACTATCAGGGAAATCAAAATCACGGATACATTTACAATACCGGTTAATGGCCAGATAATCCTCAATCCGGACAGGGAACAACTTTATGTGGTGATTGGATTTACTTTTTAACTGGCTTGGGATAACCTTCCAATTCCTTCAGATATTTGAATAGCTCCTTATCCGACATCTCATGTTTTACCAGTTTTCCGGTAAGGTATTTGTCATATCCCACCAGGTCCAACAACCCGTGTCCGCTGAAGTTGAAAAGGATCACCTTTTCTTTGCCTTCTTCCCTTGCTTTATTGGCCTCCCTTATAGTAACGGCAATGGCATGGTTGGTTTCCGGTGCAGGAATTATCCCTTCTGTACGGGTAAAGAGCAATCCTGCCTCAAAGCACTCCAATTGATCAATGGCAATCGGATTAATCAGTTTGTCATTTAAAGCTGCAGAAATCAAAGGTCCTATGCCATGATACCGTAAACCTCCTGCATGAATGGGTTCAGGTATAAAACTATGTCCCAGGGTGTGCATAGGCAGCAACGGTGTCATCCTGGCAGTATCACCATGATCGTAAAGGAAAGGCCCACGGGTAAGAGTAGGACAGGAGCTCGGTTCCACAGGGATAATCTCTATATTGGCGCCATGAATCTTATCATACACGAAAGGGAAAGATATACCGGCAAAATTGCTGCCACCTCCGGCACAGGCAATTACAATATCGGGTTTCTTTTCACCGAATTTGATAAGCTGTTTCTTGGCTTCCAGACCAATGATGGTTTGATGCAACAGTACATGGTTGAGCACACTGCCCAGACTGTAGCGGGTATTTCCGGAAGGGTCGGTTACGGCCTGTTCAATGGCCTCGCTGATGGCGATACCCAGACTGCCGGGTGTATGTGGCGTGACAGCCAGTATATCCCTTCCGGCCTGGGTTTCGTTGCTGGGACTGGCAACACAGGTTGCGCCCCAGGTATTCATCAGCAGTTTGCGAAACGGCTTCTGGTCAAAGCTGATCCGTACCATAAATACCTTGCATTCCAGTCCAAGTAACGAACAGGCATAGGCAAGTGCGCTTCCCCATTGTCCTGCCCCGGTTTCGGTGACTATTCGTTTAATGCCGAACTGCTTGTTATACCATGCCTGGGCCACAGCGGTGTTGGGTTTATGGCTGCCTGCCGGGGATACACTTTCATTCTTGTAATAAATCCTTGCAGGAGTCTTCAAAGCAGCTTCAAGTCCGTATGCCCTTACCAGTGGTGTGGAACGCCAGATGGAAAGCATTTCCAATATCTCTTGAGGGATGTCAATCCAACGCTGGGTGCTTACTTCCTGCTCAATCAGGTTCATAGGGAAAACAGGGGCCAGCATTTCGGGACCAATGGGCTTGCCGTCGGGGCCAAGCGGTGGTTGCATGGGAGTGGGCAGATCTGGAGCCAGGTTATACCATTGCCTGGGCATTTCCGATTCGTCAAGATATACTTTTCTTTTAAGCGTCATGTTTTTAAAAAGTTAATAGATTATTTCAAACCGTTTTCAACCTTTATCAATGAACGGCACTAAATTAACTTTTTAATTGGAAAATTCATAAAATTGCAGGTAAAGTTTATATAGTTTCAAAAAAGATAGAGACGCAAAATTTTGCGTCTCTACATTCGGACCTTGCAATAAGTAATCATTCATCTCTGCGCCAAAAACCGTTCCGCCTCAATCGCCGCCTGGCATCCCGATCCTGCCGCAGTTACGGCCTGCCGGTAAACCTTGTCCTGTACATCGCCACAGGCAAATATGCCAGGGATGTTTGTTCTTGTTGATCCAGGAATGGTTATGATGTAACCGGTTTCGTCGGTTTCGATATAGGGCCTGAAAATGTCAGAATTCGGCATATGGCCTATTGCCAGGAAGAATCCGTCGATCTTTATTACTTCTTCACTTTCATCGGGCTGGCCCATCCTTTTGATCAATACAGCCTCCTCAACAACCTGGTTGCCTCTCAATTCCTTTGTATTGCGTTCGAACAATACCTCGATGTTGGGTGCATCTATCACCCGCTGTTGCATTATTTTGGAAGCCCGCAGGAAATTTTTCCGGACAATCAGGTATACTTTTCTACACATTCCGGTGAGATAAAGCGCTTCCTCACAGGCCGTATCACCACCACCAACCACGGCCACATCTTTACCGCGATAAAAGAAGCCATCGCAGGTGGCACAGGCGGATACTCCAGAGCCCCTGTATTTTTCCTCTGATTCGAGTCCCAGATACCGGGCGGTTGCGCCTGTAGCAATAATAACCGTATCGGCTTCCATCTTGTTTCTTTCATCGATGATCACCTTATAGGGTGTTGATGAGAAATCTACTGAAGTGGCAATCCCCCAGCGTATATCGGTTCCAAAACGGGCAGCTTGTTGTTCCAGGTCCTCCATCATTTTGGGACCTGTAATGCCATTGGGGTAGCCCGGGAAATTTTCCACATCAGTCGTGGTGGTTAACTGACCACCTGGCTGTAAACCTTTGAAAATGACCGGTTTAAGGTTGGCACGGGCGGCATATATGGCAGCAGTATAACCAGCGGGACCGGACCCGATAATAACGCATTTTACACGTTCGGATACGGTTATTTCAGGAGTTGATTTCTTTGGTTCCGGCTTTGTTTCCAATGGTTTAAAAAGACTCATTATTCAATATTTAAGATACTAGGTTTTACTCACTGGTCAATAAATATACCAAATATTTTACATCCACATTTGTCATGACAAATTTTCCATGCGGATTTACTTAAGAATATTTTAACTTCGTGTTTCGATAATGAGACGCTATAATCACTGAATATGAGAAAGATATATACAATAGGGGAAACGGTTCTGGATATATTATTTAAGAATAAGCTACCGGTAACTGCAAAAGCCGGCGGGGCTTGCCTTAACAGTGCAGTAACCCTTGGCCGCTTGAACCTGCCGGTTTGTTTTATAGGTGAATATGGTCTTGATGAAGTAGGCAATATTATCGATCAGTTCCTGAAGAGCAATCATGTATGTACGCAATATGTTTATCGCTACTACAACGGAAAATCATCCCTGGCGCTTGCCTTTCTGAACGAGAATAATGATGCGAGTTATGATTTTTACAAAATTTACCCGAAACAACGCCTAGCCATTGACTTTCCGGTCATCCAGCAGGATGATATTGTCCTTTTCGGTTCCATTTATGCCATTACTGCCGAAGTGCGAAAAAAACTGATGGAATTTATTCAACAGGCCAATAAGAAGAAAGCCATTGTGATTTATGATCCGAATTTCCGCAAGCAGCACTTGCATGAACTGGAAAAACTCAGGCCACTCATTTTTGAAAATCTTGCCCATGCCGATATTGTGAGGGGATCTAATGAGGATTTTTCGTTTATCCTGGGCGCCGATGATGCGGATGAAGCTTATGCCGAAATTGGCAAACACTGTAAGAATCTTTTGTACACTGCGAATAAAAAGGGCGTCTTTGTTCGGTCACACAAGGTAAGGCTTACCTTGCCCGTAAAAACAATTGAACCGGTTAGTACCATCGGTGCAGGGGACAATTTCAATGCAGGTATTGTGTATTCACTCTACCGGCATAATATAGGTTATCAGGATCTTGAGAATCTTGGCGAAAAAATTTGGGAAACTATTGTATCCACAGCGGTTGAGTTTGCAACCCATGTTTGTATGAACTATGATAACTATATTTCAGAAGAGTTTGCGGCACAATACCGGCTTGAGAATTTATAATACATAATTAGAACACTATCCTGTCAATTTCCTCCAGTTGCTCCCTGCTTAAAGGCCTTCCTCCCCCCATCAGGTTTGTGATCAATGTCATTTTTGCCGCAGCCTCCAGCACTTCCATACGATCGAATGCCGTCAATAAATCTTTGCCGAGGCAAATAATCCCGTGGTTCTCTAATAATATTACGTTGGGCTGAGATGGCGAATCCGCCACTGCTGCAGTCACTGCTGCCAGTTCCTCTGTTCCCATCAGGGCGTAGGGTGCGGTCACCGGTGTCCCCAGAACTGCCCTGGCTTCTGCGATAAGAGTGCAATTGATTTCTTGCTGCATGGCCGTAAAACTTGTCGCCACGGGTGGATGGGCGTGAACAATGGCATTAACATCCGGTCGTCTATTATAAATTGCCAGGTGCATGGCGCTTTCAATGCTGGGTTTAAGTTCAGGGGTCATATTTATTCCTTCATAGGTAAGCATTCCTACCTGCTTGCCCTTGATAAATCCTTTGTCGAGCGCCGAAGGCGTAATGAATATCCCCATTTCAATCCGGACACTTATATTGCCACCGGAAGCAGTTGTCAATCCCCTGGTGTACAATCTTCTCATGAAAAAGGCGACTTCCTTTCTGAGTGCTTTTAATTCCTGTGTGGTCATGAATATTGTTTTAGCTGGTCGGGCTGTTGAAGTAATAAAATTTCTGCAATTTTGTACAAGCTTGTCTGATTGTGAAAAGATAACATATTGTAAAAATATATATTTATCCTGGTTGATTGTTTATGGAAGCGTTATTTTACGAAAAAAGGGATGATCGCCTGCGCTGCTTGTTATGTCCGCACCAGTGTATTATTCCTGACGGAGGAACCGGAATCTGTCAGGTACGTCGTAATGAAAACGGCAAGCTTACGGCAGAAACCTGGGGGAAACTCTCAGCGCTGAATTTTGATCCGATCGAGAAAAAGCCATTGTATCATTATCATCCGGGGAAAGCAATCCTTTCCCTGGGCAGTGTGGGATGTAACATGAGATGCCCGTGTTGTCAGAACTGGCAGATATCGCAGAACTCAGCTGCGAAGTTTCATTTTAACCGGGTCATGAAACCTGCGGAAATCCTTAAACTGGCATCTTCACGTCACGACAATATCGGTGTAGCGTACACATATAATGAACCTACCATCTGGTTTGAATACATGATGGATATTGCCAGGCTCATAAACTCAGAAGGCCGGAAAAATGTAATGGTGTCAAACGGCTACATCAGTGAAGATCCCTTGCAGGAATTATTGCGGTATATGGATGCCTTCAATATAGATCTCAAAGGGTTTTCAGAGGATTTTTACCGGAAATTTGCCGGAGCCAGGCTGTCTCCTGTTCTGCGTACGCTTGAAATGATCCGGAAGGCAGGTAAACATTTGGAAATAACATGTTTAATAATACCCGGAATGAACGATGAACCCGGATTATTCACAAAAATGATTCATTGGATTGAAGAAAATCTGGGCCCCAAAACTGTTTTACACCTGTCACGTTATCACCCTTCCTACAAAATGAATGTTGAATCCACATCATACCGGACGCTAGAGGAGCTGTATACAATTGCCCGTGGAAGATTAATGTATGTTTATGTAGGGAATATTCAGATTAAGGATTATCAGGATACAAAGTGCGGTAAATGTGGTGAATTGCTGATCAGAAGAAAGGGTTATCATGTAGAACTGACATCCTTGACCGATAAAGGCTCGTGCGCAAACTGCGGCAGTACCATCATAAATCATTAGAATTCCCGTTTGATTATTGTAACTTCGATAATAATTAATCGTCTTATCATAAAAACCCAAAACACAATTATGTTCTCCAATTTCTTTAAAACTGCCCTTCGGAATATTTTCAGGCACAAAACCTATGTAATCATCAATATTATGGGACTTGCAGTGGGATTTGCCTGCAGTCTGCTGATTTTTCTATTTGTCATGCATGAACTGAGCTATGACAAGTTCAACGAAAAATACGACCGGATTTACAGGTTGTACCTGGTGGGTAAATTGGGCGAATCGGAATTTAAAGGTGCATGGACGGCTGCACCCACTGCCAGGACCTTTGTTGAAGAGTTCCCCGAAGTGGAAAAAGCAGTACGCATGCAACGGTGGGACGAATCATTGATCAGAATCGATGACCGGAAATTCATTGAATCGAGAATAGCCGTGGCAGATTCCGGTTTTTTTGATTTATTTAGCCTGAACCTGTTGGAGGGAGATCCCCATAAAGCATTAACACAACCACATACCGTGGTACTTACAACCAGTCTGGCCAAAAAATATTTTGGCAGTGAAGAAGCCATGGGACAAAATTTGCGTATAGGCAATGACAGTGTATTATTTACCATAACCGGGGTAATGCAGGATGTGCCTGAAAACAGTCATCTCGAATTCGATCTATTAATCTCTTTTTTGACACATCCCCGGGCAAACGATGATTTCTGGCTGTCCAACAGTTTTTCTACCTATATCCTGCTGAGGAAAGGTGTGCCGGCATCTTCCGTAGAAAGTAAAATTCCTGGTATTATTGAGAAATATGTCGGACCCCAGGTCCAAAGGATTCTGGGAATGGACCTTCAGGCCTTTACCGATGCGGGTAACCAGTATGGCATTTTTATGCAACCTCTGTCGGATGTGCACTTGAACACAGAGATCGGTTCAGAGTTTAAGCGTTCAAGTGACCGGAAGTACATTTATATTTTTTCGGGGGTTGCATTTGTGATCCTGATTATTGCCGGCATCAACTACATGAATCTTTCCACAGCACGTTCGACCAGACGGTCGAGAGAGGTTGGACTCCGAAAGGTTGTTGGTTCATCAAAAGGGATGCTGATCAGACAATTCATTATTGAATCTGTTTTGCTTACCGTTATTTCAACAGTTGTTGCCGTTGTTCTGGTGGAACTGTTGCTCCCGGTGTTTAACAATATGCTGCAAACCAACCTGAAGGTTGGTTATTTCTCCAGATGGTATGTTATTCCGGGTTTATTACTGTTGACCCTGTTGATCGGTTTCCTTTCCGGCAGTTATCCGGCCTGGTTTCTCGCTTCCTTTATGACCGTTAAGGTACTCTACGGTAAACTGAAGGTGGGAGTGTCCAATACCATTGTCAGAAGTATACTGGTTGTTTTTCAGTTCTTATTTTCCATTGCCCTGATCTTGAGTTCACTGGTTATTTACAAGCAGATAAATTACATGCTCAATAAGGACATGGGTTTCGACAAGGAGCAACTGCTGGTTATACGGCGTGCTGATGCACTTCAAAAGAAAGTCAGGGCCTTCAAGGATGAGGTGAAAAAGATCCCTGATGTGATAAATGTTGCAAATTCAACCACAGTTCCCGGGTATTCAAACAACAATAATGGCTATCCTATTGAAGGCCGACCGGCGGAACAAGTATACCTGATGTGGACAAACTGGATTGATTATGATTTTTTCAATACTTATAAGATTAATCTTGCCGATGGACGATTCTTTAGTCGTGATTTCCCATCGGATTCAGCTGGTGTGATAGTCAACGAAGAGGCCATACGCAAGTTTGGGATCACGGATCCTTTCAATACACGCTTTATTCAGGTTGGCCAAACTTTGGAAGAAAAATCCTACCTGAATATTGTGGGAATAGTCAAGGACTTTCATTTTAATTCATTACAAAATAAAATTGAACCTCATGTTTTTATATTAAAACCTGAAAAATGGGACTGGGCCGGGTATCTTACTATCAGAGTTGGAAAAGATAACATGGAAAAAACAATTTCGATGATTGAAAAAACCTGGCAAACCTTCACCGGTGATGAACCATTTCAATATTTCTTTATGGACCAGGAATTTGAAAATTTTTATAAGGAAGAAAAACGTACCGCCAGAATTGCCCTGGCCTTTTCAATACTGTCTGTTTTTATTGCCTGCCTCGGTTTATTTGGCCTAACCTCCTTTGCCACCGAACAGCGTGCCCGGGAGATCAGTCTCCGCAAAGTACTGGGCTCCTCGGCAAGAGATATCATTTTGCTATTCACCAGGGAAGTGTTGATTATGATTGGCATATCAACCATTCCGGCCTGGGTATTATCTTACTTTTTCCTGAAAAAATGGCTGCAGAACTTTTCCTATCATATATCCCTGGGTCCCTGGGAATTTCTGCTATCCATGTTGATTGTGCTGCTGATTGCTTTAATTACAGTCAGTTACCGAACTTACAGGGCGGCCCTGGTGAATCCGGCGGATGTCTTAAAATACGAGTGAGGAGTAAGAAGTAAGGAGTAATGAGCGGGTTTGGGGACATGGGGTATGGGTTGTGAGATCCCTTGCCCTAAGCTCAATACCTTCTCCTTACTCCCTACTCCTTACTTTTTAGTATTTCCACAATCTTCCCCAGTTCCTCCTTCGAAAAATCCGGCTTTCTCAAAGCCCCCAGGTTATCATTGAGTTGTTCCACCGAACTGGCACCGATCAAAACGGAAGTGACTCTTTTATCCTTCAATAGCCATACGATGGCCATCTGGGCAAGACTTTGACCCCTGGATAACGCAATTTCATTAAGCTTTTTGATCTTGTTGAGTTTCTCCGGAGTGATGTCCTTCTGTTTCAGGAAGCCGTGTGGTTTGGAGGCCCTCGATCCAATGGGTACGCCCTTCAGGTAACGGTCAGTTAACAATCCTTGCGCCAGTGGAGAAAAAGCAATAAGACCAATGCCTTCCTGATCAATCACATCCAGCAAGCCATCTTCAACCCAGCGTTCAAACATGGAGTATTTTGGCTGGTGAATCAGGCATGGTGTGCCAAGTTCTTTCAGTACCTCCGCGGCAATTTTGGTTTGAACGGCAGGGTAGTTTGAGATGCCGGCATACAAGGCTTTACCCTTTTTTACCTCATGTGCCAGAGCTCCCATCGTTTCCTCAATGGGGGTATCAGGATCAGGACGGTGAGAATAAAAAATATCCACATAGTTAAGCTTCATCCTTTTCAGACTCTGATCCAAACTGGACAACAAATATTTCCGCGATCCCCATTCACCATAAGGGCCCTCCCACATTTTATATCCGGCTTTTGTGGAAATGATCATCTCATCACGGTAAGATTTGAAATCTTTGTCAAGGATTTTACCAAAGTTCTCTTCAGCAGAACCCGGCGGGGGTCCGTAATTATTTGCCAGATCAAAATGGGTGATACCTGAATCAAAAGCTTTGCGGATCATTGCCCGGGAATTATCAAAATCATCAACGCCCCCGAAATTATGCCATAGGCCGAGTGAAACGGAAGGCAGTTTTAATCCGCTTTTACCACAATAATTGTACTTCACCCGTGTATAACGGTCAGAATCCGGTTGATATGTCATAATCGTTTTTTTGTGAAAGATAGCAAAAGGCCGGTATATTTTCTGCGATGCCAGATTACCAGTACCGGCTATTTGAAAAAAACTTTATATAATTTGGGTTATTGTTTTCTTTTAATATCTTTATTATATTATTTCAACCTTTTATGGAACCACTTGATATAAAAGCCACCAATGATACGCCTAGAGTAATCTTTGATCCTGAGAATGACATTTTTGAGATCTCAGGAAGATCCTTGCCCGAGGATGTAGTTACATTTTATCAACCTGTAATTGACTGGCTTGAAGATTATAAATCTCATCCGATGAAAAAGACGGAGTTTATTTTCAGGTATATTTATTTTAATACAGCCACCTCAAAGCTGGTGCAGGATATCCTTTTTAAACTGGAAGCTGTTAAGAAAGCAGGTCATAAGGTAAATATTCTGTGGTATTATGAACAGGATGACGAAGATATGTATGACCTCGGTTTGGAATTCAAAGAAAATATTAATCTGCCGTTTGAAATCATTGCTTATTAGGTAAGCGGTTCAAGTTTGCATCCTTTCAGGATTTGCAGGACTGCATCACTGTTCTTTTCCTCAGTAAGATCAAAGTTCCTGCCTTTTTTCCCCTCATACACGACAGGCTGGCTGGCATAAATCAACCTTATTCATAATGATCTCATCTGGTAAACTCCCGTAATCTGTTTTGACATCCTGTGCCTCGCGTATACTTTTTGTAATCTTTTCAATAAAAACGTATTGTTCATATCTCAGGGTACATTATAAGTGTTGTTCAAACATCTAAAATAGTTGAAACTCATAAAAAAACAGTAAAAAATTGGCACTATTCTTGTTATTTATCGTATAAGAAAAAAAGTGTTTGGTTGATATGTTGGTAAATTATGAGTCCTAAGTGTACTGCATTGGAACTGTTGCGATCGAAAGACAGTTATAACCGGATTAGTTTGCAAATAACCTGGGCACATGCCCACAGGAGCAGCAATGCTTTAAAATTTGACCGGTTGAGGTTTGATTATGGCGATTCGAGGACCAATTACCTCAGCGAAAAACGAAAACAGAATTCTGAAGGACTTAAGATCTGAAAAGCTGATTGGTTTATAAAACTTCATGCATTTTTCGGGTAAGTTTAATATCAGAGATGACGGGTGAGCTATCCGCACTCTTACAGATTTCAAATAAAGTCAGCAATGCCACACATACGGCAGTAAGGGCCTCAGTTTCCAGACCTGCCTGGCATACCGATTTGATGGAACTCTTAACCTCAATGCCGTTAGGATAAACATAAGCCTTAACATCAATACGTGTAAGCGAGATTTGATGAACCAGTGGAATAAGGTTGCTTGTGTTCTTGGCGGCCTGAATACCTGCTAATTCGGCAATAGTTATTACTTCACCTTTTTCCAGTTCATTCTCCTTTATCATTCTCACGGTTTCAGGCTTAAGGTTTATGAATCCGGATGCTTCGGCTTCCTTTAGGTCTGAAGGTCGGCCGGTTATATCGATCATATCGATCTTGCCCTTGCTGTCGATGTGGTCAAGCTTTTTCATGGGGTATGATTATTCAATTATTTTCAATTCGGTTCTTCGGTTTTGTGCTTTCCCTTCTTCATTATCGTTGGAAGCAACTGGCTGATACATTCCATATCCCTTGGCTACAATCCTTCCTGAGTTTATTGAAGAAGAAATGAGGTAATCAGCTACGGTTTTTGCCCTGTTTTCAGAAAGCTTCTGATTATATTCCGGATTACCTGTGTTATCAGTGTGCCCGCCTATCTCGATTTTGATAACCGGATTGGCTTGTAAAAACCTGACAACCTTGTTCAGTTCGGCAGTTGATTCTTTTTTAAGGGCATAGGAATCTGTCTCGTAAAATATGTTCCTGAGAACTACATAGTTACCTATTTTCAGCGGTTGCAAAGGAACATCCTTTAAAAAAGGCTTGTCGGCCAGGTAAGTATTCTTTAGGGAGAAATTTTCAGAGAAAAATAAATAGCCCTTGCGTGAAACGTTAAGCATATAGTTATGGTGGACCGGTATACTGACGATAAATTCCCCGGTTAGACTATCGGAAAATGAACGGTAGTATATGCTTCCGGTTTCCAGATCAATGAGTTCAAAATATGCCCGGAGCAAAGAATGATCATCTGTATCAAATACTTTACCCTTCATATAGGTAACCATGTTGGGCCGGTCCTGGACAGGCAGATCAAATACAAAGATATCCTTACCCTTTGACTTATCAACATCTGACGAGTAATATGCCTTGTCACCCCGTGCATTGACTACAAGGCCAATTTCATCGCGGTTGGTATTGATCGGATAACCCAGATTAACGGGCTTTTGCCATTCGCCCGAGCTGTCCCTTCTTGATACAAAAAGATCATATCCGCCGAGACCGATATGACCGTCAGATGAGAAATACAGCGATTGATTGTCGGGATGAATAAAGGGCGACATTTCAATTCCTTTGGAATTAATAATCACTCCAAGATTCTCAGGTGTTGTCCACTTTCCGTTCTCATCGAGATGTGAAACCCAGATGTCATGCTGGCCTTTGCCTCCCGGTCGGTCACTTGAAAAATAGAGCGTTCTTCCATCCGGTGTAACGGAAGGTTGAGTTTCACGGTAAGCTGTATTCACAAGCCTACCTAAATTCCTGGGAGGCGACCACTTTTCTCCTTCCCTGACTGAATAGTACAGATCGCATCGGCCAATGCCGTCATTTCTGTTACAGGCAGTAAAAATCATCAGGCGGCCATCACCTGAAAGGGTTTGCGCTCCTTCATTATCATTTGTATTTAAAGGACTTCCGGCATTTTTCATTTCTTCCCAGCTGTTGTTATTCAAGTGGCTGATGAAAAAATCTTCCTGAACCCTTTTCATGGATTCGTCTATATGAACCAGTCGTGTGATTACCAATGTCTGTTCATCGGCAGAGAGACTTGGCCAGTATTCATCTGCGGTTGTATTAACAGTTGGGCCAAGGTTTACAGGTTTGAATTCAACTGGATTTTTAATGGCTTTCAGGGAATATTCACAACGGGCAAGACCTTCACGGGCCTTTTCAAGGTGAGCAGCATTGTTTGTGTTCAGTGATAGATACCTGGTATAGCTGGTAAGGGCATTTTCATAGAGTCCCTCCCTGTATTCGAGATTACCCAGCCGGACGAAACCATATGGATAATAACCGGAGCTGAGTTGAAGACCCCTATGATAAATATCAATAGCCTTAAGCGGCTGATTAGAATCTTCAAATACCTCGGCCAGCATGAAATAAGCTTCAATAAATCCGGGATCAGCCTCAATGGCGGAAAGAAACTGACTTTCAGCAATCTTATAATTGTGCAGTGTAAAATGCTGAAGCCCGTTGTTATAAGCCTCAATTGCTTTCGTGGATGTTGTGGAAATCCTTTCCTGAGGCATAAGGTTAGCAGGCCACAAAAGAAGAATCGATAAGAGTATGGCCATCAACATAAGCTTAATTCTGTCAAAAATCATTCCCAATATTAATAAACGATGAATTTAGCCTGACGGATGAAATTGAGGTCCTTAATAATGATGAAATACAGCCCGGCTGAATAATGACTGATATCAATATGGTTATAGTTAGTGGCTGACTGCCTGGAATAAAGTATTTTGCCGGACGAATCTGCTAAATAAATGGTAAATGAATCGGCCTGTCCGGTATAGAATATGTTTACCTGTTCTTTAGCCGGATTTGGAATAACGCGAAATTCTGTTTCCTGTTCGTTTATTCCGGTATGGTGTACATCGGTTACTTCGAGAAGTAACCAATGGTTGGGATCCACCACTACCGAAGAAACTGAACCTGGAAGGAAGATCTTCCAGGAGTTGAAATTGTTTGTCTGATTAAGCTTAATAAGGGTATCCTGGTTATTTACCGTTATTTTGAATTCTATTGGCAGGGTGAACAACGGGGTACTCGACGAAGTGGTCTGCAGGGAATTGATAATAAGTGTGTCATTTTGCTGATTCCAGCTGAAGGAATGAACGGGAAATCCTTCACCAAAATACCATTGGTTAAAAAAATCATGGAAATCCTTACCGGTCACTTCTTCCAGATGGTCCCGGAAATCAAGTCCGGAAGCCTGGCTGTTACTATATTTCTGAAGAAATGTGGTAAGCGTATGGAAAAACAGGCTGTCATTGCCAACCTGATACCGGATCATATGAATGATAGCTGCTCCCTTTTTGTAAGTAAGCCTGTAATCGAAAATTCTGTCATCATCCTGGATATAATCTTCAGGCACATAAACACTGCCACCGGGTACTGATTTTACATAATCATGAGCCCCGGTTATCCATGAATCGGCCATAATTTGTGATTTCAGGTACTTGTAAGCAAGATATTCACCATAGGAGGCAAAACCTTCGTTGATCCAAATATCGGACCACGTACTGCAGGTGACATAATCACCAAACCATTGATGAGCCAACTCATGCGCCACGAGAAGGAAGGAAAAGTTGGACAGGGTGGTCATGGTCTGATGTTCCATACCTCCTCCCATGGGAACTGTGCAATGACCATACTTTTCATCCTGGTAGGGATACATACCGAACAGATCGGAATACAACAGGATCAGTTCGGCTGTTTCATCAATGGCCATTCTGTTTTGTTCCAGGAAAGCAGGATTGTTGTATATATAATTCTGTACCAGAATAGAATCATTACCGGTACTGGTCATGACGTAGTAACTATAATCTTGGTAATCGGCCACGGCAAAAGAGATCAGGTAGTAATCAATCGCGTGTCTGGATTTCCATTCATACCTGATGCGATTACCGGGAAGTGGTATTTGTGCCGTGAGAATTCCGTTAGAACCGGCCTTCAGGTCATCATCAGTGCTCAGAAATACATATACCGAATCGGCCTTATCGGTAAGAACCTGCTTACAGGGGAACCAGTTCTTTGCGTGAAATGGCTCCGAAAGGGTCCATGTAATCCATTTGTCCCAGGTAGAAATGTATTTGTTGTAAATGCCTGAATAATCTCCTGTACTTTTGCCAAGTCCGTGGTAGTATACCTCAATGGAATGAGTTGAACCACCAGTGAATGAATAGGGTAATGAAATATTTAAAACATCCGTTTCATGTATGTAGGTCAGTTTTTGTCCGTTCACTGTTACCGAATCAGTTGTAAGTGCATTGGAAAAATCAAGAACTACCTGCTGCAAAAGAGGTACGGCAGGTTCAATCAGAATCGAACCAAAACCCCTTATATAGGTGGAGGTGTCGCTCACATCGAGGTTAAGTTTATAAAACTTAACATCATAGTTATTTCTTGGATCCGGATCAGTGAGCCCTGTGGAGAAATCCTTGCCCATTATTAAGCATAAGCTGACAGCGAACTGGACAACAACGCCGATAATTGTGCGTAACCAGTATTTTTTCATGGCATTACGGTCGCTTAATTTTAGATAAAAATAGTCAAAATTGATTAAAAAAAAGATCCCGGTTTTACACCGGGATCCCAACACCCAAAACTAATAAACCCTATCTGACAAAAACCTATCTTAAATGCTTTTGAATTATCTACTTGTTCGTATGATTTTCTATACAAATTTACGGTCGTTCTCCAAACTGGTTGTCGCTTGAATAGGTGATTCATCTCATATAAAAGCGATGATTTTCATCATCTAATTTATTCGTCATTATTTGGCATGTCCCCTTAGGAAGGCAGGTTAAGATTTTTTAACACGAATATGATCTGAATTTTCTTATTGAACAGTCAAAATAACTACTTTTACGTTTCAATTGGCTGGCTAAATGAACGAAACCATTCTTAACCTGGCTATTCGTACGGCCGTTCTGTTGAAATCGAGTTATCAGGAGCCTTCCGGAGCCCCCAAAACCGGTGTTATTGCTCAATATTTTAACAAACTTGGTTTTAATCCGGAGGATATGAATCAGGTTTATACCAGCGGTTTTACCGAAAGGCTGGCCATTGACTTATGTACAGAAATCAACAATACACTTGGATTTACGGAAAAAGTATATTTGCTGCTGCTGGTTCAGGACTGCCTGTTGATGATGCATGATAAGCCCGGTTTCAGCGAAAAACTGAATTTAATATTCAATTGTATTGGCATCAACAGTTCATTGATTGACAGATTCAGGGAATTTCTCCTGCAGGATGACCCGGAAACCGTGAAACAGGGGGATTATTTATTGCTTTCACCTCGGGATTCTGCCCGTGATGAAATGCTGGAAGGTCGTTGGATTGAAGATCATACTCCTAAAATCAGAACAAATCCAAATATTTATGAACTGGAAGATTTCAGCGGTCATCTTTTGGTGATGTTCGTTGATCAGATAAAAACTTATGTGATCCGATGCCTGAATAAAACTGGTCGCGTTTTCGATCAGGATATCGAGCATCAGTGCAGATTCCGGCTGTTAGGTCCAGGCAACGTTTTAAGTATGAAAGGTGTACCGGTTATTACCTTTTCCGGTTTAAAGGCCAGATATCTGCAATTAAATGACAAAGGGGAACTTACCCTTTCGATTGACCAGGTGAAATATCAAAGGTCTAAAGGAATCATGGGTATTCAGGCTTTCACAGCCAGTGAAACCACCGGTCAGCTGATTGGTATTGTTGGAAGAGAAGGAGTTGGAAAAAGTACTTTGTTGAATCTTTTAGCCGGTAAATTAAAGCCTGATTCAGGCAGTATTACCATTAATGGATATGATCTCTGGCGTTACAAATACTTGCTGAAAGGAACCATCGGTTTCGTTCCGGAGGATGATTTACTCTTTGAAGAACTGACTGTTTCCGATAATCTTTCTCTCACGGCCCGTTTGTATTACAGCCACCTGAGCAAAAAAGAGATTGATGCCAAGGTCAATGCTGTTCTCAGTAAAATGGACCTGCTTGAATTAAAACATATAGTGGTCGGAAATATTCTGAGCAAGCATATTCAGCCAGGTCAGCGGAGAATGATCAACATTGCCCTTGAATTGCTGCGGGAGCCACAGATACTGCTGGTGGACAATGCGATTTCGGGACTGGGTATGTCTGATGCCTCCAAGGTGATCAGAATCCTTCATGATTATTCATTTTCAGGTAACCTGGTTATAACCACCATAAGCCAGGCCGACAGTAATACGTTTATGCTGTTCGATAAAATCTGGATATTTGACGATGGTGGCAGGGCCGTTTACAACGGTTCTGTGAAAGGAGCTCCTGAATACCTGTTCAAAAATCTTAAACTTGCCTACCTGGAACCTGAAAGGATTGATCCCTCTCTTTTGCTTGATCTGGTGAATTACAAATTGCCTGAAAAGGAAGGCCAGGTCTGGAAGCGTGTTGTTGAACCAGAGGATTGGCACAATCAATACATCCGGGAACAAATCCTGAAAGAAAATGGTCATCCTGCGAAATCACTCCTGCCGGCCAGAATCTTAAAAATTCCTACACTGGAGATTCAGTTGCTGATTTTCTCCATTCGAAATTTTAAATGCAAGTTTTCACGGGGATATAATATTGTCAGGGCATTGGCCACGGGCCCTCTTATAGCTTTCCTGATTTCCTGGTTATTGCGGTTTAGCGGGCCGGACCAATATACCCTACTGGATAATTTTAACCTGCCTGCTTACCAGTTCATCAGTGTTGTGGTTGCTGTATTCCTCGGGCTCATCCTTAGTGCCGATGAAATAATCAGGGAAAGAAAAATTCTTGAAAAGGAGGAATACCTTGAGTTTAGCCGATTCAGTTACCTGAACTCAAAAATACTTTACCTCTTCCCGGTTATTGCCTTGCAAACCTTCCTGTATGTCGGGACAGGTAACCTTATCCTTGGAATAAGAGAATTGTTTTTGGTGTATTGGCTTATCATGTTTAGTGTGGCATGTTTTGGAATTCTAATGGGACTTGTCTTTTCGGCCAGTATTAAAAACAGAAGTGCATTGTTTAAAGTAGCGCTGCCGCTTGTGATTTCATTACAGCTCGTGCTGGGAGGCGGATTTCTGTCCTTTGACCGGTTGAATCTGGGAAATAATAAATATACACCCGTTCTGGGTGACCTCATGGTTTCCAAATGGGGATATGAAGCCCTGGCTGTGGAACAGTTTAAGAGTAACAAGTATAATAAACTGGTGTATGAGGTAAATAAGAAAATCGAACAAGCTTCATTTTATGCTTTTCAGGTTGTGCCCAAGCTCGAAGAATCCTTAGTGTTATGCCGCAATACAACTAATCAGGACAGTAGCCTGCATTATGCACAACTGATTCAGAATGAATTGCTTAAAATTGCAGTCTTCCCTGATGTCTTTCCTTTTGAATATATCAACAAAATACCGGAATTGCCAAACAATGAGTCACTCCAGCAGGAAACCTCTGATTATCTTACTTATCTGAGTATGCATTTCTATGAACTACAAGGGAATCTGGTTCAGCAAAAAAACACGCTGATGGAGAACATGGCTGATTCAATAGGGACACAACAACTTGCATACCTTCGTACACATTACCATAATGCGGCTTTAGAGACCCTCGTAACCAATAGCAATGCAGATAAGAATTTTCTGATTGCAGGGAATGAAATAGTCCGTCACAGCGATGCCATTTATCAGGAACCTTCATCTGATCTGGGCCGTGCACGCTTATTTCTGCCTATGAAAATGTTAAACGGTCAGAAAACCAAAACCCTGTGGTTCAATACATCGGTTATTTGGATGCTGACAGCCATATGTTATTTGCTTGTATTGTTTAACGCCGCTGCCCGGATTCGAAGGCTTCTGCTGTTTAAACCGGTTGATTGACCTGCATGTTTTTCAGATCTAGTGGCATATTATATCCATTAAATTTTTACGGATTTTGGATAAATTCTTTGTTAAGAATGCAACCCTGCATTGTGGTGTTCAGTAAAACAGATAAACGCCACACATAACAATTCATGAGAATGTCCAGGTATCTTCTGAAACTGTTGGTGATAACAGGATTGTTACTGATTTTAACTTTGTTTTACCGGTTTGTGCCAGCTGACAGGTCTGGTAATGAGATTTCAAGATTCGGTAATAAAGCAGATCCTGAGTTCCTCCTGGCCCCTTCACGATGGATTGACTCCGTGTTCCGTTCCCTGACGCTGGAAGAGCGCATTGCGCAAATGGTTATGGTTGCAGCGTATTCCAATGACAATAAAAAAAATGAGACTGAGGTAGCCAAATTTGTCGGTCACTACAAAGTAGGTGGTCTGGTATTTTTTCAGGGCACTCCCTGCAATCAGGCACGGCTGACCAATTATTACCAGTCGCTGGCCAAAACACCACTTCTGATTGCCATGGATGCAGAGTGGGGCCTTGCCATGCGACTTGACAGTACTATCCGATATCCACGACAATTGACTCTCGGGGCCATTGAGGATGACCGGTTGATATTTGATATGGGCAAACAGATTGCCGTTCAACTCAAACGGCTTGGGGTACATATTAATTTTGCACCTGTATTGGATCTGAACAACAACCCTGATAATCCTATCATAAACAGCCGTTCATTCGGGGAAGATATTATTTCAGTAACCCGGAAATCGCTTTTTTACATGATTGGAATGGAAAACAGTGGTATTCTCACCGTGGCCAAACATTTCCCCGGACATGGAGATACCAGTACCGATTCACATGAGGAAATGCCGTTGCTGAATCATTCCTGGAACAGAATCGACAGTCTTGAGCTTTACCCATACAGAGAGTTGATATATAACGGATTGTCAGGTATAATGACCGCTCATTTGCACATTCCCGCGTTGGATGCCCGTGAGCATACTCCTGCCTCATTGTCTGGATTCGTTATCGATACTTTGCTAAAAAAACAAATGGGATTTAGGGGCCTGATCTTCACGGATGCCCTGAGTATGAAGAGCATTACCGTCAATTATACATCTGAAGAGGCGGCGGAAATGGCGCTTCTGGCAGGGAATGATGTGCTGTTGATGCCCGACGATGTTCCTGATGTTATCATTCACCTGACCAGGTTGGTTAAACGGGGTAGAATCAGTGAAGAATCAATCAACCAGCGGTGCAGGAAAATACTGGCAGCAAAATACTGGGCCGGTCTGAACCATTATATACCCGTTAATCCGGATCATCTTTATGAAGATCTCAACAGACCTGAATATGTTCTGTTACAGCGGCAACTTACGGAATCATCACTTACTGTGCTCAAGAACAGTGAACGGTTGTTGCCCCTGCGGCATCTTGATACGCTTAAGGTGGCATCAGTAGTATTCAGTGAATTACACGACTCTGTATTTCAGCAGACTTTAGGATTATACATGCCTGTGACTAACTTTTTCATCAAAGGTGACGGAACTGACAATACGGACAGCCTATTTGCACAGCTTAAAAAATTCAACCTGGTTATTGCCAGTGTGCATTCCAATGACCTGAACCCGGCCCGTCAGTTTGGAATCTCTGATTACACCTTTGGCTTTATTGATTCACTTTCGGCTATACAGAATGTGGTTCTCGATCTGTTTGCTAATCCATTCCTTCTTAACAGGTTTGGCCGGCTTAACCGGATGAAGTCACTGGTTATCTCTTATGAGAACTCACCACTGGCGCAGGAATTATCTGCCCAGGCAATCTATGGAGCCATTAATGCAGGCGGTGTATTGCCGATTTCTTGCCAGCATTGGAAAGCACAACATGCAGGGATGAGAATCTTAGGAAATGGCAGGTTAAAATTTTCCATTCCCCTGGAAGCAGGCATGAACGCAGACACCTTGCTTAATATTGATGCTATTGTCAAAAATGCAATTGAAAAACAGGCTATTCCGGGATGCCAGATCCTGGTGGCACGGAAAGGAAAGGTTATCCTTAACCTAACATATGGCAGCCAGGTATACAATGGGAAACACTCTGTGCGTTCGAATGATTTATATGATCTGGCATCGGTGACCAAAATAGCTGCTACTACGCAGGCGCTGATGAGACTTGTGGATGAAGAGTGTCTCGATATTAACCAGAAATTATCGGTCTATCTGCCGTATCTCGAGCATACTAATAAAAATGATCTGGTTATCAAGGATATGCTGTTGCATCAATCTGGCCTGCTGCCCTTTATTCCGTTTTATTATTCAACCATGGAGCCTGTTTTTAATAACCAATCCCTGGTCAGTTCAACACTTACCGAAACGAATCCGATAAAAATCGGTAATGGTCAATATCTCAACCGTTATACACGGTATAAAGATGAAATAGTATCAAATCGGCGTTCTGAAGATTACCCCTATAAAGTGGCTGATAATCTGTACATCACCAGATCATGGACCGACACTATTTATCAGGGTATTGCGGATTCCAGGTTAAATCCTAAAAAGGAATATGTTTATAGCGATCTGGGATTTATTCTTTTTAAACAGCTGGTAGATAGCATTACCCGTGTTCCATTTGAGAAATTTCTGGATTCGGTTTTCTATCGCAAAATCGGAGCCGCAACACTTTGTTTCAATCCGCTTGAAAGGTTCAGGGCCGATAATATAGCCCCAACCGAGGATGATCAGATATTCAGAAAACAGCTTATTCGCGGTTATGTGCATGATCCAAGGGCGGCCATGCTTGGCGGCATTGCCGGACATGCCGGATTATTTGGCAATGCACTGGATCTTGCCAAATTACTGCAAATGATTTTGAATGGTGGTGAATATGGAGGTGAGCGTTTTATTTCTCCCTCAACAATCGACCTTTTCACCAAAGAGCCCTTGGGCATCAACGGAAGCCGGAGAGGACTGGGATTTGACAAACCTGAATTGGATAAAACCAAAGCAGGGCCATCATGTTTTTCGGCATCACCTGTAAGTTACGGACATACGGGCTTTACCGGTACGATTGTCTGGGTTGATCCGGCTTATGATTTGATTTATATATTCCTTTCCAATCGTGTATATCCCGATGCGGCAAACAACCATCTGCTTGAAACAAAAATCAGGACCGCGGTCCAACAGGTGATATATGACGCCATTATGGATAAATAGGGTAATGTAAAAATTGTTAAGAAAAGAAAAAAGGTAGGGAAACAATTTGATATCGCCGCGAAATTTGCTTAATTTGCGCCATTCTTTTAATGATTTATGGACGACTATCACGCGAGCCCATATAGTTATCAATTAATTTAGCCTGCAATCGGTCATCAGGGTGATCTGTTGCAGGTATTATACCTGGGAGGATCACTATGATTACCTATTGGAATTATAACAATGGTTTTACAGCACTTGAAACATTCCGCAAGAACTGCTGGATATCTGTTACCAATCCTACTTCCGACGAAATTGAGTTTCTGACTGGCAAACTGAAAGTGCCTGCTGAGGAACTGAATGACATCCTCGATCCTGATGAACGTGCCCGCACAGAGGTGGATGAACTTTGGTTTACAATCATTATGAGGATTCCGGTGGCAGGCAGCTTTAATGGACTGCCGTTTACTACTGTTCCACTTGGAATTCTGATATCCAGTAATCTTATAATTACTATCTGTCAGACCAAAAATGAACTGATACCTTCGATAATCAGGAATAAGAAGCTGGATTTCAGTAACAAGGCAAAATTTGTGATGCAGATATTTCTGCAGGTGGCCAAATTATATATGCACTACCTCAAATTAATAAATATTCAGGTTGCGGAAATAGAAAAAGATCTCGAAAAGTCGACCCGTAACGAAGAACTGCATAAAATGCTACGAATGGAAAAATGCCTGGTTTACTTTATGACCTCCCTGAAATCCAACGATATTTTATTGGCCAAACTCAGAAATTCGAAGCTCATTAAATCGATGGAAATGGATGAGGACCTGATTGAGGATGTTGTTATTGAAAACCGCCAGGCAATTGAAATGGCCAATATCTACAGCGATATTCAGAGCGGTATGATGGATGCCTTTGCCAGTGTAATATCCAACAATCTGAATGTGGTGATGAAACAGCTTGCTTCCATAACCATTATCCTGATGATCCCGACTTTTATTGCCAGTTTATATGGCATGAATGTTCCGAATAATTTTGAGAACAATTCATGGGGATTTATCCTGGTGCTGCTGATCTCACTGTTGGCTTCGGCGTTCGGGATTCTACTGTTCAGGAAGAAGAATTGGTTTTAGCTATAAATTACTTATCTTCATCCTGAATAATATTAGTTCAGTATGAAACCCAGAATACGCGTCGGAATTCTGTCCTACGGCATGTCGGGAAATGTATTTCATGCCCCGATTTTGCACGTTAATCCTGGATACACCATAGTGAAAATAATGCAGCGTTCATCAGACTCCGCTCATGAAAGGTATCCTTATGTTAAAATTGTCAGGGAGGTGAATGATATCTGCCTCGATCCGGAAATCGATCTCGTACTCGTGAATACACCAGATCATACCCATTACGAATTTACACGGGCTGCGCTGGAAGCGGGAAAACACGTTGTGGTTGAAAAGCCGTTTGTGCTGAAGATCAGCGAAGGAGAGAAGCTGATTGAACTGGCCGGAACTAAAAGAAAGGTGCTTACTGTATTTCAAAGCAGGCGCTGGGAAGGCGACTTCCTGACCATCAGGAAAATCATTGAAAATCAATTGCTGGGACGGCTTGTGGAATTTGAGGCCCATTTTGATCGTTTTCGCAACTTCATCCGGGATTCCTGGAAAGAAAAAGCCGAGAACGAAACCGGTACTTTATATAACCTTGGATCTCATCTCATTGATCAGGCCCTGGTTCTGTTCGGCATACCTGACGCCGTTTATGCCGATGTAAGGAAACAGCGCACGGGCTCAAAGGTTGATGATCTTTTTGATCTTAACCTGATCTACCAAGATGTAAAGGTCACCTTAAAAAGCAGTTACCTTGTACGGGAACCTGGTCCCCGTTTTCTGCTGCACGGCACCGAGGGATCCTTTGTTAAGTATGGCGCCGATCCTCAGGAAGAGGCTCTCAACCGGGGCCATTACCCGGATGAACCTGATTGGGGTAAAGAGGAAGAGGAAAAGTGGGGAATTCTTAATACTACGTTAAATGGAATTCATTTTCGCGGACGGATTGAGACCCTACCGGGATGTTATCATGAGTTTTATAACCTGCTGTATGACACTATCATAAACGGAAAGGAACCGGCGGTCAAACCCGAAGAATCGCTTAATGTCATACGAATTATAAGGGCATCCTATGAAAGCTGTGAAAAACGGTCAGCTATCTTGACAAAATAAGCCACTTTTTCCAGCGAAGTGATCATATCATATTCTTCCAGGTAAATCTCAGGAGGCACACTGAGGTTCACTGTGGTAAAGTTAAGTATGCCCTTGATTCCTGAAGAAATAAGTGCCTTGGCCATTTGCTTGGAAGCATCAGCAGGTACAGTCAGCAGGGCCAAAGAAATGCTCCGGCTCGAAATAATCTCCCGTAACCGGTCAACTGAAAAACAATCAACTACGGAGGTGGAAGCCCCTATTTTCTTTGGATCGATATCAAAGACCGCAACAATTTTAAGCTTGGGCCTTTTATTCAGCAGGTAGGAAGAAATGGCTTTCCCCAGGTTACCATAGCCTACAACCGCCAGATTCAAGACGTCGGCCGGATCTATGATGGCTGCAATAACGCCAATCAGATTACCTATGTTGTATCCTTTGCGTCCCTGGCTTGTATAACCGATAAACATGATATCGCGCCGCACCTGAACAGCGGTAATATTGTGCATTTCTGCAAGCTCGTGGGAGAAAATATGTGTTTTGCCCTCATCGAGGCAACGATATAAAGTCCTTCTGTATTCACTAAGACGTTCAATGGTTTTTTCGGGAAGGCTTCTCATAATATGGGTGTTATAATTAAAGCTAAAATACAAAAAATTGCGATTTACTTGTTCAAACCAAAAAGTTGGACAGGATTCAATCTTTTTTATCTTTACATCACTATTCATTGTTTACAATGATCCACCGCCGTGAAATCACTATCTGTCTTGGAAGTTCCTGTTTTGCCAGAGGGAATAAAAATCTGCTGAAAGTTATCCAGCGTTATATCAGTCAGAATGGCCTTGCCGAAAAAGTTTTTTTTAATGGTGACCATTGCTTTGGAGACTGTAATATCGGACCAAATCTCAAAATCGCCGGAAGGATCTTCAATCAGGTTAATGAAGAGAACATCCATCATATTCTATCCGAAGCGCTTCATGACTTAAAAAAGTAAAGGAGACAAGGATTTGAACCCACTAATCACCCTGGATAAACAGGAATGTACAAGGTGTCTTACCTGTGTCAGAACCTGTCCGGTTAAGGCTATTCATCTGCATTCCGGAATAAGCGTTCCTGAAATTAACCATGACCGGTGTATAGGATGTGGTGACTGCTTTATCATGTGTGGCCCAAAGGCAATAACCTACCGAAGTTCAATACTTGAAGCCAAGGCTCTGTTTGAATCAGGAAGTAAAATATGTGCTTTTCTGTCGCCCAGCATTTCAGCTGAATTCGATGATATTTCAGATTACCGTAAGCTGGTGCCAATGATTAAGGCACTCGGTGTTCAAAATGTAAATGAAGTATCATTTGCAGTGGATTTGCTGGCCTATAAATACCTGAGCCTGTTAAATGATTTCAAAGGCAGGTATTATATCGCCTCCATCGATCCGGTTGTGGTCGCATATATTGAAAAGTATCATCCAAACATTATTTCAAATTTAGCCCCGCTGGTTTCTCCCATGATTGCACAGGCAAAGGTTATGAGAAAAATTCACGGACCGGATGTACGGATAATCTATATAGGACCGGAGATTGCCACAAAAGATGAAGCATTGAAGTTCGACCATGATGGTAAAGTGGATGTAGTTATCACTTTCGGGGAGTTGCGCCAGCTTTTCCAGGAATACAATATCGATGAATCGAACTATGAATTCTCACCCATTGATGGCCCCTTGAGCTACAAAGGATCCTTATACCCCTTGCGGAACGGATTTGCACAGGCCGCGGATATGGATGAAAACTTACTCACTGCCAGCATGTTCTCGATTGAGGGGAAAATGGAGATGATTAACGCGGTGAATGAATTTGAAAATAACATCACGACCATCCAGCGGCATTTTTGTATTAGTTTTGGAAACGGACTCGAAGGTCCGGGTATTACCAAGAGGGGAAACCGTTTTTACAAGGAATACCAGGTAATCAAGTATGCCAATAAACGGTTGCAGAATTTTTTCAGGGTGGAATGGTACGAAAACCTGCAGCGGTTTATGGACCTTGATTTGTCACGATCCTTCACACCGGACGATCAGCGGCTTCCAAATCCATCACCCGAAAAAGTGAGTGAAATACTGGCAGAATTGGGAAAGTCGGAAAGTGATATGATGGGTTGCCTGGAATGCGGATACGCCAATTGTGCAGAATTTGCAAGGGACATAGCGAACGGACTGACCACTCCTGAGATGTGCTTTTCCTATGCCATAAAAAGCAGCTCACTGCATGAAGAGTCTTTACATGAACTGAATGAAAAACTCGCCCAGGCACGAAAGGCCCTTAAGGAGTCGGAAGAAAAAACAAAACATGAAAAGGAAACCGCCCTGCAGGCATCTGAATTCACCAATGCCATGCTGGAGAAACTGCGGGCTGGAGTTGTTATTTTTGATAACATGCTGAAGGTGGTAAAGGCAAATTCTACCTTTACAGCTATTCTGGGTGTGGAAGCCGAGCAAATCAATGAAGTGGTTCCCGGATTGGCGGGAGCCGACCTGAATCGTCTTATGCCTGGAAATTTTGTTACCCTTTTCTCCTATGTGCTTACCGATAATGAAAGTATTGAAAACCGCGATATCAGATTGGGAGACAATTTACTGAATGTTTCGATATTTCCCATTGTTAAAGGAAAGGTGGCAGGGGGGATCATACGTGACATGCGTGCTCCCGAAGTACAACGTGCAGAAGTCATAAATCGTATCACTGAAGTGATCGACCGGAACCTGGAAATGGTACAAAAAATTGGATTCCTTCTGGGAGAAGGCGCCACGGATATTGAACATATGCTTAATTCGATAATTGAATTTTATAAGGGAGAAAGTAAAAAACTGAATAGTTAAGCTATGGGTGAGGATTTTTTCGTGGAAGTGGATTACCAGCAAAAGAGTTTTGAGGGTCAGCGGATTTGCGGAGATGTCTTTCTGAGCAGCAAAGTTAAAGAGGAAAACAGGATAGTTGTGGCCCTGTCCGATGGTATGGGGCATGGCATCAAAGCCAGCGTACTGGCAACACTTACCGCCACCATGGCAGTGAATTTTACCAAAGAGCATAAGGAACCGGAAAGGACAGCCGAGATTATCATGAAGACCTTGCCCGAATGCAGTAACCGTAAGATGAATTACTCCACCTTTACGATTATCGATATCGAGCAAAGTAACAAAGTTACACTGCTGGAATATGAAAACCCGGAATGTGTTCTGATCCGGGACCGGAAGATACTAAGGCCTGAATCAAGGAGTATTGTGCTGAGCAGGGATACCAACCGCGGGAAGAAAATAAGGGTATGTTCATTCACCCCGCTGAAAGGCGATCGTATAGTATTCTGCAGCGACGGAGTTACCCAGTCGGGTTTAGGCACTCCACGGTTTCCTTTTGGATGGGGAATAGATAATGTTGGCCGGTTTGCTATTGATTTGATAAAGCAATATCCTCAGATTTCAGCCCGGAACCTCTCCGGGAAAATTCTCAACATGGCTTTTCGCAACGACGGATTTCAATCGAAGGATGACTCTACCTGCGGTATAATTTACTTCCGCGAACCTCGGGAATTGCTTATATGTACAGGGCCACCCTATAATCAAGAGGATGATCCGGTTTTGGCAGCCGAGGTGAGGGATTTTAAAGGCAAAAAGATCGTAATGGGAGCCACTACAGGCGATATTATCTCCCGTGAACTGAGTTGGAAAATCGAAGATGTTTTTAAATTCGAGGATCCTGATCTTCCTCCAATCAATGTAATGGAAGGTGTCGATTTGTTTACGGAGGGCATACTTACCCTGAACAAGGTTGAGAAAATTCTTAAAGTGTATAATCCCAATATCAAATTAGGTAAAGGTCCGGCCGATGAAATTACTAAACTTATTCTGGAGAGTGATGCCATCAGGATTATCATCGGCACACGTATCAACATTGCTCACCAGGATCCTCACCTGCCCGTTGAACTCGAAATCAGACGTACCGTGGTAAACCGGATAGTCCACCTGCTGGAAGAGAAGTTCCTGAAAAAAGTAATCGTCAGTTATATATAGCGAAAACCTGCAGGATATTTAACCCACCTCATCTTTTTTCTTCAGACTAAGGAGGGAATTGCATTTCTCATAAGCTTCAATAGCAGCAAAATAACTTAGCAGCTTATTAAAAAAAACCTGATCATCGAATCTGGGATGACCTGTTTCAAATTTAAGCTTACCCTGCACCGTAAGCTCGAACAGTTCATCGTCATCCAAAATGGTTGCAGGGTCGAGATCAGAAATATCTTCTGAATTGTTGAGCGTGGCAGTATCCTTGTACTTTTCGAGAAAACTCAGCAGGGCAAGTTGCAGGCTGATAAGATCGTTATTCTCGGTCAACAGGGCTTTATTAATTGCATAGCTCTTTTCGATGTGATAGGTACGTTCAGCTGATGCAGGCTGCCTGATCATCTCATTAATCCTGGCCTGATTCTTATTTATATTTTCCAGGTTTTCCTTTACTTTCTGTTTAAGAAGATCAATAGTCCGTTGAATCAGCACTTTCATAGAAGTAGTATATTCCTCAGCAAAAATAAAGAATATTTAGTTTCAATGATCTGATTTTTGATAAACCAAGGTAAGTCGAAGGTAAGATTGCAACAATATTAGATGATTATATAACATCCACCGGTGGAATTCCTATAAATTCCAAATAGGAAGGGTCACTGATTATATATTTCTATTTTATTTTATATTTGTAGGCCTGAAAAAAGTAAAAACAGACCCATTTCTCATATAAGTTGTTTATAGTAAATAAGATGGGAAATAAACTTTGTGGTTTAATTTAAAATGTTGAACAGATGAAAATCCTTGTTTGTATCAGTAATGTTCCCGACACCACTACCAAGGTTAAATTCGTTGATGATAATAAGAGACTTGATATTACCGGCATTCAGTGGGTTATAAATCCATGGGATGAACTTTCACTTACCCGGGCCCTCGAATTAAAGGATGATCCCTCCACTGGTATTCAGTCGGTTACAGTTGCACATGTCGGATTATCCGCATCGGAACCCACCATACGGAAAGCTCTTGCTATCGGCGCAGATGATGCCATAAGGGTTAACGCTGACCCGGTTGATGCCTATTATGTTGCCGTTCAGCTGGCAAAAGTTATTAAGGCCGAAAAGTATGATATCGTTCTTTGCGGTATTGAATCAAGCGATCACAATGGTTCTACTGTGGGAGGAATGATATCGGAGTTGTTGGAATATCCTTCGGTTTCGGCTGTTTCCGGTTTGAAAGTGGAAAACGGACAGGCAGTAATTAACCGTGAAATTGACGGGGGCAAGGAAGTTATAATGGTGCCTGTACCCTTTGTGGTCATAGTCCAGAAAGGAATTGCAAAAGAGCCGAGAATTGCAGCCATGAGGGGAATAATGCTGGCCCGTACCAAACCCGTTAAGGTTATTGAACCCGTGCCGGTAGAGCCCCTTACCGAAGTTACCGGATTTGAATTACCGCAACCCAGGGCAGCCTGTCAGTTTATCGATGCTGAAGATCCGAAACAGCTCATTGAACTGCTGCAAAACGAGATCAAAGTCATCTAATCATTAGCTATTACTAAAATAAGGAATCATGTCAGTACTTGTATATACAGAAAACTGGGACGGAAAATTCAAAAAACTGTCCCATGAATTGGTATCTTATGCGTCCAAAGTGGCTGAAATGCTCAATACAACCTCTATCGCACTTTCCATAGGCAAGGTCGACCCGGAAGAATTAAAAAAGATGGGCAGTTATGGGGCGGATAAGATTATCAATGCTGATGGTGAAGGTTTGGGTATCCTTGACAATCAGGCTTATGCCAAAACAATTGCTGATATTGCCGTAAAGGAAGGGGCAACCGTGATTGTCCTTTCCAACAACAATACAGGCAAGGCACTGGCACCCAGGTTATCTGTCAGGCTAATAGCCGGTATCGGCTCCGGGGTAAGTAAGTTACCCCTGAGCATAAATCCTTTTATGGTATATAAAAGAGCCTATTCCGGAAATGCGTATGCACACCTGACCATTAAAACAAACGTCAGGATCCTTACTCTGGCACAGAACTCATTCGGGATAATCGAAAAAAATAAGGGGGCAGCCATTGAAAACATTACCGTGCAGGTAGACCATTCACTGATGAAAACTCAGGTCAAGGATGTACAAAGGCAAACCGGAAAGATATTACTGACGGATGCTGATGTTGTTGTTTCCGGTGGGCGTGGTATGAAGTCTCCCGACAATTGGGAGCCCCTCGTTGAGCTAGCCGGCCTGCTTAATGCTGCAACTGCCTGTTCGCGTCCGGTTTCCGACGAAGGATGGCGCGGCCATGAGGAGCATACTGGTCAGACAGGGAAAATAATTGCACCAAATCTTTATATTGCCGTTGGCATTTCCGGTGCCACCCAGCATCTGGCGGGAGTCAGCTCGTCGAAATATATTGTTGCCATTAATACAGATAAAGATGCTCCTATATTCGAAGCGGCCCAGTACGGAATTGTAGGTGATGCACAGAAAATATTGCCCAAACTGGTGGAGGCCGTGAAAACCTCGAAAGGCCTCTAAATTTGCAGCTTATCCGGTATTCTTAATCACAGCTATATTCACTGTAATGAAGCAAATAATCTTTTTAACAGTTTTGCTGCTGACCCTGGGTGTTTTTACTTATACTATTAATCGTATAATCGGTTTTTTCAGACTTACCCGTCCATTCCCGATTAAAGATTACGGTAAAAGATTTAAGGTAATGCTGGAAGTAGCCTTCGGACAAAGTAAAATTTTCCGCAGGCCCGTAGTTGGATTTCTTCATGCCCTGGTTTTCTGGGGATTCTGCGTAATCCTTCTTGGCAGCATTGAAATGGTAGTCGATGGTGTATCTGGTACCCACCGGATACTTTCGGTGCTTGGGGTACTCTATGATATTATCATTGCATCGGGGGATGTTTTTGCATTGCTGGTAGCCATATCCATAGCCGTTTTCCTTAGCCGGAGACTGTTTTTCCGCATCAGAAGGTTTGAGGGAATAGAGATGAAATCCGGTACGCATATTGATGCCAATATTGCTTTGAGCATGATTCTGTTGCTCATGCTTTCGTTGCTGGGGATGAACATTTTTTATTATAATCATCAGTTAGCTGAAGGGGATGTAATTAAAGGTGTTTATCCGGTAAGCAGCCTGATGGCCCCTTTCTTACCGGAGTTCACAACTTCATCACTTGGCAGCCTGCATGAAATATGCTGGTGGACACATATTTTCCTGATTTTTGTTTTTGCCAACATGCTGCCTTATTCCAAGCATTTCCATGTTTTTATGTCGGTGCCCAATGTGTTTTTGTCCCGGCTTGATCCGCTGGGCAAATTACCCAATATGGACAGCATAACCCGTGAAGTCAGTTTTATGCTTAATCCGGACCAGACACTGGCAGCCCCTGTTTCAGATGTTCCGGTTGAACGCTTCGGAGTAAAGGATGTGGAGGATGTGACATGGAAGAATTATTTTGATTCACTTTCCTGTACACAATGCGGGAGATGTACAGCTGTTTGTCCCGCCAATATCACCGGGAAACGGTTATCCCCGCGTAAAATTATCATGGATGTCAGGACCCGTATGAATGAAAAAGGACCCGGAATGATTAATAAAGGCAGTGATTACAGTGATAACAAATCACTTCTGCGTGATTATATTACCGAAGAGGAATTATGGGCCTGCACAACGTGTAATGCCTGTGCCAAGGAATGTCCGATCAACATCAACCATCCCACCCTCATTATTGATATGCGTCGCTATCTGGTAATGGAAGAGGCTTCAGCGCCCGGTGAGATCAAAGCGGTTTTCAATAATATCGAGAACAACGGGGCTCCATGGCAGTTTTCTAATGAAGACAGGCTACTCTGGGCCAAGGATTTTGAAATTAGAGTGAAGTAATGAAGTGATTAAGTAATGAGGGATATGGAAACGCGCAAGATAGAAATTCCTGTAATGGCCGATCTGTTTGCCAGAGGCGAGCAACCTGAATATCTTTTCTGGGTAGGCTGCGCCGGGGCATTTGATGACCGCTACAAAAAGGTGGCACGGGCTTTCACAAAAATACTGACTCACCTGAACATCAGTTATGCGGTACTGGGTAAAGAGGAATCATGTACGGGTGATCCTGCCAGGCGTGCCGGAAATGAAATGTTATATCAGATGCAGGCTTTGCAGAATATTGAGATATTCAGGATGTACGGCATCCGGAAAATCCTAACCATCTGTCCTCATTGTTATAATATCTTCAGGAATGAATATCCCGACCTTGGCGGACAGTATGAGGTGATCCACTATGTCCAGTTCCTCGATGCCCAAATCAATGATGGAAAACTCAAACCAAACAAATTATTGTACAGGGATAAACGGATCACCTATCATGATCCATGTTATCTGGGAAGGGCCAATGACATTTATAACGAACCCCGTTCAGTACTGACCGGACTTACAACGAATCTTGTTGAGATGAAACGAAACAGGAGCTTTGCCTTATGTTGTGGGGCAGGAGGAGCTCAGATGTTTAAGGAAGCTGAGAAAGGAAATAAGGAAGTATTCATTGAACGTACCGAGGATGCCCTGGAAACCGGAGCTGACGTTATCGCCACGGCCTGCCCGTTCTGTATGACCATGATGACAGACGGTCTTAAATACAAGAACAAAGAAGATGAAATTAAAAATTATGATATTGCCGAATTGATTGTTATGGATTTGGATTTATAATAACACAAAACACATACAATGGAAGCCAGAAAAGTTTTGAAAAGCGGTGAATTTCTCGTTGAAAACACAGAAGCCGGAGATATTTTCATCCCCGAGGAGTTTAACGAGGAGCAGCGCATGATTGCCCAGACCTGTCAGGATTTTCTGAATACCGAAGTATATCCGAATGTGGATAAAGTAGATAAACAGGACCGTGAGCTGATGAAAAGCATTCTTAAAAAATCAGGTGAGCTGGGTCTTATGGGTATTTCCATCCCGGAGGAGTACAATGGATTTGGACAATCGTTCGTTACCCAGATGCTGGCTGCCGAAACCATTGGTGCCGGGTATTCATTTTCCGTGGCATTTATGGCGCATTGCGGCATTGGGACGCTGCCGATCATGTATTATGGAAATGAGTTTCAGCGGCAGAAATACGTTACCAAACTGGCCACCGGTGAATTGCTTGGGGCATATTGCCTTACTGAGCCCGGTGCAGGAAGCGATGCCAATTCCGGTAAAACCAATGCACGGCTTTCTGATGACGGTAAGCATTATATCCTCAATGGCCAGAAAATGTGGATAACCAATGCGGGTTTTGCCGATGTTCAGACTGTTTTTGCCAAAATTGACAATGACCGTATACTCAGCGCTTTTATTGTTGAAAAAGATTTTCAGGGAGTGGTAATCAGTCCGGATGAGCAAAAAATGGGTATTAAAGGTTCCTCCACGGCCCAGATCTTTTACAATGATGTAAAAGTTCCGGTGGAAAACCTGCTGGGTGCCAGGGGCGAAGGTTTCCGGATTGCCCTGAGTATTCTTCATATGGGTCGTATTAAGCTTGGTGCCAATGTATTGGGGGCTGCAAAGAAAGCCATCAATGATTCGGTAAAATATGCGAACGAAAGAAAACAGTTTGGTGTACTGATTTCCACTTTCGGTGCTATCAAACACAAACTTGCTGAACAGGTTATCAGGACATTTGCTGCCGAATCAGCCAATTACCGTGTCAGCAAGGACATTGACGATCTGATTGAGAAATATAAAACTGAAGGTTGTGATAAGGGCAGGGCTACGATCGACGGAATAAGTCACTATGCTGTTGAAGCCGCTATCCTTAAGGTGTATAGTTCGGAAATTCTCGACTTTATTATCGATGAAGCAGTCCAGATTCATGGCGGTATGGGCTACTCTGCTGAGATGGCCGTTGAGAAAGGCTATCGCGATTCAAGAATTAACCGCATCTTTGAGGGCACCAATGAAATCAACCGGTTACTGGTGGTGGATACTGCCATGAAAAGAGCCAGGAAGGGTGACTTCAACCTGTTCGGCAAGGCGGAAGAGGTCTTTAAGAATGCTGAAAATATAACAGACGGACAAACGGGTAAGGAAGATTATTATCAGGAAAAGAACCGTTACATCAGCAATTTCAAAAAAGCAGTCCTTCTCGCCATACATAGTGCATCTGCAAAATTCGACAAAAAGCTGGTGGTGGAACAGGAAGTGCTGAATAACATTTCCAACGTGATCATTGAAACCTATGTTTCAGAATCAACTGCCCTCAGGATTCAAAAGCTTGAAGGAATGAAGAGTGCTGCTGCAACAGGACTGTACAGGGATATCCTGGATGTATATGTTTATGATGCAGCGGAAAAGATCAGAAAAGCTGCTTACGATGCCGTTTATTCCTTTGCTTCGGCTGAAGAAGCTCCTGTATTGATCAAAGCGATGGAATCGCTTACCAGGGTTGCCGGCGTTAATGTTAAGGAAGCACGGCGCAGAATTGCGGATAAATTGATTGAGGAGAATTGTTATAAATTCTGACTATGCCTGTGCTGACGGCCCCCCAAAATTCATGGGTATCATCGTTGCTCCTTGACCTTCAGCATGCTTGATCGGGCCATGCGCGGATTCATATTTTGCAATATTATCCTTAAGCGCAAGAAGAAGCCTTTTGGCATGCTCAGGCGTGAGGATGATTCTCGATTTAACCTCTGCCTTCGGGATACCGGGCATAACGCGAATAAAATCAACGATAAACTCTGAAGGTGAATGGGTTATTATGGCTAAGTTTGAATATATACCCTGTGCTACATCCTCCTTCAGTTCAACGCTGATCTGATTCTGATTGGGAATCTTTTTATCTTCCATAAGCTGTTGAATTCAAGTCTTCTTTAACCGTTTCACGTGTGTACTTCTTTTCTTCCATTAGTCGGTCATATTCTTCCTTGGAACCGACTATCAGATTTGAGAACCTGCGGTTACCCGTGCCTGCCGGAATCAGATGTCCGACAATTACGTTTTCCTTCAGACCCTCGAGGAAGTCGACCTTACCAAAAATGGCTGCTTCGTTCAGCACCTTGGTAGTCTCCTGGAATGATGCGGCTGACATAAAGCTCTGTGTCTGCAATGCAGCCCGGGTTATACCCTGGAGAATCTGCTGTGAAGTTGCAGGTATGGCATCCCTGGCTTTTATCGGTTTCAAATCTTTGCGTTTCAGCATGGAATTCTCATCACGCAGCTTGCGTGCCGTTACAATTTGTCCGGGTTTAAAAGTCTGTGAATCACCGGACTCCTCAACTACCTTCTTGCCGTATATCCAGTCATTTTCCTCAAAAAATTCCCATTTGTCAACCAGCTGTTTTTCAAGAAATTTTGTATCACCCGGATCAATGATTTCCACCTTACGCATCATCTGCCTGACAATGACCTCAAAATGCTTGTCATTGATTTTTACACCCTGAAGGCGGTAGACTTCCTGGACTTCGTTAACGATATATTCCTGAACCTTGGTGGGGCCTTTTATGGCAAGAATGTCGGAGGGTGTAATGGCGCCGTCGGACAATGGCGTTCCTGCTTTCACATAATCGTTTTCCTGCACCAGGATTTGCTTGGACAGGGGTACAAGATACTTCTTCTGCTGTCCGGCCCTGGTGGTGATGGTAATTTCACGGTTACCACGTTTCACCTTGCCAAATGACACTTCCCCGTCAATTTCAGAAACCACGGCAGGATTCGATGGATTACGGGCTTCAAACAACTCAGTTACACGGGGCAGTCCACCGGTGATATCGCCTGATTTTCCAATTGCCCTGGGGATTTTCACCAGAATATCCCCGGCTTTCACGCTACTGCCTTCGTCAATACTCAAGTGAGAGCCAACCGGTAAATTGTAGGTCTTCAAAGTCTTATCATTTTTATCCCGGATTTCAATACCCGGATTCTTGGTGCGGTCCCTGGTTTCGACAATCACCTTTTCACGGTAACCGGTGACTTCGTCGGATTCCTCCTTGTAGGTCATCCCTTCAATTACACTTTCAAATGCAACTGTACCGGGAGCTTCAGAAATTATCACGGCATTGTAAGGATCCCATTCACAAATGAGGTCACCCTTTTTAGCCTCAGCACCACTCTTGACATACAACCGGGCACCATAGGGTATATTATTAGTAGTTAGTGCAATTCCGGTTTTCTTATCCACTATACGCAATTCGGCCAATCGGCCGATAACAATATCGTATTTTGATCCGTCGGCATCAACACGCTCAACCACACGAAGCTCGTCAATTTCAGCCAGACCATTGTATTTGGCTACAATACGCGATTCGGTGGTAATACTCATGGCGGTACCTCCCACGTGGAAGGTACGCAGGGTAAGCTGTGTGCCGGGCTCACCAATCGACTGGGCAGCAATAACGCCAACTGCCTCGCCATTCTGAACCATACGACTTGTAGCCAGGTTGCGGCCATAACATTTGGCACACACACCTTTCCTCGATTCACAGGTAAGTACCGACCTGATTTCCAGTTGCTCAAGAGGGGAGTCGTCAATGATCCGCGCAATTTCTTCCTTGATCTCTTCACCCGAAGATACGATGAGCTCACCGGTGAGCGGGTGGTATACATCATGAACGGCTGTACGGCCAAGGATACGCTCAAAAAGCGACTCAACCACCTCCTCGTTATTCTTGATGGCAGTGGCAACCAGACCGCGCAAGGTGCCGCAGTCTTCTTCAGTAATGATAACATCCTGGGATACATCAACCAGACGACGGGTAAGGTAACCGGCATCGGCTGTCTTTAGTGCCGTGTCGGCCAAACCTTTACGGGCACCATGCGTCGAAATAAAATATTCCAGAACCGACAACCCTTCCTTGAAGTTGGCAAGAATTGGGTTTTCGATGATTTCTGACCCGGTAGAGCCTGATTTTTGCGGTTTTGCCATCAGACCTCTCATACCCGACAACTGGCGAATCTGCTCTTTGGAACCCCTGGCCCCTGAATCGAGCATCATGTAAACCGGATTGAATCCCTGCTTGTCATTTGACAGCCGCTTCATCAGTGTCTGGGTCAGTTTGGCATTGGTATGCGTCCAGATGTCGATAATCTGATTATATCTTTCATTATTGGTAATGAATCCCATGTTGTAATTGTTCATTACCTCGTCTACCTGCTGATACCCTTCATTCATCAGGAGCTCCTTTTCCTCGGGTACGATCACATCATCGAGATTAAAGGAGAGACCTCCCCTGAAGGCCATCTGGAATCCTAGATCCTTGATTGAATCGAGGAACTTCGATGTCTGGGCTGTTCCTGTCTTCTTTAGTACAATACTGATGATCTCTCGCAGGGATTTCTTGGTAAGGATATCGTTGATGAAACCAACTTCCTTGGGAACTACTTCATTAAACAATACTTTGCCAACCGTAGTTTCAATAATTTTCTTTTCCGGAGCGTCATTGGAAAGATCTATAATTCTCACTTTAATCATGGCGTGAAGATCAACTCGCTTTTCATTATAAGCGATGATCACTTCCTCGGGGGAATAGAACACGATATTTTCTCCCATAACCTGTTGTTCAGGTGTGCTCTTGCAGGCTTTGGTCATGTAATACAAACCTAGCACCATATCCTGTGAAGGAACATTGATCGGAGCTCCGTTGGCGGGATTAAGAATATTGTGTGAGGCGAGCATAAGGATCTGCGCCTCAAGGATGGCTGCGTTGCCCAACGGGAGATGAACCGCCATCTGGTCACCATCAAAGTCGGCATTGAAAGCTGTACATACCAGCGGATGAAGCTGAATGGCCTTACCCTCGATGAGTTTTGGCTGGAATGCCTGTATGCCGAGCCTGTGCAGCGTGGGTGCGCGGTTCAGCAATACCGGGTGACCCTTTAAAACGTTCTCGAGTATGTCCCAGACAACGGGATCTTTACGGTCGACAATCTTTTTAGCTGATTTAACGGTTTTGACAATTCCTCTTTCGATCAGTTTCCTGATAATGAAAGGCTTGTATAGTTCCGCTGCCATTTCTTTGGGCAGACCGGTTTCGTGAAGCTGCAATTCTGGTCCGACAACAATAACTGAACGTGCAGAATAGTCAACGCGTTTACCGAGCAGGTTCTGACGGAAACGGCCCTGTTTGCCCTTTAAGCTGTCGCTCAGGGATTTCAGCGGCCTGTTGGCGTCCGTTTTAACCGCATTGGATTTTCTGGAATTATCAAATAACGAATCCACGGCCTCCTGAAGCATACGCTTCTCATTTCGGAGTATAACCTCCGGGGCCTTAATTTCAATAAGTCTTTTCAGGCGGTTATTCCTGATAATTACCCTCCGATACAAATCATTCAGGTCCGATGTGGCAAACCGGCCGCCATCGAGCGGAACAAGCGGGCGAAGCTCGGGAGGAATAACAGGAATTACCTTCAGTATCATCCATTCGGGATGGTTAACTCCTTTGGAGGCGCGAAATGCCTCAACCACCTGTAACCTCTTCAGAGCTTCGTTTTTACGTTGCTGTGAGGTCTCAGTATTGGCCTTATGCCTGAGATCATATGAAAGACCGTCCAGATCGAGCCGTTGCAGAAGCTGATATAACGATTCTGCACCCATGTTGGCGATGAACTTATCGGGATGCCCGTCGTCAAGCAGCTGATTCTCCTTGGGAAGAGATTCTACTATGTCGAGATACTCTTCTTCGGTAAGAAAATCAAGGTACTGAACACCATCAACGACCTTTATACCAGGGTTGATAACCACATAACGCTCATAATAAATAATACTGTCGAGCTTTTTTGAAGGTAATCCGAGCAAATAACCTATTTTATTCGGAAGCGTCCGGAAATACCAGATATGCGCCACAGGAACAACGAGTGAAATATGCCCCATACGCTCGCGCCTGACTTTTTTCTCGGTTACTTCAACACCACAGCGGTCGCAAACAATATTCTTGTACCGTATTCTCTTGTATTTACCGCAATGACACTCATAATCCTTAACGGGGCCGAATATACGTTCACAAAATAATCCGTCACGTTCGGGTTTGTAGGTTCTGTAATTGATTGTTTCGGGTTTCAATACCTCACCGCTTGAACGCTCGAGAATTTCCTCGGGAGATGCAAGGCTGATGGATATTTTGGAGAAACTCGATTTTACTTTTGTATCCCTTCTAGAAGACATATTTAAATTTTTTAAAATCAATTAAAGATTAAGCTAAGCAGCTTTAAGCGTGAGCTATCAGACGAGGTTGATACTTAAACCAAGTCCTCTTAACTCATGAAGCAATACGTTCAGCGACTCGGGAATTCCCGGAATCGGCAGGGGTTCACCTTTCACTAGCGATTCGTATGCCTTGGCCCTGCCAACCACATCATCTGATTTGATGGTGAGTATCTCCTGGAGAATGTGGGCGGCTCCAAAGGCTTCGAGTGCCCAGACTTCCATTTCACCAAAACGCTGACCGCCAAACTGTGCCTTACCACCCAAAGGTTGCTGTGTGATAAGCGAGTAGGGACCGATAGAACGGGCATGCATTTTATCATCGACCATATGACCCAGTTTGATCATATAAATGACACCAACAGTAGCAGGTTGATCAAAACGTTCACCTGTACCGCCGTCATATAAATAGGTCTTGCCAAACTTTGGAATTCCGGCCTCTTCGGTGAAATGGGCTATCTGGTCAATGGATGCCCCGTCGAAAATAGGCGAGGCAAACTTTACACCCAGTTTTCTGCCGGCCCAACCGAGAACAGTTTCATATATCTGCCCCAGGTTCATCCGGGAAGGTACACCAAGCGGATTCAGAACGATATCAACAGAAGTGCCATCTTCAAGGAAAGGCATATCCTCATTGCGGACAATACGGGAGATAATACCCTTATTACCATGGCGTCCGGCCATCTTATCCCCAACCTTGACTTTGCGCTTCTGTGCCACATAAACTTTGGCGAGTTGCACAATGCCGGCAGGTAATTCATCACCGATTGTAATGCTGTACTTTTTTCGTTTATATACGGCATCGATTTCCTTGAACTTAATGATATAGTTATGGATCAGGATCTTGATAGTTTCATTTTTATCTTTATCCGTGGTCCATTTATTGGGATTGATATTCAGGAAATCAATATCCTGTAAAAGCTTCAGGGTGAATTTGGCTCCCCTTGGAATAACGTCAACATTATAATAATCCTTAACACCCTGGGAGGTTTTTCCGTTTACCACGATAAATAACTTGTCAATTACCTTGGCTTTTAATTCGTTCGAATTACGTTCGAATTCTTCTTCTATTTTATCGAGGATGGGCTTTGTTGATGACTTCAGCTTCTTATCCTTGATGGAACGGGAAAAGAGCTTTTTATCGATAACCACACCCTGCAGCGACGGAGGTGCTTTAAGAGATGCATCTTTTACATCTCCTGCCTTGTCGCCGAAAATAGCCCTGAGGAGTTTTTCTTCAGGTGACGGATCGGATTCGCCCTTTGGAGTGATTTTGCCGATAAGGATATCACCCGGGTTGACCTCTGCACCGATGCGTATTAGTCCGTTCTCATCCAGATTACGGGTGGCTTCTTCACTCACGTTGGGGATATCTGCAGTAAGTTCTTCGAGACCGCGTTTGGTGTCGCGAACTTCGAGCATGTATTCATCAATATGAATGGAGGTAAAAAGATCTTCACGAACCACCTTCTCTGAAATCACAATAGCGTCCTCAAAGTTATAACCCTTCCAGGGCATGAAGGCAACCATCAGATTTCTGCCCAGGGCAAGCTCACCATTACTGGTTGAATAGCCTTCGGTAAGGATTTGTCCCTTGGCAACCTTATCACCCTTTTTAATAATCGGTTTCAGGTTGATACAGGTATTCTGGTTGGTCTTCCTGTATTTCAGTAATTTATACCGTTTAATATCTCCGTCGAAGCTTACGAATTTCTCCTCTTCGGTCATGGCATACCGGATAACTACTTCATTGGAATCAACATATTCAACTACTCCATCGGCTTCAGCAATCACCAGAAAACGGGAGTCGCGTACCACTTCATGCTCAATTCCTGTTCCTACTATCGGAGCTTCAGGTTTAATGAGTGGCACAGCCTGCCGCATCATATTTGATCCCATAAGTGCACGGTTAGCATCGTCATGTTCGAGGAAGGGAATTAATGATGCTGCAATAGAGGCTATCTGGTTTGGAGCTACATCCATCAGGTCAACATCATGTGCGTCGGAGAGCGGAAAGTCGCCGTTATATCGTGCTTTAACCTTGGAATTTTCGAATTCACCGCTGTCTTTTATCGGGGCGTTTGCCTGGGCAATAACCTTGGCCTCCTCTTCTTCGGCACTAAGCCATATTATACCTTCGGAGTTCAGATTGACAATTCCGCTTTCTACTTTCCGGTACGGGGTTTCAATAAATCCAAGCACATTGATTTTTGCATAAACACACAGGGATGAAATCAACCCGATATTAGGTCCTTCGGGAGTTTCAATCGGACAAAGACGGCCGTAGTGTGTATAATGAACGTCGCGAACCTCAAACCCGGCACGTTCTCTTGACAATCCGCCAGGTCCTAGTGCTGACATCCTGCGTTTATGGGTGATTTCAGCAAGCGGATTGGTCTGGTCCATGAATTGTGAAAGCTGGTTGGTGCCGAAGAATGAGTTGATCACCGAAGACAGGGTTTTGGAATTGATAAGGTCGATTGGTGTAAAAACTTCATTATCGCGCACATTCATTCGTTCCCTTATCGTCCTGGCCATTCGGGCCAGCCCCACGCCAAACTGGGAGGCAAGCTGTTCACCTACTGTACGTACTCTTCGGTTACTCAAATGATCAATGTCATCCACATCGGCTTTTGAATTAATAAGCTCAATCAGGTATTTAATGATAAGGATGATATCATCCTTGGTAAGTACCTTAGTATCCATAGCCGTTTCAAGTCCGAGTTTCTTGTTGATCCTGTAACGGCCAACTTCACCCAGGTCGTAACGCTTGTCGGAAAAGAATAATTTATCAATTACGTCACGTGCAGTAGCTTCATCCGGCGGCTCACTGTTGCGCAACTGACGATAGATATGCAACACGGCTTCTTTTTCGGAGTTGCACGGATCTTTCTGTAAAGTATTATAAATGATCTCAAAATCAGTAAGGTTTTGCCCTTCCTTGTGCAAAAGAATGTTCTTGGCGCCCGAGTCAATGATGGCATCAATATGCTCATCGAGCAGCACAGTCTCACGGTCAATAATGATTTCATTACGTTCAATGGATACCACTTCTCCGGTATCTTCGTCAACAAAATCTTCCACCCATGATTTAAGCACACGGGCGGCCAGCTTACGGCCTACAAGCTTTTTCAGGGCGGTTTTCGATACCTTAATTTCGTCAGCGAGATCAAATATCTCAAGTATATCCTTATCGCTCTCGAAACCAATGGCCCTGAGCAGGGTAGTGACCGGTAATTTCTTTTTGCGGTCGATATAAGCATACATCACATTGTTTATATCGGTCGCGAATTCAATCCAGGAACCTTTAAACGGAATGATCCTGGCAGAATATAATTTCGTACCGTTGGCATGGATACTTTGTCCGAAAAATACGCCCGGTGACCTGTGTAACTGTGATACAACAACACGTTCGGCACCGTTGATTACGAACAATCCCCTTTCCGTCATATAAGGAATGGTACCCAGGTATACATCCTGGATAACCGTGTCGAAATCCTCATGTTCCGGATCAGTACAGTACAGTTTAAGCTTTGCCTTCAGCGGAACGCTGTAAGTCAAACCCCTTTCAATACATTCTTCGATGGAATAACGCGGGGGATCAATAAAATAATCCATGAATTCAAGAACAAAGTTGTTCCTGGTATCGGTAATGGGATAGTTTTCCTGGAAAACCTTAAAAAGACCCTCATTTTTCCTGTTTTCCGGAGTGGTTTCCAGCTGGAAAAAATCCCGGAACGACTTTAGCTGGATCTCAAGAAAATCAGGATAGGACATCTGGTTTTTTGTCCTGGCAAAACTGATTCGTTCTGTTAATAATCTGGTCATTATATTTGAAGATAAATTGTTGAACTAAAGTTTTGAGAATGACAAAAAGGCTTAATTCCGAAAGCATCGGAATTAAACCTAAATGATATCATTGCGCAGGTAAACTTTATTTAAGTTCAACGTCAGCTCCTGCATCTGCTAATTGAGCTTTTACTGATTCAGCTTCTTCTTTTGATACATTTTCTTTTATTGCAACCGGAGCTTTGTCAACCAGCTCTTTTGCTTCTTTCAGTCCAAGATTGGTAATGTCTTTTACCAATTTTACAATCTGGAGTTTAGCACCACCCGGATGGTTCATGAAAACTGAGAAAGTTGATTTTTCCTCAGCTTTGGCACCTTCGGCACCGGCAACTACAGGGCCAGCAACTGCAACAGCAGCGGCTGCGGGCTCAATTCCATACTCCTCTTTTAATATCTTGGCCAGTTCGTTTACCTCTTTAACAGTCAGGTTAACTAATTGTTCTGCGAAAGCTTTCAAATCTGCCATTTTAATTGAATATTTAATAGTTATAATTATTTACTTTTTTTCACTTAGTATTTTAACAATACCAGCCAGTTTACTACTGCCTGACTGTAAACCGGAAATAACGTTACGGGCGGGTGACTGCAGGAGCAGTATGAGATCGCCGATAAGTTCTTCCTTAGACTTAATACCTGACAATGCATCCAGCTGATCATCGCCAATGTAAATAGATTCTTCAACAAAAGCAGCCTTGAGAATGGGTTTCTTGTTTGTTTTGCGAAACTCCTTTATCAGTTTGGCAGGCATATTGTTTTTTTCTGTAATCATGATCGAAGTGGCATCCTTCAGAACGCTATACAGACCTTCAAATTTGCCTTCAAATTTCTCCAAGGCCTTTTTAAGCAGGGTATTCTTAACAACAACCAGTGTAATGTCTTTTTCAAAGCATGCTCTTCTGAGTTTGTTGCTGGTTTCGGCATTAAGATCCGAAATATCAGTCAGGTAGAAATGCTTGGCATTACTGAGTGTATCAGTAAGGTTGTCGATTATCCTGTTTTTTTCGTCCCTATTCATAATAATCTAATATGGTCATTTAATTACTCGTCAAATGCTTTGGCATCGACTTTAATTCCGGGGCTCATCGTACTGGTTAGGAAAATGCTGCGGATATAAGCACCTTTTGCAGCAGCCGGTTTGAGTTTAACCAGGGTGTGTAAAAACTCCCTTGCGTTGTCGGTTAACTGATCGGCTGTGAAAGATACTTTACCGATGGAAGTATGAACGATTCCGGCTTTATCAACTTTGAAGTCGATTTTGCCCATCTTAACTTCCTTAACTGCCTTTCCGATTTCCATTGTTACAGTTCCGCTTTTGGGATTCGGCATTAATCCGCGGGGACCGAGGACTTTTCCTAATTTACCGATTTTACCCATTACTGCGGGCATGGTGATAATCACATCAACATCGGTCCATCCATTCTGGATCTTATCAATGAAATTATCAAGGCCAATGTAATCAGCACCTGCTGCTTTTGCTTCCTCTTCCTTATCGGGAGGGCAAAGTACAAGTACTCTGATTTGCTTACCGGTACCATGGGGAAGCGTAACTACGCCCCTAACCATTTGATTGGCTTTTCTGGGATCGATTCCCAGCCTGACATCTATATCCACCGAAGCATCGAACTTTGTTGTGGAAACATCTTTTACAAGAGTTGTAGCTTCTGATAGTTTATATTGTTTGGCAGTCTCAATCTTATCTAAAGCCAGTTTTCTGTTCTTAGTCAAATTTGCCATGTTAATCCGGAAATAATGTTATTTGTTTACTGGGGCATTGCCCTTTACGGTAATACCCATACTGCGGGCAGTGCCGGCAACCATTTTCATCGCTGAATCGATGGTGAAACAATTCAGATCAGACATCTTATCTTCAGCAATGGCTCTAACCTGATTCCAGGTTACGGAAGCCACCTTGTCCCGGTTAGGCTCTGCCGAACCGGATTTAGTCTTGGAAACTTCCAGGAGCTGAACGGCTACCGGAGGGGTTTTCACGATAAAATCAAAAGATTTATCGCTGTACACCGTGATCACAACCGGAAGTAGCTTTCCTGCTTTATCCTGGGTACGGGCATTGAACTGCTTACAGAATTCCATAATGTTCACACCCTTGGAACCCAGCGCAGGGCCTACTGGTGGTGATGGATTGGCGGCACCTCCCTTGATCTGCAATTTAATTAGTCCAGCAACCTCTTTTGCCATAATTTACTTGTTTCTGATTTATATAATTGATCTACACGCAATCGGGACGATCATTCAGGAAGCATTAGGGTTTTCATAATCATCCGGTCACGTATTTTTTACATTCAGTTTATTCCTTTTCTACCTGCATAAAACTTAACTCGAGGGGCGTTTTGCGTCCGAAAATCTTCACCATTACCTTGAGCTTTTTCTTTTCTTCATTAACTTCTTCAATAACACCGTTAAAACTGTTGAATGGTCCGTCGATTACTTTCACCGATTCACCAACAAAAAAGGGCACATTCAATTCTTCATCCGTTTCGGCCAGTTCATCTACCTTCCCCAATATTCGGTTTACTTCTGAAGTACGTAACGGAGTGGGTAATTCATCTCTTTTAGAACCAAGAAATCCGATCACGTGTGTAATATTCTTGAGAATATGAGGTATTTCACCAACCAGGGCAGCTTCAATGAGGACGTAACCCGGGAAGTAACTCCTTTCCTTACTGATCTTTTTCCCGTTTCTGATCTGATATACTTTCTCCGTAGGGATCAATACCTGTGAAATAAACTCCTGTAAACTCAGTCGAGTTATCTCACTCTCGATGTACTCCTTGACCTTTTTTTCTTTACCACCAATAGCCCGGAGAACATACCACTTTTTATCCTGACCTTCCATTTCCAAAAATTCCCGGATTATTAAGAAAAGACACCATAAATGGCACTCATTAGATTTTTAAAACCCAGGTCCATGAGCGCTACAATCAGTGCGATGATCAATGAAGCAACCATCACAAGAATGGCACTACCCTGAAGTTCTTTCCAGGATGGCCAGGTCACTTTTTGAACGAGTTCCTTATAGGACTCCTGAAGATACAAAACGATTTTTTTCATAGTCTTTTCAATTGGCACGGGAGGAGCGACTCGAACGCCCGACACCTGGTTTTGGAGACCAGTGCTCTACCAGCTGAGCTACACCCGTAGGCCATAAACAGGTAGACCCGTTATCGTGACAGGGATAACGAATCTATCTGATTTGTTATTTAAAAAGTTTAGTCAATAATCTTAGTTACCTGGCCGGCTCCAACTGTGCGTCCACCTTCACGGATTGCGAAACGCAGACCCTGGTTCAAAGCAACCGGATAGATCAGTTCAACAATAATGGAAACATTATCACCAGGCATAACCATTTCGGTTCCTGCAGGAAGCGTAATCTCACCGGTTATGTCAAGCGTGCGGAGATAAAACTGTGGTCTGTACTGATTATGGAAAGGTGTATGTCGGCCACCTTCTTCCTTTTTCAGAATATAAACTCCGGCTTCGAACTTGGTGTGCGGCGTAATTGATCCGGGTTTTGCAAGTACCATACCCCTTTTGATCTCTTTTTTGTCAACACCCCTGAGAAGAAGACCTACGTTGTCACCGGCTTCGCCATCATCCAGAATCTTACGGAACATTTCAACTCCCGTAACAACTGATTTTCTGCTATGTGCACCCAAACCAACCATTTCAACCTCATCACTGGTATGGACAATACCGGTCTCAATTCTGCCAGTGGCAACGGTACCGCGACCTGTAATGGAGAATACATCTTCCACCGGCATAAGGAAAGGCTTCTCTTTTTCACGAGGAGGAATAGGTATATATTCATCAACAGCCTTCATCAGTTCAAGAACTTTTTCTTCCCATTTGGCCTCTCCGTTCAGAGCACCTAATGCTGAACCATGGATGATGGGCGCATTGTCTCCGTCGAATTTGTAAAAGGTGAGCAACTCCCTGATTTCCATGTCAACCAGCTCGATGATCTCGGGATCCTCAACCATGTCGACCTTATTCAGGAATACAACGATCTTTGGAACGTTCACCTGACGGGCAAGCAGGATATGCTCACGGGTCTGCGGCATAGGACCATCGGTGGCAGCAACAACCAGTATTGCACCATCCATCTGCGCAGCACCGGTAACCATGTTCTTAACATAGTCGGCATGACCGGGACAGTCAACATGTGCATAGTGCCTTTTTTCTGTTTGATACTCGATGTGAGCTGTATTAATGGTAATACCCCTTTCTTTTTCTTCGGGTGCATTATCAATGGAGTCAAAGGAACGGAAATTGGCAAATCCCTTCTTTTCAAGAACCTTGGTTATTGCGGCGGTTAAAGTGGTTTTACCATGGTCAACGTGACCAATCGTCCCAATGTTAACGTGAGGTTTAGTCCTTTCAAATTTTTCCTTAGCCATAATTTGATTATTTGATTATTATTGTTCGATTTTAAGTCATTCATCCTTGAGCCAATGACGGGAATTGAACCCGTGACCTCTTCCTTACCAAGGAAACGCTCTACCAACTGAGCTACATCGGCGATATGAGCGGGAAACGGGACTCGAACCCGCGGCCCTAACCTTGGAAGGGTTATGCTCTGCCAACTGAGCTACTCCCGCGACGTGGGGAGAGCAGGATTCGAACCTACGAAGGCATCAGCCAGCAGATTTACAGTCTGCCCCAGTTGGCCACTTTGGTATCTCCCCTTCATAAATAAACCGGATTAACCGGTTTATTGAAATGTTATTCGTAAATAAAGAACACGTATACAATTTACGAGCCGATGGAGGGATTCGAACCCCCGACCAGCTGATTACAAATCAGCTGCTCTGGCCAACTGAGCTACATCGGCAATACCCTCCAAAATCGGTTCGCAAATGTATAACAATTTATTTATATCACAAAATTAATTTTTGAATTATAAGCCGCGTAGTTTCTCCTTATGTCTCAGTATTTGTTGTTTTAATGCATCCACGACAATATCGGTTGATTCTTCAAACGACCTGGTATGTTTACGCGCAAACAAATCACCTCCCGGAATATCCAGCTTTATTTCAACAACTTTGTTCTCTATATCAGGCGAGTTTTCAAGCTTTAAATAGACTTCGGCATTAATGATATCATCGAAGTAACGAGACAATTTGCTGACTTTCTTTTCTATAAACTGTTCAAGCTTTTTGTCGGCATCAAACCTTACCGCGTTAATTCTGATGTTCATGATAATTCCTCCTAAATTTATGCTCGTGGATGAGCTTGTTTATATACTGATTTCAACTTTTCAAAAGTGTTATGGGTATATACCTCGGTAGCCGAGAGGTTAGCATGTCCAAGTAATTCCTTGATAGCATTTAAATCAGCCCCCTGATTCAGCAAATGGGTGGCAAAACTGTGACGCAGAACATGCGGGCTCTTTTTGTCGGCAGTAGTCACAAGAGACAGAAACCGGACCACAATTCTGTGCACCAGCCTTGGATAAAGCTTCTTACCTGAAGAGGTCAGGAACAACCAGTCAGCTTCCTTTCCGGGAAATTCCTCGTCCCTTGCCCTTATGTATTTTCCCAGTACTTCACAGAAGTTGTTGCTCAATGGAATCAGCCTTTCTTTATTGCGCTTTCCCAGCACCCTGATTTGCTGCTTGGAAAGATCCAAATCACCAATCCTCAGTCCGATTACCTCCGACCGCCGTGCACCTGTATTGTACAACGTCTCAATAATCGTAATGTTGCGCAGGCCAGTAAAATCGTCACCAAAGGATATATCATCGAGCAGGGTTTCCATTTGCTTTTCATTAACAAATACAGGAAGCTTTTTATCCAGTTTTGGGGTGAGGACTCTGGCTACCGGATTGGCGTTTATGATGCCCTCTTTAAGTAAATACCTGAAATAGGTCTTCAGGGCACTAATCTTCCGGTTGGCAGTCCTTGCAGAATGACCTGATTCCATTAAGCTGACAATCCAACCGCGTATCAGGTGATGATCAATGATTGTTTCTTCCGTATCAGCATCTGCCGAACAGTATTTGAAAAACTGTTCCAGATCCTTCCGGTACGATCGTATCGTGTGGGGAGAGTAATGCCTGATGAACTGTATATATTGAAGAAAGTCACCGAAGTGCCTCATGATTCAGGGATAATTATTATTTCCGGACTGATAAGGTATCTTGGATTATCCCCGCTTATAATCCTGTTTATTCTTCGGCCTGCTGAAGCTGCTGAATGTAAATGGCCCGCTTTACTACCTCACGCTTACGCATGGAAGGTTTCTGGAATGCTTGCCTTGACCTTAATTCCTTCACAACACCGGTTTTTTCAAATTTTCTTTTGAATTTCTTAAGAGCCCTTTCAATGTTTTCACCTTCTTTTATAGGTACAATAATCATACGCTGAATTTTAATTGAGCCGCAAATTTATGATATTGACCCCTATCTACCAAATTTTGTTGCCAAAAAAAAATTAAAAAGCAGTAATCCAATAATATAACCTTTATCAGTCAGGATAATATGAATATTTTAAATTTAATCAAATTTCATGTAAAAGAAAAGGATGTGCCTGTTAAAAGTAGTTAAATCATCAGGTATTTTTTTAATCTTTCCAGTTCCTTCGTCATAATCAAACCATTTGATTTAAGCTCTTCCAGACTTTTAATATGACTGACACCGGAACGGTATTTAACAATTCCCCTTGCCGTATGCTTTCCGATATAAGGATGTTTAGCCAGGTCATTTTCAGCAGCCAGATTAAGGTTCAGCTTTTTAATCATGGTTGTATCAGCATAAACATTGGTACTGATGCTGAATAAAAGACTGTCGGAAATGCCATAGACTTCTTTTAGCTGTTGAATAGTATAAAAGCCCCCGAGCAGTTCCCTGTACCGTATAATTCGCCTGGCCAGAACCGGTCCGATCCCGGTTAACCTTTCAAAGTCAGCAGTGTCAGCCAGATTAATATTGACCGAATCACTGCCGGTAAACTGAGTTACCTTTATCTTTTCCGCCTGAGCATCAGTCATGTCAGTGATTCTAATATAATGAGCCAACCGTTCATAATGAAAGGGACTCAAGCCATAAATTTTTTTTAGATCATCCTTCCGGTAAAATTTTCCTCCTTTTTTCCTGTATTTAAGCAAGTTTCTGATTACCCGGTCATTAAGTCCCAGCCGCCGGAGATCAAAGGAAGAAACCTGATTGGGATCAAAATAAAACAACTCATGTGCGAAGGCTGGTTCATAGCTTATGGCAGAGGCAGGTTTGCTTTCATCCTTTTTTAAAAGCATAAGCTGCTGTTCAAATTCCTGTAGTTCACTTACCAGAGCAACATCTTCCCTGTAATCATTTTCCGGCTTATGATGCGCCAGGTAAAAGTTGATGGCAAAAATTATCAGGATTATGATGATCAGTACCAGAACACCTTTTCTTTCAAGCGAAGAAAAGGAAAAAAAATTGCGGAGAAATTCTTTCATATAACTGAATTGACATATAAAAATAACAATTTTCAGGATAGAATACCACACTATCCTCCGTTAAAACGGATAGCCAATTCCAAACTTCACGTGCAGATCCCTTAAAGTAAAATCCCTGAACACAGGTACCCATCTGGCACCGTCAGGCAAGGCAGGATCACGGAGTTTAATACCGAAATCCAGCCGCAAAAGGAAGAAGGAAAAATCAAACCGAGCTCCAAAGCCGGAACCTACGGCAATTTCCCTGTAAAACCTTTTCCATTCAAATTCGGCGCCTGGTTTGTCATCCTCTTTCCTGATGGCCCATATATTACCCATATCCAGGAAAATGGCTCCCTCCATCTTCCATATCACCTTGAAGCGATACTCTATATTGGCTTCAAGTTTCATGTCGCCATTCTTGTTGGGATAATAAAAGACGGAACTTTGTGCAGTGTCTTTTTCCACATAGGATCCCGGTCCAAGATCCCGGGTATTCCAGCCCCTGATGCTGTTCGGTCCACCTGCAAAATACTTCTTTTCATAGGGCAGGGTCACGGAATTGCCGTATGGATAGCCCAAACCAATGAAGAAGTGATACACAAAAGTATTTTGCCTGTCAATGATATTGTAATAGCTGAAATCCACATCACCCCGTAAATATTGAAAATAGGGCACATTGAGCAGTTCATAAGGGCCATCGGTTTCTGATTTTCTGAAAGCGTTATTGGCCAGATTTACCAGATTCCCGGCTGATTCCAGGTTGAACCGCGTAAAAACGAAATCCCTCCTTTTGCCAATGGTCTGATTATTAATTTCAAAACCATAACGTACCACATTAACCATATGATCCTCAAAACTGAAACCTAAGGGTGTATTCTTGATTGAATCAATAAACTCGGCAGATGAGAGATCCTCATAAATCTGAACATAGTTGAGTTCTAGGGGCCAGACAGTATGGGTGAGGTACTGACTGCCTTTCCATCTGTATGAAAAGGAGCCATTGGCAATGGAACGCGTATAGTCGGGACGGGACTGATAATTAAAAGAAGCTGAAATCGATGTTTTTGGAGCATATTTCTTCACAAAACCTTCCAGCCTGAACGGGGAAAAGAACTTTGGAAAAACAATATTCGATTCCGCTCCAATTTCCTGCATGCTTTTGTATTTTCCCCCCGACCTGCTTTGCAGGGCCTCGATTGCACCGGTGAACTTCAGGTTAAAGACTTCAGCTCCTTTAAACAGGTTAAAGTTCTGGTACAACAAGTTACCTCTTACCCCTAAATCACCGGCTGAGTTGGTACCGGCAATCTCTGTCTGGTACGACTGTACTTTTTTTTGCGTAAGCTCAATCCTGCAATCCAGTATCCTGCCGAACCCTGGGACGGGAATGGAATCGTTTTCCTCAAATGAAATATTGGTATATCGTACCAGGTTCAGATCGGAAAGGTTTCTGTATGTTCTGTTAATATTACTCAGCTTATAGTACTGTCCTGGAATTATATAGCTGGAATTGGTAATTACCCCGGGCTTCAGACTTCGCCTGGCTTCATATAAAAAGTGCTGCCCCTGGTACAACAGGGTGTCGTAATGAATGGATCTGCTGATTGTTCCATTTCCGCTGTTCAGGGCTGAATATTGGGGATATACATAAACCCTGCCGATTCTGTAGCGGTGATGCTGTCTTACTTTGGTTCTGGGATCAGGCTGCCCTTCAACATATTCCCTGAAGCGCATGGTCAGTTCTACCGAATTATTATCCGGATCAACAGTAGCATTATAAAAAATGTATTCCTTGGAAAAGCGGAAAAATCCATGTTCCTTCAGCAGGTTTTCAATCCTTACCCGTTCCAGCTGCAATACATCCTTGTCAAATCTCATACCCTTCCTCAGCAGTGAATTCAAGGTGTCAGGAAGTATATAGGAAACCAGTCCGGTATCCTCAAAGAAATAGCTGAGTTTCCTTACCCGGTGGGGCTCATTAGCACGTACGGTGAAATGAATCCGGGCATTTCTGCCCCTGTAAATAACCGTATCAAGTACGTTGGCATGGTAATATCCCTTGTTTTCAAAAAACTGCCTGAGCTGATCGCTGCTGCTCCTGGTTAAAGCGGGATTATAGATCACCGGTTCCTCGCCAATTCTCCTGAGCCAATTATGAGGCCAACGCTCTTTTGTAATATCCGACATATTATAAAGGAACAGGTAGAACCTAAGACCCAGCAGTTTTTTGTTTGGTTTCTGCAGTATGTAACTTTTGAGTTGATCTTCGGGAATACTTTTCTGTACAGTTACAACCTTATTCCGGCTCAGCAGGTATTCTCCCTCCGGAACATACCTGGCCGGTGAACAGGAGAATAGTGCCAGAACATTCAAAACCAGAAAACACTGGATGCTGTAATTGATTATATCACGAAAGAAACACAATAGGTATTAATTTAGAAGTAATAGCAATACCGCCGGTTGCAGTTAGTTTGCTGCATATTGGCAAAGATAATTTTATTAACTAAATAGTGATTAACAAAATTATCAGGCTGATATTTTAATTCATACCCTGGACAGCATTCTAACACCATTCACCCGCCAACCTCGTTGAGGTTGAATTAGTGTAGAAGTGTATTTGATGGAGATACCCTTACAGCTTCGTAGAAGTTGAATTATTGCAAATGATGCCGGAATAAAAACCGGGATTTCATTATTCTATGCAATCTACCTATCTTTAGGCCGATTTTTGTACCCTCTAAATTATATTCTAAGCCTTAACAACGTGCTTCTCAGCCGCAATAAAATAAAATACCTGACTTCTTTAAAAGTCAAGAAATACCGAAACCTTCACGGGCATTTCATCATTGAAGGCGAGAAAATAATTAAGGATATCCTCGGCGATGGGCAAACCATAATCCGGCAACTGGTTGCAACAGCCGAATGGCTCAGGGAAAATCAGATAGGCCGATCAGCTTTCATAGAAGAAATTGCGGAAGCAGACCGGCAGGATCTTGCCCGTATCAGCACCCTTGAAACTCCACCCCCGGTTCTGGCCGTAATGGATATAACCCGTCCCCGGCTGGAAATAAATGAATTATCCCGGTCCTGGTCACTGGCACTCGATAACATACAGGATCCGGGCAACATGGGTACCATAATCCGGACAGCCAGCTGGTTTGGCATTCGGAATATACTTTGCAGCATGGATTGTGTCGATTGTTTTAATCCCAAAGTGGTGCAGGCATCCATGGGCGCGCTTCTGCACACCAAGATTCATTATACCGAACTGCCTGAAATGCTGAGCATGTTACCCTCCGATTCTTCCTATGGTATTTATGGTACCTTTATGGATGGCACTTCCGTATTTGAATTGCCAGCAACCGGCCGGGGAATCATCGTATTCGGGAATGAGGCCGGCGGGATTTCTGAAAATCTCATCCCTTTTCTGCAAACCCGTATCACCATTCCCCCCGTTAACAGAAATGGTATACATGTTGAATCGCTCAATGTAGCCTCCGCGGTGGCTGTCGTTTGCGCAATACTTGTTCATAAATTATAACACCGGTCAGTGCAGTACACATTATATTTGTTTTATCAACCAAAAAATCACAAAATGAAAAATCTATCTGTCTTTGTATTACCCATTCTTTTAGTGTTGAAGGTTCCGGTTTGAAAAATCTGATTGCAGTTGCGGTATCATGGCTGTTCACAGGATCGGTCCTGTTTGCCCAGGAAAGCTTTCCCGTAAATGGCTGTATCAGGGATTCCATATCACAGGAGCCCCTGATCGGTGCCACAATACTGATCAGGAGTGAACAAACCGGCACTTCATCTGATACAGGCGGTTACTTCAGCATGCAACTGGGGAGTGGAGAGTATGTCTTCCGGTTTTCTTACGTGGGTTATCAGTCGAAGGAAGTTACTGTTGAAGTCCGTAATCCCGTCACCCTGGATATCCGGCTGGCCCCCCGGATTACCCAAACCCGTGAAGTAATCGTTATCGCCAGAAATCCTGCTGAGAACACCGAAAGTGCCAAAACAGGATTTATTGAAATTTCAGCCAGGGAGATGAAAAGAATGCCAGCCCTGATGGGCGAGACCGACCTGATAAGGGCACTAAAATATTCGCCCGGCGTTCAGAGTGCCAATGACGGCAATTCAGGATTCTATGTCAGGGGAGGTAATGTTGACCAGAATCTGATCTTACTTGATAATGCCGTTGTATATAATCCTTCACATGTACTTGGTTTCTTTTCCATATTTAATTCCGATATTATCAGCAATGCCAGTCTGATAAAATCAGGCATACCTGCCAGTTACGGAGGCAGGATCTCTTCTGTGCTTGCCGTCAGAACAATTGACGGAGATTTTACCAGGCACGGAGTTTCAGCAAGCCTTGGCCTGGTTTATTCGAAAGTAACCCTGCAGGGTCCGCTGATCAAAGACAGACTGTCCTATTTCATATCATTCAGAAGAACTTATATCAATGAGTTTGTCAAACCCATCCTCAGTGCCATTCTGCCCGCTGATACGGGAGGTATTCTGAATGGGAGCAGGTACGGCATGTATGATCTTAATGTGAAAATCACCTGGAAGCCTGGTCAAAGGAACCGGTTCAGCCTGATGGTATACAAGGGCAGGGATAACTTCAGCCTCGACAGAAAGAACATCGGCTATAGCAGCAAGATTGACTGGGGCAACGACCTGGTGGCTTTTAACTGGAATTATGTTATCAGCGACAGCAGCTACCTCGTGAATTCATTAAATTACAGCAGTTATGTATTTAACTATCATTCCGACCAGTACATCATGGGAATAAACCTTTATTCATCAATAAGGAACCTGCATTATAAGGTTGAATATACCCGGAACAATGCCTGGAATGGTTCATTAAAAACCGGTCTGGAAGCCAGGTATTACAGGTTTGTTCCCAATGAGTTCATGCTCAAAATCAACCAGGTCGATCTGAATTACAGCTCATACCAGGATATGTATGCCGGAGAGATCGCTGCTTTTTTATCATGGGAAAAGGATGTGACCAGGAAGTTAAGAATATACGGGGGTTTACGTTTAAATTCCTATAATCATCTGGGCCCGTATCAGCAGCAGAACAGAACCCTTGACGGAGAAATATTTGATACAACATTTTATAAGGAATTTGAAGCCGTAAAAACCTATTCATGCCTGGAGCCAAGATTAACCGCCCGGTGGCAGGCAGGGACAAATGCCTCGATAAAGGTTTCCTATACCCGGAATTATCAGTTTATCCATGTCGCCTCTGCTTCTTCCGTGACCATGCCATCCGATATCTGGATACCAAGTACCTCTCATACCCGGCCACAGTTCGGTGACCAGGTAACCCTTGGCTATTACCGGAACTTCCTCAGCAATTCCATTACAACATCAGCCGAAATATATTATAAAAGACTGGAGAACCAGGTCGAATTGCTCTATGGTCTGGGGGCATCCCTGCAGGATGTTTCATTTGAGAACAGCCTTGCCAGTGGGAAAGGCTTTGCCACAGGAATTGAATTCTCCCTGCAGAAGATCCAGGGGAAGCTTACTGGCTGGCTCGGATATTCATTATCCTATAGCGAACGTCAGTTCGAAGATATCAATAACGGAAATCCGTTCCCCGCCAAGTATGACCGGCGGCATGAAATAAGTCTGGCAGCCGGTTACAAGCTGAATGATCACTGGGATTTCTCCCTTGCCTTCATCTATGCAACCGGCAATGCCATGACCGTTCCTGTTCAGCTCTATCTTCTCGGCGGGAACATCATGACGGAATACAGTTCGACAAATGGCTTCCGGATGCCGCCCTACCACAGGATGGATATTGCAATAACCTATACCTTCAGGCCAAAACGGAAATTTGAATCCAGCCTGAATATCTCTGTCTTCAACCTCTATAACAGGGCAAATCCGTTTTTAATATTTTTTGATATTCAGGGAGATATTGTTCATGAGCATAACCTGGCCATTTCTGCACGGCAGATCTCAATTTTTCCCATTATGCCTTCAGTTTCGTGGAATTTAAAGCTTTAAATCATGACAGGGTGTAAAGGTCATAGCTGTAGTCGGTTATTGTTGGGATTAGTTTTTATATTACAGTTCCTTTGGAGCTGTGAGAAAGAGCTTGATCTGAACCTGCCTGTTGAACCATCAAAGCTTGTGGTGGAAGGCTGGATTGAAAACGGGAAAACTGCTGAGGTCCTCCTGTCGCATACTGCCCCTTACTTTTCAGCTATTGATTCAAACTCGCTGCAGGATTTTGCCGAAACCCATGCCAAGGTGACTCTGGTATATAATACAGATAATGAGATTCTTACATTGAAACCAAATCAGGCTTATTTTCCTCCCTTTGTATATCAGAGCGTTGATATGAAGGGTGAAACCGGAGGGATTTATTCGCTTGAAGTTGTTCTTGCCGGAGATACGGTGACGGCCACTACCACAATTCCCGAGCCGGTGAGCCTTGATTCAGTCTGGTTTGCCCCTGATTCCGGGCTGGATTCGCAGGGCAGGATCTGGATAAGGTTTACGGATGACGGCCAAAAGGAGAATTATTACAGGGTTCTCTATAAACGGAAAGGGAAAGACAGTCAGTATGTTTCAACCAGTATTTCCACTTTCAGTGATGTGCTTTTCAACGGTGAAACGGTTGAACTGGGTTTCCTTCGCGGAATTTCAAGTATGATTGCCCTTGAGGATGTTAACTATTTCGAATCCGGAGATACTGTCAGTCTGAAATTTTGTGCCGTTGACAAAGTGCAGTTTGAGTTCTGGAAGGTGTACCAGAATGAAGTTCTTTCATCAGCCAATCCCTTGTCAACCAGCAATAATCAGTTAAGGTCAAATATTAGTGGCGGGTTGGGTATCTGGAGCGGATACGGGGCTTCCTATTATTTGATATATGCCAGATAAAAAAAAGGCGTAGTTGAAAACTACGCCTAGCGATGGAACAAATATTATTACTCCTGGGGACCTATATAATTCAGCTCCAGGTCATATTCGGCATTCAGCTTATCTATGAAATTATTCACGGATGTGTAGAAGTTATCCAGCTCACTGTTTACATAGGTCTCAACATCTACCTTGGAGCCGTCAGCATAAACAAAGCGCATGGAAGGATAGTAATTAGTTTCCTGGGTATAATCATCGAAAGATGATTCTACATAAGCCTCAGCTTCAGCTATCTTTGTATTGGAATCCCGGTAGATTACAATTAATCTGGCGTTCTCATTGATTGCATCAACCAGTGCCTGTACAAATTCTTCCTCGGTGAGCAGCTCTTGCTGTTCTTTGAGTGCCTCGATGGCATCGCCCAGTACTTTCAGGTTAACCTGACCAATAACCTGAAGATTCATTAAAATGACATGAGCATTAGCATTATTAATGATTTCTTCGATATCTACATTAGTTTCGGTCCATGTTCCGTATTCATCCTCATACGTGACCTCGGTAATATTGTTGTCAAGGTTATCCGGGCTCCAGTTGCCTTCAGCTGCAATATAGGTCTCAAACAGGATATCTGACTGGAATTTTAATGTATTTGTCCAGGATGCACTGCTATAAGGACTGTGCACGACTTTTACGGTTAATGTAA